>Ga0160492_100133_pt1 | contig 65600 bp, 61 predicted proteins | sample DID2MG_FD_108258 | JGI IMG/M metagenome (GOLD analysis project Ga0160492, IMG submission 108258) | Enriched soil microbial communities from UW Madison campus, WI, USA - DID2877_E24_FP2 MG | ecosystem: Environmental > Terrestrial > Soil > Unclassified | place: USA: Madison, Wisconsin | collected... | reverse complement strand
TTTACTTGCACGCCGCTGCCACTCTACTTTAAGCACCCCACATCGTACCTTGCTCGCCCATTCCACGCATAAACGCACGGCGGCGGCACTCATAAGTGTCTTTCACAGTCGCTTGGTTCTCCCCGCCACTCGTACATTAAGAAATAAGCGCCCCTCCTATACGCTTATTCTCCCCTCACCCTCTCCCTCACCCTCACCTTCGTGCCCCTTCCCCATCCCCCACGTCCGCTACAGCAAAGCAAATACAAAGAAGCTGCCGGAGCAAATTCCGGCAGCTTCTTTCTTTATTAATACCCGTCGGACTTATGCCCCAGTTCCGAGGCCATCTCCATGCCGTCGCCTTGCCGGGACGTAATGCCGCTGTGGCTATCCATGCGCTTGTTCAGCGCCTCTTCGATTGCTTTCGCTACGCGCGCGCCGTAATCCGGGTCCGCCTGAGTGAAATGCTCGACCATTCGGTTGCGAATGATGTCCTTGCATTCCGCCAGCACGCCGCCCAGGTTCGCGATCAAATCCTCGCGCTCCACTTCGTCGAGCTTGCGATACGTATCGCCCGCCTGCGCAAAATCGTTCGTCCGGACGATCCGCTGACGGACAAGCCGCTCATTATAAGCAGGCTCGTACTCCTTGCCTCGTTCCTCCGCCTCCTGCAAGCCCCCGAGCGAAGACGGCTCGTAGTTGACATGCGGATTGGCGCCCGGCGGAATATCGACCTGATACGCCATCTGGCCGTCCCGCTGATTCGTTGCGACATGCTTCTTGGGCGCGTTGATCGGCAACTGCAAGTAGTTCGTACCGACTCGATAACGCTGCGTGTCCGAATAGGAGAACGTGCGGCCTTGCAGCAGCTTGTCGTCCGAGAAATCGAGGCCGTCGACCAACACGCCCGTACCGAACGCCGCTTGCTCAACCTCTGCATAATAGTTGACCGGATTGCGGTCGAGCACCATTTTGCCTACCGGTAAGAAAGGAAACCGCTCCGGGTCCCACAGCTTCGTCGGATCAAGCGGATCGAAATCCAGCTCCGGGTGATCGTCGTCGCTCATCAATTGCACGCACAGCTCCCACTCCGGATAATCGCCCCGCTCGATCGCCTCGTACAAATCCTGCGTCGCATGGTTGAAATTGACCGCCTGAATCCGCTCCGCCTCGCCCGCCGTCAAATTGCGTATGCCCTGCTTCAACGGCTCCCAGTGATATTTGACAAGCATCGCTTGTCCTTCCGCATTCACCCACTTGTATGTATTGACGCCCGAGCCCTGCATTTGACGATAGTTGGCCGGGATACCCCACGGAGAGAACAGAAACGTAATCATATGCGTCGCTTCCGGCGAGTTGGATACAAAGTCGAAGAAACGCTCGTTGCTCTGAATGTTCGTTATCGGATCAGGCTTGAACGCATGAACCATGTCCGGAAATTTGATCGGATCGCGGATAAAAAACACTTTGAGATTGTTGCCGACAAGATCCCAGTTCCCGTCCTCCGTATAAAATTTAACCGCAAAACCGCGCGGATCGCGCAGCGTCTCCGGCGAGTGGCCGCCATGAATAACGGAGGAGAACCGGACGAATACCGGCGTTCGCGCGCCCGCCTTCTGAAACAATTGGGCTCGCGTATATTTCGATACGGGCTCGTCGCCCGCTTTGCCGTACGCCTCGAAGTAGCCGTGCGCGCCTGCGCCTCGTGCATGTACAACCCGCTCCGGTATGCGCTCGCGGTCGAAATGCGATATTTTTTCGATAAAATCGTAGTTTTCCAGCGTAATAGGCCCCCGGCTGCCTATCGTTCGAACATTCTGATTGTCCGTTACCGGATGGCCCTGACGGTTCGTCAGCGTAAGCTCCGTCTCGCCTTCGGCGAATCGGCGATCGGCCGCTCCGCCCGCAGCCAGCCCGCTCTCGCCGTTAGTATTCGTGGACATAATTATTGCCTCCTCGTCGCTATCGTCATGATGGGAGTTGTTCCCTATCCATTATTTCACTGTGCAAGGACGGCTATGCATAGCTTTTGGAGCGGCTGCGTCATCTATTCACTTTATCCACAACGTTATCCACAGCGGTGTATAAATTGTTGTACAATTCTGTCGAAAAGCCAGTCGAATATCGCGGGATATTTCAAGGGGTTAAGGAATAGGCTATCTCTTCGAAACGGTAGCACACTGATTTTGTCCACTTTATCCACATTATCCACAGACAGACTGTGAAAAAGTTGTCCACTTTTACATCACATTCACCTCTCCTTCATGAAGCCGTAACAATGCGGGTTTGAAAACGTTATCAACATTTCACAGCTTGCTGTGGATAAATGTGGATAATTATTCGTGCGCAGACTTCTCCCCATGATATTTCCAGAAAACGATGTAGCCGCAACATTAATATGGTAAAGTATTGTTCGTCATCATGTGTGCATAACCGAACTATACGACTTGTTATTCTTTATACGAATGGATGTGACAGCATGAAACGTCAACAGCCTCGAGCCATCCTGCTGGATATGGACGATACGATTATCGCGTTTGACCACGGCGTCGATACCGATGCGTGCTGGAGAAGAACCGTCAGGCGGCATATGCCGGATCAGACTGCGGAAGCGGCCGAACAATTAATTACGGATATTAAAAATAAAGCAAAATGGTACTGGAGCGAAATTTCGATCTATCCCGATTCGATCGATACAATCAAACAGCTTCGGAACAAAGGCATCAAGCTGGCCTTGATTACGAACGGGAACGCCCAGACGCAGTGGGATAAAATAAACCGGTTCGACCTCTCGCCGCTGTTCGATTGCATCGTCGTCGAGGGCGATCTCGGCATCGGCAAGCCGGATGAACGGATCTACGCCCATGCGCTGAAGCGGTTGGAGGTGGGGGCGGACGAGGCGTGGATGGTAGGCGACAATTTCGAATGGGAAGTCGCCGCGCCCCAGCGGATAGGCATTCGCGGGGTATGGGTCGACCATAAAGGAAACGGAGTTGCGGACGAATCGTCTGCGCAGCCGTTCCTCATTATTAAATCGCTCGGCGATTTGCTTCTCGCATTGGACTAGCCGACAAGAGGCTGCCGATTGCTCGGCAGCCTGCTTTGTTGCGTATACGCGCGTAGGCGCATGTGTGCGGATTCGTCGGTCTCTCGACGCGCGTTACATTTTCTCCCCGATGTACAGCAGATGCGACGACACGGCTAAATTGTACGGATTGGCCGCTTCGCGAAACACCAAATCCATCATGATATTGAACCGCTCCTCGCCGAACGACCGCCAATAGTCGAGCTGCTCGGCTTGAATTCCCGGCACGATGCTGGATGAACCGATCAGTTGCGTTTGCCGGAAACCATGCGAAGCCATGAAAGGCTCGATGTCATCAATATTGTAATAGTATGCTCCCGTGAACCTCCCAGGGTCGGCATGGTTGAATATTCCCGTTTCTGCGAACGCCTTCAGGCTTTCCGGCTCATGGTTCGGCTTCCAATGAAGCGGATAGGCGAGCGAGGTCATCAGAAAACGCGGCCTAGTCATAAAAGCGACGAATACGGGAGCGCCCGGCTTCGCAACGCGGTGCAGCTCGCTGACGGCGGCGCTGCGCTGCCGCTCTTCTTGAAGATGGTACATCGGCCCCATCAATAAAGCGGAATCGAACGCGTTGTCCTCGAACGCGCGCAGGTCCGTTGCATCGGCGGTATGGAAGCCGCGGAATTTGCCGGTTAACCCAAGCTGCTCCGCCTTGCCCCGAGCAAGCTCGACAAGCCTCGGCGTCAAATCGACCAGCGTGACGTCGCAGCCGCCGCGCGCCAGCTCCATCGAATATTTGCCCGGTCCTGCACCGATGTCGACGACATGCTCCTCGCTCCGGAGTATGCGGCTTATATAGTGCCAGTTGATAAGAAACTCAACCGGCTCCCTGTCCAATCTTCCCCATTCGTCGAAATAATTGTAATACGCAATGATCTCGCTTTTCGTTCCGGTTCCTCCCGTTGTTGCTTGCTGGGTTTGTTATATGGCCGATTGCCCTGAGGAATCATCCTGTTGACCGGCGGCCGGCCTCGCCGCACCGCTCATAATCGCTTGGTTGCATGCCGAGACATAAGCTTGCGCCGCTGCCAATACGATATCCCGGTGAACGGACGTGCCGCAGCAGCGTTGACCTTCGTACATAATCGTCACAATCGCCTCGCCGTACGCATTCTCTCCGGTCGACAGCGAGTGCAGCTCCAAATCTTCAAATACGACTTCCGCCGGTATCGCCTGCTGAATGCAGCGGATCACCGCTTCCAGCGGCCCTTCGCCGACTGCGGAATACGACCGTTCCCGCCCGCCGTCGTCCCTTATCGTGACCGACGCGACGCGTCCGCGCTGCGTACCGGATACGACTTGCAGATCGACCAGCATGTACGGATCGGGCTGCGTTGCGGTCGCTTCGCCGGCCATGCGGATCAATTCGCTGTCGGTCACGATTTTTTTCTCGTCGGCCGTCGCGATAAATTTTTTATAGACGTCCTCCATCTGCTCCTCGCTTACGACAATGCCGAATTCCGACAGCCGGTGCTTGATCGCGTGGCGTCCGGACGATTTGCCCAGTATAATCATGTTCCGCGGGATGCCCATTGCCTCGGGGTCCATAATCTCGTACGTGTTGCGGTTTTTCAGCAAACCGTCCTGATGAATGCCCGATTCGTGCTGGAAAGCGTTGCGCCCGACAATCGGCTTGTTGAACGCAATTGGAAACCGCATCATCCGGCTGACCAGACGCGAGGTCTCGAATATTTCGGACTGGACGATGCCCGTCTCCACCTTCAGCGCATCCTGGCGCGTCTCGATGGCCATGGCGAGTTCCTCCAGCGAACAGTTGCCCGCACGTTCGCCGATGCCGTTCACCGTAACCTCGATCTGCGTCGCCCCGCCGCGAATGGCGGCGATGCTGTTGGCGACCGCCATGCCGAGATCGTTATGACAATGCGCGCTGAACCGGACGCGGTCCGCGCCGCGCGCTTCGCGGCGAACGGTGCGGAACAGCTCCTCCACCTCATGCGGCATCGCATAGCCGAGCGTATCCGGCAGATTGATAACGGTCGCGCCCGCTCCAATGGCCGCCTCCACCAATTCAATGACGAAGTCCAGCCCCGACCGGGTCGAATCCATCGCCGAGAACTCGATCTCATGGACGAACTGCTTGCCGTAGCCAATCATATCGCGCACAATCTGAACGACTTGCTCGCGGGATTTGCGAATCTGGAAGTTCAGATGAATATCCGACGACGAGATGAACAGATGCAGCCGACGACGCGCCGCATCCTGCGTCGCTTGCACCGCGGCATCGACATCGGCCTTCACGCAGCGGGCGAAGCCGGCGATCTCGACGTTCTGAATTTCGCGGGAAATGTGCTGAATGGCCGCAAAATCGCCCGGGCTCGAAATCGCAAAGCCCGGCTCGATCACGTCAACGCCCATCTTTGCCAGTTGGCGGGCAATGACGATTTTGCGGCTGGAATCGATCGAAGCGCCGGGGGATTGCTCGCCGTCTCGCATCGTCGTATCGAATATTTGGATTCGTTGTGTATTGGCATTAACGTTCGTATTCGTATTCGTATTCATATGGATTTCCTCCTAAGGGTTTAGAGTAATAAAAAAAGCCTGTCGTCTCTCGCCGCGGCATAAGCCGTTGCAATTAAGAGACGACAGGCTTGTTAATCAAGCCGCTGCCGCGGTACCACTCTCGTTGGCTGAACGCCGTCCCCCTCCCCTGCCGCTGTACGACAGAGAGGAAGCGGTTCGTTCGAGCCCTCTTCGTGTCCGACGCCTTCAATCGGCGCCGAACGTCCGGGGTAACGGCTGGATCGGCCGTAACGGTGTACGCAAGCGGCTTGCGCCTAATGGCGCGCGCCCTTTTCCACCGCTCCGCTGACAGGCGAGATTCCAACGTTCGTTCGGCTGCGTCGCACCCTCCCGCAGCTCTCTGCACCCCGAATCGTTGTACTGCTCCTGTTTCATCGCGTTGTCGTGTTTGGTGTGATTATATGTTTTATTCAGCGATTCGTTCTCTCGCTGTAATTGTTGCGAACTTGCGCGTTCCGCTCTTCAACCGGTTGCGTGTCAGTGTCAGCGTCGCTGCAGAAAAACATCATGGGATAACGTTCCACGGCCGCGTCGTTCGTATACGGCGGCAGATTGCCAACAAGAAAAGCCTGCCGTCTCTTGCGTTATGCAAGAGACGACAGGCTTGTGTGCCCGCGCGGTACCACTCTTGTTGACATTATCTGCCGGCCAGCCTATTCCCTCATACGGAAAAAGCTGCTCGGAGCCGATGCCCCCTCAAGCGCTTCGTCATGTCCGGACATGACGGCAGCGCACCCTCTCACGGGGGTTAACCGTAATGACGTACGTCCGCGCCGATGACCGTCGTCATCGCCAGCGGTTCCGCCATTCCGCTCCCAGGCGAGTTTCGAAATCCCTTCGGCTGCGTTGCACCGACCCGCAGCTCTCTAACGACGGCCCGACCGCTGTCGGTCTGACCCGTCTTACCCGGCGATTTCTACTGCTCCTGTTCGTCGCGTTTGGAACGATATTCATGTGCAATCTGTTGACGTTATTATATTCAACCGACTATTGTCTGTCAATTCGAAATTTTAATGCTATGCATGCGCAGACGCAGAAAGCGCGATCAGACCAGGCACATGCACGATCTGATCGCGCATCGTTTATAGTCGGCGTGTTCGGCGACGGGCAGATAGCGCAGAGTATTATGCACTATTGGGGTAGATCGCTTGGATTCGGCCAGGAAATGCGGATTATTATGTGCTATTCGGGGCGATACTCTCCACTCTCGGCGAATAGCGCAACGTTTTCCGCACTACTCTCAGACGATTCGCACACGCACAATTTTATGCACAATTTGATTGCTCTTAGGATGTTATGTTCCATCCTTGCTTGGTTGTCTTCCGTTAGGCATTATGTTTGACAGCAGCCATTAATAAAAACATCGGACGCCGGGTTTCCTCCTGCCACGCCGGATTGCTCTCCAGCATTTGCTTCGTTGGCTGAAGCTCCGACAGCTTGGTCACCGTGAAACCGGACTCGATAAGCGCATTCAGATAAGAAGACACCGTACGATGATATTTGACGACATCATGATCGAGAAACCTTGCCTCTCGCGGCCCTTCAACGTGATAGTTGTCCACCGGCCAATGCAGCTTCTCTCCGTCGTGACCGTAATGCCAATCCTGTGCGGCAAGCGCCGTAAAAATCGGGTGCTCCACGGACAATACGAAGCTGCCTCCCGGAGCGAGACAGTTATACACTTGGCGGCACAATACATCAAACCGCTCCACATAGTGAAGTGCAAGCGAGCTAATCACAACATCGAACTGCTCGCCGGACAACTCGACATCCTCGATCGCTTGACGACGATACTCGATATGAGGGTCATCCGTCATCTCTCTGGCACGCGCCAACATATTGTCCGACAAGTCAATGCCGAGTACCGATTCGGCTTGCTGCTCGCGAGCATAACGGCAATGCCAACCAAAGCCGCAGCCAAGGTCGAGCACTCTCTTTCCCTTCAGCTCGGGCAGCATCGCACGAAATGTCGTCCATTCCCCCGCCGCATCCAACCCTCCAACCGATCTTGCCATCTGGCTATAGTTAGTAAAAAAGCTGGAATCGTCATACTTGTTCTGTTTCATCTTCTTGACCCCCTAGGATAGTTGATAATGTTGCGTTGCGTACTCTTGCGGCGGCATTCGGCAAGCAATTCTACCTGCCGGGTAACGATAAGCTACTTGCTCGGACTCTTAACCGCCCGCGCACACGCATACAGCGAGTTTAAGCGCCCTATCGCATTCCTTATCTCACCGCACGCATCGTCAGCGCCCTTTTAAGCGTCTGCAAGCACCATCCTGTATGTAAGACGCGTTCGGCCCGCCCGGAGTTGCGCAAAGGGCCCGCACAGCACAGGCGCTATACAAAAAAAGCCGGTCAACCGACCGGCTTCGCTGCGACCGACCACTCCTCCAGCGAGAGGAGGGGGTCGGCTTTCATATCGAGCGAGGTGAATTCGCCGCTCTTCCATTTCAGATGCGCCGCTGCCGCGATCATGGCGCCATTGTCGGTGCATAGCTCAAAAGGCGGCGCCAGCAGCGGAACGCCCGCCGCCTCGCAGCTCGCGGCAAGAGCGGCGCGCAGGCCGCGGTTGGCCGCGACGCCGCCGCACAACAGCAGTTGCCGCGCGCCGAACGCTTCTACCGCCCGCATCGACTTGCCGACGAGCACGTCGATGACGGACTCCTGAAAGCCGCGTGCAAGTGCAGCCGTCCGCAGCGTCTCGCCCTTCATACGCGCTTGGTTAATGGCGGCGAGCACCGCCGACTTTAAGCCGCTCAGGCTGAAATCGTACGAGTCCGGCTCCAGCCAAGCGCGGGGAAGCTCGATGACGTCCTCCGCTTGAAGCGCCAATTTATCGATATGCGGCCCGCCCGGATACGGAAAATCGAGCGCCCGCGCCACTTTGTCGTATGCTTCCCCGACGGCGTCGTCGCGGGTGCGTCCGACGATCTTGAAGGAGCCTTCCCGCTCCAGCACGACAAGCTCGGTATGCCCGCCCGACACGACAAGCGCTACGCAAGGATAGACGATGTCATGCACAAGCGCATTCGCATAAATGTGACCCGCAATATGATGCGTCCCGATCAGCGGTATGTCGAGCGCCATCGCGTACGTCTTGGCCGCAACGCCGCCGACCAGCAGCGCGCCGACGAGGCCCGGCCCTTGCGTCACCGCAATCGCCGACAGCTCGCGCGGCTGCACGCCGGCCTGCTCAAGCGCCGCTTCCATCATTCGCGTAATCGTCTCGACATGCTTCCGGGAAGCGATCTCGGGCACGACGCCGCCGAACTTGCGATGCGTATCGATCTGGCTGGAGATCGCGTTGGACATAATATGCCGGCCGTCCCGAACGACCGCCACCGACGTCTCGTCGCAGCTTGTCTCGATCGCAAGCAGCAGGCTGCGATCCCGGTCCCATTGGCGTTCCTGTTCCCGCCGCGGCTCCCGCTCTTGCTGCATCTGGTTGTTAGATATCGTCATGATGGCTTGCTCCCGTCCCGGACTTGCTTAGCTCCACCCACATGATGAGCGCATCTTCGTTATTGTCCGAATAATAACCCGGCCGAATGCCCGCCGGCTCGAAGCCGAGCCGCTCGTACAGCCGCTGCGCGCGCTCGTTCGACACGCGAACCTCGAGCGTCATGCGGTGCATGCCGTATTCCGCCGCCTGGTCCATCATTCGCCGCAGCAGCAGCTCGCCAAGCCCTCTGCCGCGACGGTCGCGACGCAACGCAATGTTGGTTACATGCGCCTCGTCGATAATCGTCCACATGCCGCCATAGCCGATAATGCCTGTTCCGTCCTCCATGACCGTATAGCGGGCAAAATGGTTATGCGACAGCTCATTCATAAAAGCTTCCGCCGTCCAAGGCGTCGGAAAAGCCTCCTGCTCGATCGCTACAATATTCGGTACGTCCGTCAGACGCATGGCGCGAAACGTACCGTCCGACGCTTCATCTATGCTTGTCGTCATGGCTCATCACGCTCCGCCTGCTTCTCCTTCAGCTTTACTTCCGCTTCGGTCAACTGCGTATAGTTGGGAACAAAATCATGCACGTCATCCCGTTCCCCGCGCAGTACCCGTTCCATACCGAGCAAAGCAACGCTTCGCCCCTCCATCAAAGTCGGCACAAGCTCCACGCGAACGCCCGCCGCTTCGCACAACTGCCGCAAACGCGCCGCTTCCTCCTCGTGCTTCGACAGCTCGCCGCAAACGATAATCGAAGCCGGCGCGCCCGCCCGAGCCAGACCTAACGACGCGGGCGCGGAAGAAGGCGCCCCCATTCCGGTCTTGCCCGCTAACTCGACAGCATCCGCAGCCGACGAATCGGCCCCATTCCCCGACTCGTCGCCGGAAGCCTCCTTCACGCGTTCCGCCAGCGCATCGACCCATTCGCTCATTAGCCGGATGCCGTCGCGCTTCAGCCGCTTCCAGCCGCCGCCGTCCTCAATCGCATTGTCGCTCTGCAAGACCGTATTACCGGACATGGCCTCGCACGCCTCTTCAGCCGAGCTCCCGGCCGCCGTGCCAGACGCGAAAGCAGCCGTATACACTTGCCCGCGCCGCGCATCCATAATCGGCACAACCCAATGAACGCCCGACTCCGTCGCCGGGCGGCTGCCGTAAGCGAGCGCCTCCAGGCTCGATACGCCGACGATAGGCTTCGCCCACGCCCATGCGAGCGTCTTGGCGACCGTGACGCCGATCCGCATGCCGGTGTAGGACCCCGGTCCCCGGCCGACTGCGATCGCATCCAGCGTCTCCGCCTCGACGCCGCACGACGCCATCAACTGTTGCAGCTTCGTCACGACCTCGACGGAATGATTGCGTTCCGCCATCGATTGGACCTCGCCAAGCATCTCGCGTCCCCGTACAATCGACATCGACATCGCGGCCGTAGACGTATCCAGCGCGACGACGACCGGCGAAGCCGCCGGCCGCGTTGTGTTCCATTCGCTCATTGCCGTTCCTCCCCAACATGGCCGCCGCGCTCCGCCGCCAGCTCCCGTACGAATGCCGCACAGCGCGCCCCCGCGCCCCGAAGCTCGTACCGTCTGCTCTCGCCGCCGAGATGCGATAGCCTGACGTGCAGCCGCTCCGGCGGCAGCAGCTCGTCGATCAGACTCGCCCATTCCACAATCGTAACGCCCTCGCCGTAAAAATATTCGTCCAGCCCCAGATCGTCCGCTTCCTCGATCGACAGCCGGTAGACGTCCATATGATAAAAAGGCATCCGCTGCCCTTCATATTCTTTAATAATCGTAAACGTCGGACTGTTCACGATGCCCGGCACGCCGAGCGCCGCCGCGAAAGCTTGCGAGAAACGCGTCTTGCCCGCCCCCAGATCGCCGTCCAGCGCCAGCACCGTGCCCGGCTGCGCCCAATCCGCCAGCCGCCCGGCCAGCCAGACGGTATCCGCTTCGCTCTGTCCCTCCCATGCCGCTCCTGCCTCTGTCTCATTCCGCATACGTTCACCGTTCCTTATTCAACCGCTCATATAAAATGATTATATCCCCGCTTCGGCACCTGCCGTCTGCGCTCCATAGAATTCCCGCCCGCCGCCGGCAAGCTCGCAATCAGCTCCACGTCCGGCGAGCCTTCTTCCACCTCTCCAACGATATAGAAGGGAAGGCCCTCCGCGGCGAACGCCTCTTTGGCCGCTTCCGCATCCGCCGCCTCGATCGTCCCGAGCAGCACATAATCTTCACCGCCGTACAGCATCCATTCGAGCGGGTCGCAGCCCGCATCCGCCGCATACGACATAAGCGTCCCGCTTCGCGGCAGCTCCCGGTCGCGCAGCACGAGCCGCACGCCTGAAGCTTCGGCGATTTCCCACGCCTCGCTCGCCAAGCCGTCGCTTACGTCGTTCAGCGACGTGCAGGTGCCCCGCTGCTGCAGCAGCCGCCCGGCGCGCACGGACGGAGCCGGCCGACGATGCGCCCGAACGAGCGCCTCCGGCGCCGCTTTCCGCCTGTCCCGCTCTCCTTCGCCGACTGGCGCGCTGCCGCGCAGCAGGCCGTGCAGACCCGCCGCGGACAAGCCGACCGGCCCCGTCAGAAAGACGAGATGACCCGGCTTCGCGCCGGACCTTCGAATCGCGCGGCCCGACTCCACCGAACCGACGACGGTTACGGAAATAACGAGATGCTGCGGCGACGAGGTCGTGTCGCCGCCGATAACGGCCACGCCGTATCGTTCAGCGCAGCTATACAAGCCGTCGTACAGCCGCCGCATGCGCTCCGGCCCCCAGCTTGTCGGCACGCTGACCGATACGAGCGCATGCCGAGGCAAGCCGCCCATCGCCGCAATGTCGCTGACATTAGCGGCCAGCGCCTTGAAGCCGATATCCGTCTCCGTCATCGTCCTGTCGTTGAAATGAACGGTTTCCACCATCGTATCGACAGCCAATACCCACTGCCAAGCTGCCGCAGGCTCCTCCGCCGCTTCCACTACGGCCGCATCGTCGCCGATGCCGAGCACTACGCCCCGTTCCTGCTGCCATTGCGCGGACTGGCGCCCGGCCGTCCAATGGCCGATGCTCGCGAACTCGTCCAACTCCCTTTCGCCTCCATGCCGCATTCGTCCTGTTCTTGCGTTGACCTTATTATATCGGGCGATGCCGACTGCCGCAACAAGAGCGCCGCGAACGAATAAAGCCTCCCTTCCACGATGCCGTGGAAGGGAGGCCGCCGATAGCCTGTCTAATGGATGTCTCGTTTCTTGAAGCGTCCGCCCTTCACGTCGTGAATGTTGCCGACCGCGAGGAATGCCGATTCGTCGATTTCCTGAACGATTAACTTCAGCTTCGCCTCTTCAAGTCGGGTGACGACGCAAAATATAACTTTTTTGCTGCCGCCGGAGAACGCGCCTTCGCCGTGCAAATACGTCACGCCGCGGCCGAGACGGCTCATGATCGCATCGCCGATCGTCTCGGAATTTTCGCTAATAATCCAGACCGACTTCGACTCGTCGAAGCCTTCGATCGTAATGTCGATCAATTTGAACGCAAGGTAGTACGCAACAAGCGAGTACATCGCACGGTCCCAGCCGAAGACGAAGCCCGCGCTGCCAAGAATAAAGAAGTTAAAAAACATAACGATCTCGCCAACGGAGAACGGAATTTTTTTATTAATCAGAATTGCGACGATCTCGGTGCCGTCAAGCGAGCCGCCGGAACGAATGACAAGACCGACGCCGACGCCGAGAATAACGCCGCCGAATATTGCCGCCAGAAAAGTATCGTCCGTAAACGCCGGTACAGGGTGGAGCAGAAAAGTGCCGATGGACATGACAAGAACGCCGTACAAAGTGGATATGGCAAACGTTTTGCCGATTTGCTTATAGCCGATGAACAGAAACGGCAAGTTGAGGAGGAAGAGGAATACACCGAGTGGAACGCCTGATAAATGACCGAAAATGATAGAAATACCCGTAATGCCGCCGTCGATAATGTTGTTCGGCACAAGGAATATTTCCAGTCCGACGGCCATAAGCATCGCGCCTATCGTAATGAACACGATGCGCCGCAAGAGCTCGACCTTCGTAAGTCTACTGTGCTGTGTTTGTACCATATGATGCTCCTTCCTTTCACTTCATATCTCTTTAATACTATCAGTATACAGGAATTTCAGCCTAATTTGAACCAAAAAGACTCGTAATTGCTCAAATTCGATCAATTCATGACAATAAAATCATCCGATCTTACTTTATCAAACCTTATTGAGTTTTTACTGATGTTTCCAGACTTGATTTTTCGTACGGCCTTTATTTCCATTAGGAAAGGCTGTCCCTGCGTCAACAAGGAACAGCCTGATTCATTCGATTAGGTCGATTTTAGGCCGATAAAGATTGCCTCGGCGCGCGAAGTCGCTTATGCTGATAAATAGCAGCGCAAGACCGCAATGTCGGGCTGCAGCATCGATCCGGAGGGATATATCCATGAGCAGGAAGAACAGCAAGGCAATACGCCGCAGCGAGCAAGACAAAGCGTTGGCGATCATGAACGGGGCCGGACGCAATCAATGGACGCGCAAGCCGCAGACGCAAGTAACGTCGAACCGCAAAGCAGAACAGCGCCGCATGTGGTGCCGCAAAGGGCACGACGACGGCGCTGTTTTTATGTCCGCGTGTTCATGAACCGATGCTACTTCTGGTCCTCCACCAGCCGATCGACCGAGACGGTATGCGTATTTTGCGGCGTGCCGCCGACTTGGACCGTCGCCATACCATTCGCCTCGTCGACATGCTCGATCCATACCGGCTCCCCTTCCAGATGAACGCCGATCGTGGCGGACGATTCATAAATTTGCTTGGCCCTTTTAATATCCAACGTCAGCCTTCCTCTCCATCGTTAAGGTAATCCGCTTCAAAGCTTTTCATATAATCGGTCGTCGTCTCGTCGATCAGTCCGTTATGAACCGTCACTTGTCCTCCGCCCAGCCCTTCGTTCACCATCCGGTCGACGTCCATCTCATAGTTGCTCCGGCCGTCATGCCACGTATCGTTAACCGGCTCCTGCTCGTTGTTATCCTCTGTGTTCGCTGTACGATCCATTGCCATTGCGCCTGTATTCCTCCTTGAACGGGTTCGAATCGGGATGAAGGTATCCTTCTCGAAAAATATGCCCGTAACGGTTGAATCTCATGCGTTCCGGGAACGATGGTAATAAAACGTGTGGAGGTGCGCGCATGCATACCGTATGGAAAGGCGCCATCAGCTTTGGACTCGTCCATGTTCCCGTCAAAATGTTTTCCGCTACGGAGGATAAAGATATTTCGCTTCGCATGATTCATAAGCCGTGCGGCAGCCCGATCAATTACGTTCGGACATGCCCGAGCTGCGAGACGGAGGTAAGCTGGGACGACATTATTAAAGGCTACGAGTTCGAGAAAGGACGGTTCGTGCTGCTCGACAAGGAGGAGCTCGAATCGATCGGCGGCGAGCGGTCGAAGACGATTACGATCCTCAATTTCGTCGCGCTGTCCGACATCGATCCGATTTATTTTCAGAAGACGTATTTTTTGTCGCCCGATCAGGCCGGAAGCAACGCATATCAGTTGCTGCTGGAATCGATGAGACAGACGGGGAAAATCGGCATCGCCAAAGTGTCCATCCGCCAGAAAAGCTCGCTTGCCGCCATCCGCGTCATGGGCGACTGCATCGTAATGGAGACGATCTATTATCCCGACGAAATCCGCCCGGTCTCTCAAGTGCCGGGGCTGGGGGAAGCGAAGCCGGTCAACGAGAAGGAGCTGGCGATGGCGACCATGCTGATCGAGCAGTTGTCGACCCCGTTCGAGCCGGAAAAATATACGGACGACTATCGGGTACAGCTTATGGATCTGATCCAGCACAAAATTGCGGGCGAGGATGTCCGCATAGCGCCGCAGGCCGAGCAGACGAATGTGCTCGACCTGATGGCGGCGCTGCAGGCAAGCCTGGAGGCGGCGCGCCAGACGCCGGCGGCGGAAGGGGCGCCGGCTGTAGCCGCCGGGCCGATCGTGACGGCCGGCGGTACGGACGGGGCGGCGGCGGGCACGGGGAAGGCACCCGCGAAGCGCAAAGCCGGCGGCGCGCGCAAGTCCGCCGCGGGCGATGCGGCGGCTGCCGAACCGGCCTCCGCTGCCGGCGACGGCACCGCGCCGCCTAAGCCGCGCAAGCCGCGCGCGCCGAAAAAAGCCGCTCAATAGAGCGGCTTCGTCTCTCAATAGAGCGGCTCAGGCTGTCGAGAATTTCTCGACAGCCTGAAAACGAAATAAGCGCCACTGACAGGCGCTTATTTCGTTTTCAACCTCTTACGCGATTCAATAAGTCTTCGTAAAGGCACTTAATCATTCGCTACGCACTGAAAAGTAACGTTGCCTATGGATTAGGAGTCCGCGCGGGAAGCTTAATCGGCAAACGGATGATTGGTTCGTGAAATAAGAACCTGCAACGGATTCTTATTCGTATTATCAGAGCAGCCAGAGACTTCTAGCTACCCGCCCTTTTCGCCACCTCGCGACGCTGGGCAACCCTCGTTTCGCGCCATTCGCAAGCTTTGGCATACGATCCCTTTGACTCAGGCAGTCGACAGCGGACTCAGGGACACGCCGGCTTACAGTTGATCGAAGTTGCACTCCATATCCCGCTTCTCGACAAAAGCCTGAATGCTGGGCTGGCGCAAAACCCGATGCGGCGTCCACTCCATATAATTGATTTTGACCTTCAGAAGAGGCTCGAGCCAGATCGCGCCGTTTGACCGCTCGGGAATGTTCTTGAACGGCTTCGAAGAAATCTTGATGGAATCGACGACCGCCGTAACCGCCATCCAATCGTTCGCAGTCAGCTTTCCCGCTCCTGCATGGCCAATATAGAACAAGTCCCCGTTGTCATCGTACAGTCCGAGAAGGAGCGAGTTGACGATGCCGTCTCGCATCGTCACGCCGCCAACGACGGCGATCAGGTCGCGAATCACTTTCTTCTTCTGCCATCTGGCATCCTTGCCGCCGATCAGATACGTGCTGTTCCTATCTTTGCAGACAATCCCTTCCATCCGATGCTGCTTCATGAGGGCGAACAGACTCTCTCCGTCTTGTACGCTGGGCACAAGCTGCACCTCGCCGGTAGGCTTTATCGTCTCCGCGAGAAGCAATTGCCGTTCCTGCAAAGGCCGATCCGTTACCCAAGAGCCGTTCAGGTACAAAATATCGAACACCATATAGGCGATGCGCACCTCTTGAATCGCTCTGGCGAGGTGCTCCGCTTTGCGAACGCCGTCTCGCCGCATGACTTGACGGAAGGAGGGCTTGCGCCGATCCGGGTCCAAGGCAATAATCTCGCCGTCAAGGATAACGGAACGGGCGCCGCAATATTGCCCGATATCCGTCAGCTCCGGGTACTGCTGGGTGCGTTCGTTCCGGCTGCGGTTCATTAAACGGACTTGGCTGCCGTCATAATAAGTCAGCATTCTAACGCCGTCCCACTTCATTTGGCTAATCCAATTGCTTCCAAGCGGAATGGAATCCGTAGAAACAGGCTCTAACGGGATAATGCTCTCCACAAGCTCGCCCCTCCTGCAATCCTCTATAGTTTTAGTAACAACTATGTCCAATTGGGGGAAACGGGATACGCAAGCCAATCGCCGGACCGGACCGTCAGACGCTCTCCTGCCGCTAGGAGCTTTTGGCTTGAACGCCGCTTGCTGCGGGAGCTGCGCGCTCCCCGGTCTGCTTGGCGCGCGGCCGCATCGTTCGCTCCACATCCGCTTTGCGAATGCGAAGGGCGAAGCCGCATGCGAACAGCAGCAGCGCCGCGGCGCACAGCAGCGCGGCACGATAAGCCTCCGGTCCCGAAGAGACGCCTCCTTCCAATCCGCTCGCGCCGGCTCCGAGCGCGCCGAGGACGCAGACCAGCAGCGTCAGCCCGATTGCGGACGACATTCGATTTTGCACCGTGAACAAGGTCGTCGCTCCTCCCATCGAAGCCGGCGGGATATTCGCGAATATAGCGAATTGTACGGAGCTGACCACATGCCCGAGACAGAAGCCGCAATATAGGAGCAGCAGCCGAATCGCCCAAGGGCTCGTATGCTCCGTTACGGCGCAGAGCAGGCAGTAGCCGGCAGCGGCAGCGATGAGCGCAACGGTAATGAGAAGCCGCGGGCCGAGCTTCCGGTAGGACCAGGCTACGACCTGCGAAGCCAGCATCAACCCAAGCGCTTCGGGGAACGTCGTCAGCCCGCTTGCGAATGCGGACGCGCCTAGCGCGTCCTGATAGAGCAGCGGAAACACGTAGAGCATGCCGAGCAGTCCCGCTGCCGTAAAAGCCGAGATGAGCATCATCGTCCGGAACAGCCGGTCTTTAAGCAGCCGCAGATGAAGCATAGGGCTGGTCACTCGCAGCTCGACGATAATAAGCGCCGCTATGCCGATCACCCCGATGGCGGCATAGACGAACAGCCCCGCGTTGTCCCATCCGCTCGCCGCCCCTTCGTTCAAAGCATAGATCAAAGCGCCGACGCCGACGGCCGCAAGCATAAATCCAAGCCAATCCATTCGGCCCTTCCGTTCCCCCTTATATTCTTTAAGGTAGAAGAAGGCGAATAGAGCAGCCGCTATGCCGATCGGAACGTTCACATAGAACACCCACCGCCACGACAGGTAGTCGACGCAGTAGCCGCCAACGATAGGACCGAGCGCCGGTGCAATCGCAATCGGGAATACCAGATAGCGCGACAGCTTGATCCGCTCCTCCGGCGGAAACGTCCGGAACAGGATAGCCATCGAGATCGGCGTGAGCAGACCTCCGCTGGCACCCTGAACGATCCGGAACAAGTTTAACAGAACAAGGTCGCTTGACAGCCCGCATAGCGCAGAGGATGCCGTAAACATGCAGATTGCCAGCAGGAACATTTTTTTGGAGCCGAACCGGTCCCCGATCCAGCCCGCGGCGGTAAGCATAATAGCCAAGCTGACCAAATAGCCGACATTAATCGATCCGGCCGCCGAAGGCGCTATTCCCATATCGTTGCCAATGGCCCGCAAAGCGACATTGAGCACGTTCGCATCCATGGCAACCATGAACATGGTTGCCACGTAGACGATGCAGACGACCGCTTTGGGATTTAGCCGCACGGTCATATCGCTCACCGAACGGCGCTCAGAGCGGCCGAAGCCGCTTGATCGAGGCTTGTCGGCCTCATATCCGTCCAATGCTCGTTAATGTACGCCATGCATGCCGCCCTGTCCTGCGCATCGACGATAACCCGCCACCCTTGCGGCACTTGCACGAAGGTCGGCCACAGCGAATGCTGCCCTTCTTCATTGATAAGCACATGGTACTTGCCTTCCGGATTCTCGAATGGATTGCTCGTTGCGCTCATTGTCTCTCTACACCCTTTCTGTTCTGGCTTCGTACGTCTTCTTCAGCTCTCCCAGCTTGCCGGCCATCAGCTTGCCGATCAGGGCAAGCGGTTCCGGCTGGCACATATCCTTATGCCGGCAAGCAATGTCATGCCGCTCTATCTCCCCGTCCAGATAAGGCAGCCACGTTTCCGGGGCAATCGGTGTGAACCAGTCCGGTATAATCGTAGAGCGGAAGAACAGCATATTGCCTTGGTAACGTTTCGGCGTATAGGCCGCCATAATTTTGACGGAATTCACATAGGTTTCTTTCAAATTCATGATCGTCGCTTCGTCAAGGCTGGCCAGCGCGCTGCCGTCGCTGCGCAAAATATCGATCGCGCTGGACATCGTCAAAGGCCGGTCGCCCATATTGTCCGGATCGTAGCCGCCTAAGGCCAGCAGGGCAATCAGCGCCTCGCGCTCATCCGGTCCGTCTTTGATCGGCAGGAAGTGGCTTGGATAAGAATCCAGCATCGCCAACAAAGCAACCTCTTCTCCTTCCTCCTGAAGCCGGACCGCCATCGCATGCGCGACGTTGCCGCCAAGCGACCAGCCCGCAATATGATAAGGCCCCTTCGGCTGCACTTGGCGGATATGGTCCAGATAGTCGGCCGCCATCTCGTCCAACGAGTCGGGAAGCCGCTCGGTCCGCTCCGCGATGCCACGCGCCTGCAAGCCGTAAATCGGATACGACGAAGGCAGGGAGCGCATAAGCCCCGCGTAGCACCAGCTCAGCCCGCCGGCCGGATGGACGCAAAAGACCGGCATTCGGCCATCGCCCGCGCGAAGCGGCAGCAGCACGTCAAGCGCGCTTTGACTGCTTCCCATCAGGAGCCGCTCCGCCAGGCCGGCAACGGTAGGCGCTTCGAACAGGTTGCCGATGCTCAGCTCCGCGCCCAATGCCTCGCGAATGCGACTCATCAGCCGGACGGCAAGCAGCGAATGCCCGCCCAGTTCGAAGAAGCTATCCTCAATGCCGACGCGCGGCAAGCCGAGAATCTCGGCGAACAGGTCGCACAATATTTCTTCTTGCGGCGTTCTCGGCCCGGCGCCGGCGGCAGACACCGCATAATCCGGCGCAGGGAGAGCCTTGCGGTCCAGCTTGCCGTTAGGCGTAAGCGGCAAAGCCTCCATTGCGATATAAGCGGATGGCACCATATAATCGGGCAGGCTGTCCGCGGCGTGCATGCGAAGCTTCGCGGGCTCCGGCCCGGCGGCGTGGTCCGCGGGTACGAAATAAGCGGCAAGGCGCTTATCGCCGGGCTGGTCTTCGCGCACGATAACGGCGACCTGAGCCAGCTCGGGATGGCGGGCAAGCACCGCTTCAATCTCGCCCAATTCGATGCGGAAGCCGCGAATTTTCACCTGCTGATCGGCGCGACCGATATAATCGAGCGAGCCGTCCTCCAGCCAGCGCGCGAGATCGCCCGTCCGATACAGCCGCGAGCCCGGCTCGCCGAACGGGTTGGCGACAAAGCGCTCGGCCGTTAAGTCCGGCCGCCTCCAGTAGCCTCTCGCCAGACCGGTGCCCGCGACGTACAAGTCGCCCGCCACGCCCGGAGGAAGCGGCTGCAGCGCCCCGTCGAGCACGTAAAGCTGGAGATCCGGAATCGCTCCGCCAATTAACGAATTCCCCCCTTCCGCCAACGTCTCTTGGTCCAGCGGCTTATAGCTGACGTGTACGGTCGTCTCGGTTATGCCGTACATATTGACTAATCGAGGCGAGTCGACCGCATGGCGCTCATACCAATCTTCCAATCGGCGCAGCTCCAGCGCTTCGCCGCCGAAGATCACATAGCGGAGCGACAGCCGCTGCCCGACGTCCGGATTTTCCTTGTCGGCCTGCATCAGTTGATAGAAGGCCGATGGCGTCTGGTTAAGCACGGTCACCTTCTCGTCGGCCAGCAGCTTCAAGAATTCGGACGGCGATCGGCTGATCCCATGCGGCACGATGACGAGGCGTCCGCCATAGAACAACGGTCCCCATATTTCCCACACGGAGAAATCGAACGCATAGGAATGGAACAGCGTCCAAGCATCGCCCGGCTCGAATCGATACCAATGCTCCGTTGCGCGGAACAGCCGCACGACGTTCTGATGCGGAATGACAACGCCCTTCGGCTTGCCGGTCGAGCCGGACGTATAAATCATGTACGCCGGATGCCCGGGCAAGAGCGGCGTTGTACGATCCGAATCGGCAGGATTGACAGCCGGATACCGTTCCACCGTCTCGCTCGTTTCAGTCGAATCGATTACGATTACCGGCAGACGATCCGCGTGAGGAAGCTTGTCGGCCAGCCCCCCGCTCGTAATCAGGCAGATCGGATTGGCATCGGCCATCGCATACGCCAGCCGGTCCGCCGGATAATCGGGATCCAGCGGCAAATATGCCGCTCCCGCCTTAAGCACGGCCAATATGGATACGACAAGCTCCAACGATCTTGGCAGCGCCAACGCGACGAACGTTTCCGGTCCCGCTCCTTGACCAATCAAATAATGGGCGAGCCGGTTGGCTCTCTCGTTCAAGTCGAGGTAGCTTAGCGAAGCGGCTTCGTACGAGACTGCCGCCGATGCAGGCGTAATGACCGCTTGGCGTTCGAACCAGTCGGGAATCGACGACGGCTCGATCGCCGGAATCGGCTCGGGCGTATTCCAGTCGACCAGAATGCGGCGCCGTTCCTCCTCGGACAAAATATCCAGACGCCCGATCGGCTGGTCCGGATTGCCCGCGGCAGCGTCAAGCAGTCTAACCAGTCGGGCGGCAATGGCTCGGGCGGTCGCTTTCTTGAACAAATCCGTACTGTATTCCACCAACCCGTGAATGCCGTCCGGGGAGCCCTCGCGAGTGCGGCGCTCGGTCAGCTCCAGCGTAAGATCGAATTTGGCCGCGCCAACCGTGCCCAGATGCAGGCTGCTTTCGATGCCTGGCAGCTCAAGCGCCGCCTCCGGCATATTCTGCAATGCCAGCATAACTTGGAACAGCGGATGCCGAGCGCGGGATCTGACCGGGTTAAGCACCTCGACCAAGCGCTCGAACGGAACATCCTGATTCTCGTAAGCGGCCAGATTCGTCTGCCTCACGCGGTGCAGCAGCTCGCGGAAGGCAGGATCGCCCGACGTATCGGTCCGGATGACGAGCGTATTGATGAACAGCCCGACCAATTGCTCCAGCGCGTCGTCGTTCCGGCCCGCAATCGGGCTTCCGATCGGAATGTCCGTCCCGGCTCCCAGCCGCGTGAACAGCGCCGCGAGTCCCGCCTGAAGCACCATGAACAGGCTGGCGTTACTTGCTCTCGACAATTGAAGCAGCCGCTCATGCAGCTCCGCTTCAATCGCGAAATCAATCGTATCCCCTTCATAGCTGGCTGCAGCCGGACGCGCAAAATCGGTAGGCAGCTCCAATTGGTCGGGAAGATTGCGCAGGTTGTCGGACCAGTAAGCGAGCTGCTTGGCAATTAAACTGTCGGCATTGTGCGCATCTCCGAGCAGTTGGTGCTGCCAGACGGCATAATCCGCATACTGCACGCTCAATGGCGTCCACTGCGGCGCTTCTCCGCGCACTCTTGCCGAATAAGCGGCCGATAAATCGCGGGTCAGCGTGTTGAGCGACCAGCCGTCGCCGATAAGGTGATGCAGCAGCAGGAGCAGTACATATCGGTCTTGGCCAAGCTCGAAAAGCTGCACCCGCAGCGAAGGCTCCGCGGCGAGGTCGAAGCTGTACCGAACGGCTCGGGCCAGATCGTCCGTAATCTCGCCGTCGCTGGACACCGCTGCGATTATTTGCGGTGGAGAAGCCGATGCATCCAGAATGTGCTGACGCGAAGCGCCTTCCGATTCCGGGAATATCGTGCGCAGCGTCTCATGCCGGACGAACAAGTCGCCGATTGCGGCTTGCAGCGCTTCCCGATCCAGTCGGCCGGTCAGATTCGCGACGAGCGGAATATTGTAAGTCGGGCTCGCACCTTCCAGGCAATACAGGAACCATAGCCGCTGCTGAGCAAAAGAAAGCGGGATGTCCCCGCCGCGAGCCGCCGGACGGATGGCCGGGCGCGCTTGCTGCGCCGTATCCAGCCGCTTGGCCAGACCCGCAACCGTCGGCGCTTCGAATAGCTGGCCGATCCCGAGCTCTGCGCCGAAGCTTTCCCTTACGCGCACCATCAAGCGGCCGGCCAGCAGCGAGTGGCCGCCCAGCTCGAAGAAGCTGTCATGAATGCCGACTCGCGGCAAGGCCAGCACCTCTGCGAACAATTCGCACAGCATTGTCTCCTGCGGCGTTCTAGGCTTTCTCGCTTCCGAGACGAGTCCCGGATCGGGCGCCGGCAGCGCTTTGCGGTCGATTTTCCCGTTCGGCGTAAGCGGCATCTCCGTCAGCGTCATATAGGCGGAAGGCATCATGAATACCGGAAGCTCGTGCTCCAGCCATTGACGCAGCTCTCCCGCTTCCGGCGCCGTGCCCGAGCTTGGGACGATATAGGCTGTCAGCCGCGGATCGCCCGGGTTATCCTCGCGCACGATCACCGTCGCTTGTCCGACGCTCGCATGCTTGGCAAGCGCGGCCTCAATCTCGCCAAGCTCGATCCGGAAGCCGCGAATTTTGATTTGATGGTCAGCCCTGCCGATATAAGCAAGCGAGCCGTCCTCGCGCCACTTGACCAGATCGCCCGTTCGGTACATCCGGCTGCCCGGCGCGCCGTAAGGATCGGCTACGAACCGCTCCGCCGTCAAGCCAGGGCGTCCGAAGTATCCTCTTGCAACGCCATCTCCGGCAATGTACAGATCCCCGACAACGCCCGGAGGCACAGGCTCCAGCCCGCCATCCAGCACATATACCTGCGTATTCCAGATCGGCTTGCCGATCGGCGCGATTCCGTCCTCCGCACGGAGCGCTGCCGTCGTGGACCAAATCGTCGTTTCCGTAGGGCCGTACATGTTCGTGACGATGCAGCCGACGCGCTGCAGCTCGCGCTTGAGCGCAATCGGCAGCGCCTCGCCCCCGACGAGCACTCGCAGGCCGCGAAGCGCTTCCGCATCGTAAGAGATAAGCGACTGCCACAACGTCGGCGTTGCCTGCATAATAGTAGGAGCGAGCTCCCGAATCATGGCCGACATAGCGACCGGGTCCTGTACGGTCGATTTCGGAGCCAGCGCAATCTGTGCGCCATACAGCAACGGCAAATAAATTTCCAGCGCCGCGATATCGAAGGAAATCGTTGTAACGGCGAGCCAGCGATCGGCCGCCGTCAAAGCGAACCGGTCCTGCATGGCGAGGAGGAAATTCGTTAAATTGCCGTGCGAGACGACGACGCCTTTGGGCTTTCCTGTCGAGCCCGACGTGTAGATGACATAAGCGGGATGCTGGATCGCCGACTGGCCGCGGCGATCCACCTCTTCCGGATTCGAGTCCAGACGTCGCTTCAACCGTTCGGCGACGGCCGGCTCGTCGATGACGACGACCGCTCCGTCATAATCCGATCGATAAGCCGAGCCGGTCTCGGCGCTCGTAATGACGCATATAGGCTTGGCATCCTCCAGCATGTAGGCAATACGATCGGCCGGATAATCGATGTCCAAGGGAAGATAGGCGGCCCCTGTTTTCATAACGGCAAGCAAAGCGACAACCATATCCGCAGACCGCGGGAGGGCAAGGGCGACAATTCGTTCCGGGCCTGCTCCCAGCGCAATCAAGTCATGCGCCAGACAATTCGCTCGCGCATTCAATTCGGCGTAACCGAGCGCGTCGCCCTCTGCCGTCAGCAGCGCCGGAGCGTCCGGGCTGCGGCCCGCCTGCGCCTCGAATAAGGAGGGGACGCTCGCCTGCGGCACGTCGCGGGCGGTGTCGTTCCATTCCGCGATGACCCGATGCCGCTCATTGTCGCTCAGGAGGTCAATCGAGCCGATCGACCGCTCCCGCTCGGCCGCCGCAATAAACCGCTCGAGAAAACGCATGAATCGCCGCTGATGAACAGCAAGCTCCTCCGGACTGTAGGCCGTTGGATTCGCATCCATATCGATACGCAAGCCTTCGCCGTCCAGCCGGTCATATACGTTGAAGGACAAGTCGTCTACAGGCCCCGCCGAAAGGTTGCGCGCAACGGCGTTCAATCCGGCGAAGCGAAGGCCGTAATCGAAAGGCATCAGATTCACTTGCGGACCGAACAGCCGCTTGTTGTCGCCCAGCAGCTTCAGCTCGCGGCGAAGCTCCTCCTGCCGATAGCGCTGATGCCGGCGCGATTCGCGAATCCGGCCCGCAGCCTGCTTCATGAGCTCGGCGGCGGCCATGTCCGGCCGAAGGGACAGCCGAAGCGGTATAATATTCATGACCATGCCCGGTATTCGAAGCGAGACCGAGCCAATGCGCCCCATAACGGGCAGCCCGAGAACGATATCCTTGGCCTGCGTGTGCCGGTGAAGATAGGCGGCAATAGCGGCAAGGACAAGCTCCGTCCAGCTTACGGAGCAGCCTTGCGCAGCGGCGTGCATACGCTCCGTGTCGCTCGGAAGGAGCATCGCCGTGCGGCGAAGAAAGCCGCTGCTCAGGCTTGGCGCGCGTTCGGCCAAGCTGACCGCTTCCGGCGCGTCGGAGAAGCGTTCCGTCCAATACTGCCGATCCCGTTCATACTGTTCCGAGGACCGATAAGCTTGATCCTCCTCCACTATGGCGCTTAGCGGGCCGAATGCCTCTCCTTCGTGCCCGCCTTGCCGAATAAAGGCCGTGTATAGCTCCGCCGTCCGGCGAACCAGCAGCGAGAAGCCGTAGCCGTCCATCGCGATATGATGGATGCGTTGATACCAGAGAAAGCAGTCGTCGGCAATCTGGAACAAGGCTTGCGTGAACAGCTCCCCTTGCCGAAGAAGGTCAATCGGTCGAGCAAGATCGGCCTGCATCCATGCTTCCGCCGCTTCCCGGGCGTCGGCCTGCGCGCTCCAATCAAACCGATGGAGCCGCCAATCCGACGAATCGTGAACTTGCTGCCACGGTCCGTTCTCATCCTCGCCGAAGCTGACGCGGAGCGCCTCCGTTTCCCCGATCGTTTGACGCAGCGCTTGTTCGAACGCCGTGGCATCGACCGCTCCCTGAATCTCAATGCATTCGCCCGTATTGTAGGCCGGGCTGTTCGGGTTCAATTGCTGGGCGAACCATATACCGGCCTGCGCGCCGGAGAGCGGCAGGCGAGTGTCTACCATTGTAGCCAACATGATCTACTTCCCTTCCACGAGGCAATAATCGGCATTGGGCAGCGACGCTCCGACCTTCGAAAGCAGCAAGCCGCGCCAATGCGCAAGCGTAGGACGCTCTGCCAGCTCCGCGAAAGATACGTCGGCTCCGCCGCGCCGCCATTGCTCAACGAGCCGCATGAGGCGAACCGAGTCCATCCCCCAATCGTTAATCAGGTCATCCGTATCCTGAATGGCGGAAGGCGATTCTTGCAGCAGTTCTCCTATCTGCCGGCGCAGCGACTCCATGCCGAACAGGCTCGAACCGGCTGCCGGCTGCTCCGAATCGGCGGTTCGGTCCGGACGGACCTGCGCTTCGCCAAGCGCCTCGAGCACCGCCGCAGTCGTCGTCGCCACCGCGCAGCGCTGGGCCGCATATTTGATCGCCATCGTATGATCCTCGATTGTAAAATCGGCCACCGCATCCGCGACGAAGAACGGCTCGATATCTTGCATGAACGCGTCGCAGGTCGTCATCAACACGCCGATATGCGCATAAATGCCGCATACGATAAGCTGATCGCGGCCATGCTCGCGCAGAATGCCAAGCAGGTCGGTTTTACGAAACGCATTATAGCGCCACTTGGTTAGCACGATGTCGCCTTCCGCAGGAGCGATCGCTTCCACAATTTTTTTCTGATCGGGGCCGTCGTTCATGCCCGGTCCCCAGAAATGCGTCTGAAGCCCGCGATCCTCCGGCTTTTGACCGCCCGGCTGCGCCGAATAAATGACCGGAATTCCCCATGCTCTGCAAGCGGAGCGCAGTTGTTCGATATGGGCAAGCAGCTCCACAATCGGCGACTGCCCCGGCGTGAAGGCATCCACAAAGTATTGCTGCATGTCGTGAATCAATAAGGCCGCCCGGGTCGGCTCAAGCTTCCAGTCGACTTTGTTGGCGGGAAGATTGGATGCCTGCGGCATCGGATACGGTTTAATGGCAGGTAACGCCATGTCATCCCCTCTTTTCTCTTCATAAAATGGAACGCTTCTAGTTCATGCGGACGGCGAGCGATGAACTCCGCTTGCGCGAGATCATTTCGCGCAGCGCCTTCTTGCTCACCTTGCCTACGCTGGTCGTCGGGAACTCGTCGATAAACTCGATGCGGTCGGGAATTTTGTAGCTGGCCAATCCCCGCTCACGCAAAAATGTTTTGAGCTCGGCGGCTTTCGGCCGATTGTCTCGGGCGATGACGAACGCGCAGGTTCGTTCGCCGAGAAAGTCGTCCGGCATCGCCACGACGGCGGCGTCATGCACGCTCGGATGCGCAAGAATGTGGTTCTCCACTTCCTCGGCCGCCACTTTGTCGCCGCCGCGATTAATCTGGTCTTTGGCGCGGCCTTCCACGACCAGATGGCCGGATGCCGTCAGCTTCACAATGTCGCCGGTGCGATAGAAGCCGTCTGACGTGAACGCTCTGGCATTATGCTCGTCGGCCTTGTAATAGCCCCGAATCGTGTAGGGCCCGCGCGTCAGCAAATGGCCCGCCTCTCCGGGGCGAACCTCCCGGTCTTCGTCGTCGACAACCCGAATCTCGTCCCACTCGGACATCGGCTTGCCCTGCGTATGGATGACGATCTCCTCGGGGTCGTCCAGACGCGTGTAATTGACAAGCCCCTCTGCCATGCCGAACACTTGCTGAAGCGTGCAACCGAGCGACGTCCGTACCCGGCTTGCCGCTTCCGCGCTGAACTTGGCGCCCCCTACCTGCAGCACCAGCAGGCTCGATAAATCGCAATTCCGGGTGGCGACAGCCTCCATCCATACGATCGCAAGCGGCGGCACCAGCGCCGTAATGGTCACCTTCTCCCGTTGGATGAGGGGGAAGGTATCGTCGGGGCTGGGCGTCGGCGACAGTACGACCGTACCTCCCGCATAGAGGGTGCCGAGCACGCCGGGCGAGCTGAGCGGGAAGTTATGCGCGACGGGAAGCGCGGCCAGATAGACGCTCGAAGCGTCCAGCCCGCAGACCTCGACGCTCTTTCGCAAGCTGTACATATAATCGTCGTGAGTGCGCGGGATAAGCTTGGGCAACCCGGTGCTCCCGCCGGACAATTGCATGAAAGCAACCTCTTCCGGCTTCACGTCCGGCAGTTGAATCGGCGGAGCGTATAACAAATTTAAAGCGGTATGATCGCCGGGCGCTCCTGCGACGATAACATGCCGCAAGGAAGCGACCGCGCCCTTGACCTCGCTCGCAAGCTGCCGGTAATCGAACCCGGCATGCGTATCCGGAATAATGTAAGCGGCCGCCTCCGAGAACTCGCAAAAATAACGAATTTCGCTGCTGCGGTGAAGCGGAAGCGCGAATACGGGCAACGCCCCCAGCCGGAACAAGGCGAATACGACTTCGAAGAAGGACGCGATATTAGGCAACTGGACGACTACGCGGTCCAGCGGCTTAATGCCCAGTGCATGTAACCCGAAGGCGAGGCGATCCGCCTTGTAATCCAGCTCCCTATACGTGATCCGGCGCTCGCCTTCGACTATGGCCGTTCGATCTCCATACCGGGCGGCGCGGTTCCGAAGCATCTCGCCGAACGTCAACCCTTCCCAACACCCTGATTTCCGGTAAAGCTCCGCGAAATCATTGGGCCAAGCGGAGCAATTGTGCAGCATTAATCATCCCTCCAACATGTCGTTCAATTTGTTATGGATACAGTCCGAGCGCATGAAGCATCGTCCGGAACTTCGCCGAGGTCTCGGCCAGTTCCGCTTCCGGCGTCGAGGCATTCACAATGCCGGCGCCCGCATATAACCGAAGCGAGCGATCGTACACCTCCGCGCAGCGAATCGTCACGATCCATTCGCCGTTGCCGTCCGCATCGTTCCAGCCGACCAGGCCGGTATAAAATTCCCGGTCAAACGGCTCGATCTGCCGGATAGCCTCGCGGGCCAGCTCCGTAGGCGTACCGCATACGGCCGGCGTCGGATGAAGCGCGGAAGCGAGCTCCAATGAGGAGATGGCGGGATCGAGCAGCTCGCCCTGCACGACGGTAGACAGATGCCACATCGTTTCGGTTTGAATAAGCGAAGGACGGTCGGGCACATCGATCGTCTTGCAGAACGGGCGAAGCGCCCGCGCTACCGCATCGATGACGACGGCGTGCTCGTGCAAGTCTTTGGCGGAAGCGAGCAGCGCCTCGCCAATGCGCCGGTCCTCCGCCGAGTCCTTGCTTCGGGGGGCGGAGCCGGCCAGCGGATTGGAGATCGCTTGCGAGCCGCGCTTGCGGACGAGAAGCTCGGGACTGGCGCCCGCCAGCACTCTTCGAGACGATGGACGGCTGCCCTGCCCGGCAGGCAAATCGGCCGCAAACGTATAGCCGTGCGAATTGCGGCCGGCCAGACTGCGAAGCAGCTCATGGACCGGAATGTCCGAATCGGAGACCAGATCAAGCGCGCGCGCAAGCACCACCTTGGACAGCTCCCCCGTTCGAAGACGGTCGAGTCCCATCTGAACGCCGTGCGCATACGCTTCCGGCGAAGGGAACGGGTCGATCCGGTACGCGGGCCGCGAGGAAGACAGTGCTCTTGCGCGCGCCTCCGATTCCGCGTTCAACCGCAGCGGGCCGCCCCATCTGACAGTCGCCGGTACAATAAGCTTGGCGGGCTTGGCACAGTCGAACGGGATGGCTCCAGAGACGATCGGGGCGCTGTGGCCGGATCGCGCAGCCTCGCGAAGCAAATCGGCAACGGGACGAATCAGCCGCTCCAGGCTGCTTGCCCCTTCCGTTGCCGGCAGCTCGGCGAAAGTCCCTTCCGCAAGCAGGGTATGGTCGGGAGTCGACAAGAAAAACGATGAGCCTGACCGATATTCCTCCAACAGCCGCGCGGGATTGGCCGCTAACGCAGTATAGTTCATAAGCTCCAAAGCCTCCTTCAAAATTAAATGCCTAAGGTTGCGCCGCCATCGACGCACAGATCGTGCATCGTAATATGGCCGGCCTGGTCCGAGACAAGGAACGCTGCCGCATCGGCTATGTCTCTAGGCGAGGCAAGCTTGCGAAGCGGAATGCCTGCTCGGTAATCGGGCAGCGAGCCGAGAATAACCCCGTCCGCACCTGATTCGTCCCGCCAGAGCTGCCTTTGCATCGCCGTGTCCGTCGATCCCGGCGAGACGATATTGCAGCGAATGTTATGCCGGGCGAGCTCCAGGCCCAGACATTTGGTGAACATCGCGGACGCCGCTTTAGAGGCTGCATAAGCCGCCATCTGCATTCGCGGTACGCCGGATGCGTTGGAGCCAACCGTGACGATCGCGCCCGATTGACGAGGAATCATCCGCTGGGCGACTGCACGAGAGACGTAGAACACGCCGTTCGTATTGACGTCGAAGGTAGTTCGCCAATCGGCGTCGCTTAACGAGTCGATATAGCCCATTCGCAGCACGCCTGCAACGTTTGCCAGAATCCCGATTGAGCCCAGCTCTCGCTCGATGGCGTCGACAACCTGCTCGATTGCGGCCGGGTCGGCCACATCCGCCGGATAAGCCTGCCCATGATAGCCGGCGTTCCGCAGCTCTTGTACGATGCGCTCTACGCCTTGACCGTCTTTATCAATTGCGGCAATAACGGCGCCATGCTCGGCCAGCGTACGCGCAACTGCGGCTCCGATTCCTTGTGCCGCTCCCGTTACGAGCGCAATCTTGCCTTTAATTCCGGTCAATGACATACATTCACCTCCAATCAATTGATAATGATTATCATCATCAAATATAAAACACTCCGCTGGTTATGACCATGAACAAACTCCAGATAAAAAATGTACTTTTTACTGGTTGCTGCCAATCGGTTATGCGGCCAACGCCGTATATAATGACCTCCGGCACGGTAATGCTGATGGTGGACAAGCAGCAAATCAACGAAAATTTCGAATCGAAGAAGGAGGGGCAAGATGGCCGCTTCCAGCCAAGGAACCATCGTCGTCAATGGGGAGCCGATCGGCATTACGAATCCGAACAAGCTTCTATGGCCGGAGCTCGGCATTACGAAGCTCATCTATCTGGAGAAGCTGGTCGAGCTTTCCTCCTACCTCATTCCTTACTGCACCGGACGTTATTTGACGACCATTCGCTGGCCCGACGGCATTCACGGCCAATCGTTCTATCAGAAAAATTGTCCCGAGCCCGCTCCATCCTTCGTCCGGACCGCCGAGGCGACCGATATCCGCTATGTCGTGCTCGATTGCTTGCCGACGCTCATGTGGCTCGGCAATCTGGCTTGTCTCGAATTCCACGCTTCGTTCGAGCGCATCGGCGAAGCCGTCTATCCCACGGAATGGGTCATCGATCTCGATCCTTCATTGGAGGAGGAGCCGCGCATTATGGAAGCGGCCGTGATTGTCGGCGAGCTGCTGCGCAGCATCGGCGTGGAGTCGATTCCGAAAACGTCCGGCGCAACGGGCGTCCAGCTCATCGTTCCGTCGGCGGGCGATACGACGTTCGACGAGCTGCGAACGATGGGTCACTTCGTCGGGAGCTATCTGTCGCAGACCCGTCCCGACTTGTTCACGATCGAGCGGCTCAAGGCGAACCGGGGCGATCGCATCTATGTCGACTACTTGCAGCATTATTCCGGCAAAACGATCGCCGCTCCCTACACGCCCCGCGCGCGGGCAACCGCCGCCGTCTCGACGCCGCTTACTTGGGACGAAGCGAACGCCAATGCCAGGATCGCCGACTTTAATCTGCTCACCGTCGGCGAGCGGCTGCGTGCGAAGGGCGACCTGCTGGCGTCGGCGCAGCGGCAGCGGCTTAAGCCGATTTACGATTTCGTCAGCCGATCGTTCGCGCCGTAACGGCCGCCGCCGGGACGGGCATCCCGACTGCCGGATGCCTCTCGCGTTATCATTTTGCAGACATGAATTGTAGACAGACCGAATAAATAGGATTAGAACGTTCGAATTCGCACTCGCCGGCAGAAAGGAGTACAGCTTAGTGAAACGGTCGCCAAAGCCGAAATGGTCCTTCGTCCTGATGCGCGGCGCCGACAAATCGGTTAAACAGCTCAAAGTGTCCAAACGATCTGTCGTTGCTGCTCCCGCCGCTGCCGTCCTGGCTCTGTCAGGCTGCATCGCGGCGCTTCAGATCCGATCCGCTTTCAAGATCGATTCCCTCCATGACGAGATGTCGCAGCAGTCGAACTCGTTCACCCATACGGTGAACGATAAGGACGACTCGATCGGGACGCTCCAGGAAGAAATCGGAAGGCTCAATCGGCAAGCCGAAGAAATGAAGGGCAAGATCAACGATTTGCGTGAGCTGGAGAACAAGCTGAAAACCTTCATCGAGCAGTACGGGCGGCTGACGGAGACGTCCGCGACAAGCATGCCCGCCGCTACCGGTACGGAAGCGGATCAGACGATCTCTTCTCTTTCGTCTTCTCCCTCCCCCTCCGTACAGGAGGCCAAATATCTGATTGCAATGGCGGAGCAATCCGGTCTCGATTTTCGGGAGATCAGTTCGCTCGTCGACACGATGGAAGCCGCGATGGAGCAATCGGTCAAGCAGGCGCAGGCCCGGCAGGCCATACTCGACGCGCTGCCGACCGGCTGGCCGACGAAACGGTCGGCGAAGCTGACATCCGGCTTCGGATATCGAAGCGATCCGTTCACCCGCAAATCGACCTTCCATGCCGGCGTCGACATTGGCGGCAATACCGGCGACCCGGTATTCAGCGCGGGGGACGGGACGGTCGAGGAAACGGGACGGGACGCAAGCGAGGGCAATTACATCGTGATTAATCATCACAACGGTCTGAAGACGAAGTATATGCATCTATCCCGCATCGAGGCGAGAGAAGGCGACGAAGTCGTACGCGGCGAGAAAATCGGGCTGATGGGCAGCACGGGCCGAAGCACCGGCGCTCACCTCCATTTTCAAGTTATGCAGCACGACGAGCCGATCAACCCGATGCGTTATTTGGGGAGCTAACACCGATCGGCTGCTCCGTCGTGCGAGACGCGCTGTCATTATGAAGCTTAGGAGGTCGCTATGTTCAAAGAGTCGAAACGTCTTAGCTTGACCGATACGCTAATTGGGCAAGGGACGCATGCCGAAGGGAAGATGGTGTGCGAAGCGGGTCTTCGCATCGAAGGGGAATACCGGGGAGATATCGAATGCGTCGGAGACGTTATCGTTGGCGAATGCGGGTTAGCCCGCTCCAACATTAGCGCCCGCGATGTGACGATCGCAGGCAAGGTGTACGGGGATATCGTCACGAAGGGACGACTGACGATTACGGCGACGGGCCAACTGCACGGCAACATTAACGCTCACTCGTTTATTATGCAGGATGGCGGCATCTTCACCGGCGCTTGCCGAATGGAGCGCGCGCATGAGCAGACGCGATCCCGTCCGCTCATGGAGAGCGACAATACGCCGCCCGCCAAGGAGCAGCCGCAGCAATCCAATGCGAATGCGAGGGAGAAAGACAAGCGGCAAGCGCAAGCGGGTTAATGCCTTTGCCTCCATACGAGCATACAAACAAACAGTCCGGTCTTGGAGACCGGACTGTTTGTTGTATGCCTATCGTTACGACGCGATATCGCGCTTGTTGAATACCGTCCATGTAATAGCAATGAAGACGATATAATATACGGCCAGCACGCCGATCGAGAAGCCCAGCGTATGCTCGTATGTGCCAGGCAGCAAATAGGACGTCAAGTCCTCGTTCATGAACCAGAGGTAATCGACCCACGGCTTGTCGATCAAGCTGAATATGCCGGACAGCGTCCCGCTCATAAACATCAGCAGCAGCGACAGGCCAATCGAAAGCCCACCGCTGCGGAATACGGTAGACAGCAGGAACGAGAGCGTAATCGTCGTCATCGTCGTTGCCAGTATTTGCAGCCCGTATACCGACAGCATGTAGCCCCAAATGTTTCGAGCCGACTCGTCTCCGAGCATCTCTTGAACCGTTCCGCTGCTGAAGCCGAAGAAAATGCCGTCGAGCACATAGTTCCACACGAACAAGGCCGCAAAGAAGAACAGCGCAAAGCCGACGATCGCGATATATTTGGACAGCAGAATCTTGGAGCGCGACCAAGGACGAATCATAAGCAGCTTGATCGTTCCGGCGGAGAACTCCCCCGCCACGCTGTCCGCCGCTATAATAACCGCGTAGATGACGATAGCGGAAAAGCCGAACAGCGACTGCATGGAGAACACTTGCCACATCGACTTCACGTCTGCGCCGACGCTGACCGCAATAATATTCGATGCCAGCATGAGCACCAGCATAATGCCCATCATAATCCAAGTGCGTGGACGCGAGTAAATTTTCATATTCTCGTTGCGAAGCAAGTCGACAAAGTTACCCAATCGTCTCACCCCCCGTAACTTCAATAAATTGATCTTCAAGCGATTTGTTCTGTACGCGGAAGCCGTATACCTTGATGCCGGCAGACACTAGCTGCGCATTAATCCACGCGGCCGTCTCGCGATCGGCACTCAGCTCGATTCCATCCTGCGAAATAACGGCGGACAACTGCGTCAGCAGCGCCAGCGCGTCAGCAGGACGATCCACCTCGAACCGGTATTTGCCGACGGCATCGGATGACGAGCCCTCTTGCGTTATAACCCGTTCGTCGATCAGCTTGCCGTTCTGGATAATGGCGACGCGGTCGCACATCAGCTCCATCTCGCTCAGCAAATGGCTGGAGACGAATACGGTAATGCCCTCGTCCTTGGCAAGCTTGCGCAAATAATCGCGCAGCTCGCGAATGCCCGCCGGGTCCAGACCGTTCGTAGGCTCGTCAAGAATAAGGAGCGACGGCTTGTGCAGAATGGCCTGAGCTACGCCAAGACGCTGGCGCATCCCGAGCGAGTACGTCTTCACCTTATCGTGAATGCGCGCTTGCAATCCGACGAGCTTCACGACTTCGTCGATGCGCTGGCGGGTAATGCCGGGAACCATCCGGGCGAAGTGAATCAGATTCTTATACCCGGACATATATTTGTACATCTCCGGATTCTCGACGATAGCGCCGACCTGACGAATCGCTTTCTCGTAGCTCGTCTGGATACTATGGCCTTTAATTGTAATTTCTCCGCCGGAAAGCTTCATCAATCCGACCATCATTCTGATCGTCGTCGTTTTGCCGGAGCCGTTAGGGCCCAGGAAGCCGTACACTTCCCCTGGCTGCAAGTCGAGCGATAATTGATCGATAATGGTTCGTTTGCCGATTCTCTTCGTGACGTTCGACAACTGAACGACCGGTGCACTCATTGCATCTTCCCCTTCTTTTAGACTTTCAGCTTCTAATTATACACGAATTGGAAGTTGCAAGTAATCGATTTAAATAAACTTAAGGTCCGCCGCATACTCTTGCGAGCAGACGGCGGACCTTTAATGATAATTCGTATTGGCGATCGGGAACTGCTCCTCCTCGGTTAGCCGGTACCAGCTTGTGTCCGGCTCGGACACTTCGCACGTTTCGCCGCTTCCCTCGCCCGCAATGCCCGCCGGCACCGAACCGACATGCTCCGTATTGCGGCCGGCGTGCAGACGATGATGATCCGGCAGCACATCCGCATGGCTCTGCCGCTGCTCGCAGGACAGACAGCAGCCGAGCGGATAGACGACGCGAAAGTAACCCGTTCGGAACAATATTTCCGCATTTCTCATTTCCATTAATTGTCCGCAGGACACACAATAAAATCGGCCTTCATATTGTTGCACCGTCACTCATCTCCCTATTGTTGAAACTATCTATATACCATATGTATCATAATTAATATTAATGATACGTTACGTATCTTTTAAGTTTAATTTATGACAAATATCGATGATTGTCAATAGAGATTCGCGATTGCTGTCGTTAATCCAGCTTCCACAAGAAAGACCAGCTTCCATTCTCCTTCGCCGCATAGCAAGTTTGAACCATTTCGATCGGACCATAGAGCGTATCGAAGCTTTGCGTGACTTCAACCGAATAGACGCGATCCCACGCCGTCTCCTCGTCCTTCAGCCGGAACCCGTCTATTTCCTTCGACTTTCCGATCGTGTATTCGAACGTGCCGGTCTGCAAGTCCTGCATAAAAATATGCGCCCGGCCCTGAATATATTTGTCCTTCGGATATTTCTCCTTCATCGCGGAATGAAACAGCTCCCACGAGCTGCCGTAATCGCCGCCCTGCTCCAGCCGGTAAAATTCGTCGACGACCTTCTCCGCCGCTTCGGACCGGCCGGCCGAGGCGGCCGTCTGCAGCCCTTTGATCGTCAGCCAGCAGCATAAAACAACCGATACCGATAACAGCAGCAGCTTCCGTAACGGTCTCCTTCGCCGGGTTCGCCATGCCGACAATGCCATCCCTCCTTGCCGAACGATGCATGCGCTCTTCCTCGCCGGAAGACATGCCCTTATCAGCAGTGTATGAGGGTAGTCCCCGATTCCATGACAACCGATTATTCGCTATCGGGCGAGCAGCCGGTACATGAGGTGGACTTTGGCGCCTTCCGGATTCGTCCGCTGCATCATATCGCCAAGCGCTTGAACCAATGCCTCGCGAATGGCCGGCTCCGGGGACAGCGTGCAGCGGTAAAGGTACTGATTGTCCTCCTGGCGCTGCCAATCCGCATGCCCGATCAGCCGGAATTGCCAATCCAGAAACGCGATATCGAATTGCAGCAGCACGCCGGGACCGACCGGCAACTGGAGGCAGGACAGGAACTCGACGCTGTCCGTGCTCATACGAGTAACGAGCAAGGCCGCTTCCTTGGACTGCACGACGACGCCGTCCACGCTAAATATCGACAGCCGCGCAACCGTTCCCGCCTGCATGCGGATACGGATTGCGCGGCTGTTCGTTCGAATGGTCCTGTTCGCATTCGGCTTCATCCGGACACGTCCATTGCAAGGCCGTAATTGGAGGAAGCGTTGCGGATAACGCCTTTTCCGTCATATATGAAGCAATCGCCCGGCGCAGACCGCGCCCGCTCCTCCTCCCACGAATGTCTGACGCTCATGTGCAGACGCTGACCGCCCCGGAACGAGCAGCCGTACAAATAGCCGCCCTTCGTCTCCCGCTTCCAGACGACGACAGCCGTCATCGTTCTGCGGTAATGACGGCTCGACAGCTCCAGACGGAGCGTATATTCGCCGTATGCCGGCAGATCGAGCGGGGTAACGAACTGTATGCCGTGCGAATGAATCTGAGCCGGCAGCACTTCGATCCGCCGCGATTGGACAGTCTGTCCCTTGACGCTGTTAATCGACATGACGACCCGCATCCGGCTAACCCGCGCCCGTCCATGCCGGTAACGATTTCCCGATTCGATTATCATTGCAAATCCTCCGCTTCGATAGATTTTAAGATACAAAATGTATCATCTAAATCGCAACTACTCCTCTTCCTGATGCTTCCTCAGCAAGTCGTGAATTCGTGCCTGCTCTTCCGGCGCAACGATGTAATACCAGATGCCGTTCATCATGGAGCCGGTCCCGTTAATCTCGACGGTATCGATCGTGTCGATGACGGTCCGGTACTTGTTCAGGAACGTCTTCATATCGTCGAACGATACGTTCGTCTTCACGCCGTCTCCGATTTCGCCCAGCATCGAGTTGATCTTCGTCATGTTCTGAAGGTTCACCGAATGGCGGAGAATCGATTGCAGAATATCGCGTTGCCGCGTATTGCGCCCCAGATCGCCTCTTGGGTCCTCGTAGCGCATCCGCGAATACAAGAGCGCGTTCTCGCCGTCCAGCTCCAGACGGCCCTTCGGGAACGAATGGCCTACGCTTTCGAAAGCGAACGGATTCTCCACCTCGACGCCCCCGATCAAATCGATGAACCGCTGGAAGCTCTCCATATTGACCTTCACGTAATAATCGATCGGATAATCGAGAAAATGCTCCACCGTTTGCAGCGACATGTCGACTCCGCCGAACGCGTAAGCATGGTTGATTTTATCCGCCGTCCCCCGTCCGACAATTTCCGTTCGCGTATCGCGCGGAATGTTGAACATTAAGATCGACCGCTTGGCAGGGTTCACGGACAGCACGACCATCGTATCCGAGCGGCCGACATCGTTCTCGCGCTGATCGACGCCGAGCATCAGCACCGTCAGCGGGTCCTCGTTGTCGAGCTGGACGGGCAGCTCGTTCTTCTTGGCCGCCTCCGGGTCTTTGCTAATATAGACGGGGCGGCTTGGTTCCTCGTAAATAACGGTGGCCGTATGCTTAATCTGCGAGTAAATATACGCGACGTAACTGCCCGCCAATACAACAAGGGCCGCTGCCGAAGCAGCGACCCAGATCAACACCTTTTTCCATTTGCGTTTAATGACGTTAGCCTCCTGTACGATCAAATAAAATCGTTACACTGCCCCTTGCTGATAAGCCAGCAGCTTGCTGAAGGAGCCTCTCAGCTCCATCGAAAGCTGCATGTACGAGCCTTCCTGCACGACCCGCCCTTGCTCCAGAACGATGACCTGATCGGCATTGCGGATCGTCGACAGCCGGTGCGCGATGACGATAACCGTCATCGTCCCCTTCAGCCGTTCCAGCGCCGCCTGAATTTTCGCTTCGTTCTCGTTGTCGAGCGCGCTGGTCGCCTCGTCCAGCACGAGAATGGACGGCTTGCGAAGAATGGCCCGCGCCAGCACGATACGCTGGCGTTCGCCGCCGGACAACCGGATGCCGCGGTCGCCGATGACCGTATCGAGCCCTTCCGGCAGCCTGCCGACGAATTCGTCTGCCGCGGAGAAGCGAAGCGCCTCCCACAACTGCTCCTCGGCGGCGTCGGGAGCGACCAGCAGCAAGTTGTCGCGAATGCTCGCATGGAACAGGAACGGGTCCTGCGAGACGAAGCCGAACATTCGCCGGATCGTCAGCAGATTGCGAGACGATAGCGGTATGCCGTCGAACAGCACCTCGCCCTTCTCCGGCTGAACGAGCCCGATCAACGAATCGATCAGCGTGCTTTTTCCCGCGCCCGACTTGCCGACGATAGCCGTCATGCCCCGGGCCGGAATAAACACATTTATATCTTTAAGCGCATATTCGCTCTGATTTCCTTGGTAACGATAATACAGTCCGCGGCATTCGATCCCGTGAAGCGCGCCGATCGGCTTATGGACGCTCTTCTGCTTCAGCAGGTTCAGCTCTCTCGCCGCTACGCACTCTTTCTGCAAGTTCATCAGGCTCGTAAAGGCCGGCAGCGAAGAAACCAGCGACTCCCAGCTATTCTGTATCGTTAAAAACTTCGGCCACAGCCTGGAGAAAATAACGACGATGAGCAGCAGTTGTCCGCCTTGCGAATGCAGCACCTCGAATGAAAAGTAGATCAGCAGGCCGATCAGTACGGCCGACGTTATTTTATAAAATTGCTGCGTGTTGGTCTGAAGCTTGACGAACCGGGTCGTATTCGCCTCCAATTGCCTGCACAGCGCTTTAAACCAGCCGTAGTGCTGGGCTTCCAGCATATTCGTCTTAATTTCTTTAATGCCGTTGAAATGATCGGTTATGCTTGCAACGTAATTTTTGGACAGCTCGGTCGTCTCTTCCCCGATCGATTTCGCGCGTTTGGCGAACCGGCGCGAGAATAGCGCGAGCAGCAAGCCGCTAAGCATGACGACTATAGCCAGCTTGAACGAGAGCCACAGCGCGAACGCAATCTGAATGCCCATAAATATGGCCGTAGTCGCAAGCTTCAGCACCAGATTCGTCCCCAGAATGATCCGGACGAGCTCGAAGTTCAGAATGTGGTTAATGTCGGACTTTCTCGTCCGCAGGTACAGACTCCAATCCGCTTGCAGCAAATTCCGGTATGTTTCGAGCCTGACCGCGCGAATAAAAGCCTGCTGAATGCGGCTGCCCTGAATAATCTGGCTTCGCTGAACCATCGACTGCACGATAATCAGCCCGACATAGACGGCAATCATGACCAGCAAGCGGGAATGCTCCGGGATCGAATCGACGACTCCCGCGACCTTATCGAGGAACGGGACGGACAACGAGCCGACTTGAACCAATCCCGCAATGCCCAGCAGCGGCACCAGCAAATAAATCGTAAACCCTTCGATCGAGCTGACCAGCATCATCGCAATCAGATTCACGTACAGCTTGATGCCCGATAGGGCATGCAATCTTTTCAAATAGAATATAAGGCCCTGCATCGTCTCACCCCCCCGCCCGAACGTCGTTCCGTTTCCGCCTCGCTGTCTTGCCGAACAGGGCAACGACAGTAAATTGCTGCATTTGCTCATAGCCGGTCAAATAGATCGTACCGCTGCGCAGCCATGCATGCGCGACCATTTGGCCCGATGCGTTCCTGCTTGTGCCCAGATAGAGCGTGCTTGCGACGCCCCGCTTCTCAAGCATCTTCAGCGCGGCAATCGCCTGAACGAGACACATGCTCTCCCACCACGTATAACGGCTCATGCTTCTGACCGCTTGCGAGACGCTGCGAATCGCTTGCTCGTCCTTGCCCGGATGGTCGTGCGGCGTTTCCGCCATTCGCGTTCCGAGCCGCGGCGCGACGCGGGCGAACGGAATCAGCTTCAATATCCGAGCCCAGCCCAAATAAAAAAAAGCTTCCGCATACAGCTTTTTCCGCGCCATCGGCAAGGCTGCAAAAGCCTTCAATTTATTCCACAAGGGGAATTACCCCTTCCCGATTAATATTAGGATATCTCTTGATTACGAGGCGGCTTGAACGACAATGAGCCGCTCCTTCGCCAGATGCTCCAAGAACGAGACGACCTCGGCCTCGCATGCCGCGGCCGGAACGTCATATTCTTCCGTCAGCGCGGCTACGAGTGATTCGACGGTCATCGGCGATTCGATCAGGCTCCAGATGCGGCCGCCGACTTCGCCGAGGCTGTAGTACTTGCCGGATTCAACGCTCATCATGACCGTTTCCCCGTTCATGTTGCTGGCCAGATTGCCTTGCGCTTGCACAATCGTTTCCAATTTCGATATTCTCGTCATACCGTTACCCCCTCTACGATTTCACTTGTTACGATAGCGACGATTTCATTGACCGTAAAGCCGGACGACGGCCTGCTTAACCGGAACAGCTCGATCTGCTCGGCTATTCGGGTCGACATCTGAAAGTGCCATCCCAGCAAGCCCAGCATCGGCAGATGATAATTGCGGTACGTATGCTGGAACAGAACCGGTACGCGCTCCAGCCCTTCGATCCGTTGGAACCGAATCGTATCGTCGTCCGATCGGTTCAGCTCGATTATACCGGCCAGCGGAACGCCCACCTCGGCAAAATGCTCATGCACCGGGATCGCGAACTTGGCGCGGGAACGATGCTCGTAGAGCGTCTCGTAATCGCGGGCGCTCATGTGCAGGCCGTCGATGCTCTCCTCCCACAGCTTCTGCTGAGGATAAGCCGGAACGACGCTTGCGATTCCCGTCTGCTCGCCGAAAACGACCGGAATGACGTCGTCTGTCAGCAGACGATAGCCCCGGCTTAACAATGCGGCGGCAAGCGTCGACTTGCCTGCCCCCGATTCGCCTACGATGGCATAAGCTTTATTCCCCGCGACAACCGCGCTTCCATGCAGCGGCAGCACTCCGCGATTGAGCAGCAGAACGCCCATGCAACTGCCGAGCAAGTACAGCCGAAGCTTCTTCATGCAGCATCCCTGCATCGGATCGACCGTCACTTCGCCGCCTGCAACCCGATAGACGGCAGTGTCGTGAATATGGAGATAGTAGCTCCGGTCGACGTAGGCGAAGTGGCTATGCCGCGCGCCCAGCCGTTCCCACAACGACCGCACGTCGCCAAGCACGATTTCCACATCGGGCTTCTGCCCCGCCAATTCGTAAGGACCTAGCTCCGGCAGCGGTATTTGGCTCCTGATCGTCAGGCCGAATGCGCGATAGCCGAGTCCATCCGGTCGGTTCAATGTGCTCACCTTCTCCCATTGGAGGGTGTTCTAATGCAAACGCAAGGCTTCCCCTTCTGCATTAGAACACCGATTAAGTACGAATAACGATTGCGGCCCGACTAGGAAGCAGGCGGCGTGTCCGTGATGTCAAGGTCGATCGGATTGCCGTCCTTGTCGAACACGACTCCGTCGGTATATTTGATACCGAAGCCTTCCATCGTTTGGCTGATTTGCAAAACTTCCATTGCTGGCGTTTTCCAACTGTTTTTGACCATTGTCCTCACCCCCTTTCATGCTCGCGGCCGCTAATGCTTGCTCAAGCGATTCTCTTCATAAACCGGTAGACGACCAGACAGCGCATAAGCAGCTTCATATCCGGATCGTAAGCAAGCTCGGGTCTCGGGTTGGGCTTCACTTTGGCGAGCGAGGCCCGAACCTGATCCACGTTGACATAGGAGGCCAGAAGGTCGCTGCCGCACATTCTTTCCAGCTCCTCCATGAACGCCGGCCAGACCGGGAGCATGCGAAACACCCAGTCCGATCCTTGCACGCCCCGGATGCGCTGATTCATTCTGACGGCATCCGGCAGCAGCCCCTTCATGGAACGCCGGATCAGCGCCCGATCCATCCCCTTCTGAACGAATTGCTCGTAGGGCAGCGACAAACAGAATCGGACAACCCGCGGATCGCTGGTCGGGTCCCGTTCCGTCACGCCGTATCGAAGCGACAGCTTCGTCCCGACCGTTCCCTGCATGCTTACGATCGATAAGTTATCGAAAAACTTTTCCCGCTCGTTCGTGATGGACAGTTGAAATCCGCCTATGCCGACCTGATAGTGCTTTAAACGTTCGAACACATTCGTCGAACGGGCAAATTCGGGATGAATGAGTTGCGGCAAGTCCGCTTGCTGATGAGAGGGAGAAGATGATTGGAAGTGTGGAAACGCTCTGCGTCCGATAAGCGGCAGCAGCCTTTTGCGGCCGACGCCCATTATCCCCGCATACTGCTTCAATTCCTGATGCAGCTTAATCAGCCGAAGACGTCTTAACAAATAAACATAGTAATCAACCGCATCTCCCCAAGAGATCGTATGATTGCCGCCCGATCCCATAAGCATGACGCCGACGCCTTGCCCCGCCGCATGCTCCTTAACGCCCTTCACCCAGAAAGAGTTCTCGACGAACTTATACGGCATTTCCATAATATCGAGCCAGTCGTCCATTTCCGTCAGCGTGCTCTTGCCGTCGAAATTCAAATAATGATCGGCAATATTGCCTACATGCCGGACCGTCTCGCGGATGTACGGCCGTTCGTCCGGCACTCGATACCGATGCGTCACAGGAACAAAATCTTGCGGCGGAATATAGCTGTACGTATGGAGCGGCTTATTGCTCTTCGCAAGCTCCCGGGCCGCGATGCTGACGACCGAGCCGGAGTCGAGCCCCCCGCTCAATGTCGCGCCGACCGGCCGATCCGTTCGCAATCTTGCGCGCACCGCTTGTGCGAACACGTCGCGGAACGCCTCCTCGTACTCCGAGTCGGATTGGAGCTTGAGCTTCCGCTCCGGTTCGATTTCCGCATACCGGGATACCGTCAGACGCCCGTTCTTGACGATAAGACGATGAGAAGGCGGAAGCTGTTCAATGTCAGCGTATACGGTTCCTCGCGTATCGACGCAATCCAGCACGAGCGGGATGGCCATAAATTCCGCCAGCCACGACTGCCGGATCGCCTTCGTGACGCCGCCTATCGACAGCAGCGGCTTGATCGTCGTCGAGAAGGCAAACCGTTCCTCGTTCCGATGAAAATAAAGCGTTCGGGCGCCTAATAAATCGCGCGCGCCGAATAACGTTTGCTCCCGCCGGTCCCAGATGACGAAGGCGTAGTCGCCGATCAGATAGCGCGGGCAATCGAAGCCCCACTTGCAATAGGCGCGTACGACAAGCTCGCCGTCGGCGATTGTCCGGCGGAGGCCGGCAGCGACGTCTAGCCGTTCGAACAGCTCTTCCCGGTTATCCAGAATGACGTCTGCCGCAATGACGATTCCGCTGTCCTGCTCTTCATAGGGCAGCGGCCGACCGGCTTGCTCCGCGAGCAGCCTTTGCTCCCCGCACAGCAGCAGCGTTGCGTCCCGATGCCAGCTTCCGATAGCGTCGGCCCGATATTCGCTGATCGACGCCGTAAGCCGATGAACCTCTTCTTCGGTTATGCCGTTCTCTCTATATTTATGAATACCTAGAATGGCACCCATATAGTCCCCCATTTCAGTTCTTCATTCAACCGGACTGTCTGCAATTATTATAGCTCATTTTGATACAATATGTAACAATTATTTTACAAAAATACGATTCGTATCCACTAAGATATGACGCCCTGTTAACGGATCTCGGATACCCCCGCTCCCTCGACCGGTCTCTTCCACAGATTCGGCAAGGTCTTTCTTCCTATGAAGAACGGGAAGCACGTGTTAATGATATAAATTGCAGGGATGCAAACAATGAAAGCCAGCATTAAATAAGCGAAGCCGATCGTTACGAATAGACCGCCTGCCGGAATCCCCGGCTGCTAGACGGTTACGCGCCGCTTCCTCTTACGCCGATACCACAAGAACGGACGAAGCGGAAAATACATAAAATGCAGCCATCTCGGAAGGGCAAGCACCTCCGCATCCAAATCGTCAGGATACAGCTTGTTGACGCTACGCTTCCATCGTTGACGAGTCGATAGAAGCATTGCGTTATACCGCTTGAAGTATGCGACATATTGCGCGGGCGTGAGCCGCTCCATAATGTCGATGTACTCGGCAATAATCGGCACCGCCTCTTCGGCCAGCGAGCGGCCTTCGGCACGCTGCGCGATCGCTCTGCACGGCTCGTTAAGCGGCATCCGATACAGCTCTGCAACCAGCAGCAGCGCTTGACCGGCGACATGCGTCTTGCCAAGCTGCCGGCACCGCTTGATTGCAACGTCCCAGTTCATATCCGAGCGCAGCATTCGCTCGATATCGGCTAACCAGCGCAGACGGAACCACGCATGGCGGGCGCCATGCGACACGAGGTAGACGAACAAATCCTCCTGCCCCAAATAATAGACGGGCTTGGTCGTTCTCTTCGTCGTCCGTCTCCGCTCCCATAATTCCGCGAATGCGGACTCCTTGAACGTATCGGAGCTCATCCGCCAATGCAGCTCGACTTGAATACCGCTCCCGGGATGCGTATAGCCGAGGTGATGCTTCTTGCGTTTCAGCGCGTTCAGTATTCGAGGAGTATGCTCATCCGGTTGAAATCCGAGCTGCAGCAATCGGTCTTCCGCTTGCTCTATGCAATGCTCCGGAACAAGGATGTCGATATCCTTGGACGTTCGAAGCGAGAAATCGCCATATAACGCCTCGGCGATGACAGGGCCTTTCAGCACCAAGGTCGGGATATGGCCGCTTGCCAGCTCGCTGCATACGTTCTCCATTACAGCCGTTAATTGAAGCATTCGGAACGTGTTGCGCATGAACAATTGACGAATTGCCGTTATCACATGCTCGGGAAATACGCTGCTGCCGATCTGTCCGATTCTGGAGGCCGCCACCGGATACAGCCGATGCTGCTTCGCCAAATATACGAATCGATCCCAATCGATCGAACGCTCCGCCAGCCGCCGAATATGATCTCGCGCTTCGTTGGCGTCATCCGTTCTTACAATGGAAAGCAGCAGTTGCAGCTCGACCGGCAGACGCTCCAGCATCTCATGGGACCCGCTCTTCATGACGTTGCTCCTTACTTCTTGGATTATAGGGATACTAGCGGGATCTGCTCCCGAACGCCTTGATTCAGACTTGGGCGGCCTACCGAATAATAGACGAAATCGGTGCCGACCAATTGGTCCTCGCTGTACATATTGCGGCCATCAATCAAATTCGGCGACGCGAGCCATCTTCGAAGGTCCCGCATCGGAATTTGCTTGAACTGTTTCCATTCCGTCAGCAGACAGAGCGCATCGGCATTCGTCGCCGCCTCCTCCGCCGAATCGCCGTAATCGACGCCCTGCCGGTCAAACCATCGCTTGAAATTGTGTATGGCAACGGGATCGTAAGCCTTCACGCGCGCTCCTTTATCAAGCAGCTCCGATATAATTTCGAACGCAGGCGAATCGCGGACATCATCCGTCTCCGGCTTGAACGCAAGCCCCCAGACGGCAATCGTCTTGCCCTCCAGTCGGCCCAATATAGATTCCAGCTTGCGAATGATGTTGAAACGCTGGTCCCGGTTCACTTCCACGACCGACTTGAGCAGCTTGAAATCGTAGTTCACGTTGCCCGCAATCTGGATTAACGCCTGCGTATCCTTCGGGAAGCACGATCCGCCGTAGCCGATTCCCGCTCGCAGGAAAGACGGGCCGATTCGGTTGTCGTGCCCCATCCCTTCCGCAACGCGAGCGACGTCGGCTCCCACCTTCTCGCATAGGTTCGCGATCTCGTTGATGAACGATATTTTCGTCGCCAGAAAAGCGTTGGAAGCATACTTAATCATTTCGGCGCTGCGGATATCGGTAATCAGAATGTTGTGCGTAAGGGGCGAATGCAAGGCGACGAGCCGCTGGATCGCTTGCTCGCTGGCCGCCCCGATGACGATGCGGTCGGGATTGAGCGTATCGGCAATGGCGGAGCCTTCGCGCAGAAACTCCGGAACCGAAGCGACATCGAACGGTTGATTAGTGCAGCGGGCCACGATATTCGCGACCTTCTCATTCGTGCCTACCGGCACGGTGCTCTTGGTCGCAATGACCGTATAGCCGCTCAATGCCTCGCCAACCTCTTGCGCCGCGTGGGCAATGTAGCTAAGATCCGCTTCTCCGCTCGGCAAGGACGGCGTTCCGACGGCCAGAACGACAATATCGGCGCCGCGAACGGCATCGGCCAGCTCCGTCGTAAACTTGAGCCGCCCCTCTTCCGTTTGACGAGCCATAAGCTCCTTCAACCCGGGCTCGTAGATCGGCACTTCGCCCGCGCGCAGCATCTCGATCTTGTCGCTTGCCTTATCGACGCAGATCACTTCATTTCCCAGTTGAGCGAAGCATACGCCCGACACGAGTCCCACATAGCCGGTGCCAATAACCGCCAGCTTCATATCGACCACTCCTATGCTCTGTCATTAAAGGGTATAGCTCATAATTTCGGACCAATCCATGCTGAGCCGGACGACATCCTCTTCCACCAGCTCGCTGCCGTTCTGCACCTCGATCAGCTCCAGATCCGTTATCGCCCGGATGCTGTGCTTCGAGCCGGCGGGCACGACCACGACATCGCCGACGGCGATGCGCCGGTGGCGGCCGTCCAAGACGATCTCGCCCTCTCCCGCAATGAAGGTCCATACCTCGCTTCGGTGCAGATGATATTGATAGCTTACATTGCGGCCCGCCGTAATCGCGATCCGCTTCGTAAGCATTTCCCGTCCTTCGGGATATCTCGTATAATCGATTACTTTGTACTGCCCCCAGCGCCGCTCCTCGTACATCGGCCGATGATTCCAGTCGTCGGTCAGTTCCTTGATACGCGGACTATGGGACTTATCGGATACCAGAATGCCATCGGGGCTGGCCGCGACGACGATATTGGACAGCCCGATGACTGTAATCGGAATTTCCAATTCGTTAATGAGATGCGTATTTCGGCTGTCCGCCGTAATCATCCCTTTGCCGTGCACGGCATGCTTCATCTCGCTCGACAGCGTGTTCCACGTCCCAAGATCGCACCATTGGCCCGAATAACGGGTGACGACAATATGGCTCAGCTTCTCGACCACCTCGTAATCGAAGCTGTTCTTCGGAAGGCTGCCGTATTGCTTCACCATCTCGTCGTATTGAATCGGCAGATTGAGGCGGATGAGCCAATTAATCATCGTATCGAGCCGGAATGCAAAAACCCCGCAGTTCCAAAGCGCGCCTCGTTCGACCAAGGCTTCCGCTTCTTCCTTACGGGGCTTCTCTTTAAATTGTTCGACGCGGCTTGCCGGAGCGGCGGTGTCCTCTTGCACAGGCACGATATAACCGAAGCTTTCCGAAGGCGAATCGGGCACGACGCCCATTAGCGCCAATTCCGCGCCCGTCGAGCGAAGAACCGGCTCCAGTCGCTTCGCTTGCTCGAAGAAATCATCCTTGACGTAAGGGTCTACCGGCATAATCGTCACCACTTCATCGAGCGAGACGCCTTCGACCGAGTACAAATAGACGGCCGCAAGCGCGATGGCCGGGAACGTGTCCCTTCTCTCCGGCTCGACGATGATCGTCGCCTCGTTCTCCAACTGACTGCGGAGCAGCTCGACTTGCGCTCGGCCTGTCGCGATATAGCTGCTTGCGGCAAGCCCCGCCGCGTCCAACTGCCGCCATACCCGCTGCACCATCGATTCCGTGCCTTCGCTTGGATGCTGCAGCAGCGGCAAAAACTGCTTCGAGCGCATATCGTTCGATAACGGCCACAACCGCTTGCCCGAGCCTCCCGATAACAGGACCATTTTCATTCGAATCACTCCAGACTTATTATTGACTTCCGGCGCTTAGCCGAGGTCGTATTGCTCCCGAACGCGGTCTTTGCGCTTTCTGGCGCCAATCGCCAGCAGAAACCCGATCTGATCCGTCACGACCAATCCGACCGCGAACGCCGCAAGACCGGCTGCGCCTTTGAACAGCGCGGAATAGAACACATTGTGGATCGCAACGAACGACGACAGATACAAGCCTGCAAAAGTAAGAATAAACACGATCCCGTCGGGTATCATGCGGGCCATGAACGCGGTGAACTTGCGCTCGAACCCGAAACGGACGAGCATGAAGAACGCAACAAAAAAATGCAGCGCATACGCTGCGGCGACGCATAAGGCAACGGCGGTAATGCTCTGGAACAAGATGCCGACAACGATGGCGGTTACCGAAATAACCGAGTTGACCACCCCGGTTTTGAACAGCAGCTTCGTATATCCGAGGCTTTGAAAGATCGCTCCCGTGCTCGCCGTAACCATCTGCGGCCAGACGGACAGAGCCAGCATTTTGAAAGCCGGAACGGTGGCGAGCCAATTGGTTCCGAACATGATCGTAATAATTTCTTTGGCACCGATGAAACAATATATCGACACGAATGCCCCAACCAGCGAGAGAAGCTTTACGATCTTCAAATATTGCGAATAAATATAGTCTTTATTGTCCTGGTACTCCGACAATATCGGCAGCAATATCGGCGTAATCACTCCTGTCAAAATATTAAGCGGATAGAGCATCAACCTATATCCTTTGTCATAATAGCCCAGCGCGGCGCTCCCTAGAAATTTGCCGATCAGGAGAGCGTCCAGATTTCTGGAGAAGTAGTTGACCAAATTAAACAGAAACTGAAAGGTGGAGAAATCTTTAATTTTTTTAATGCTTGCTTTATCGAATTTAAGGGTCGGCCGAACGGATACGCTAACGATATTCCACAAGAAAGTAAAAAACGCCGTAAAAACGGAGTTATAGACGATCGCGTAGTACTTGAACCCGGCAACGGCCAGCACAATCGTCATAATAGCGGCCGCTATCGATACGACTATCGAGCGCGCGCCTAAAGCGGCAAACCTTTTATCCTTCAGCAGCAGCGCATTCGGAACGATGTTCAACGTATTGAACAGCAGCGAGATCGACAGGACGGCTCCGATCGTAATATAGACGGAATTGCCGTAAAGATGGGATAACGGAATCGAGAAGAGCGCGAAAGCGACCGACAGCACGACCGCGAAGTAAATCGTGAAGGAAAAGATCGCATCGATGTCCGGCTTGGACAGCGACTTGTTCTGAATGATCGCGGCCCCGATTCCCATATCCGCAATCATAAGAAAGAAGGTCGTGAAGACGGTCGTAACGGCCACAATGCCGAAATCCTCGGGCGTCAACAACCGCGCCAATATGGAAGTGAACAGGATTTGGATCATGACAACCATATACTTCGATACGAAGTTGACGAGCGCCGCTTTCTTTAACGACGAGCCGATCATAACGCGAACGTTCTTTCTGCTCTGCTTGGCATTCCAATCACAATCCCTATCGGTTAATAATGACTCGTTTAACTAATTAATTTATAGAAATAGCGGACCGAATTATAAATGGGTCGGGGAAGCTTCTTCAACACGTTGTGCAGGTACACTTTCCTCGATCTCGAATTGTAGATGGACGAAAGGATCGCCCCTTTCGCGAACATTTCGTTCGTTTCCGTACAGTAGACCGGCTTCTTCGTCAGCTCGTGGATCTGCACTGCCTGATGCCGTTCGCTTTCGTAGAACAGATCCTGCTTCGACCGTCTGTATGCCTCCGCCTTATGCGTGCCGTGCGCGCCCAGCCGCTGCCTCGCCTCCTTGTTCGGCAGGTCCAGCATGATTAACGAGCCATATTGAATCCCGTGCTTGCGCAGCCACGCTTCCGTCTCCGCTCTGTACTTCTCCAGACGGCTGGTGACGATGCAGTTGACCTTCCCGGTCGGAATATACAGCGGCTCGGCGTTGCGAATAAATTCGATGTAGCGTTCGCCGTCGTCGTTCTGCTCCTCGGTCGGATCGACGCATAATACGCCGTCAATGTCGAAGCACGATCTTTCCACCACCTGATGGTGAAAAATGTTCCACTCGAACACGCGCGGCAGCGGAACATGCTCCAGAAAAATATCGACATCTTGGCGCGCCGTCTCGGTGGAATAGACGGCCAGCGTCGTCATTCGGGCCCGCAGCTCCTCCGGAATTCGCTGCAGCTCCTTCGCTAGAGACACTCCGCTGAAGATGCTATCGTCCACCAGAAGAATCTTGCTCGCTTCGCTCGGGTATTCGATCGCGCTGCTGGCGCTTCGGGTCGAGCCCGTCTTGAGGGGCTCATTGCGAACGAGCGCCTCGAGGTCGCAGCACTTCCGGTTCAGATGGAGAGCGATCATATACGCCGGTATCATACCGCTTCTCGGAATGCCGACAACGAGATCGTATTGTCCGGCTCGCAGCATCGGCAGCTTGCTCTTAATCAAAGAGCTTAAGTCCGCATAGCTTTTATAATTCATCGGTAATCCTCCGTCCGAACCTGATTGAAGCCCGCAGCGGCGGCGGCCGTGCCGGTCTTGCTTTCCGCGATAAACTTCATTTTCTGCTCCCAGGTGAGATGGCTTTCGGCATAGCGTCTCATCTGCCCGGAGAAGTCCGGATGAGAGCCGGCTACCTCATCGTAGAAAGCCGCGACGCCGCCAATATCGATCGGCGATTCGTCGGCAGGCACCTTCTTCAGAAAAGGGAAGCCTTGCGGGAAATCGCTGTCGTTCAGCGCCGTAATGAACGGAATGCCTCTGGCGCAATATTCTCTTATTTTGATCGAGGTATCCGCGAATACGCCTCTTCGATGAAAGCCGAGATTGCCGATCGCCACGTCCATGTCGTCGAATATGCGGTCGAGCTCCCCGCCGAGCCGAACGCCGTGGAACGTCACATAATCGTCCAGTCCGTACTTCGCCGTCAACTCCTGCAAAGGCTTCACGTTCCCGTTGCCGACCATATGAATATATACGGCCCGGCTCTTGCTCTGCGCGTCGTTCGCATAATAGTTGTACAATCCTTCGAGCAAACGATCGTACCCGTGCCAATAATCGAACGTGGCGACGCATACCAGATTGATATGGGCATGAGCCGTACGCTCTTTCAGCTTGATCTTGCCGGCGTTCACGCCGTTCGTCGTAAAAATGTAGCCTTTTCTCTCCAGCCCTTCCTCGGCCGCGATCGCAATGTTCTTCGTCAGATACAAGCTGATATAGGCGTGCAGCAGCTTGTAGTACAACGTTCTCGCGTTGCGGACCCGATCCTGAATTTCCGAGTAGGTCGGAATTTCCCAGTACACGCGGCGGTCGTTGCGGGAGCAATATTTGATAAACCCGACCACCTCCATCGTAATCGGAGAAATATTGCGGATGTAGATCGACTCCGGCCGCTTATCCGCGATGACCTGTCTGGCGAACCTCAAGAACTGCTTCAATCGGATCAAGCTGGACAGCTTCTTCGCGTACTTGCTCTTCTCCTCGTTGTATTGTGCAAGCTTCGTATAGGACGCGATCCGCTTCTCGACAAACTCGCCGTCGACAACGTCGTACTGAACGACGCCATGATTTCTGGAAATGACGAGGCTCGTCTGAACGCCCAGATTCGTGATAGCCAGACATTGCTGCCTCACTTTATTCAGTATGCCTACAATCTCCGACTCTTCTCTCAGAAAACAGATATATATATTTTTCATATTCATATTCCTTTAATCTTTAGTTTGGACATAATCATAATCCACATGACCCAAGAGATTAGGACACCCGGAATGAACATGACGTTCTCCGCTCCCGAATAGAACAGCAGTATAATCAGCAGCGTTATAATGCTAAGCTTCCCCTGCCGAATCGAGACAATCATAATCATGAATACGTTAAATATAAACAGCGCCATGCCGATCAGACCGAACTGAATCAGATGCGTCACATACCAGTTGTCCGAGAACGTTAAGCCGTCTATCAAAACTTTCAAATCCGAGACGTTGATCGGCGCGATGCCGAATACAACGGCGTTATGCTGCACGAGGACGTTAATATTTTGAACGAGATTCGAGCTTCTTCCGCTTGCCTCGTCGAAGAAATCGGCGATATTGAACCGGTACAGATACAGAATGATGCCCGGCACGATCACGCCAAAAAAGATCGACAGTTGAAGCTTGCGGTCAATCCTTGAGACGGCCGCGGCATACCAATGAAAGACGAAAAACAGAATCGTGCTGATGACGGCCGTTCGCGAGCCGGTAGCGAATAAGAACAGCAGCAATACGCCGATTGCCGCCCCCCATACGGATCGGTTGCCGTAACCGAGCCTCTGCAAATAATGGATGAGCATAATTTCCAGAAACAGAAACATGCCCGCCGTATTGGGATGCATGAATCCGAACCTGGCCCGGCTGTCCCGGTCGCCCGTCAAAATCCAATTGTAATTTTCGATATTGATTTGATTCAGATGGGTCAGCAGGTTATAAACAAGAAGAAGGCTGTTCCCGATCAAGATCATGGTCAGCACGGTACGGTAGTTGTCGTACTGAATATAGGAGACGGCCGCGCTCAAGGAGAGAATAAAGATTAGAAATAAAAAGATATAGATCAGATTTTTGACGGGATCGTACTTATAAATCGTCTGTCCGACAATGGGAGAGATCGTGTAGACGCCAACAAAAATAAACAAAATCACTTTGCCTTCGCTGCTAATATCGATCGGTGCTCTTGCGTAAATAAAAGCGATAATCATCAGGATATACGGCATGTATTGAATGTAGGGGAAGTTGCCGTTCATGTTGACCAGTTGGTTAAAGAAAGGCACGCATGCAATCAGGAACAACATGCTGTTGCTCTTGGACAATGTGAGGTTCATATCAGCCACCTAATCCTCGTCTGGCTACAACGCAAAACAGCCGTCATTATGCTTCCACAAAGTATTCGCGTTCCGAATATTTTTTCTCCGCCCATTCCTGCGTATTGGCGATGACTCGCGCAGGATTGCCTACGACGATGCTGTTGTCCGGAATGTTCCCTTTAACGACCGAGCAGGCGCCCACGATGACGTTATCGCCGATATGCGTACCCGGCAGCAGCGTGCTTCTGGCCCCGACGAAGCTGTTGGCGCCGACATAGATGCCTTTGAGGAACAGTTCGTCCCGGAACGGGTCCGGATTGTTCTTGCCGATCGCCTGCAATCCCCGCGCAATCGAATAATCGTGAGTCAGCAGTTGAACCTCGCTCGAAATGACGCAGCCGTTGCCCAGATGAATAATGGAATAATCGTTTCCGTCGAACAAGGCGGTGGTGGCGATATATCTCGGCAACCCGTCAATATCCATGCCGTGTTTTTTTAAATGCTTCGCGTATTTTCTCGTATAAAGGTTGGAATCGATATGCGCGAGCTGTTTCACGTATCCTCTTTCGGCTACCTTCCAAGCTTTGTGGAATACACGACCGATCTTCACTGGACGACCCCTCTTCCGAATATTTGATGATACCCTGTATGGCTTATTTTGGCTTCGCCGTTCTTGATGGCATATCTCATCACGTCCTTGAACGATCGGGCAAACTCTTCGTTGTTCAACCCGGCATACCGCTCGATTTCTTGCGCGAATCCGCGAACGTCATCGACCTCAAGCACTTTGCCCGCTCCGTACTCGTGCAAATCCCGCCAAGGCGTCTGGTCGCTCAACAGCGTGTAGCACCCTGCCGACAGCGCCTCCTGAATGACGTGCCCGTAATTTTCGCCGAATGTCGGGAATAAAAATACGTGATGCGCCCGCAGCGTCTCGACGACCCGGTCCGATTCGACATTGCCGCCGTAATGCCAGCGGATGTTCGGCGGCAGCTCCCGCAGCTCCCGCTGGCACGCCTCCCAATACGCCGGCTCGTGCACCGGTCCGTAGATCGTAAAGTCCACGCCGCTCTGTACGAGCTTCAACACTTCAATGGCGCCAAGCAAATTTTTTTTCGTAGCAATTCGCGAGATCCAGACGACCTTCAGCCGCCCTTCTTCCTTCTGCTTCGCGATGGACGCAGCGTCTACTTTTCTCGGCAGGTCTTCTGCAATAACGAAATTGCCGTGCGTCCTTACCTGCTCGCTGATCTCTTGAACTTCCATCGCGGAAGTAGCCGACCAATACATGTTCTTGAACATGCCCGTCAGATTAAAGACCGTCGTAAACAGCTTCTTCTTCCCGTGCTTGAGCCGAAATTCCATAGGGGAGAACAAGCCCATCGCGGCGACGAATACCGGTTTATCGATCAGGCCCAGACGCTTCAGCAATAACGTATTGATCGCATAATCGCTGAAGCAGCCGCAGACGTACACCAGATCGGCCTGCCCCGACAGCTTGCGAATCGTACGCAGCGAGAAGCCTTTCGGCGGCACGTAATACACCTGCGCATGCCCGACCCGGTTCCAATCCCGAACCTTGATATTCGGATAAGGCTCCGTGTCGCCATGATCCCTGTCGCAGGCAAGAATACGGAACTCGTATTGGTCGCCCAAATAATCGACGAGGTTTTTGATCGACCGCACGGGACCGCCGTCCTTGTAGCCGGGCAAATATCGTCCCATAATAATTAAAATTTTTCGTTTGTCGTTGGTCATATTTCTTCACAAGCTCCCCGATAATGAATTGCGGCTATGCTTTCAGATCGCCTGGCAGCTCCATCCTCCGGTCGAACTTCTCGCATTCGTACATCTTGGCATCGACGAGAAACCTATACCAATAGGCTTGCAGGAAATGAAAGATTTTCCCCTCCGGCCCGTCCAGAAACCCAAGCTTCACGTAATACCGGTAAAAAAAATAGAGGTGTGCTCGAAAGAACTTGGGAAGTCCGTAATATCCCTTATTCTTGACCACCCTCTTCATCTTCGCCTGTCTGGATGAAATGCCGTTCTCCAGCAGCTCGTCCTCGGCCAGCACCTCGTCGACCGTCATCTGGCGATCCAGCACTTCCCGGTTGCTGTACCAGTTATGCTTGCTGACCCACCATTCCAGATCCTTCTGATTGTTGTCCATCAAGTCGTACTGAAAATTAACGGTATCGCCCTCGGACAGGATCATATGCTCATCCATTATTTTCTGCTCGCACATGGCTTTCCCGGTACGGAAAATACGCAGCAGCAGCTCCGGATACCGGCCTCCGTGCTTAATCCATCGTCCCATGAAATAGACCCGCCTTCGAAGAACGACGCCATTGACGCTGCCCGCCAGCGCAGGCAGTCTCTTGTCGATCTCCTCCGCCAGGTCGGCCATCAGTTCTTCGTCCGCGTCCATCCTCATCGACCACTCGGTCGTAATGCTCGTCCGGGTCAAGCCCCAGTTAAGCTGGGTCGCATAATCGACCCATTTGTTCCGGTAGAAATCGAGTTCGCTGCCGATCGCTTGCAGTTCGCGATTCAATTGTTCGCATACTTGCTCGGTTGCGTCCGTACTGTAGCTGTCGACGATGACGAACCTTCTGGCGATGCCGCGAAACGATTCGATGCATTTGCGAATATTTTTTTCCTCATTTTTCGTAAGGATGACGACTGTCAGATCAACCATAGACCGGTTTCCTTTCTTCGTCCGAATACGAGACTGCCGTTGCCGGCTGCAGCCTCTTAATCACTTTGGCCGGATTGCCGGCAATGACGCAATGATCCTCGAACACGCCGCTGACCACGGCTCCGGCGCCAACGACGCAGCCGTCGCCGAGCACCGTTCCTTTCAGAATCAAGGAGTTGCATCCAATGAAGCAGTTTTTCCCGATCGAGATCGGCCTGCAGCCGATTTTCTCCTTTATATCCGCGTTTCTTGCCTCGATCTCCAACGGGTGAAAATCGTTGTCCAATATTTTGGCATTGCCGCCGATATTCGTGTTGTCGCCGATCGTAATCGATCGGCGGGCATAGATCGTCGCGCCGGATATGCCGACTCTGTCCCCGATCACAATCCTCGCCTCCGGCGTTCTCGTCACAATAATCGTGCGCTGGTAGAGTCCGACCAGATTCGATAAGAACGAGGAGTTGATCGTGACATGCTCGCCGATTATAAGCTCCGCGCCGGATTTGTTGAAGATGACGGGGACGCCCTTCAGCAGCAGGTTTTTCCCGTACTTCACCTTCATCGCGCCAAGCATTAACTTGAACCAGTTGCTATTCATATCGTCGCCCTCATCTTAACAAGATAATGATCGAATCTCTTCCGCGTATTTCCGGATGGATACGTCTTTGGTCAGATTGGCGACGAGGTACGCTCGGGCCCGCTCGCACATTCGATTCCGAACCTGCATATCGTTCTCTTCCACGAACCGGGCAATGATGCGCTCGACCTCGTCGTAATTGCCGGGCTCCGTCACGTAACCGCACCCGGTCTCCTCAATAATCAATCGCGCTTCGGAGCCTTGCTCCAGCACGCCCAATATCGGCTTTCCCGCCGCCATAATGCCATACAGCTTGCTCGGCACGGATACGCCTTTAATCCCTCGGGCGTTAATGCACCAATGAACGTCGCCCGCGTTCAGACTGTACACCAGATCGGCTTTATCCTGATACGGAATGAACGTCACATTGGTCAAGCCGTGCTCTTCTTTATAACGGACCAGCTTATCCCGAATCGTGCCGTCGCCGACGAATGCGAATACGACGTCGTCCCGACTATTGAACCTGCCGATGACCGGCATCAGGTTCTCAAGATCGTAGTAGAGACCCAAATTGCCGGAATACATGAAGACGAGCTTGTTGTCCAAGCCGTGCTTTTGCTTGAACGCCGCCACCTTATCGTGATCGCCGGACAGAGGGTAAATCTCCTTCTCGTCGATCCAATTGTTAATGAACGCATGATTCGGCACGCGCTTGCCTTGGAAGCGGCCTCTCAACGTGTCCATCATATCGCGGCCGACGACGATGACCTTGTCGGCGCGTCTGCAACTGAACTTGTCGACGCGCAGCATCGCATTCAATATCGGCTTGTTCTGGCTATAGCCGACGGCTATCGTCTGCTCCGGATTAAAATCGTGGATGTTGTAGATGTACTGCGCCCGCTTCATCCATTTGCCCCAAACGCCAAGCAAACCTCCCAGAATGGGAGGCTGCGAAATGGAATAGACGAAATCCATCGGCCCTACTTTGAAGGTCGCCATGACGGCCCCGCGAAAGTAGGCGATAATGTTGCGAATACGGCTCAGCTTGTTTTTTTTCGTAAACTCCGGAACCCGCAGCCGTACGACTCGAACCCCGTTGATTTCTTCCGTATACAATCGTTTCGTCTTATATTCCGGCGCAATCTCGCCCGAATAAGAAGGAACGACGCAAATGACCGTCACGTCGAACGAATGAAGCATTCCCTCCGCCAGCTCCTTCAGAATCTGGCCGGTCGATGCGACATCCGGATGATAATAATGGGCATATATGAGCAGCCGGCTCTTGCGGACAGCCTCGTTCATCTCCATATTAACGCTCCATTCTTCATCGGCTTCGCCTACGGGCTAGCAACGACGCCCGGTTCTCTTCTTACTTTCTCCAGGTCGCTGTCGACCATCATCTCGACCAGTTGCCTGAAGCCGACCTCCAGCTTCCAGCCCAGCTTCTCTTTCGCCTTGGAGCAATCGCCGAGCAGCAGGTCCACCTCGGCCGGCCGCACAAATTCCGGATCAATGACGACGTAATCGCGGTAATCCAGACCGACATAAGCGAACGCGACTTGCAGCAGCTCCGTAACGGTATGCATCTCGCCCGTTGCGATCACGTAATCGTCCGGCTCGTCCTGCTGAAGCATCAGCCACATCGCTTTCACGTAATCGCCGGCGAAGCCCCAGTCGCGCAGCGCGTCCAGATTGCCCATGCGCAGCTCCCGCTGCAAGCCGAGCTTGATCCGGGCAACGCCGTCCGTCACCTTCCGCGTCACGAATTCCAGCCCGCGGCGCGGCGATTCGTGATTGAACAGGATGCCGGAGCAGGCGAACATATTGTAGCTCTCCCGATAGTTGGTCGTAATATAATGGCCGTATACTTTCGCTACGCCGTACGGGCTGCGCGGATAGAACGGCGTCGTCTCCTTCTGCGGCGTCTCGACGACTTTGCCGAACATCTCGCTGCTCGACGCTTGATAGAACCGGGCGGTCGGCTTCATAATCCGCACCGCTTCAAGCATATTCGTCACGGCAAGCGCGGTCATCTGGGCCGTTGCAATCGGCTGCGGCCACGACGCGGCCACGAACGATTGCGCCGCCAGATTGTAGACCTCGTCCGGATCGGCAGTCCGAACCGCTTCGATAAGCGAAGCCATATCGGTCAGATCGCCCGACACCCACTTGATCTTATGCTTGATGGACTCGACATTCTCGTAATTCGGCGTACTCGTCCTTCTGCGCATTCCGTATACTTCATATCCCTTATCGAGCAGCAGCTCGGCCAAATACGAGCCGTCCTGCCCCGTAACCCCGGTAATTAAAGCGCGTTTCATGCGATTGTCTCCTTCCGAATCTCTAAACCTTGATCTCAAGCCCGCTGCAATATTGTTCATAGACCGCGCGTATGCCGTCTTCCAGCGGTATGGCCGCTTTCCAGCCGAGCGAATGAAGCTTCGTCACATCGACCAGCTTTCTCGGCGTTCCATCCGGGATGGAGGCGTTGAACCGCAGCTCGCCGCCGTAGCCGACGATCCGTTGAATCAGCTCGGCCAGCTCCTTGATCGAGATATCCTCGCCGACGCCGACATTGACAATATCGTTGTCTTCATAGTTGGCCATCAGGAACAAGCACGCGTCGGCAAGATCGTCCGCATGAAGAAACTCGCGGCGCGGCGTTCCCGTTCCCCATATTTCCACCTCGGGAGATTGCGAGAGCTTTGCCTCGTGAATTTTACGAATGAGGGCGGGCAATACATGCGACGTGTTCAAGTCAAAATTGTCGTTCGGGCCGTACATATTGGTCGGCATCGCCGATATGTACCGGGTGCCGTATTGGCGGTTGTACGATTGGCACATCGTAATGCCGGCGATCTTGGCGACCGCGTAAGGGGCATTCGTCGGTTCCAGCTCGCCCGTAAGCAGATACTCTTCCTTCAATGGCTGCGGAGCGTATTTCGGATAAATACAGGTCGAACCAAGAAACAGCAGCTTGCGGACTTCGTATTCGTAAGCGGCGTCAATGACGTTCGTCTGAATCATCAGATTGTCGCGAATAAAGTCGGCCGGGTATTCGTTGTTCGCCCGAATGCCTCCGACTTTGGCGGCGGCAAGAAATACATATTCGATCCGCTGCTCGCGGAAAAACCTGAACACCGCGTCGCGGTCTCTCAAGTCCAGCTCGCGGCTCGTTCTTGCGACGAGATTCGCATACCCTCTCTCCTGCAGCGCTCTCCATATCGCCGATCCGACTAATCCGCGATGTCCGGCAACGTATACGGTGGACTGTAGATCCATGCCTTCACCTCTAATAAGCGTTTTTGGAGCCGAACATTAACAGCACCGTTCGGAAAATGATCTTGATATCGAACCGGATGCTTCGTTCTCTAATGTAGAACAAGTCCAGCTCCACCATTTGATCGAAGCTCAGATCGTTGCGGCCGCTCACCTGCCACAGCCCGGTGCAGCCAGGAACGACGGTCAGCCGCTTCTTATCGTGAGCCGTATATTCCTTCACTTCTCTGGGCACCGGCGGGCGCGGCCCGACGAGGCTCATGTCGCCTTTAAGCACGTTGACGAGCTGCGGAAGCTCGTCGATGCTTGTTTTGCGAATGAATCGGCCGATCCGTGTCACCCGCGGATCGTGCTTCATTTTGAACATCGCGCCTTCCACTTCGTTCTGACTCAGCAGGTTTTCGAGCAGCTCTTCCGCATTCGATACCATCGACCGGAATTTGTACATTCGGAAAGGAACCTCGTTCTTGCCCACTCGCCTCTGGTGAAAGAAGACCGGGCCACGAGGGTCCTCCAGCTTGATTAGAATGGCAACCCCTATAAACAACGGCAAGAGAATGAAAATACCGGCTAGCGCCCCGATCATGTCCATTGCCCGCTTCACGATCAGATAGGCGCGTATATTTTTATCCTGCTCCAGCGCATGCGGCGTATAATAGGCGTTGCTCTCCAATACGACCTCGACTTCATTCCCTTGCGGAGTCATTCCGTTCGTACCCCTTTCCTACCGATCAAGAATAAATTTGTTCGCTTGCTCGCGTTGAACAATTTCATCCAGCACCGTAAGCAGCGGCGACCGCAGCTCTCCGTTCTGAAGCGCAAATTCAAGCACCGTCGTTATAAATCCAAGCTTCTCGCCGACGTCGTACCGCTTCCCTTCAAATTCGAAAGCGTACACGCCGTCCTCCTCGTTCAGCTTCTGAATCGCATCGGTAAGCTGAATCTCGCCTCCCGCTCCCAACTCGTGCTTATCCAGAAATTCAAAAATTCGCGGCGTCAATACATACCTGCCCATAATGGCCAGATTCGACGGGGCGCTGCCAAGCGCAGGCTTCTCTACGAATTTTCTAACTTGTACCAGCTTGCCTCCCGTATCGATCGGGTCCACGATGCCATAGCGGTCCGTCTGCTCGATCGATACGGCTTGAACGCCGATGACCGATTTCTCCGTCCGCTCGTATTGCTCGATAAGCTGGCGCGTGCACGGCACCTCGCTCTGCACGATGTCGTCGCCGAGCAGCACGGCGAACGGCTCGTCGCCAATGAAATTGCGCGCGCACCAGACGGCGTGGCCGAGCCCTCTTGCTTCCTTCTGCCGGATATAATGAATCTCCACGCTCGACGATTTCCGGACTTCCTCCAGCAAGCCGAGCTTCCCCTTCTCCAGCAAGCTGTGCTCCAGCTCGAAGGCGGAGTCGAAGTGATCCTCAATCGCCCGTTTGCCCTTGCCCGTCACGATAATGATGTCCTCGATTCCCGACGCTATGGCTTCTTCGACAATGTACTGAATTGTCGGCTTGTCCACGATCGGCAGCATTTCCTTCGGCATCGCTTTCGTGGCCGGCAAAAATCGCGTTCCTAATCCGGCGGCCGGGATAATCGCTTTACGAACTTTTTTCATAGACGCTCACCCTGTCCCTCTCTCTATGTTCTTCTTGATAAAAACACGAGTTAGACCACTTTCATGAAAGCGGTCTAACTCGCATTTCTATACGTTATGTATAATGATGACGGGCATTTAACCCTTCCTCACATCACACCCTCGACGATAAACGTCTAAGGTCGGCTGACCCACAGCGTGACCGAGTGCCTACAGTGATAAAGGTGCAGTAGACATTACCTTAAGCACGCGCGCCTGGCGTCTCTATTCGTTACCGCCGTAATAATAATGGTAATGGTCGCTCGGTTTGCTTCGGCTGTTGCTGTTGAGCACAACGCCCAGCAGCTTCGCTTGAACATGCTCCAGATTCGACTTCGTCTTCGCGACCAGACTTTTCTTTACTTTGCCGGCATGGACGACGAGGATGACGCCGTCGCAGTACGAAGAAATAATGGCGCTGTCCGTCACGGCCAGTACAGGCGGCGTATCGAACAAAATGATGTCGAACCTATCCTTGAGCTCCTCCAGCAGCGCGAGCATGCGCTGCGAGCCCAATATTTCGGAAGGGTTCGGAGGAATCGGCCCAGACGTAATAAGCGATAGGTTATCGACGTTCGTATCCCGAATCACTTCCGCCAGCTCGTGCTGCCCGCACAGCAGACTCGTAAGCCCGACCCGGTTCGACTGCTGGAACAGTTGGTGGAGGGAAGGCTTGCGCAAATCGCCGTCGATCAGCAGCACCTTCTTGCCCTCCTGCGCATAGGTGACGGCCAGATTCGTGACCGTCGTCGTCTTGCCCTCGCCCGACTTGGAGGAGGCAACCATCAGCACGCGAATGCAGCGATCGATCGCGGAGAACTGAATATTCGTGCGCAGCAAGCGATAAGCTTCGGAGATCGGGGATTTCGGATTAACGAGCGTTACCAAGTTATGTTCACTGTTTGGCTGCCGCATACGTGCTTTCACCTGCCTTCTGCTGAATGCCGCGCGATCGGCGGACCTTCATCTCGGACTTGTTGATTTTCGAAATATAGGAGAGCATCGGCAGATCGAGCGTCTGCGCGACATCCTCTTCCGTCTTGACCGTATCGTCGAGATAATCGAGCAGGAACGCGAGCCCGATTCCGATCATCAGCGCGACGATGAAGCTGATAATAAGCAGCAGCGTGGGACTGCTGTTAATCGGAGCCCCGCCGATCGTGGCGTCCGCCTCGGACAGAATCGTGACATTGTCGACATGCATAATGGACGGAATCTCTTGTTTGAACACGTTGGATACCGCGTTGGCGATCTCGACCGCTCGCTTATAGGATTTGTCCACGGCCGTGATATTCATGACCTGCGAATCGTTGGCGGCGCTGACGAATATAGCTCCGTTAAGCTGTCCGGGCGTTGTATTGAGCTCCGGGTATTGACGGACGACTTTATTCAGAATCGCGGAGGAATGAATAATTTCCTTATAAGAGTTGATTAGCGTAATATTCGTCTGAATGCTCGACCAATCGAGCCGCTGAACGCCGTTGACGTTGATCGCCTGATTCACAATCAGCTTGGCATTCGCTTGATAGATGCTGTCCGTATACACAAAGCTTCTAACGCCGGTGAGCGTGCATACAACCAGTACAATCGCCGATATGAGGAGCAGCCGCTTGCGCACGACTCGAAAATAATGCTTTAATTCCACTTTAATTGCCTCCTAAATAGGTAATAGCGACAGCTACCAGAACAACAGCTTCCGTCTTACTCTCACCGGCTTCTCGGATACAAAATCTTCGTTGCTCAGCAGCCGCTTAGCATTCTCTCTATAACGATTCATCGTTCCCCGCCCAACCGCCCGGTCGACGATGCGATACGCCTCTTTCAGCGCAAAATCGCGCTCCTTGCAGTTGTGCGCATCGGATGAAATAAAATGAATCAGCTTGCTTCTGCACATATGGAGGGTCGCTTTCTGAATTTTCCTTCCGAATAAACCGGTGAGCGAATGCGAGGTGGCCTGACATAGCGCGCCCTGTTCAACCCATTCTTCCAGAAGCTCGGGCGACGCCATAATCTCTTTGTTCCGCTCGGGATGAGCGATAACCGGAATCAAATCCCGGATCGATATCTCGTATAGAATGTCGCCGAAGTAGTCCGGCACATAATGATGGGGCAGCTCCAGCAATATATATCTGCTATTGGCGATCGTCAGCAGCCTATTCTGCTCCCAATCGTCAATCAATCCGTCGTAGACGCGAATTTCCTGTCCCGTATGAAGCGTCACCGGAAGCTTATAAGCTTCGAAGATACGGTTCATCTCTTCAACCGCCTGAATGACCAGCTCTTTGGGCGCCATGAACGTACCGTTGCCGTGATGCGGCGTCGCAACGATATCCGTTATGCCCTGCGCAACAGCTTGATGCGCCATTTCTAGTGCTTCGTCCCTACTTTGCGCTCCGTCGTCAAATCCTGGCAGTATATGGGAATGTATTTCGATCATATCTCTTCACCTGACTGTTGTATTTTGTATATGCACAGCAAATTATGTATAAAGGGATCGAATAACGGGTATAATAATGACGAATCGTTAGATACATTTCGTATCATTCTTATCTCCAACTTTACGATACAATACGTAACATGTCAAGCGATTTTCATAATTATTTTCAAGAATTGCGACGATTTGTTGCAAGCGATGCAATTCTCTTCATTACGTATTAATATGAGAATATAGAGCGTTAGGAGGAGAAGGATGGACATCGGAACGCGCATCGCACACCTGCGAGAGCAGCGTGGTTGGACGCAGGAGCAGACCTCGCACTTACTGGGCATTTCGCGGGCAGCCCTATCCCATTACGAGAAAAATCGGCGTGAGCCGGATACGGAAACACTTACGAAATTCGCGGATTTGTTTCATGTATCCATCGATTATTTGGTTGGGCGTACGGACCGCCCGGATCAACTGCTCGATCCGGAAATTCGCGATTTCGTCCAGCAAGCCGATCAGATCGAGCTCTCTGGGGAAGACATTACGCAGAAATTCGCCTTTACGATTGACGGTATGGAATTGACGCCGGAAGAAGCGAAACGGTTCATCGCTTTCATTCGGGCCGAGCGTTCCATGCGTTAAGATCCGCCTTGTAGCAATATAAGTTCAGGCAATCATCCCAGACAGACCATATCCAACCCAGGACGTTAGATCCTCATATAAAATGCAGCCTGCTCCGGATGAAGGACAGGCTGCATTTTATTCGTATATCCCCTCAAAATGAACTTCAACGACCGACCTATTCGAAATAGTCTATTATTATTCTTTTCGACAAGAATTACCATAAATAGAACCTTATTGCCGCACCTTATGACATACTTCTCATGTCGAATAGACTATACTGTTCAATATGTGCAAGATAACATAATATACATAACGATGAGATAGAGAATCTAATGGGAGCGGAGAGAATGGAAGCAATGAATAAAAAGGAGAACGCAATGGATACGAAGCTGACGAAGCCAGTCATCACATTGGACATTCGCAACATTCTATCCCAACTCGGAATCGATGAATCCAAGTGGCATGACTTCAACGAGCAGGAGAAACAGAGCGACAGCCTCCCGCACAAGGAGGAGAAAGAACCAACCTCTTGAAAAGAAGCCGCAACAGTTCCGCTGCACCCCTTGCACTCATACATAACTGCATTTAATGGTTTGAGAATGGTTGAACGGATGCAATATCTGCTCAACCATTTTTGTTTTTATGCACACAAAACAACGCGATGCCAATGCCGCCTTGAGCGCCGCAACGCCGAAAACCAGCATTCCAAGGTGGTTACTACTTAACCAGCCGCTTACCCTCTACAATCGCATCAACCTTGCACATAAGCGACGTTGCGAGACTCTTCCGCGAGCCGGTGGCGTCGGGCTGCACTGCTAAGAGTCCACGAAGGACTCTTGCAAGCGTGACGTCAGCCTCCAGTCGCGTACAAGTGCCCCGAAAAGTTGCTTAACGAGCCACTTATCCTCTACAATCGCATCAACCTTGCACATAAGCGACGTTGCGAGACTCTTCCGCGAGCCGGTGGCGTCGGGCTGCACTGCTAAGAGTCCACAAAGGACTTCTGCAAGCGTGACGTCAGCCTCCAGTCGCGTACAAGTGTCCCGGAAAGTTACTTAATGAGCCGCTTACCCTCTACAATCGCATCAGCCTTGCATATAAGCGACTTTGCGAGACTCTTCCGCGAGCCGATGGCGTCGGGCTGCACTGCTAAGAGTCCACAAAGGACTCTTGCAAGCGTGACGTCAGCCTCCAGTCGCGTACAAGTGCCCCGGAAAGTTACTTAACGAGCCGCTTACCCTCTGCAACCGCATCAACCTTGCATATAAGCGACGTTGCGAGACTCTTGCGCGAGCCGATGGCGTCGGGCTGCACTGCTAAGAGTCCACGAAGGACTCTTGCAAGCGTGACGTCAGCCTCCAGCCGCGTACAAATGTCCCGGAAAGTTACTTAACCAGCCGCTCCCCCTCTG
>Ga0160492_100132_pt1 | contig 67474 bp, 58 predicted proteins | sample DID2MG_FD_108258 | JGI IMG/M metagenome (GOLD analysis project Ga0160492, IMG submission 108258) | Enriched soil microbial communities from UW Madison campus, WI, USA - DID2877_E24_FP2 MG | ecosystem: Environmental > Terrestrial > Soil > Unclassified | place: USA: Madison, Wisconsin | collected... | reverse complement strand
TTTAGGCGCTGCCGGGGCGCGCCCCATCTTGCGAAGGGCCCACTGGGCCAAGTCGTCCATGTAGCAATACACCACCGGCACCACCACCAGGGTCAAGAGGGAAGAGGTAATGACCCCGCCGATCACAGCCTGGCCCATGGGCGCGCGCTGCTCCGAGCCTTCGGACAACGCGAACGCCAGTGGCACCATGCCGAAGATCATGGCCAGAGTGGTCATCAGGATCGGGCGCAGCCGCACCCGGGCAGCCAGCAGCAAGGCGTCGGCACGGGGCAGGCCGGGCACGGTCTGGCCCTGGTCGTTCACGTGCTCCTCGCGGGCACGGATGGCAAAGTCCACCAGCAAGATGGCGTTCTTGGTGACCAGCCCCATCAGCATCACCACGCCAATGATGGAGAACATCGACAGCGTGGAGCGGAACATCAACAGCGCCAGCACCACGCCAATCAGCGTAAGCGGCAGCGAGGTCATGAGCGCCAGCGGCTGCAAGAAGCTCTTGAACTGGCTCGCCAGGATCATGTAGATGAAGATGATGGCCATGGCCAGCGCCGAAATGGCGTAGCCAAAGGACTCGGCCATGTTCTTGGTGGAGCCGCTGAACTGGTAGCGATAGCCGGGCGGGAAGCTCACTTCCTCCAGCGCCTTCTTGATGTCGTTCGACACTTCACCGGCCGAGCGCTTTGCCACGTTGGCGTTCACCGCCACTTCGCGGGTCAGGTCGCGGCGGTTGATCTGGTTGGCGCCGGTGGATTCGGTCACGCTCGCTACCTGGTTCAGGCGCACGATGCGCGTAGTGCCGTCGGTGGCCGCCAGGGCAAAGGGCAGGCGCTCCAGGTCGGCGGGCTGGGTGCGGGCTTCGGGGGCCAGGCGCACGTTCACATCGTAGGTCTGGTCATCGGGGGCACGCCAGTTGCCCACCGTGGTGCCTGCCACCAGGGTGCGCAGCGATGCTGCCATGGGCGCCACCGACAGGCCCAGGTCCGACGCCACGTCGCGCTTGACCTCCAGGGCGATCACCGGCTTGTTGGGCTTGGCGCTGGTGTCCAGGTCCACAAGCCCGGGAATGTCGCGGATTTTTTCGGTGACCACCTTGGTCAGGCGCTCCAGCTCCTGCAGGTCGGGGCCTTGCAGCGAGAACTCCACCTGCTTGTTGCCGCCCACGGCGTCCAGCAGGCCCACGTGGGTGATGGTGATGCCGGGCACGGTCTTGAGGCGTTCCCGCAGCACGTCGGACATCTGGTCCACGCTGCGGCTGCGGTCCTTGCGGTCCACCAGGCGCACGTAGATGTTGGCGTAGATCTTGCCCTGGGCGCTGCCGGTGTTGATGGTGGCCAGTGTGTAGCGCACCTCCGGCATCTCGCGCAGGATGCCCTCCACCTGTTGTGCCTTGGCCTCGGTGGCCTCCAGCGACGAACCCACGGGGGTGTAGAAATTGAGCGAGGTTTCGGAGAAGTCGGCCTTGGGTACGAACTCGGTGCCCAGCAGCGGCACCATGAAGATGCTCAGCACAAAGATGGCCAGCGCAATGGCCATGGTGGTCAGCTTGTGCACCAGCGACCACCGCAGGATGCGCTGGTAGCCCTCGGCCAATGCATCGGTGGCACGGTCGAACCAGCCTGTGACGCGGCCAATGGTCTTGTCGTAGAAGGTGACGGGCTCGATCTTCTGGCCGTGGGCATGGATGCTCGGGTCGTGCCAGATGCTCGACAGCATGGGGTCAAGCGTGAAGCTCACAAACATCGAGATCATCACCGCCGCCACGATGGTGATGCCGAACTCGTGGAAAAACTTGCCGATGATGCCGCCCATGAAGCCAATGGGCATGAACACCGCCACGATGGACAGCGTGGTGGCCAGCACCGCCAGGCCAATCTCCTGCGTGCCATCCATGGCGGCTGCGTAGGCGCCTTTGCCCATCTGCACGTGGCGCACGATGTTCTCGCGCACCACGATGGCATCGTCGATCAGCAGGCCCACGCACAGGGAGAGTGCCATCAGCGTGATCATGTTGATGGTGAAGCCGAACATGTTCATGAACAGGAACGTGCCGATCAGCGCAATCGGCAGCGTCAGCCCGGTGATCACGGTGGAGCGCCAGGAGTTCAGGAACAGGAACACGATGAGCACCGTGAGGATGGCGCCCTCGATCAATGTCTGGCGCACGTTGTTCACCGCCACGCGGATCGGGCGGGCACTGTCGCCAATGGTCTCCAGCCGCACGCCGGGAGGCAGCTGGTTCTTCAGCTCCACCACAGCGGCGTTCAGGCCGTCCACCACCTCGATGGTGTTTTCGCCCTGCGACTTCTGCACCGACAGCAGCAGCGTGCGCTGGCCGTTGTACAGGGCCAGGCTCTCCACTTCCTGCGCGCCGTCGTTGACGCGGGCCACCTGGTCAAGCCGGACCGGCGCTCCGTTCTTGCGGGCGACGATGATCTTGCCGAAGTCTTCGGGGCGTTCCATGCGAGCGTCGATCTGCACCACGCGCTCCTGCGCGAGGGACCGGATGGAGCCCACGGGCAGGTCCTGGTTCTCGTTGCGCACGGCCTGCGCCACCTGGTCGGGGGTCACGCCAAACGCTTCGAGCGCCTGCGGGTTCAGGTAGATGTTGATCTCGCGCTTGGTGGCGCCCACCAGGTTCACGGCGCCCACGCCGCGCACGTTCTCCAGGCGTTTCTTCAGAATCTGCTCGGCCCAGGTGGTCAGCTCGACAGCGCTGCGACCGGATTTTTCGTCCGGCAGTACCGCGAGCGACCACACGGCGCGACTGGCCGGGTCAAAGCGCAGCACGCGGGGTTCCTTGACCTCGGTGCGCAGCAGGGGGCGCACAGTGGCCACCTTTTCGCGCACGTCCTCGGCGGCCTTGCGGCCGTCGATGTGGAGCTGAAACTCGATGATGACAACGGCCGTGCCTTCGTAGCTGCGCGAGGTCAGGGCGTTGATGCCTGCAATCGAGTTGACGCCTTCCTCGATCTTCTTGGTGACTTCGCTCTCGACGATTTCCGGCGACGCACCGGGGTAGTCCACGGTGACCACCACCACCGGAAAGTCGATGTTGGGGAACTGGTCAACCTTCAGGCGCTGGTAGGAGAACAGGCCCAGCACGACGATGGCAAGCATCACCATCGTGGCGAACACGGGGTTTTTGAGGCTGACTTTGGTGAACCACATGGCGGGTTGGGGTAGTCAGGGTGATCAGGGAGCAGCGCGGGATGCCGCTGCCAATGCAGGTGCAGCAGCGGCTGTCGCAGCTGATGCAGCCACCGCCACGGCCGTGCCCTCGCGCAGCAGGCCGATCCGGCCCGCAATCACCACCGTGCCTTCGGGCACACCTTCGACCGCCACCAGGGTCTGGCCGCCCACCACCGCGCGGGTGCCGGTCTTGACGGGTGCATAGACCACGCGGCCATCTTTCAAGGTTTGGAGGTAGGGGGCGGGCTTGTCGGTGCGCACGGCGTCCAGCGGCACGGCCAGCACATCAGCCCGCCCAGTATCGAGCGTTCCCTGCACAAACAGGCCTTGCCGCAGCGGCGTGGCGCCGGGGGCTTGCTCAACCCGCAGGTAGACGGGCACCGTGCGGCTGCCTGCCTGGGCGCTGGGGTTGATGCGCACCACGGTGGCAGGCACCGGGGCAGGCATGCCCTCAATGGTGAGCTGCGCCTTCTGGCCCACCTGCACCGCCACGGAATCCGCCGGGTTGAGCAGCGCTTCCAGCTCGAGCCGCGACAGGTCCACCACTTCGATGATGCGGGCGTCCACTGCCACGCGCTCGCCCGGCTGGGCGAGGCGCTGCGCCACCAGCCCGCTGATGGGGCTCTTGAGCACCGTGTCTTCCAGTGCCTTGCGGGCCACGTCGGCCGCTGCCACGGTGGCCTGGTAGCTGGATTGGGCCGCCTCCAGGCTGGCCTGCGAGGTGACCAGTGCCGTGGCCGAGATAAAGCCCTGATCCACCAGCGCGCGGTTGTTGGTGTACTGGCGCTGGTTGATATCCACCTGGGCTTTGGCGGCGTCGGCCTGCTGCTGCGCTTGGCGCAGACGAGCGCGCGCCTCGGTGGGGTCGATGCGGGCCACTTCCTGCCCGGCCTTCACGCTGTCGCCTTCGCGCACCGTCAGCCCCTGCAACTCACCGCCCACGCGCGCCTTGACCATGGCCGAGTCCACCGCCCGCAAGGCGCCCGATACGGGCACGCCAAGCGCCAGGTTCTGCCGCCGCACCGGCAACACCTCTTGGGCCGCCAGTTGCAGCGGCGCCTGGGCGCGCTGGGCCGTGGTTTCGGCCAATGCCTTTTGCTGCGCCTGCCGCGCCGCCATGGCCCGCCACACGCCGCCGCCAAGCAAGACAACAACGACGGCTGCCACCATCCAGGGAATCCAGCGTTTCATGGTCAGGAGCCGCGTGAGGGCGGCGCAGAAGAAGTGTGAGAGGGGGAGGGCACGGGAGAAGAAGGGTCGGGCCGCACCAGCAGCCCGTTCAGCACATTGTCGATCTGGGCATCGATGTACAACTCAGGCCGCAGGCCCAGCGAATCGGGAATACAGGCCCCCACCGAGTGCTTCCACATCATGAGGAAGATCATGGGCGCCAGAACCACATGCACGATGTAGTCCAGTGGCACGGGGCGGAACTCGCCGCGCTCGATGCCGCGTTCGACGATGCGGCGGATCAGCGCCTGCCCCGGCAGAATCACCTCCTGCTGGTAGAACTCGGTGATCTCCGGGAAATTCTGGGCCTCGCTGAACATCAGCTTGGTGATACCCGAGGCCTTGGTGGCGCCTATGCGCTCCCACCACACCTGGTAGCAGTACCGCAGCAGATCGCTGGTGGTGCCGACAAAGGAATCAAGCTCATCCCGCCACTCTTCAAAACGGCCCGCGATGTTCTGGCGCACCACCGCCTTGAAAAGCTCTTCCTTGCTGGGGAAATACAAAAACAGCGTGCCCTTGGAGACGCCTGCACGGGCCGCCACTTCATCCACCCGTGTCGCGGCAAACCCTTTTTCGACAAACAGGTCCAGCGCGGCCTCCAGCAGCTCACCCGGGCGGGCTTCCTTGCGGCGCTCGCGTTTGGTGCCGACGGAGGCGGTGGGGGGAAGGGAGGTGGAAGGCAAGGAAGGGCTTCGTTAATGACTGACCGGTTAGTAATGTAGCAAGCACGGGATAGGGCGTCAATTCATAATGGTCAAGTTTGAACCCAAGGACCACCATGACTTTGCAAACCATCACCCTGGGCGGCGGCTGTTTCTGGTGCACGGAGGCGGTCTTCGACCGCGTGCGCGGCGTCACCGACGTGGAAAGCGGCTACACCAACGGCCACACGCTGAACCCCAGCTACGAACAAATCTGCCGGGGCGACACCGGCCACGCCGAGGTGGTGCGCCTGACGTTTGACGCCGACGAGATCAGCCTGGAGGAGATCCTGGAAATCTTCTTCCATACCCACGACCCGACCACCCTCAACCGCCAGGGCAACGACGTGGGCACCCAGTACCGCAGCGGCATCTATTACGAAGACCCTGCGCACGGTGACATTGCCAACGACATGATTCGCCAGATGTCGCAAGACAAGCTGTTTGGTGCGCCGATCACCACCGAGGTGAAGCCGCTGGACAACTACAGCACGGCCGAGGCGTATCACCAGGACTACTTTGCGAACAACCCGAACGCGGGGTACTGCGCGTTTGTGGTGGGGCCGAAGGTGGAGAAGTTCAGGAAGACGTTTGCGCGGTATCTTAAAAATTGACCGTCAGCGCTGCTGCCTCCGGGCGAATGCGAGGCCAAAGAGTGCAAGGAGCGCAGACAAGGCTGCGGTACTCCATTGAGCGAGCGTGGGAATCGCCACTGCAGACGGCGCAGGGTCCCCTTGGACCTGGATGTTTTGAACAGGCGCGGCACTGGCGCTGAAGTTGCCATCGCCTGCATAGCTCGCTTGCAAAGGCAAGGAACCACCGTAGACCGGCGTCACGTCACAGCTGGCCGTGGAGCCAGTGACCAGTGCCGTGCAACTTTGCCCCCCCAGACTCAACATGACAGTGCCGCTGGGGTTTCCCGCTCCGGGACTGATGACGCCAACATTTGCGGTCAGTGTTACCGGCTGGCCTGCGGTCGGGGCCGTGGGCGGGGCGGTCGTGATGGCCGTGGCTGCCCGAGCCACTGTGAGCTGGCCTGGCTGGTAGCTGATGGTGTAGTTGGCGGGAGCGAACGTACCACCCACAGCATTGGAAATGAGAATCGGGTAAGGACCGCCTACCACGGACGCCCCCGCCGTGGCCCCTGAGCTGCTGATCGCAGCACTGCCCACGGTGTCTCCGAGTTGCAGTCCGGTTGCGCTGAACTCCGTGCCATTGAGGGCCAGCGTCTGCCCATAAACCTTGCTTAGATCGTTGGCCCTCAGGACCAGAGGCACGGGCATGGTCTGCAGAGCAATATTGACGGCAGGGTAGTCGCAGCCATTGAGCGTGGCCTCCAGACCTACCACGTCGCCCTGGCTCGGTGCATAGGTGAAGCTGGAGCTGGCACCCTGCTGCTGAGCTGTGCCGTTCACGATAAAGCGGTAGCTGGAGAAGCCAGCTGCAGCGGTCAAGGTCTGGGAAACTCCATAGGGCGCCGCCACGGGAGCACTGCCAAGCCAATCGACAGCGGCGCGCACATTGGCGCCGATCTGGAACTCGCCCGAGTTGGTCTCGCTCTGCAACGAGCCACCAGCGGCGTTCGCGAGAAAGTACCGGTTGGCGGGCACCGCCGTTCCAGTCGGAGATTCTGTTGCCACCGGGCTGTACCCTTGGGCGGACGCCATCTGCAGAACACCCGCATAGAAATCCACTCCCGGCTCGACGCGGACGGGGGTGAGGAGTGCCAGCTCCACACGCTGCCCCAGGTCTTGTATCGTTGTGACCCGTGGCGCGGACGTTCCAATGATCTGGCCGTTTCCGTCCAGGACTCTGCCTTCCAGGGTTCGGCCCACATTGCCACCGTCGTTGTGCAGGGTGAAAAACACCTTGTCTACAAGGATGGGAGCGCCAGGCGCGGTGTATCGAACGGCAAGGATGCCCGTCCCAATGTCGAAACCGACGCTGCCAGAGGGCGTTTGAAGCCCCGCATAGGCGATGGCGTCACAACTGATGTTTTGGGCAAGGCTCTTCTGGTTGTTAGGCAAATAGTCGTCGGCAGGGGCTGTCGCTGTCACTGTTTGCAGCCCTGTATTCGGAGCGTTGAGCGTGAGGCTTGTGGTGGTGGTTGCCCCTGCAAGGATCGGTCCAGCATCCACACCGGCACTGGACACATTTGCTCCCGTGAGTTGCACCGTGACCGGCGATGCTGACTGATCGTTGGCACCACCGTTCTTCATCGAAATGAAAACTGAAGGGTTGCCCCACAGTTTGTTGGGATACGCCATGCCTGAAAGCCACTCCACGTTCAGGTCGTTCGGATGGGGGTTGGCATACCGAAGCTGCAGCTGAGGCCTGAAAGAGCTGGAAAAGCTGAGATCAGGCGGCATGGCGCTGGCGGATGAGATGTTGAAGATGCTGCTCGGGATGCTTGTGTTTGAGGCGTACATTGCGGGCTGAGTGGCAAATGATGTCCCCGTGTATTCGTAAGCCACGTAAAGGCCTGCTCCCGAGTAGGTAAAGCCCGCAGTCGGTAGTTCCACCGTCGCGGGGGAGTTGCCCGAAGGAATCACAAATGTCCCGTTGTAGGCCTCTGTCATGCCTGCGACGATGCTGGCCCAGTCGGTGGGCTTCAAATTGGCAGAGTCAGTTGTGTTTTGCAGGTAGAGCCTGAAACTGCCCTGTGCTGGGGTGCCTGGATCGGCATTCGTGCCGTTGCTCAGTAAAAATCCCAGACTTTGCAAAGTCACGTTGGCATGCACTTCTTGCAGCTCCTGCGCTGGCACGATAAACACCGCGCGCAGGTATGTGTATGCAGCAGTGCCATTGGGCGCTCGTTGTGGCGAGGGGGAGTTCGGAGTCATCGGGGTGAGGTAAGTCACGACCGGCTGTGCCCAGGCGCCTTGCACCACCAAGAACGCCAGGAACAAGACCAGCATGCAGCTGCGCAGAGAACCTTCGAACCAACGAGAAATAGTCAACCGTTGCACAAGACACCTTTAATGGGAGTGGCTTTTTGACGCGCGAGTAAAGCATGAGCGCGACTATTTTGTCTGCCTTGCTGCGGAAGGACATACCTCCGTGTTGCACTCTCGCCTCGGCATGACTGCATAATGCAACCTAATTGCGTTACAAGCCTTGCCCGCCCATCGCAGCACAATGCCCAACACCGCTTCTTCATCCCCACACCGCCTTTGGTCGCTCCCCCCAGGCATGCGCGCCACCCGCGCCACGCGGGCACTGGCGGCTCTGTATGAAGCACGTCCTGACGCGGCACTCACCGAACCCGAAGTAGAAGCCGCCCTCGCCACCGCTGGCGCCCCCGTCAACAAAGTCACCGTCTACCGGCTGCTCGACCGCTTTGCCGCTGCTGGCCTGCTGCACAAGCAGGTGGACGCTGCCCGCGTGACCCGGTATGCACTGGCACCCCAAGGCGAAGAGGGCACAGCCCCCAGATTCGAATGCGACGACTGCCACCGCCAGTTCCGCCTCTCGCAGGGATCGGCCAAGGTGCAGACCGCCCTCAAGCAGGTGCTGCAGGCGCTGGCCACGGCCGGGCATGAGAGCCTGGCGGTGGACATTGCCGTGCACGGCCGATGTGCTGAATGCGCCCACCCGGCCGGGGGCGCTGCCGCATGATCCGCACCCGAGGCCTTTCCTACACCTATGCCACGGGCGGCGCCGCGCCGCTGCGCTTCCCCGATGTGGACCTGCGCCAGGGCGGCACCTTGTTGCTGCGCGGGCGCTCGGGCTCGGGCAAGTCCACCTGGCTGGCGCTGATGGCCGGGCTGCGCGGAGCCAGCGGGGGCGACCTGTTTGTGGCGGGCACGCAGCTGGGCACGCAGCGCGGGGCCGAGATTGATGCCTGGCGCGCGCGCAGCATTGGCTTTTTGCCGCAAAAGCTCTACCTCAGCAGCGCGCTCACGGTGGCCGACAACCTGGCGCTGGTCTACTTTGCGGCCGGGCTGCCACGCGACGATGCCGCCATCACGCGTGCGCTGGCGCAGGTGGGGGTGGTCGAGCTGGCCGACCGCAAGCCGCACCAGCTTTCGGGCGGGCAGGCGCAGCGCGTGGCGCTGGCGCGGGCCGTGCTGCTGGCGCCGCAGGTGCTGCTGGCCGACGAGCCCACGGCCAGCCTGGACGACGAGGCCGCCGCAGACGCGCTGGCGCTGCTGCAGCACAGCGCCGCCGCCTGCGATGCCAGCCTGGTGATTGCCACGCACGACCAGCGTGTGGTCCAAGCCCTGGCCGGTGTGCAAACGCTGGATTTGAATGAAATCGGCGCCCAGCGCTTGATGGATAAGCGCGAGCAGCTATGAATTCAGGAGTCTTCAAACTGGCGCGTCTGTCATGGCGCTACCTGTGGTCCCGCCCGCTGGCCGCGGTGCTGAACCTGCTGGTGCTGACGCTCGGCCTGGCCGCCATCACCCTGGTGCTGCTGGTGGCCACGCAGCTCGACAAGGCGTTTGAGCGTGATCTGAGCGGCATCGACCTGGTAGTGGGCGCCAAGGGCAGCCCGCTGCAGCTCATCCTGGCGGGCGTGTTCCACATCGACGTACCCACGGGCAACATCCCCCTGCAAGAGATGCAGACACTGCAGAAGAACCCACTGGTGGCGCAGGTCATCCCGCTGAGCCTGGGCGACAGCTACCAGGGCTACCGCATCGTGGGCACCACGCCCGACTACGTGGCGCACTACGAGGCAAAGTTGGCTGAGGGCGCACTGTGGCAGCAACCCATGGACGCGGTGCTGGGCGCCAGCGTGGCGCGTGGCATTGTCAAAAGCAGCCATGCGGGCGCACCGCTGGTGGGCGCCACCTTCATCGGCAGCCACGGGCTGGGCGGAGGAGGGCATGCGCATGGCAACCACCCCTACCGTGTGAGCGGCGTGCTGGCGCCCTGCGGCTGCGTGCTCGACCGGCTGATCCTGACCAGCACCGAATCCGTCTGGATGGTGCACGAGACCGCCACGGCCACCGATGCCGAAGACCTGGAAATCTTGAAAGAAGAGCGCGAAGTGACCGTGGCCCTGGTGCGCTACCGCACGCCCATGGCCGCCATCACGCTGCCGCGCCAGATCAACAGCGACACCGCCATGCAGGCAGCGGCGCCCGCCATCGAGGTCACCCGACTGATGCGCCTGCTGGGCGTGGGGGCCGACGTGCTGCGCGCCTTTGGCGGCGTGCTGCTGGCGGTGGCCGCACTGAGCGTGTTCATCGCGCTGTGGAACGCCGTGCGCGAGCGCCGCGCCGACCTGGCCATGCTGCGCATGCTGGGCGCGCCCCCGGGCCGCGTGGCGGGGCTGGTGCTGTGGGAGGCCCTGTGGCTGGCCGCGATGGCGTCTGTTCTGGGCCTGCTGCTGGGGCACGGCCTGGCCCATGGCCTGGGCTGGGCATTGCAGGCGCAGGGGCTGCTGCCTGTCACCGGCCTCATCTGGCTGCCCGCCGAAGCGGGTGTGCCGCTGATGGCCGCCGGTGTGGCGGCGCTGGCGGCGCTGCTGCCCGCCATGCAGGCGTACCGCACGGACGTGGCCGACCTGTTAAGCCAGCCCTGATGCAGCCATCGAGTTCTGACCTCTAAAAACCGTCCACCAACCAATCTGAAAGGCCTTCCATGAAAAAGCTCCTCACCGCACTCGCCCTGGCCCCCATGCTGCTCATCGGCGCCCTGGCGCACGCCCAGGCCCACAACGACAAAGAGACCAAAGAAGACATCGCCCGCCACCGCGCCATGGCCGCCGCCCACGAGGCCGCCGCCAAGTGCCTCGAATCCGGCAAGGGCGAGGACGTCTGCCAGAAGGAACTCCAGGCTGCCTGCAAGGGTCTGGCTATCGGCAAATACTGCGGCATGAAGCACGCGCACTGAAATCGCTGCTCACAAAACTCTTCTGGCGTCGTTGCTGCGTCTTGTCGTACTACCCGTACTGCCTGCGACGCGACGCCTAGCCAGAACCGCTTCGCTGAGTTTTGTGAGCAGCGTTGAGGCCACACCAAGTCACTGAGGCCTCCCGGCCCGCTACCATTTCTGAAAACGCTACAGATCAGGTTTCCCGCCATGGCAATCCACCCCGCTCACCGTCATCCCGCTGCACAACCCGATGCCGAAGCCAGCCGCACCCGCACTGCCCGGCACGCCTGTGCGATGGTGGTGCTGGCCTGGGCTGGGGCCGTGCTGGCACAGGCTCCGGCCGCTGCGCCCACGGGCAAACCAGCGCCGGGGGAGTTTGAACGCGCGACCGGCAAAACGCCCGGTGCTGCGCCCACCACTGCACCCGCGCTCTCGTCCCCTTTGCCTGCGGGCGCGGGCACCGCCATGCCATCGGGCGTTGCGTCGGGCAGCGGGGCGGGCTACCACAGCCCCAACAGCCCCATTGCGCCGCTGCCCCAGCGCAATGACGTGGTGCCGTGGTCCGTGCTGACCGACCTGACCAAAAAGACCACCAAGGACGGCATCCTGCCCGTGTTCAACGACGCGCAAAAGGGCATGGACAAGACCACGCAGCGCATCCAGGGCTTCATGGTGCCGCTGGACGCCAAGCCCACGCAGACGCACTTCATCCTCACCTCGGTGCCGCTGACCTGCTCGTTCTGCACGCCGGGAGGGCCGGAGAGCATGGTCGAGGTCAAGGCCAAGACGCCCGTGCGCTATTCGCTGGAGCCGGTGGTGGTGGAGGGCAAGTTCACCGTGCTCCCCAACGACCAATATGGCCTGTACTACCGCGTGGTGGACGCGGTGCCCGTGAAGTAATTCCTCCGCCTTTTCCCCGATCCCGCTGCCTTCCTTGTTCCTCTTGTGACCCCGTTGTTTCCAACCCCACTGGCCCTGTGGCGCCGCCTGCGCCAGCAACTGCCCGCGCAGGCCGCCCTGGCGTGGCTGCTGCTGGCCCTGGTGGTGGTGCCCACGCTGGGGCGCCTGCACCAAGTGGAGCATGCGGAGGCGCTGGAGCAGATGCGTGCCGGCCACGCGGTGCAAGCTGCGCAGCAAGCCGATGCACACCACAGGCTCGCAGCCGCTTCGCTGGCAGCTGATGAGGACGCGGCCACATCCACTGAGGCAGACCACACCCACGGGCTGCTATCACTGCTCCTGGTCCCCCACGCGGCCGTGGACTGCCTTTTGCTCGACCAGCTTGCGTTGGGCGATGCACTGCACAGCGCCCCCTCGGCGCTGCCCACCCTGGTGCCCGCGCAGGCATCGCCGGTACAACATGCCGGGCGCTCTACGGCCCCGCACGTTGCGCTGTTCCAGGCGCGTGGCCCGCCCACGGCCTGACCGCAGCAAATCGCATACGCGCCCACCGCATCGCGGGCCGGGCCGCCAACACCTTGCCCGGCCTTGCAGTGCTGCGCTATCGCGCTTTGCCCATTTACTCCTGATTCCATAGCAGCTAGCGCTTGATAGACAAGCGCTGGCGGCCATTTTTAGTCAAATTTTCATGCCCAGGGCGTGGAAGCCATGTATCTGCGTGCCGACCCCGCCAGCACCGGTGCATGCCCCACGCCCCTGCGCATGCGTACCCGCACACGCTCAAGCACCCGTTGCCACACCGCACCATGACCCACACCACATCCCAAACTCGCCGCCCCGTCGTTGTTCTTCGCGCCTGTCCCACCCTCCACCCCGTGGCCCTGGCCGCCATGCTGGCGCTGACGGGCACTGGCGTGGCGCACGCGCAAGCCGCGCCGGTGGCAGCATCTGCCGATAACAGCGCTGCGGCCCCCGCCAGCCTGCCCGCCGTCACCGTCTCGGCCAGCGGCCTGCAGCTGGGCGCCAATGAGATGACCACGCCCGTCACCGTGCTGGAAGGCGATGAACTGGTTCGCCGCCGGGAGGCCACGCTCGGCGAAACGCTGAACAGCGAGCCCGGTATCACCAGCAGCCACTTCGGTGCCGGTGCCAGCCGCCCCATCATCCGCGGCATGGACGGCCCGCGCGTCAAGGTGCTCAGCGACGGCGCCGAGCTGCACGACGCCGCCACCATCCGCCCCGCCCACGCCGTGGTGTCCGAGCCGCTGCTGGCCACGCAGATCGAGGTGCTGCGCGGCCCCTCGGCCCTGGTGTACGGCAACGGCGCCGTGGGCGGCGTGGTCAATGTGCTCGACGGAAAAATCCCCACCGCCATCCCGCAAAAGGGGTACGAGGGCAGTGCCGAGCTGCGCGCCAACTCCGGTGCGCGGGAGAAGGCCGGCGCCTTCTCGCTGACCGGCGGCGCCGGCAACCTGGCCGTGCACGTCGAAGGCGTGGCGCGCGATGCGGGCGACTACCGCGTCGGCAAGGGCTGGGCGCCCGAGGGCGAAGCCACGCGCAAGGTGCCGGGCAGCTTCAACCGCACCGACACCGGCAGCGTCGGCCTGTCGTGGGTGGGCGAGCGCGGCTACCTGGGCGCCGCCTACACCCGCCAGACCGCCAAATACGGCCTGCCGGGTCATAACCACAGCTTTGAAGGCTGCCACACGCACGGCGACCACCTGCACTGCGGCGCGCACGAAGAGGAGGAAGACGGCCACGACCACGGCGCCGAAGAACACGGCGACGTGCCGGTGGTCGACCTGCGCAGCGAACGCTTCGACATCCGCGGCGAGCTGCGCAACCCCTTCGCCGGCTTTTCGGCCCTGCGTCTGCGCGCGGGCGTCACGGACTACGTGCATGACGAGGTCGAAGACGGCGCCATCAGCACCACCTTCAAGAACAAGGCCTACGACACCCGCATCGAGCTGCAGCACGAGCCCATTTCAGGCTTCAAGGGCCTGATCGGCCTGCAGACCTCGCAGCGCAAGTTCAGCGCCGACGGCGAAGAGGCCTACGTGGAACCCACCATCACCCGCAAGCTGGGCTTCTTCGCGCTGGAGGAATACCGCCTGGGCGACTGGCGCTTCGAAGCCGCCCTGCGCCACGACCGCCAGACGGCCGAAGCGCAAACGAGCGGCATCGAACGCAGCCACAACGGCACCTCGGCATCGCTGGGCGCGGTGTGGAAGTTCACGCCCGGCTACCAGGTCGGCACCTCGTTCACCCGCGCCAGCCGCGCCCCTTCGGCCGAAGAGCTGTATGCCAAGGGCCTGCACATGGCCACCAGCACGTATGAGCGCGGCAACGCCGACCTGAAGTCCGAGATCTCGCAGAACATCGACGTGAGCCTGAAGAAGACCAGCGGCGACACCACCTTTGGCGTCAGCATCTTCCGCAACCGCATCAACAACTACATCTACGGCCGCACGCTCGATGAAGTGGATGGCCTGCAACTGCTGCAATACAGCCAGGCCGACGCCACCTTCACCGGCATCGAAGGCCAGGTGCGCCAGCGTCTGAACCGCAACCTGGGCATCACGCTGTTCGGCGACACCGTTCGCGCCACGCTCGACGCAGGCGGCGGCCGCCTGCCGCGCATCCCCGCCACCCGCGCGGGCATCCGCCTGGACGCCAACTGGCAAGCCTGGGAAGCCCAGGTCGAATGGGTCCAGGTGGCCCGCCAGAACCGCGTGGCCGAGTTTGAAACCGCCACTCCCGGCTACGGCATGCTGAACCTGGGCGTCAGCTACAACGGCCAGTTCAGCACCGGAACGCCGTGGCAGGTGTACCTGAAGGCGAACAACCTGACGGACCGCCTGGCGTATGCGCACACCTCGTTCATCAAGAATGCCGCGCCGTTGATGGGCCGCAATCTGACGGTGGGGGTAAAGGTGGCGTTCTGACGGGTGAAGCCGTCGTGATGTGAGCGAGCCAGCGGCGGAGGACGGCGTTGCTGGCTCGCACATCTGGCGGCCCCAAACCACCCAAACCACCGAGTCCAAAGGTGACTTGGATGCATGCCATACTCGCTTTGACGTGGTTGATTTTTCGATCCGTCAAGGCGACGCTGCCTCAGTCCCGGTGATGGCGCGCACCCGATTCGGAAATGGGATTGGCTCCGCAGCAGGCCGCCCAACGCAGGGTTGCGCGACGCGCGAAGGACTTGTTCGGCGCGGCCGTGCATGAATCTGACCCATTTGCAATAGCCCTGCATGCCCACCACTCCCACGCCGTCCGCAAACCTGTTGCAACTGCTTCCTGAGGCGGTGGTGCAAACCGATGCGCTGTGGGAGATCACCTATCTGAACCCGGCGTGGCACAAGCTCACCGGCCATTCGGTGGCGGCGGCGCTCGGCAGGTCTTTGCTGGAGTTCGTGCATCCCGACGACATCGGCACCATGCGCTCGGGCATGCCGGTGTTCCGCTTGCGCTTTGCCGACGCGGACTATCGCTGGGTGCGTCTGCAGCTCCACCCGGAGACGGATGCGGCGGACCGGGTGATCAGCCGCCAGGGTGTCCTGATCGAGATCACCGAGGTCACCGAACAGGTGCTGGTGGAAATTCGCCAGCGCTTTCTGCGCTTGCTGGAAACCATTGATGGCGTGGTGTGGGAGGCTGAAATCGGCGTGGGCAATACCTTCCTGAGCCCGCAGGTCGAACGCTTGTTCGGCTACTCCGTCGAGGAATGGCGGGCTGACCCGGGCTTCTGGCGGGCGCATGTGCACCCCGATGATCTGGAGGAGGCCCTGCGCATCGACGATGCCGCTTACAACGCCACGCACAGCCACGCCTACGAGATGAGCTATCGGCTGATTGCCAAGTCCGGCAAGGTCGTGTGGGTGCGTGATCTGTGCCGTGCAGTGGTCGAGCCGGGGCGGCCGAACCGCATGATCGGCCTGATGATCGACGTGACCCAGCAGAAGAACACCGAACTCGAGTTGTTGCGCTCCGAAAACCGCTATTCGCTGGCGACGCGCGGATCCAATGACGGTATCTGGTACTGGGACTTGCGAACGGACGCGCTGCATGTGTCCGGGCGTTTTCTCCAGATCGTCGGACTGGGTAGCGCCGATCTTGTGCATGACGGAGGCTGGCGCTTTTTGGAGCAGCTCATCGATACCGAGGATCGCGAGCGCGTGCAGGAGGCCTACCGCAGGCACCTGTCGGGAAACAGCCCGAACTTTTCGGTGGACTTCCGCGCGTTCCACGGAGCAGGGCGGCTGGTGTGGGTCAATTGGCGCGGACTCGCCGAGTTCGAAGAGGGTGTTCCCGTGCGAATGGCGGGGTCGTTGAGCGATCTGGCCGAGCGTGGCAGTTCCTACGACGCGCTGACCAACTTGCCCGGCCGCCCGTTGTTCCGCGATCGCCTCGCGCAACTCATCGCGCTGCACCAGAACGAGGTGGTGAACGGAGGTGGCGTTCCGATACGCGATGGAGCCACGATGTTCGCCGTGCTGCTGCTGGATCTCAACGGGTTCAAGGCCGTCAATGACAGCTACGGGCACCATGTGGGCGACCAGCTCTTGCAACAGGTGGCGCGGCGGCTCGAATCCTGCGTGCGGGCAGTGGATCTGGTCGCCCGCATGGGTGGCGACGAGTTCAATGTGCTGTTGGAGTCCATCGATCCCGCTGAAGCCCGCCAACGCGCGGAGCAGATTGCCGCCGCACTGGAGTTACCTTACGTCATTGGCAGGCACACCGTGATCAGTGGTGCGAGCATCGGATTGGCCAGCAGCGCATCCAGGCTGGCAACGGTCGACGACTACCTGCGCGCTGCAGACACCGCCATGTACCGGGCCAAAAGTCAGTCATTGGGCGTGTGCGTGTTTCAGTAAGGCGTGGTAGGGACAATTGCCTGCGAGGCTGTCGCATGGCTTGCCTTCCTCATCCCCTTCTGGTTTTCGGTGTTTTCGCTAGGGTGCTTCCAGTGCGCTTTTGCCTGGGACCAGGGGGTGATTGCTCGCTGGTGCCTGGTGCCTCGATTGGATGCTGGCAATCGAACATGTTTTTGGACTTGTGCGCTTTGCCATCAAGCGCAAGCAGCTACTGTATTGATAGCAACTGAAATCCTGCGCATCCTATGGATGCGAGGCGAAAAAAAACCGGCTCCTCAGAGCCGGTTTTTCACAGAGGGTTGCCTGGATCAGTAACGACCGCCGCCGAAGCCACCCGTGCCGTAGCCAACGTCCGAGCGTGTGCTCGCACTGTAGCCGCCGGCCTTGTAGCCACCGGCGCCGCCACCCTCTTCACGGGGGCGGGCCAGGTTCACGACGATCGAGCGGCCGTCAACGGACATGCCATGCAGGGCGCTGATGGCGGCCTGGGCGACTTCGGCGGAGGCCATTTCCACAAAGCCGAAGCCCTTGGAGCGGCCGGTTTCGCGGTCCATCATGACCTTGGCGGAAGAGACCCGGCCGAATTCGGAAAAGTTGCTTTCCAGGGTGGAATCGGTCACGGAGTAGGGCAGGTTGCCCACGTAGATTTTGCTGCTCATGGTTGAGCCTTTCTGAAATGTGGTGCGCAACGAAGGGCGTACCGTTGGGATGCAGCTGTGAAGATCGAGTGTCCGCAGCAACTGGGATGGGTGGATGGGATCTGCAGGTCGCAGATCAGGTCATCAGCACGTTGGGGGGTGCGGCATGCACGTTTGCAGCCAGCCCTGGGTGACTGCAAAGAGCCGGGCGGCTTCGCGCGAGGCAAAGGCTTTGTCAAAACGGAACACGCGGCAGTAGCTGCCGTTGCCCTGAGAACGATGGACCGAGAAGGAGGCGCGGAAGCGGCCGCAGTCGGTCGGGTGTGTCGTGGGCGAAACGACGTACTTGCCCATGGAAATGGCGGTCTGTGAAATCTGGATCAATCAGGATCGCAGGCGTGGAAATCGACCTGCGTGAGCATCAAGGGACGCAGTGGGCTGCAGCTCTACAGACCCAATGGGCAACCACAAAGGTTGCAAAAGGCGGCTTGCCTGGGGCGGATTGCCACCCTGAGCAGGCGTTGCGGTGACTGCACGCGTCAAGAGCCGTGACTGCAACGACACGGAGTATACAGCAATTTGCATGTATCGGCAGCTTAATATTATTTTTGGTTTTAAAAGGCGCTCTTGCTGGATTGCGTCGGCGCCCCACACGGCCCCATCCCTTCGGTTGCTCGGCCCTCGATCAGGCCCCAGCAAGGGCCGCAACTCTGCTCATGCTGCAGGATCAGGCTGAGCAAGGGGGTGACTTTTGCCTGCCGCGTACAGGCTTGTTTCGCCAGGACCGCTTGGCTTTTAGAGTACGCGTGCCGAGCGTTTCACCCCCAGAAAATGGCTTCTAGTGAGCTGCATGGTATATTTGCAGAAGTAACAATTTGTGATAGAAAATCAACAAAATTAATTGATGTTTGTGTTGCCAATGTGAATTGATGTGAATATTTTATAAAATCAATGATTTTCTCCATTTCCTTGTTGTTGATCGTCTGGTCCTCACAGCGTTGGGCTTCACGCTTTGCCAATTATTCTGCCGATAGTTTCTGGATTTTCATTGCCAGCTCAATGCTGCAGGTGGGTGCAATTGCAAGCCTGACTTCGTTGGTTCACGCATTGAACCCGGCTGCGTGGATGCTGGTCCAGGTGCTTTTTTGCATTGCCACTTTGCGGTTGACACGCGAGATGGGATGGCCCACGCTTCGTGGTTTTCTGGGGATATGGAGTACGCAGCGCGCAAGGCTTGCAGCGTTCTTGCGGGGATTATCGCAGTGGGGAGTGATAACGCTGATGGCGATTTGCGGAGTCCTCTGGATGTCGTTGGTAGGGCAGGCCGTAGCGCCTCTCCAGAACTTTGATGACAGGATGTACCATGCCTCGCGGGTTATCTACTGGATTCAAAATCAATCGGTATTCCCGTTTGACACGCACAATATCCGACAGACGATGATTCCGTTCGGGAGCGAGTTATTCTTCCTGTGGCCGGTGCTGTTCACCAAAACTGAAGCTATGGGCCGCATTGTGTTTTGGCTGGCGTTTCCATTGGCAGCCATCGGTCAATATTATTTATTGCGGGCACTCAAATTGAGCCAGACAGTGGCTCTGGTGGGCGTGTTGATTCTGGTCTCTACGCCTCTTGTTGCATCCAGTGCAGTGGGGCTCAAGCCTGAAATCTGGTCCATCGTCACCCTGCTGGGTATTGCCTATTGGGTGGTTTCCATTTGCACGCAGCCTGATGCATCGAAGGCCCAATATTTCTTCCTGGGGACATTCACGGTACTGAGCATCAATGTCCGGTCGTTTCCAGTGTCGATGATTCCTAGCTTGCTGCTGATCGTGTGGTGGGCGCCGAGTCCGTTTTCATGCATTGCGCGGTTCAAGGCACTGGCTGCAGGATGGGTGTGTGCGGGTGTTTTGAGTTCGCTGCTTGTTCCCCTGGCATTCAACACGGCGCTCTACCACCACCCCTTGGGGCCACAGGAGGTGCGGCGCGTGGTGCAGGCCGACATCACTCCGCAAGTGATCTATACGCACGCGGTACGTTTTGTATTTTTGCTCCTGGAACTGCCGGACGTTCCGGCTTCGAGCGAAACGCGGTCCCGTTTCAGCAGTGCCGCCAACCAATTCATTTATTCCATTGGCGCTGGCGCACCCTTGGCGGGCGAAAACAAGGGCGCGTGGCCGGGGAGTTTCGTGTACTCGCTGCCAGAGCACTCCACACGGTTTTCGTTGTGGGGGTTGCTGTGGATTCCCATGTCGCTGATCGCTGTGTACCTTCTGGTTCGCAACCTGGTCGCGACCTGGCCGCACGTGAGGCTGACGGCGTTGTCGGCACAAACGCTGTTGGCAATTCCATTGCTGTGCGCAATCCTGTTTGGCGCGCGGTGGATGGCCCAGTCCGACGTGCCTGCGCGATTTCTCATTGGCCCGTATGCATTGCTGCTGCCCGTTGGCATTGCGCTGATTGCGCCGTACCTCTCCATAAAGAAATTTGCCCAGGCGCTCATCGCGATGGTGGTCACGTATGCCGCATACCAGCCGATGAGGGCTCTGGCTTACGACGCTGTACAGGCCATCGCAGCTCCCGCCTCGGAAAAGCTGATCAATGAGCCATTTGAAGAAATTGTCGGGTCCATGCTGCCGGCTGGTTCCCGCGTGCTTTTTGTGGGGCACCAGGACGCCCGCGACTATTCGCTCTTCTCCCCGGAAACCCGTTATTCCAATGCAGTGATTCCCTGGGGCACGGGGCCTTTTGACCCAGAAAGAATGGGCCGGATGATCGCATCCGAAAAAGCCACCCACGTCTTGATCCAGGACGACAAGCAGGTGTTCTTCGAGTGGTTTCCAACCGTCGATACCCGCGAAATGGTGAAGTGGCTCAACGCCCAGGCCGGACTGAAGTCCACCCCCCTCAACACACCCCGCATGCGTCTGTTCGAAGTGAGTGGCACCATGTTGGCCAACGAAAGGCCATTCCAGACGACGGCCGTCCCGCCGGGTTCACCTTTGATCAGGGTCGCCGACAGTCTCAAAACCAAGGTGGGCATCGATCCCGCCTTGCTGGAGACGCCATGGCCTGTTGAAAACCTGGGTGGCAGAGAGGGCGGTTTCCTGTGGATGGGGCAGGGGCATGCCGAGGGCATCGAGTTCGCACTCTGGTCGCGCGAGGGCCGCGACGTGGACCTCCGGTTCGAGGTATCCCCGGGGCACGGCCTGACTGCGCCCGACCGGAGGGTCATGGTGCTGCAGGACGGCGTCCCTGCGGCGGAAGGCGAGTACACCTTCCGCGGGAGGGCTTCGGTGGTGACGCGCACCCGCCTCCATGCGGGGCGGAACGTCATCAGTTTCTTTGCGGTGGATACCGCCACCATCAAGCCACTGCCCAATGGCGATACCCGCAATCTGGTCATGGGCCTGCACGAGATACGCATCGAACCAGGGCCGGTTGCCGCAGTTGCAGCCACCGCAGGCGTGATGCGGCCAGCTTTGCCCGACAAAGCGGACCCAGTCCCCAACGGCACCCGCCATGGCGAGCTTGCGCACAGCGCCCGCAAGGCTGTGGGTTTGATCAGCCGCAGGCAACAGGTCGATGGCTACTGGCTCACTGCGTACACCAGCGAAGAGCGTTTTGAGAAGCCGAAGCTGGAAATGAACACCTACGTCACTTCCATGATGGTGGACGTTCTCGGTTCAAAACCAGGTCCCGTGGGGCTGGGGGGAAGCCTGGACCGGGCCCGGACCCATCTGCGCAGCCAGATCGAGGCCAGTGGGCTCGTGCGCTACCACGGCCGGCCGGATGGCGCCGCCATGACCACACATGGGCTGTGCCCCATCACACCCGATGCCGACGACACCGCCCTGGTGTGGAGACTGGCCCCCGGTGCAGATGCACTGCGGCCAGCGGCCCTGATGGCGCTGCTGCAGTACCGTACCGCCGAAGGCCTGTACAACACCTGGCTGGGCCAACGCAATGAGTACCGGTGCATCGACCCAGGCTCCGATCCGAACCCCACCGACGTGGCAATCCAGATGCATGTGCTGATGTGGCTGGCACAGGCCGACCCACCAGCGGCCCAGATGTTGTGCGGCGCGCTTCGCCAAGCCATCGACCAGGACCGCCTGTGGGTTTACTACCGCAGGGCCCCGCTGGTACCCGTCTTGCGCCAGGCCGACATGAAAGCGGTGGGCTGCGATGTGCAGTTGCCGCCCGAGCGTTCGCAAACAGCCCTGCCAGGGCAGGAAATCTGGCTGCGCGCCAGCGACATGTTGCAGCAGCTCCAGGGCGGCAAGGGCAGGGCGCCCGAGCCGACCCAGATCATCCATCTACTTCAAGAGCTGTCAAAAAATGACTTCTTCGCCGTGAAGCTGAACCCGCCCTTGCTGTACCACAACGATCTCACCGCCTCGGTACGCAGGTTCTACTGGTCGGAAGATGTGGGCTATGCGCTCTGGCTGCGGCTGTACCTGGAAAGCGCGCGACTGGGCCTTCTGGCCGACAACGGCAACGGTCTTGACAACAACACCGGCAGCTCTGCAGCCGATGGCAGCCGGACTGCCCCGAAAACACCATGATGGATCGTCCCCAGGGAACCCGGAGGGTTCTGCGCCTGTTGTCGTGCATTCGATTCGACGAGGTTCTGGTGCTGCAGGGCGCGCCTTTGCTGGGCGCCGTCTTTGCCATGGGCCACTTCACGTACCAGAGCGCGGCGATGCTGTTGCTGTTGATGGCAGGAAACGCCTTTTTGGTGGCCCACATCTTCATGCTCAACGATTGGTCCGGAGTGCACCAGGACCTTCGGGACCCAACCAGGGCCGCAGGGGTTTTTATCAATCGCGGCATTCGGCGCAATGAGATCGGGGCCTTGTTGCTGATTCTGCTGGCGCTGAGCCTCATGACCCTCAGCCAGCTGAACGCGGCAACGCTGGCTATTGCGCTGTCGATCGCTGTGGCAGGCGCGCTCTACTCCATCCCGCATGTTTACCTGAAGGGCATCCCGCTTGCGAACACACTGCTCCATGTTGCCAGCGGGTTGCTGCATTTTTTGCTGGGCTATTCAGTATTCAGAAGCCCCGACATGAATGGCCTGCAGATCGGATTGTTCTTTGCCACCATTTTCAGCGCGGGCCACCTGACGCAGGAGGTTCGCGATTGCGAGGCCGACCTAAGCAACGGGATTCAAACCAATGCAGTGAAGTTCGGCAAAAAGCGGAGCTTCATCGCTAGTTTTGTGCTGTTCACGCTGGCCGACGCCCTGTTGGTCCTGCTGGCGCTGAGAGGAACGGTGCCGCAAGTGCTGGCCATGTTTGTCGCGTTGATTTATCCGCTGCATTTTTACTGGATGCTCCAGGCGATGCGGGAAGGACTGACGTTTGAGAGTGTACGCAGCCTGCAGGCGCGCTATCGTGCGCTTTATGCGGGCTTGGGCGTTGTCATGATTGTTTCCGTACTATTGGCGCAAAAATGGATATACCTTCTTCCATGAAGCTGACGATTGTCATTCCTTGCTTCAATGAAAAGCAAACCATCCGGTCTATTGTGGATGCAGTGCGTTCAGCTCCTTATCCGCAGAAAGAAATTATTGTTGTCGATGATTTTTCAACAGATGGAACCAGAGAGATACTTGCGAATGAGTTGGCTGGCAAGATTGATAGGCTGGTATTTCATGAAACCAATCAGGGCAAGGGGGCGGCACTCAGGTCTGGCATCCAACATGCCACCGGGGATATCGTGATCATTCAGGATGCCGATCTTGAATACAACCCCGATGAATATCCCATTTTAATAGAACCTATTTTATCCAACAGGGCCGATGTAGTGTTCAGTTCGCGTTTCATTGGTGGCAATTGCCACCGCGTCTTGTACTTCTGGCATCGCGTGGGCAATGGGTTCTTGACGTTGGCATCCAATGTATTCACCAATTTAAATCTGACGGACATGGAGTCCTGCTACAAGGCATTCCGGCGGGAAATAATTCAATGCATTCGCATTGAAGAAAATCGTTTTGGATTTGAGCCGGAGATTGTAGCCAAGGTTTCAAAGTTGAATTGCCGCATCTATGAGGTGGGCATTTCCTATTTTGGAAGAACTTACGAAGACGGCAAGAAAATCGGCTGGAAAGACGGGGTCAGAGCCCTCTACTGCATAATAAAATATAATATTTTTCGATAATTTTATTTGCCAATATGGACATCAGCGCTTCGCACCCGACAGGATGAGCCTACTTTCCATAAACCCTTGTTGTCTCGCGGCAATACGTGTCCTCATCAGCAAGCACCTGCCGAAAAGGGTGTTGATGCTCCCCGTCAGTGGCACGTGCTGCAGACCGAGGTGGACGATGGAGGAGGGCGGGTGGTGGGCTCCTAGCCCAAGGCCCGGAGCAAGTTGCCGTTTATATGGATCAGCCCTTCGTCCTGCATTCGCCGCAGGGTTCGGTAAAGGGACTCATGCGTGAGGCCGAGTTCGGCGGCCCAGGCCTTTCGAGGCTGCTGCAGGGTTACGCAGCCATCAACCCCTTCAGCGTGGATGTAGTGAGCAATGCGGTCCGCAGCCCTGTGCAGGCTCAGCCGCTCACACTGCGCACGAAGCTTGCGCAGTTCTTGCGACAGCTGCAACAGCCAAGCTGCGCGAAAGTCTGACGAATCGTGCAACGCAGTGCGAAACGCATCCGCTGGAAATTCCAGCAGATCGCTGGGCTCGGAGGCTACGGCGGTGCAGTGGTAAAGCTGGCTGTCCAGGCTGGCTTCTGCCACAAAGCCCTGCCGTGATCGCTGAAGGATGACTTCGCCGCCGTTGCGGCTGAACCGAACGAGGCGCACTTCACCCGTGACCACCAGGTAAATGCTGCACACAGGATTGCCAGTTTGAAAGACGGCGTGGTGTGCTGCGAAGTGCCGCGCCTTTGCCAGTTCGCGCAGGCTTGGGGGCATCAGCCGCATCCATGGCAAATCGGCTCCCGAGCCGGACACACCCACACCTATCGCTTTTTTCATATGACCAAAATCATATCGTTCAGGGCGACCTTCTTCGTAGCATGCCCACGGTAATCACAACAACGTGGGCCATGACCATGACAGCAAGAGTTCAGCTACGCAATACAGGCGCCCGGTCACCACAGGGTAGGGGCCACATGCCCGCACTGATCAAGACGGCGGGGTACATTGCACTGGCATTGGCTGCCCATCTCGCCACCGCCGAGCCTGCGCCCTATGCCGGCCAGCAAAAACGCGCCATCAAATCGTTGTCTGACCAGGACGTGACAGATCTGTTGCAGGGGCAGGGCATGGGTTTGGCCAAGGCGGCCGAGCTGAACGGCTACCCCGGACCAGCCCACGTTCTGGAGCACGCAGACGCGCTGGCGTTGACCGACCAGCAGAGAACGGCCACAACCGCCTTGCTGCACGCGCACAAGGAGGCCGCGCGAAAGCTCGGAGCGGCCCTGATCGCCTCGGAAGAGGCACTGGATGAGGCGTTCAAAACGGGCACGATCCACCCCGCGAGGCTATCCGCACTGACCGGCGAAATCGGACAACGCCAGGCGCGCTTGCGCGAAGAGCATTTGCGCACGCACCTTGCGCAAACCGCGCTGCTCCACAGTGACCAGATCCAGCGGTATTCCGCCCTGCGCGGCTACGCTGCGGGCTCAGAGCCTTCGCCTGCAACACGCCCGGCGCACAAAGGGCACCATTGAGTTCTTACAACCCGTTCACCGCTGGTTGGAGCGAGGCACCCAAGTGTCCTGAGTTGGAAATTCACTTCATAAAGACGCCCAGAATCGCCGCCATACTGCGTTGCAAATCCTCGCGATAGCTAAGGCTACCGCTGTGGCTTGCGCCTTGCCTGGCGACGATTTCGACATCTTTATTTCATCAACGAACCTCCAACTCAGGACACGAGCTTTCATTCGCGTCGTCCTCTCACGCTTTCGCCTTCCTTTCACGCCCCCTCCGTACAACCACAGTGGCCGGAGCCCAGCGCAGGCGGCATGATCGGGGCATGAAACTGCTGTTGGTCGAGGACGATTTTGATCTGGCCGGTGCCCTGAGCCGCAGCCTCGTGGCGCGCGGTTTTGAGGTGCTGTGCTGCGCCGACGGCAAGGAGGCCCTGGCGGCGGCGCGGCGCACGGCCTTTGATGTGATCACGCTGGACCTGTCTTTGCCGGGTCTGGACGGGCTGGAGGTGCTGCGGCGCCTGCGCGATGGCGGCAGCACCACGCCCGTGCTGGCGCTCACGGCCCGTGCGGCCGTCACCGACCGCGTGGCAGGGCTGGAGGCGGGGGCGGACGACTACTTGGCCAAGCCGTTTGACCTGGACGAGCTGGTGGCGCGCCTGCGGGCCCTGACACGCCGGGTGGGGCGCGACGGGCAGTTGCGCTGTGGTGCGCTCCACCGCGACCCGGCCAGCGGCGCGTTCTACAACGAGGCACTGCCGCTGGAGCTGTCGCAGCGTGAGGCGGAGCTGCTGCGCCTCTTGATGTCGCGCATCGACCGCGTGGTGAGCAAGGAAGAGCTGCGCACCCAGGTGTTTGCCAACACCGATGAGCAGGTGCAGGCCGATGCGGTGGAGGTGGTGGTGCACCGCCTGCGCAAGAAGCTGGTGGGGACCAATGCCGAGATCGTGACCCTGCGCGGCGTGGGCTACCTGCTGTGCGATGCCGACAGCATGGCCGCCCAAAAAGGCGACAAGGTCGACAAGGCCGAGAAGGGCGGGGCGCTCCGGTGAACACGCCTTGGTGGCAGCGCTGGCCCTGGCGCCCGCGCGGAGGATCGCTACAGCGGCTGCTTCTGGTGGGCCTGCTCGTGCCGCTGTGGGCGCTGGTGGCCCTGGTTGCCACGGTGCAGGTGGTGCAGCAGGTACGGCACAACGCTGCCGCGCAGGATGCCGTGCTGCACAGGGCGCTGACAACCTGGCCGAACGTGTTGCAGCCGCAGGCCGGTGCATCCGCCATGGAGCAAGCCCCTGCGGTCTGGTTCCGCGAAAGCAGCCTGGACGGCGAGCGCCTGGCGGGCAGCGCCGACCTGCCGCGTGTACCACCCTCTGAGCCCGTGCAAGGGCAGGTCAGCGTGCACTTTTACCTGGCGCAGGTGGGCGACCAACTGGTGCGCGTTGCCGCCACGCTGCACCAGCCGGCGGTGGCTGGGGGCGGGCAGGGCGCCGCCCCGCCGGTGGTGCGCCAGGTGGCGCGGCCGTTCAGCGAACGCCTGCCTAGCGTTGCCCGCCTGATGGATGAGGGCGCGGGTTTGCGCCCAGTGGTTCTGCTGGCCCTGGCCATGACGGCGGTGGCGATGGTGCTGGCGCGCGTCGCGTCGGGCTGGCTGCTGCACGCGGATGTGTCGCTCACTCCGCCAACCCAGCCGGGTGCAGGCGGCACCGGCCAGGGCTACGAAGGCCCGTCAGAGCTGGCGCCTGCCGTGCAGCATTTTGGTGAGCTGCAGCAAAGCCAGAGCCGATGGATCGAGGAGCAGCGGCGTTTTCTGGCCGACGCTACGCACCAGCTGCGCACCCCCATGGCGGTGCTGCGCACGCAGCTGCAGTCGGCCATTGCGGGCGATGTGCTGGTGGCCGATGCGCTGCAGCAGATGCTGCACACGGTAGACCGCGCCTCGGGCCTGGCCAACCAGCTGCTGAGCCTGAGCAAGGTGGAGCAGCTTCAGCGCATGGGCGAGCTGCCCAGCGTGGATTTGAACGCCATGGCCCGCGAGGCCGTGATGGAGCTGGCGCCACTGATCGCCGCCAAGCGGCTGGACTTTGCGCTGGAAGGCCCCGATACGCTGTGGGCCCCCGGCGACGCGGCGCTGCTGGGCGAGCTCATGCGCAACCTGCTGGCCAACGCCATCCACCACACGCCCGTGCATGGGCGGCTGGGGGTGCTGCTGCGCAACAGCACCGGGCGGCGCGAACTGCTGGTGTGGGACGAAGGCCCTGGCATTGACGACGCCGTGCGACAACGGTTGTTCCAGCCGTTTTCGGCAGGGCAGGGCGGGGTGGGGCTGGGGTTGTCGATCTGCCGGCAGATTGCCGAGGCGATGGGCGCCCAGGTCATGCTGTTCAACCGCATGGACGCAGGGCAGGTCATCGGTGTCGATGCCGTTGTTGCCTGGGAAGGTTGAGATGTCCGTGAAGCAGTCATCTGCCGCGCATGGCATCGAGTTCCGGGATGTCAGCAAGCGGTACGGACCATTGCCCAGCGCGCCGATGGTGGTGGACCACATCAGCTTTGTGGTGCCCCGTGGCACGCTCACCACCATCCTGGGGCCATCGGGCTGCGGCAAGACGACCACGCTACGGATGATTGCCGGGCTCGAGTCACCCACGGCGGGTCGCATCTTCATCGACGGGCAGGACGTGACAACCCTTGGCCCGGCGCAGCGCAATGTGAGCCTGGTGTTCCAGAGCTACGCGCTGTTCCCGCACCTGAACGTGATCGACAACGTGTGCTACGGCCTGCACGGGCTGCCCCTGCGCCCGCCGCAGGTGCGCGACAAGGCCCGCGCCATGCTCGACACCGTGGGCCTGCAGGGCCTGGACCTGCGCAGGCCCCATGAACTTTCGGGGGGGCAGCAACAGCGCGTGGCCCTGGCCCGGGCGCTGGCGCTGGAGCCCGCCGTGCTGCTGTTTGACGAGCCGCTGTCCAACCTGGACGCCCGCTTGCGGCGCGCCATGCGCGAAGAGATCCGCGCCCTGCAGCAACGCCTGCGCTTGACGGTGGTCTATGTGACCCACGACCAGAGCGAAGCCTTGGCGGTCAGCGACCAGATTGTGGTGATGGACAAAGGCACCATCGCCCAGTGCGGAGCGCCCAGCACGCTGTATGAGCAGCCCGCGTCCGAGTTTGTGGCGGGCTTCATGGGGGAGGCAATGCTGTTCGAGGGGCACATCCATGCGCTCAATCCGGCGGATGGGGAAAGCCCGGCGGCTGGCAGCCATGCCCGGCTCGGCCCCTTGCGCGTGCCATCGCCAGCATCTCTCGCCCCCGGCCCGGTCAAGATCGCCGTGCGGCCCGAAGCCTGGGTCATAGGCCCCGCAACCTCCAGCGGGCTGGCCGCCCGGCTGACCAAACGCACCTACCTGGGCAGCGTCATGGAATACACCTTTGCGAGCGCGCTGGGCGAGATCTTTGTGGTTTCGCCCCAGGTGGAGCTGCCGCTGGATGTGGGCGCACCGGTGAGCCTGACGCTGGCAGACCACGGGGTGTCGGTGGTGGCGGGGTGAGATGCCCTATGGCACGGACAATCCACCACGCACCGGCACACCGACTGCCGGGCATGAAATATTCAAGCAAAAATTGGCCCTGGCGCTTGATGGATAAGCGCAAGCAGCTACAAAAACAATAGTGACCAGCGGATGCCAGCGTGGTGACCCGGGCCACAATACGGGCCTCCACCACCGCACGGCCACCGGTTTTTCACCTTGAACTCTCCCGTTTTCACCTCGCTGATCCCCGTCATCCTGTTCATCGCCATCGGCTTTTACGTGGGGCGGCGCGGCTGGATTCGGGCCGCAGCCGTGAAGGACCTGGCCAACCTCGTGTTCATGGTGCTCACGCCCGCGCTGCTGTTTCGCACCATGAGCACGGTGCACATCGAAGACCTCAACTTCGGCCCCGTGGGTATCTACTTTGTGGCGTTTGGCGTGGTGTACACGGCCACGCTGGCGGTGCTGGGCTTTACCAGCCTGGGCGCGGCGCGGGCGCTGGCCAACACCTTCAGCAACACGCTGATGATCGGCGTGCCGCTGGTGGGCCTGGTGTTTGGCGATGCGGGGCTGGTTACGCTGTTCACGCTGATCTCGGTGCACTCGCTCATCCTGCTGACCGCCGCCACCGTGGTGTTTGAACTGGCCGCCGCGCGCGAGCATGCAGGCCGGGAGGGCTCCGCGCAGCAGCCCATGTGGCGCACCGTGCTGCAGGCCGTGCGCAACGGCATCGTGCACCCGGTGCCGCTGCCCATCATTGCGGGCCTGCTGTTTGCGCAGACCGGGCTGGTGGTGCCGCAGGTGGTTGACAAACCCCTGCTGCTGCTGGGCCAGGCGCTGGGGCCGATTGCGCTGCTGCTGGTGGGGGTGACGCTGGCGTTTACCAAGGTCGGCCACCACTTCAAGGCCGCCCTGCGCATTGCGCTGGTCAAGTGTGTGGTGCACCCCATCGTGCTGGCCACTCTGGGCTGGGCACTGGGCCTGTCGGGCATGCCGCTGGCGGTGATGATCGTGGCAGCATCGCTGCCGGTGGGGGCCAATGTGTTCCTGTTTGCGCAGCGCTATGCGGTGGCCGAGGATGAGGTGACGGCGAGTGTGGCGGTGTCTACGGCGCTGGCGCTGGTCACGATGCCAGTGGTGATTTTGGCTGTGACACGATGGGTGGTGGGCTGAATTTGATGGGCTGATGATCTGCTCGGCGGTTTTATGCTGCCGCTTGTCGGTCAGGGTACGGCGAGAAATCCGAGCGCCTTCATGACGAATTCGGCGTGGAACTGGAAAATTCCTCCATGACCCGCGTCGGGATAGACGATCAGTTGGCTGTTGGGTAGCCGCCGTGCCAGGTCGTGCGTGTTGATCGTCGGGACCATCCGGTCGTTGTCACCGTTGACGACGAGCACTGGTTGCCGGATACGTGAGAGATCGGCGGGCGCCTTCTTGCCCCAGGCGCTCAGGGCCTGCAACTGGGCCACGTAGGCGCTCACGGTGATGTCCTTGTCACGGTTGTCCGTGCGCTCCGAGAGCCGTTTCAGGAAAGCCTTGCCGGCTTCGATGCCGCCGGGCGTGCGGGCGAAGAACAGGAACTGCTTGGGGTCCTGGCCCGTGAAAAGGCCTCGCAAGAGGTCCAGATTGGCCACCCCTGCAACGGAGCTGATGCCCTCGCCCCCAGCCGGGCCGGTGCCAGCGAGGATCATTTTGCGAACCAGATCGGGCTCCTTCAAGGCGATCTCTTGGGCAATCATTCCGCCCATCGAGAAGCCGAACAGATCCACCTGCCGGTAGCCCTTGGCCTTGATGAAAGTAACCGCGTCATCGGCCATCTGCTCCATGGAGTTGGATGGCGAGCCGCTGGATGCACCCACGCCCCGGTTGTCGAACGCGATCACGTGGCGCTGGGCGGCAAACCCGTCCACCACGCGGGGGTCCCAGTTGTCCAGCACCGCCGCCAGATGGACCAGCAGAATCAGCGGCGTCCCGCCGTGGTGCTTGCCCAGTTCGCGGTAGGCAAAGTCCACCCCGCCCGCAGAGATGGACTGGGTGGGCGCAGTGGCCCAGGTTGACCGCTCTGGGCTGGCTACTGGCGCGGCGCGCATGGTGCCTCCAGGCACGGCCTGTTGGGCATGTGATGGAGTGGATGCAAACGGGGCAGCCAGCGCAAGCAGCGCCGCTGCCGTTTTCTTCAGGATGGGGTTCATGGCGGGCTTTCGGTAGGCCAAAGACACAGGGGCGGGTATCGGGGCTTACTCAGCCCATGGGGTGCAGGTAGGTCGGCGTGGGCGCGGTCATGCCGTTTTTGACCAGCATGGTGAGTTCGTCCGCCAGGACTTCATCCAGACCCGCTTCAAGGCCGTCCAGCGCACGCTGGACGATTTTTTCAGGGCTCGACTTGGGTACATCGAAGCCCCGGGTGAGATCGGTGTCCACGTACGCCATGTGCAGGCCGAGCACCTGGGTTTTCTGGGTCAGCAACTCGTTGCGCAGCGCGTTGGTGAGCGACCAGGCGGCAGACTTGCTGGCGGAGTAGGCGGCCAGCTCTCCGCCGTTCACCCAGGAGGCGACCGACAGCACATTCAGCAGGGCACCGCCCCCGTTGTCGTTCAGGATGGGCGCGAAGGCCTTGCTCATGCGCAGCACGGAGAAGAAGTTGGTCTCGAAGATGCGGCGTGCGACTTCTTCGCTGTCGTCAGCGAGAAATCCCCCTGGCTGGGCGATGCCCGCGTTGTTGATGAGCAAGGTCACATCCCCGGCCCGTGCCACGGCATTGGCGACTTCGTCGGGCTTCGTCACATCAAGTTTCAGCGCCTGCACACCGGGCAGGGTGACGGAGGCCGGATCTCGGGCGGCTGCATAGACTTTGCGGGCACCCCGGTTCAAGAGTTCACGTGCAAAGGCCAGCCCAATGCCACGGTTGGCGCCCGTCACGAGGGCTACGGCGTTTTCGATCTTCATAAAAAACTCCAGTTCAAAAATCAAGATTTCGTTGCGCAGGGCAAAGCCAAGCCAGGCGAGCCATGTCTGCCTTGGGCCCTGCTTGGCTTTGCTCTGATTTGTTTTTTTGGGTGACTACCGCACCTTGATCACGACCTTGCCTTTGGCACGGCCGGATTCGACATAGGCCAGTGCGTCATTGGTGGACTCAAACGAGAAGACCCGGTCCACCACAGGCCGTATCACCCCGGCCTCCACCAGGCGCGTGATCTCGCGCAGCTGGCTTCCGTTGGCCCTCATGAAAAGGAACGAATAGATGACCCGGCGCGCCAATGCCCTGCGCCTGACGCCTGCACTCAGCAGCCGCACGACCAGCTTCACGAGCCAGGACGCCTTGATCGCGCTTGCGAAATCGGGATCTGGCGGGCCGGAAATGGAAATGAGCTTTCCACCGCCCTTGAGCACTCGCAGGGATTTTTCGAGGGTCTTGCCGTCCTGGCTGTTCAGTACGACGTCGTAGTCGCGCAATACGTCCTCAAAATCCTGCGTCTTGTAGTCCACCGCGACGTCGGCCCCCAGGGCCTTCACCAGTGCGGCATTGGCCGTGCTGGTGGTCGTGGCCACCGTGGCACCAAGATGCTTGGCCAGCTGGATGGCAAAGGTCCCCACGCCGCCAGAGCCCGCCTGGATAAAGACCTTCTGACCCTTTTTGATTTGGGCCTTCTCGACCAGCGCCTGCCAGGCCGTCAGCGCCACCAAGGGAAGGGACGCTGCTTCTTCCATGGTGATGTTCTTCGGCTTGAGCGCCAGCGAGGCCTCTTTCACCGGCACAAATTCAGCAAACGTACCGATGCGAAAGTCGTCCGGCCGTGCGTAGACCTCATCACCCACTTTGAACTGCCGCACGCGGGGGCCCACCTGGGTGACCACGCCAGCCACGTCGTGGCCCAAGACGAGGGGCAGTTTGTAAGGCAGGATGAGCTTGAACTCTCCACTGCGGATCTTCGAGTCCAGAAGATTCACACCCGCAGCGTGGACCTGGACCAGGACTTCGTCGTCGCGCAGCTCCGGGGTTGGCAGCTCGGCCAATCGAAGATCCCCTTTTTTGCTGTAGCGATCAATGACAAATGCTTTCATGGTTTTCCTTACTCCTGGCGTATCCAGGTTGGTGAACGGCCCACTGGCGACGATCAAATTGTGTTTATATGATTTTCGTCATATTTCAGATCGAGACAAGGATCGCATCACCTTCGTCAAGTTAGCGCGCGCCAGTCTCGCCAGAGGAGATCTGGCCAGTACGGACTGCATCTGCCGCCTGTGCCCGGATGGCTGCGCGGTCAGCCACAGATTTGTAAGACTCGGCTTTGGAGCCCGAAGGAATCTGGCTTCGGGTCATGGGTACTTGTGCAGCTTCTGCGGCGACCTCAGCCCGCGTGCGGTTGCCCTCAAACTGGGTGGCAAATTGCGCCGGGTCCAACTCAGAAGCCTGTGCGCCGACTGAGGTGAGCGTTGCGACTACTGCGACGGAGAGAAAGCGAGAGAAGGTGTTCATGGTGGATATCTCCTAGGAAATGAGGCTCACGCGCCTCGGAAAATGCTGAATGCCAGGCTTTTCGGCGAGTCACTCAGCGTGGTTTGCTGTGGAAGGGTTGGTGGTCAAGGCAATCAATAGGGCGTTTCAAAGTTCGACGGCCGAAAGATTTAATGATGATCATCATATGTCTGTACAAACAAGAACGCCGAAACAGGCCATAGAACAAGCCCTCGATAGGCTGATTTTCGACTTTTCCAATTCATCTCAGTTTCTAATATGATGCTCATCATAATTTAACCCCAAAAAAAAATGGAAGCTATTTTTGCGACTCTTCACCACTGGAGCGGGCGTACTTGAAAGCAGCTTTGCTGAGCCTTCCAGCCAGCGAAGGATCGTCTACGGCGCGCGCCAGGGAAACGGCTCCCACCATGGTGGCAACCAGAAAAAGTGCTCGCTCGTGGGCTTCTGGTGTTCCCCAGGTGGGCAACTGTCGTGCGATCACATCCACCATTTCTTTCATTCGCCGGGTGGCTGCACGCCGCACCTCGGGGGCTTGGCGGGCCAGCTCCGAACTGAGGGCTGCCATAGGGCAACCAACATCCGGATTGTTGATATGCTGTTCCGACAAATAGGCCCCCAACATGGCCTCCAGCGCTTGATCGGCTGGAACCGACGCAGCTGCAGACTCGGCGAGCCCAACGGTTTCTGCGCCCGCTCTGTCTGTGGCTTCCGCAAGCATCGCCTCCCGAGAAGGGAAGTGGGAATAGAAGCCACCATGCGTGAGGCCTGCGTCCTTCATGATGTCCGCAACGCCCGCTCCGCTGAATCCATTGCGCCTGATGGCACGCGCCGCAGCCGCCACGATGCGCTCATGGCTTAGCTCTTTGCGTGATGGGGCTGCGTTCTTCATGCCCTCACTGTATCACGAATTATGATGACCATCATAATTTTTATCCGCCAAAGGCTTTTCCAAGTCGCAGGCTCTTGAGGACAAGTGATGCTCATGGCGCCGCGACGTGAAGAAAAGATACGACGAAGTGGCTTGGGCTCAGGCGTCTTGGGGGTCGTGGCACGCCACGCAGAGCTTGTTCCCATCCGGATCTCGGAAATACGCGCCGTAGTAGTTGGCGTGGTACTGCGGCCTCAGGCCAGGTGGCCCTTCGCAATGCCCGCCGTTTGCCAGGGCCGCAGCGTGCACTGCATCCACCTGCGCGCGGGTGCTGGCAGCAAAGGCGGTCATCTGGCCGTTGCCCGGTGCGTGTTCGCCTTCAAAAGGACGACCGATGAGAAAAAGGGGGCGCGGGTTGGGGTGGCTTTGCCATCCGGCCCAAGGGTGGGCGGTATCCACAAAACGCGGCGCGATGCCCAGCGCTGCCATCACGGGCTGGTAGAACGCCAGCGCGCGGTCGAAGTCGGTGACGCCGATGAAGATGTGCGAAAACATCGTTGGCCTCTTTCAGGTCTGTTGTTGTCCCTGGGTGGGCCCCAGTCAGGGCGCCAGCCGCTCCCGTACCCACTCCCCCCCATCCATCCGATACCGCAACCGGTCATGCAACCGGCTTTTGCGCCCCTGCCAGAACTCCCACTGATCAGGCTTGAGGCGATACCCGCCCCAGTGGGGCGGGCGGGGTGGTTTCAGCATGAACTGCGCGCCGTATTTGGCGGCGTTGGCCACCAGCACGCCCCGGCCAGAAATGACCTGGCTTTGCGGGCTGGCCCAGGCGCCGATGCGCGAATCCAGCGGGCGGCTGGCAAAGTATTCGTCGCTTTCTTCGTCACTGACCTTTTCCACCACGCCCTCGATGCGCACCACACGTTCCAGCTCTACCCAGTGGAACTGCAGGGCTGCGTAGGGGTTACCAGCAATCTGGCGGCCCTTGCGGCTGTCGTAGTTGGTAAACCAGACGATGCCGCGCTCGTCATAGCCCTTGATCAGCACGATGCGGGTGCTGGGGCGCAGGTCGCTGCCCACGGTGGCCAGGGTCATGGCGTTGGGCTCGGGCACTTCGGCACTGATGGCTTCTTTCAGCCACTGGTCAAACTGCTGCAGGGGGGCGGCGTGCGAGGCGTCTTCGTTGAGTTCGGCGCGCTCGTAGCTCTTGCGAAGGTCGGCGATGGAGGTGGTCATGGGCCAATTGTGCATGCGAGGGCAGGGCGGTTGCCAGCCACGGCGGGCACGCTCTAAAAGGGGCGACGGCCGGGCGGGATCTGGCTAACGTGGGGTCTTCGGTGGCCCTGGTTGTCGTCGAATAACTATTCGCTTATATTGCCGCATCGATGAAACCCAAAGACGACGAAAAACAGCGCGCCATTGCCCAGGCCACCTTCGAGCTGGTGGCCCAGACGGGCCTGAGCGGCCTGACCCTGGCCGATATCGCCCGCGCGGCGGGCATTGCCACCAGCACGCTGTATGTGTACTACCCGTCCAAGGATGAACTCATCAGCCAGCTTTACCAGGATGCCAAGACAGTCACGGCCGCGCGCATTATGGAGGGCATCGTGCCCGGCATGCCCTACCGCGCCCGCGTGCGGCGCGCCTGGGGCAACCTGCTGCGCCACCGGCTGGACCAGTATGCCGAGGTGGTGTTTCAGGAGCAGTACTACAACTCGCCCTGGTTCACCGAGGGCAACCGCGAATTCTCGACCCGTCTGATGGCCGGTTTTTTTGCGTTGATGGAAGAAGGCCAGCAGCAAGAGATCCTGAAGGCCGTGCCCATCCCGCTGCTCACGGCCAGCCTGGTGGGGTCGGTGAGAGAGACGGGCAACCTGATCCGCACCAAGGTGCTGCCCGATGAGGAGGCCGTGCACCAGATGGCTTTTGGGCTGTGCTGGGACGCCCTGAAGGCCTAAGAGGCTGAGAGTCTTTTATCCATGCCCGCCTTGCACGCCAAAACGCCGCGACTCGTCGTTGCAAATGCTCGCCATAGCCCGAGCTATGGCTGCGCTTTACGCCTAGATCCGAGGCGTTTTCGCGCGCCTTTCGGGCACGGCTAAAAAACTCTCAGCCTCAGAGCGAGATATAGCGATGCACTTTGGCCCACCAAGAGTTGATCTTTTAATCGAATTTGTATTCTCTTAAAAATGCCACTCACCACGCTCCAACCGTTTCATGGCCGATGGCGTCGCTGACACCATCCCGCTCTGTTCAACCCCCTCCCACCAAACAACAACACCTTCCCCACGGAGAACCCCACGATGCCCACCCTCAACATCAATGGCAAAGACACGGCTGTGGATGCCGATGAATCCACCCCCATCCTTTGGGCCCTGCGCGACACGCTGGGCATGACCGGCACCAAGTTTGGCTGCGGCCAGGCTTTGTGCGGGGCCTGCACGGTGCATCTGAACGGTGCGCCCATTCGTTCGTGCATCACGCACATTTCGGCGGCGGCAGGCCAGAAGATCACCACCATCGAGGCGGTGACCACCAATGACAAGGTGGGCAAGGCCGTGCACGCCGCCTGGGTCAAGCACGACGTGGCCCAGTGTGGCTACTGCCAAAGCGGCCAGATCATGAGCGCCACCGCACTGCTGCAGGGCAAGAAAAAACCCACCGACGCCGACATTGACGCTGCCATGGCGGGCAATGTGTGCCGCTGCGGCACCTACGTGCGCATCCGCGCGGCCATCCATGACGCTGCCAAGACTCTGGCCTAAGAACACCGAGCAGGAGAACACTATGCATTTCGACGCTCAAACCGCCCGCGCCCACATGCCAAAAGGCCTGGTAGCGCTTATGAATCAGGCGCAAGGCGCTATCAATACAGAATCAGACGCAGCCTCCCACGAAGGCGTGGCGCGCCGCACGTTTCTCAAGGTGTCTGCGGCATCCGGTTTTGCGCTGGGTGCGTTTCCGCTGGTGGCCAGCGCGCAGGGCGCCGGGGCAGCGGCCGCAGGCCTCAAGCCGTTCGAGCAGCCTTCAGCCTTTGTCCGCATCGACGCCGATGGCACGGTCACCGTCACCATCAACCGCCTGGACTTTGGCCAGGGCGTGCAGACCGGCCTGCCCATGATCCTGGCCGAAGAGCTGGATGCCGACTGGAGCAAGGTGCGCAGCGTGCACGGCGATGCCAACCAGGCCTATGCCGACCCGATGATGGGCATGCACCTCACGGGTGGCTCCAACTCCATCAAAAACTCCTACACCCAGTACCGCGAACTGGGCGCTCGCACCCGGGCCATGCTGGTCTCTGCCGCTGCCGCGCAGTGGGGCGTGGATGCCTCGGCACTGCGCACCAGCAACGGTTTCGTCGTCGGCCCCGGGGGCAAGAAGCTGGGCTACGGCGCACTGGCCGAAGCGGCCATGAAGCAGCCCGTGCCCGAAAAGGTCACCTTGAAGGACCCCAAGCAGTTCCGCCTCATCGGCAAGCCCACGGGCCGGCTCGATGCCAAGGCCAAATCGAGCGGCCAGCAGGACTACGGCATTGACGTGCGCTTGCCTGGCATGCTGACGGCCGTGGTGGCGCGCCCGCCGGTGTTTGGCGCCAAGCTGAAGTCGATGGACGACAGCGCCGCCAAAGCCATCAAGGGCGTGAAGGCCGTGCTGCGCGTGCCCACCGACCGGGGCGGCGAGGGCGTGGCCATCGTGGCCGATGGTTACTGGCCCGCCAAGCAGGGCCGCGATGCGCTGAAGGTGGAATGGGACACCAGCGCGGTGGGCAAGCCAGACACCACGGCACTGCTGGCGCAGTACCGCGAGCTGGCCACCAAGCCCGGCAACGTGGCCATGCAGGCCGACATGGCGCCGCTGGCTGGCGCTGCGCACAAGATCAGCGCCGAGTTCGTCTTCCCCTACCTGGCACACGCACCGATGGAGCCCCTCAACTGCACGGTGAAGCTCGATGGTGACAAGGCCGAACTCTGGATGGGCACGCAGATGCCCGGCCTGGATGCGATGGCCGCCGCCAAAACGCTGGGCCTGCAGCCGCAAAACGTGAAGGTGAACACCCAGATGGCCGGTGGCGGCTTTGGCCGCCGTGCCATCCCCACCAGCGACTATGTGGTGGAGGCCTGCGGCGTGGCCAAGGCAGCGCGCACGGCGGGCATCACCGCGCCGGTGCGCACGCTGTGGAGCCGCGAGGACGCCATCAAGGGCGGCTACTACCGCCCCATGCACGTGCACCGCGCCGAGATCGGGTTCGACGCCCAGGGCAAGATCCTGGCGTGGGACCACACCATCGTCGGCCAATCCATCACCAAGGGATCGCCGTTCGAGGCCTTCATGGTCAAAAACGGTATCGATGCCACGGCCGTGGAGGGCATGAAGGAGCCGTACAACGTGCCCATGAAACTGTCGGTGCACCACCCCGATGTGAACGTGCCGGTGCTGTGGTGGCGCAGTGTGGGGTCTACCCACACCGCCTACGCCATGGAAACCCTCATCGACGAAGTGGCGCGCACCACCAAGCAAGACCCCGTGGCCTACCGCATGGCCCTGATGGGCGACAAACACCCGCGTCACAAGGCCGCATTGCAACTGGCCGTGGCCCAGTCGGGCTATGGCAAGAAGAAGCTGGCTGCTGACCGCGCCTGGGGCGTGGCGGTGCACGAGTCGTTCGAGTCGGTGGTGGCCTATGTGGTCGAGGCGTCCGTCAAAGACGGCACGCCCAAGCTGCACAGCATCACGGCCGGCGTGCATTGCAATCTGGTGGTCAACCCCAAAAGCGTGGAAGCCCAGGTGCAGGGCGCTGCGCTGATGGGCCTGTCGATGTGCCTGCCCGGCGGCGCCATCACGCTGAAGGACGGCGTGGTGGAGCAAAGCAATTTTGGCGACTTTGCCGTGCCGCGCATCACCGACATGCCCCAGGTGACGGTGCACATTGTGCCGAGCGCTGATCCACCGAAGGGCATGGGCGAGCCTGGGTTGCCTCCGCTGGCACCTGCGTTTGCGAATGCCATTGCCCAACTAACGGGCAAAACGCCGCGCGAGCTGCCGTTCAAGCTGGCTTGAGTGCAGCGTGCATCCGGGGGGCGGGTGCCTCACCCCCCGGGTGCTTCTGATGCAGCGGCCATCTTGACCAGCTCCAGAAACGCCCGCAGGGTGGCCGTGGGCTGCCTGCGGCTGGGGTAGTACAGGTAGAAGCCCGGGATGGGTGGGCACCAGTCGTCCAGCACGCTCACCAGCGCGCCGCTGGCCAGGGCCTCGCGGGCGTAGGGTTCGTACAGGTACGCAAACCCCACGCCCGCCAAGGCCGCCTGCAGGATGAGCGGCATGTCGCCCACGGTCAGGCGGCCTTGCACATCCACCGCGATCTTTTCGCCGGCCTTTTCAAACTCCCACGCATAGCGCGCTCCGCTCGGAAAGCGGATGCGCACGCAGGGCATCTGCATCAGATCGCGCGGGTTGCGCGGCGCACCCACCCCCGCGAGCAGGACAGGGGACGCCACCACCATCAGCTGCTGCTGCGGGCCCAATGGCAGGGCCACCATGTCCTGCTGCAGGCGTTCTCCGTAGCGGACGCCTGCGTCAAAGCCACCTTCGACAATGTCGACCAACCCGTCGTCCAGCACCAACTCGACCTCGGCCTGCGGGTGCTGCGCCAGAAACTGTGCAACCAGCGGCCCCAGCACCAGGTCGCCCGCCGAGCGCGGTGCATTGATGCGCAGCAGGCCCTGCGGGGTGTCGCGGAACACGTTGATGTCGTCGATGGCCGCAGCAATATCCTGCAAGGCGGGCCCTACACGATCGAGCAACTGGCGCCCGGCTGGCGTCAGCGCCACGCTGCGCGTGGTGCGGCTGAACATGCGCACGCCCAGCCGCTCCTCCAGCGAACGCACGGCATGGCTGATGGCCGAGGCCGACAGGCCCAGCTCTTGCGCGGCGGCCCGAAAGTTCAGGTGGCGGGCGATGGTGCTCAGGAGTTTGAGATCTGCGAGGTCCAGGCTCATTGTTGAAATTAGTTCATTGATGTGTGCATTTTCAGGCCATTTATATATTCCATTTTCAACAATAAGCTTCCCGCTGATTTGCTACACCACAGGAGAGAACATGCAAAACAGCGAGTGGAATCTGGCCGGGAAAACTTATCTGGTGAGCGGAGCGTCTTCGGGCATTGGCGCCGAAACTGCCGTGGCGCTGGGGCGCCACAAAGCGAATGTGGTGCTGGCCGCGCGCCGCACGGCCGAATGCGAAGCGGTGGCCGAGCGGGTGCGTGCCGTCGGTGGACAGGCCTGGGTGACGGCCCTGGACGTGACCGATGAGGCCAGCGTACAGCGCAGTGTCGAAGCCACAGTGCAGCACTTTGGCCGCCTGGACGGCGCCTTCAACAACGCAGGCGCCCTGGGGGTCGCAGGCCCTTTGCACACCCTGAATGCAGCGGACGTGCAGGCGGTGCTGCAGGCCAACACGTTGGGCATCTTCTATGCAATGAAGCACCAGATTGCCGCAATGCTGAAGACGGGTGGCGGGGCCATCGTGAACAACCTGTCCATCTCGTCCCAGGTGGGGTTCAACGGCATCAGCGCCTATACCGCCAGCAAACACGCGGCCCTGGGCCTCACGCGCAATGCGGCGATGGAGTATTTTCAGCAAGGCATCCGCGTGAACGCCGTGAGCCCGGGACCCACGGTCACGCCGATGGCGCTGGCCGCCTTTGGCAACGAGGATGCGATGCGCAACACACTGCAAGCCTCGGTGTCGGGCCGCCCTGCAGCCCCGGCCGAGATGGCGGGGCCGGTGCTGTTTTTGCTGTCGGATGCAGCCAGCTTTGTGAGCGGGCACAACCTGGTGGTAGATGGCGGGTATACGCTGGCTTGAGTCCCGTCGCAGTGCGGCGGACGGCCTAGAATCTCGCCCGCTGTGCGCCGCACGGTTCATTGTCCAACGCAGGTCCTATCTCCATGTCTCTCGATCCCTCGTCTCCCGTGGTCCTGGTGCTGGCCTCCGGCCGGGGCGATCGGTTTGTGGCATCGGGCGGGCAGGTGCACAAGCTGCGCGCATTGCTGGCGGGGGTACCGGTGCTGGAGCACACGCTGGCCGCCGTGCGCGCCAGTGGGCTGGCCTGGCACCTGGAGGATGTGGGCCATCCGGGCATGGGCGATTCGATTGCGGCGGCGGTGCGGGCCACGTCCCAAGCGGCGGGCTGGCTGGTGTTGCCGGGAGATCTGCCTCTGGTGCGGCCTGACACCCTGCAAATGCTGGCACAGGCCGTGGCGAAGAGGGCGGTGACGGTACCGTTCTTTCACGGCGAGCGCGGCCACCCCGTGGGATTTGCTGCGCAGTGCTTGCCGGATCTGCTGGCCCTGTCGGGCGAGCAAGGGGCCGCCCGCGTGGTGCGCAAGTTTGCTGAGCAAGGGCAGGTGCAAAACCTGGCGGTGGAGGACGAGGGCACGGTGACGGACATTGACACCGTGCAGGATCTGGCGCGCGCCGAACGCCTCCTTGCCAGCCGTCCACCGGCCTGATCTGCCAAAAACCAAACCCGCCGGCCATCTCTGGCGGGCGGGTTGCGGGGGAGGGGCGGTTCAGGCCCAGGAGCCCATAGCAGCCTCTTTGTTTATGACTTGGCGGCAATGACCGCACAGGCCAGACGGGGACCGGCATTGCCAGTGGGCTGGGTCTTGTAGTCGTCCGGGTCGCGGTGCACGATCAGGCCCTTGCCGACGATGTCATTGGCCGTGCTGCCGACGCGGATCGTGCGCGACTCAAAGCTGAAACTGGCCACACCATTGGCATCGGCCTTGAGGCTGGGCAGGTCGCCCGTGTGGTGATCACCCATGCCGTGGTGGCCGTGGGATTTGCCGCCTGGGTTGAAGTGGCCGCCGGTGCTCATGCCGTCGCCGCTGCTGCAGTCGCCTTTTTCATGCACATGAAAGCCGTGCTCGGCATTGGGCTTGAGACCGCTGATGGAGCCAGACACCTTCACCACGTCGCCCGACTGCACGAACGTGACCGTGCCAGCGGTGGTGTTGCCGCGCGTGGGTTCTAGTTTGGCGGAGGCGCTGGGCCCTGAGGTATAGGCTGCACAGCCCGCCAAGGCCAGCGCCGTAACGGATGACAGGACAAAAGCGAAACGGATCTTCATGACTCAAACTCCTTAGAACAATGAAACCACCCGGTATTTAACCTGGCACCGAGGCGCAGTCTCCCCGTCGGGCCCATGCGCGTCCAGCAAAGATGTGCACTATGCCTCTTTTTGGGCCAGCGCAATCAAACGGGCCAGGGCCCGGTCATGGATGCCGTGCCTGCGCAGCTCGTCATACGTGGCCTGGGCGTAGTCTCGCGTGGTGCCATAGCGCCCACAGGCCTGCTCAAAAATACGGCAGTACTCGTGGTCGGGCAGCTCACCCGTGTGGTTGGGGCTTTTGCGCGACAGGGTGAAGGCCAGCGCGCGCACCGTGCCGTGCGGGGTGTGGCACGTGAGCCAGCGCGGGTCGTACACGGCGGTGATCATCTCTCGCTGCCACAGGTTGATCATGACCTGCCGCGCATGCGCCTTGTCCACACGGAACACCATGCCCCGGCAACTGCCGCCCGACAACATGCCGAACACCAGGCCCGGGCATTCGGGCGTGCCCCGGTTGATGCGGCTCCACATCTTGAGCGCCCGGTGCCAGCCATGCACCTTGGCCGGGCGGCGCTCGGCATAGTCGAAGTCCGGGCGCCAGATGAGCGAGCCGTAGCCAAAGATCCACAGGTCTTCGTGACCACCCCATTCGTTCAGGGCGCGCTCCAGCATGGGGGCCGGATCTCGCAGCGGGGCGGGCAGGTTCGTCATGGGTTCACTCTACAATCGAAAGCTTTGCTTTAACGCTCTGGGGACTTGTAGTTACGGGTTTCGCAACGGCCCCAGCATCCATTCTTTTTCTTAATCACTGCAGGAATCTCCAATGTCTAGTTCTGACGACGATAGCCAACAACGTTTTGCCCTGGGTTTCCTGTTCGCACTCATTGCGCTGGTGATCTCGGTGGTGGTCGGCACCGTGGTGGTCAAGCGCGTGGGCGCTTCGGGTGCCGCCAAGCCTGCTGCAACGGCCGTTGCAAGCAGCGCGCCAGCTGCAACAGCGGCCGCAGTCGCTGACGACGCCGCCAGCGTGCGCGTCGAAAACGGCGTGGTGAAGTTCTACTTTGCCACTGCCAAGGCCGAGCTGGCGGCTGGCGCCAACGAAGCCCTGGCCGACGTGGTCAAGGGTGTGGCCGAGGGCAAGAAGGCTGTGATCTCCGGCTTCCACGACGCCACGGGTGACGCAACCCTGAACGCCGAGTTGGCCAAGCAACGCGCCTTTGCAGTGCGCGATGCGCTCAAGGCCCTGGGCGTGGCGGAAGACAAGATCGAGCTGAAGAAGCCTGAAGAAACCACCGCCACCGGCAGCAACGCCGAAGCGCGCCGCGTGGAAGTGGCACTGGGCGCTTGATGCCTGCGTAGCGACCTGCAGCGGGTCGCTCCATAAAGAAACCCGGCAGTGCCGGGTTTTTTACTGAGTCAAATTTGCCTCTAGCGCTTATCCATCATGCGCTAGCAGCTATCTATTTAATAGTGATGGTTAACGTAAGCCTGCGCCACCAGCCCCCTCGGTGCGTTGGATCAATTCAATCTTGTAGCCATCCGGGTCGGTCACAAACGCGATCACCGTCGTACCGCCTTTGACCGGGCCCGCTTCGCGCGTCACGTTGCCGCCCGAGGCCTTGATCTTCTCGCACGCTGCGTAAGCATCCGGAACACCGAGGGCGATGTGGCCATAGGCAGTGCCCATCTCGTAGCTTTCCACGCCCCAGTTGTAGGTCAGCTCTATCTCGGCCTGGCCGGGGTTGCCGCCTTCGAAACCGAGGAAGGCCAGCGAGTATTTGTACTCGGGGTTCTCGGACTGGCGCAGCAGCTGCATGCCCAGGACGTTGGTGTAGAAATCAATCGAGCGTTGAAGGTTGCCAACGCGCAGCATCGTGTGGAGGAATTTCATCCCTTCGATTGTGCAGGCAAGTCGAAAACCAGGCAGGTGGTGGTGGCGTGGGCGTACAGCGTGCCGTCCGGCCCCACGAGGCGCGCTTCGGCCGTGGCCAACTGGCGCCCGCTGTGGATCACCCGGCCTTCGGCGCGCACACGCTGCACCTTGGGCGTGATGGCCTTGACCAGGTTGATGCCCAGCTCGGCCGTGGTGTAGCCGCGCCCGGGCTCCATGCGCGTATGGATGGAGCAGCCCAGGGCCGAGTCGAGCAGGGTGGCAAACCAGCCGCCGTGCACGGTGCCCATGGGGTTGAGGTGCTCAGCGCGGGGCGTTCCCTGGAAGATGGCCGTGCCTTCGCCCACTTCCACGATCAAGAAGTCCAGCGTCTTGGCGATGGCGGCGTAGGGCAGTTCGCCGCGCAGCATGGCCTGCATCTGCTGCAGGCCGTTCAGGTGGGCGATCTGCTCGCGCCGTGCCACGCCAGGGCCGGGGCCTGCGTCCAGGGTGGCGAGGATGTCGCGCTCTTGTGCAAGCCAATGTTCCAGTTGGTTGTGCTGTGTCATGGGGGTGTCCGGGTTGTTGGCGGGGTCTACATGCATGAGTTGCATATGCAATTATTGCAGATACAATTAAATCCATGCAAGCCGAACCAACCACCCTGGCCCCCGTACTGCCACGGGGCTGCACCAACTTCAAGCTGCGCCAGCTGATGCGCCGCATAGCCGCGCACTACGACGCCGAAATGGCGAAGTGCGGGCTCAAGACCACGCAGTATTCGCTGCTGTCGCATGTGCTCACGCTGGGGCCTATCCGCCCGGGCGACCTGGCGGTGGCCATGAAGATGGATGCGTCCACGCTGACGCGTAACCTGCGCCCTCTGGTGGATGCAGGATGGGTCACGTTGGAGGCGGGCGCCGATGCTCGCAGCCGCCTGGCCCACATCACCGACGCAGGTCGCGAAAAACGTGCCGAGGCGCAGCGCCACTGGAAGGCTGCGCAACTCGCGCTGAATGAAACGCTGGGCGTGGAGCGCGTGATGGCCCTGCATGCGCTGGTGGACGACTCTCTCGATTTGCTGGCAGCACTGCCAGTGCAGGAGGCTGGGCATGACGAATAACGACACCCCTCCGGTCGCAGCCAAGTCCGCCGCGCCACTGGCACTGTGGCTCGTGCTGCTGGCCGCCGCTGGCGCCTTTGCACTCACCATGGGCACGCGTCAGACCATGGGCCTGTTCCTGTCGGCGCTCAACACCTCCACGGCATTGGGCATTGGCAGCATCAGCCTGGCCTTTGCGTTTGGCCAGCTGTGGTGGGGGCTGACGCAGCCGTTTGCAGGGGCTGTGGCCGACCGCATTGGCACGGGCCGTGTGATCCTGCTGGGCGTGGCGCTGGTGGCGCTGGGCACTTTCATCACTCCGTACATGACGACCACGGCAGGGCTGATTTTTGCGATTGGCGTGCTGGCCGCAGGCGGCGCGGGCATGGCCGGGCCGTCGGTGCTGATGGCGGCCACGGCGCGGCTGGTGCCCGCCAGCAAGCGCGGGCTGGCCAGTGGCATCGTGAACGCGGGGGGATCGTTCGGGCAGTTTGTGATGGCGCCCATTGCCATCAGCCTGACCGCTGCCGTGGGCTGGGCCAGTGCCATGCAGTGGCTGGGCGTGCTGGTGCTGCTGGCGCTGCCTGCGGTGTGGGTGCTCAAGGGCAATTCCAACGCGCTGGCTGCGCAGGCTGCGGCTGCGTCCGGCCAAAAGGCGTTGACCGCGCGCGAGGCCATTGCCCAGGCGCTGGCAACGCCCAGCTACCGGTACCTTGCGGTGGGCTTTTTGGTCTGCGGGTTTCACGTTGCCTTCCTGGCCACGCACCTGCCAGGGGTGATTGCGGCCTGTGGATTGGCGCCCGAGGTGGGCGGCTGGGCGCTGGCGGTCATCGGGCTGTTCAATATTCTCGGCAGCCTGGCCATGGGCTGGGCGGTAGGGCGCTGGCGCATGAAGTCATTGCTGTCGCTGCTGTACGCCACGCGGGGCCTGGCGGTGCTGGTCTTCTTGTTCGCGCCCAAGACACCCATGGTGGTGCTGATCTTCGCCGCCGTGATGGGTGTGACGTTCCTCTCCACCGTGCCGCCCACCGCTGGGCTGGTGGCCAAGATGTTCGGCACGGCCAACATGGCCATGCTGTTCGGCATCGTGATGCTGTCGCACCAGGTTGGCGGCTTTTTTGGCGCCTACCTGGGCGGCAGCGTGTTCCAGGCCACGGGCAGCTATGACTGGGTCTGGTACATCGACATCGTGCTGGCCGTGGGCGCGGCACTGATCAATCTGCCCATCCGCGAGGCGCGATTGGCGCGCCGGGCCGCCTCCGCCGCCTGAGCCCACAAGGCATCCATCCCCTTGAATGAAAGCCAATGACATGACGGACATCCACGCCCGCAGCGCCTCCATGGCAGGAAAATCTCCGATCTATCTGGACGACCTGGCCGTGGGCGACCTGTTCAAAAGTGGCGAACACGCCATGGATGAAGCGCAGATCACCAGCTTTGCCGCCCAGTTCGACCCGCAGCCGTTTCATCTGGATGACGCCGCCGCGCGTGACACGCTGTTTGGCGGCTTGGCCGCCAGCGGCTGGCACACGGCGGCCGTGACCATGCGCCTGCAGGTGACCAGCGGACTGCCCATTGCGGGCGGCATTATCGGGGCGGGGGGCGAGCTGAGCTGGCCCCGGCCCACGCGCGCCACCGATGTGCTGCATGTGGTGAGCGAAGTGGTGCAGATACAGCCCTCCAAGTCCAAGCCCGATCGCGGCATGGTCACCGTGCGCAGCGAAACACGCAACCAGCGCGGCGATGTGCTGCAGCTGTCTACCGTGCGTATCGTGGTGCCGCGCAGGCCAGCGGTCGATGGGGCAGGGGCTTGACGTGACCGATGCACTGAACCCCCGCACCCGCATGCTGCTGGAGGCGCCCATCGCCCCCACGCTGCTGCGCCTGGCCGCACCCAATGTGCTGGTGATGCTGGCGCAAGCGGGCGTCGGGCTCATCGAGACCTACTTTGTCGGCAAGCTGGGCACCGATGCGTTGGCGGGCATGGCGCTGGTGTTCCCGGTCGTCATGCTGATGCAGATGACATCGGCGGGCGCCATGGGCGGCGGCATTGCGTCGGCCATTGCGCGTGCCTTGGGCGCTCGGCGACGGGACGATGCCGACGCCCTGGTGCTGCACTCCTTGGTCATCGCGACGGTGTTCTCGCTGATCTTTACAGTCGGCGTGGTGGGAGGAGGGCGCTGGCTTTACACCCGCATGGGCGGCACCGGCGGCGCGCTGGCTGCGGCGCTGGTCTATTCCAACTGGGTGTTTGCGGGCGCGTTTCTGGTGTGGCTGTTCAACACGCTTTCGGCCGTCATTCGGGGTACGGGCAACATGGCCGTGCCAGCCTATGTCACGGTGCTGGGCGCCTTCGTGCTGGTGCCGCTGTCACCGTTGTTGATCTTTGGCTGGGGCCCCGTGCCCGGCCTGGGCATTGCCGGCGGGGCCATTGCGCTGATGGCGTACTACCTGATCGGCAGCGTGGTGCTGGCAGCGTATCTGTGGTCGCCGCGCAGCCTGCTGCGGCCATCGTTGGCGCACATCCGGTTTCGCTGGGTGCTGTTCAAGGACATCCTGCGGGTCGGGTTGGTGGGCACCGTGTCGACCGTGGCCACCAATGTAGCGATTGGGGTGACCACCGCGCTGGTCGGCGGTTTTGGCACGGCGGCCATTGCCGGGTATGGAACCGCATCGCGGCTTGAGTACCTGCTGGTGCCCCTGGTATTTGGCCTGGGCGCGCCGCTGGTGGCCATGGTCGGCACCTGCATCGGCGCGGGCCAGCGTGAGCGGGCCCTGCGCGCCACCTGGATCGGCGCGGCCATGGCTTTTGTAATGGCCGAGGCGATTGGTCTGTGGGCGACGGCCTTTCCCCATGCGTGGCTGTCGCTTTTCAACAGCGACCCCGCGATGCTGGAGGCGGGCGCGCTGTATCTGCGTACCGTCGGGCCGGTGTATGGCTTTTTCGGCCTGGGCTTGGTGCTGTACTTTGCCTCGCAAGGGGCAGGGCGCCTGCTGTGGCCCGTCATCGGCAACATCACGCGCCTGGCGGTGGCCGTGACTGGCGGCTGGCTGGCGCTGCGCTGGGGTGGTGGTTTGGCGGCGGTGTTTGCCGCACAAGCCGTGGCGCTGGTGCTGTACGGCGTGGTCAACGCCTGGGCGATTGCAGGTGGCGCCTGGTTCGGTCCGGTCGGTTGGCCACGCAGCATGGCGGGCCTGCTGCGGCGCATGCCACAGGCGTAGAAATATAGCCAGAATTGCTGCCAGCGCTTACCCATCAAGCGCTAGCAGCTATCAATTTGGTAGTATTTCGTTGAATCAGACCGGAACGGTGTAGTTCAGCGTCATGCGGCCACCATCCACGGTCACGATCTCGCCGGTCACATAGCTGGCGGCGTCGCTGGCCAGCCAGGCCACCACGTCGGCAATCTCGGACGGCTCGCCCAGCCGCTTCATGGGCGTGCGGCTCATGATTTTGTTCTTGGCCTCATCGCTGGTCAGCACGGCCTTCGCGGCCAGCTCGGTGGCGATGGTGCCGGGCGCCACGGCGTTCACGCGGATGTTCCTGTCGGCCAGCGCCAGCGCCATCACGCGTGTGAGCTGGTTCACGCCGCCTTTGCTCACGTTGTAGCTCGCGATATTGGGGATGGTCAGCACACCGTTGACCGAGCTCATGTTGACAATGGAGCCGCCACCCGAAGCCACCATGGCCCGGGCCACGGCCTGGCCGACGAGGAACGAGCCCTTGAGGTTGACCCGCAGCACGGCATCAAAGTCGACTTCGGTCACCTCCAGAAAATCCGCAGCACGGAAGATGCCAGCGTTGTTCACCAGCACGTCGATGCGCCCGTGGGCGGCCAGCACCTGGGCGACCAGCGCATCCACCTGCGCCTTGTCGCCTACGTCGCAGCGCACATACAGCGCGCCCAGTTCCGCAGCCAGGGCCTGGCCGCGTGCATCGTCCACATCCACGATCACCGGTTTGGCGCCTTCAACTGCAAACCGGCGGACGCAGGCTTCACCAATGCCTTGCGCGCCACCGGTAACGATGCAGACGCGACCTGTGTGGCCAAAGTGAACGGAAGACCGGAGGGATGGCGCGGGGCTTGTAGGATTCATGGACGTGGATGGTAGCGGGTGGGGGAGGAGGGTGGAGCCGGAAACCTGCATTAGCTTCGAGTTACCGCCAGTGCGCGGGCCCAAGGGCGATCAATGCCTGTTCTCGCTTTCTGCGGGGTTTGCAAGGAAGCGCCGCAGACCGTCAGCGCACCGGCTGCGGGGCACCGACCCACTCCGGCGGCGGCTGCCACGCCCGGATCCAGCGGATCAGATCCGGCAGCGGCATCGGCCTGGCAATGCCATAGCCCTGCAGGCCATCGCACCCCAGATCGCGCAGTGCCCCGGCATGGGCCGTGGTCTCCACACCTTCCGCCACCACGGTGCGGTTGAACGCATGGGCCAGGCTCACGATGCCGCGCACCAGGGTACGATCGCGCTCGTTGTCGAGCATCTCGCGCACGAAGGACTGGTCGATCTTCACGATCTGTGCGGGCAGGCGTTGCAGATAGGTGAGCGATGAGTAGCCCGTGCCGAAGTCGTCGATGGAGCATTGCACACCAAGCTCGTCCAGCCCCTGGATGACATAGGCCACAGCCGAGAGGTCGTTGAAAGTTTCGGTTTCCAGCAACTCGACCTCCAGAAAGGGCTGGGGCAAGGATGGGTGCCGCTTGAGCAGTCGCGCGACTTCCTGCTGAAACCGGCTGTCGATCAGTGTGGGCACTGCGATGTTGATGCTCAAGGGCAGGGGGCAGCCCTGGGTGACGAGCGTGTGCCCGGCTTTGAATGCAGCGTCCAGCACCCAATAGTCCAGTTTGCCGGAAGCAGGGGTGCCCACAATGTCATCCATAAACGCACCCGGCGCCAGCAGCCCCCGCTCGGGATGGTGCCACCGGATCAAGGATTCGGCACCAATCACCTGCCCATCCGAGATTCTGACCTTGGGCTGAAAAAACAGCTCCATCTCGCCTTGCAGCAGGGCGTCCTCGACCAGCTTGGCCGTGTGCCTGCGCGCTTGCAGCCGCTGGCCCTGCTGGACGTCGAACACCGCGATCCGGTCCTTGCCTTGTTCCTTGGCCGCATACAGCGCCAGGCCTGCATGGCGCAGCAGGCCGTCAGCGTCCCCCAGATCATCGGGGTAGAACGTGACCCCGGCGCTGCAGGTCAGGCGCAGTTGCACATTGTCCAGAACGGCCGTCCGCGCGAGCGACTGGCGCAGGCGCTCCAACCGCTGCAGGGCGGCTTCGGTGTGTGCGCAGTCTTTCAGTGCCACGGCGAATTCATCGCCGCCAATGCGGCCAATGAGGTTGTCTGGCCCCGCCTCGGCCCGCAGGCGCTGTGCAAATACCCGAAGGAACTGGTCCGCCAGGGGCTGCCCCCATTGCTCGTTGAGGTCCTTGAACTGGTCGATGTCCAGTAAACACAGGGCCAGGATGCCATTGGTTTCGATGCGTTTCTGGAGGGTCGCATTCAGCTCCTTGGCAAAAAGGCGTCGGCTGGACAGGCCGGTGAGGGCGTCGTAGTTGCCAAACTGCTGCAGGGCCTGCTCCAGGCGGCGCTGCTCGGTCACATCCTTGCCCACAGAGACCCATTTGCGCACGACGCCGTCCGCGTCCTTGATGCCTTCGATGGTGACCTCCGAGACAAAGGCTTCTCCATTTTTGCGGCGCCTGACCAGTTCGCCATGCCATCGGCCGTCTCGCTCAATGGCCTGCGCGACGCGGCGCAGGAATGTGGATTCGCCCCCTTCGTCGAGGCGCAGGACGGCAGATGACTTGCCAATCAGCTCCTCGCGCGAGTAGCCCAGCACGTTGCTGTAGGTCGGGTTGACATCCAGCACGGTGCCGTCCGGTTGCACTATGGCAATCGTGTCCTTGCTGTTGACGAAAACGCTGGCGGCCTGCCGCGCTTCGGCCAGCATGGTCTTCAAGGTCTCGGCTGTCTGCTCCAGGGTCTCTTCGCGCTGGTTGAGTTTTTGCGTGTTGTCCAGTAGGAACCCCAGCAGCACCGTGCCGATGGGGTAGATCACCACCACAGCCATCCAGGAGCGCGTCGTGACTGCTCGTGCAATCTCTGGCGGCAAGGTCTGTATCGCCAGCATGCCGCCGGCCGCCAGGCTCAAGCCGAGTCCGATTAGCCAGACCCCATCGGAAAAGGCTCCAAAACGCTGTGGAGAAAAGTAAGGCCTGTGGCGCTGCCAGAGCCACCCGATACCCGTGGTCAAAACAATACCGACCATGGCCGGGCCGCTGCCGATGCCGCCCAGGCTGAGCCGGTAGGCGCCGAGCACCACAGCGCACAGCACAGCACCCAGCGGCGACAGATAGGCGCCGGCCAGGCCCGCCATCACCAACCTGGCGTCAACGATCACGCCTTCGGCCAGCCGCAAAGGCACGAGCATGGTCAGGATGCCGATGACTCCAAACATGAGCCCTGTGATCCAGGGCAACCATCGTTGCCGCGCCTTCCTGATGCCCAGGTCGGGATGGCGCAGGCCACTCAGGACAATGCTGTACAGCGCGGCCAGAAAACACAGCAGGCCCGCGTTCATTCCCATGTCCCGAATCAAAGACGTGGTGTCGATGTTCATGGCGCCTTCTCGTGCGATTGGTGGGCCATCATAAGGAATGGCACGGTCCCATGTGACGCTATCTTCTATAGTAGATACGATGTATATTATGTTAAATAACAAACATTCTATCAACGGTCTTTTGGCAGGCTTCCCGGTTCTGCAATCCAGCGTCCTCGCACCACGACGCAGCCCAGCACAATAGGCATAACGCTAGTTCTCGGGGCCCAAAACCTCTCCATTGGGGCCCCACGTCACCTGCGTCAATCCGGGTTCCATGGCTTCCAATCGACGGCGCTCCAACTCCGTCGCACTGAGCTGCCCCAATTCATGCCGCCCCACGTCGGCAAGTTCACTTTCATGGCGCAGTTGATCCGCTCTCTCCAGGGCTGAGCGGACGTGACCAAGCAGGTCTTTTTCATCCCAGGGTTTCAACAGATAACGAAAGACTTCTGCGTCATTGACGGCTCGCATCAGGTTCTCCGAATCGGACGACGCGCTTAAAACCATCCGGACTGCCTTGGGCTGAATGGTTCGCACCAGACCCAGAAACTCCACGCCAGTCATGAGCGGCATCCTAAAGTCCGAGATCACCACGTCAAAGGCGGTCTCTCTCAGTCTGGCCAAGGCAACTTCCGGATCCACGGTCTCTTCAATGCGGAGCTCAGAACCGAGTCCCGCCCGCAGACTGCGCTTGATTGCAGCCAAGACGTGGTGTTCATCATCGAGCAAGAGAATTCTCTGCATGGCTGGCTCCCTCTCCGTTACGGTTTTATGGGCAAGATCATTTCCACATCGTCCCGCCCTTCGCGCAATCGCAGCCTCTTGATCAATTCGGCGGTGAGCACGTGATCGGCGGCAAGCAACACGGCGCCTTCGCTGGACAAAAGATCGCGCGCCAGGATCATGCCGGGTCGAAGTTGTGCCGTTCGCAGCATGCGCGGCGGAGCGTCTGCAACGGGCGCAGCCTTCAGGAGCATCTGCAGGAACACATCCACCACTTCTGGATGAAACTGGGTTCCCCTGCCCCTGGCAATCATTGATCGTGCATCTGCAGCACTCAAAGGGGTGGAGCTGAGATGGCCGATCTGCAGATCATCGTAGGTATCTGCCACAGCGAGGATGCAGGCCCCCATCGGAATCATCTCCCCGACCAGGCCATCTGGATATCCGAGCCCATCGTGCCGCTCGTGGTGGCTGCGGATGATGTTGGACACCGTCTGCATGTCATCCAGCGCCATCAGTGCCTGCTCTCCCAGCACGGCATGCCGTCGGTATTGCGCAGTTTCTTCATCGGAAAGCTTGGGAACGGGTTTGGCCAGCAAGGTGTCAGGCAAGGCAATCTGCCCAATGTCATGCATGAGCCCTGCGATGAACGCGTCCTGTTGATCCGCTTCCGCCATGTTCATGGCCCGTGCGGTGCGACGGGCCAGATCCGCCACACGGCGCGAGTGGCCGGAGAGTTGCCCACCTCGCCACTCCATGAGGTTGGAAAACACCTTGATGGAGGTAAGGTAGTTTTTCTTGATTTTTTGACTGAGCTGGAGCAACTCGCTGGTGCGCGCCGCAACCTTTTCCTCCAGGGTTTCGTTCAATTCCATCAAGGCTTGGTTTTTGGCCCTGAGCAGTTCTTCCAACCGGGTTTTTTCGTCTTCCAGGGCATGCCGCTCAAAAATCTGGTGAGCCGTGGCAAGCACCTCACCGTCATCCCACGGCTTGGTGATGTACCGATAGACTTCCCCGCTGTTGATGGCCGCGATGGTTGACCCAATGTCAGCGTAGCCTGTGAGCAGTACGCGTGTCGTTTTGGGCCACCGCACCCGTATCTGCTCCAGCAACTGGGCCCCGCTCATGCCGGGCATTCTCATGTCGGAGAAGACCAAATCCACAGGCTCTTGCTCGAGGTGCGCAATGGCTTGGGCACCACTCGTGGCCGTTGTCACCTGGTATCCGCTGCCACGAAACAGCCGCCTGAGTGAGGCCACAATGTTGGGCTCGTCGTCCACGCACAGAATGCGCCAGACGCGCTGACCACCGCCCTGCAGGCTGGCGCCCTCCTCTTGCAAAGCCGCCCCTGACAAGGCGGTGACGTCGATAGGGGAATTCACACCTCAAGCCTCCTGCGGGTGCTGAATCGGCAGCGTGACACGAAAACGAGTCCCAACCCCCTGCTCGCTGAACACGTCAATGCTGCCAAAGTGCTTCTTGACGATGCCATAGGAAAGAGACAGTCCAAGCCCGGTCCCTTTGCCCACCGCTTTGGTGGTAAAGAACGGGTCGAAAATTCTTCCCAGATTCTCTTTGGCAATGCCTTCGCCGGTATCCTGTATTTCCACCCATACCCGGCTGTTGTCAGCGCCGGTGCTGATGGTGATGACGCCCCTGTCTGCCTGGATGGCGTGCGCAGCGTTGACCAGAAGGTTCATGAAAACCTGATTGAGTTCAGAGGGAAGGCACTCGATATCCGGGAGTTCACCGTACGCCTTGACGACCTCCGCCTTGTATTTGATTTCGTTGTTGACAATGTTCAGTGTGGAATCAATGCCATGGTGCAAATCGGCCAAGACCCACCTTTGCGAGGTGTCCACCCGAGAGAAGTCCTTCAGGTTTTGGACAATATTGCGCACCCGCGTGATGCCGTCCTTCGACTCTGCCATCAACGAGGGGATGTCCTCCTTCAGAAAGTCCAGTTCTATCTTTTCGCGCAGAGCCCTCAGACGGGCTGCTGCCGGAGTGCCTGCCAATGCGGGCTCGGCCTCTTCATAGGCAGCGAGCATCTGAAAAAGATCACCCAGATAGCGTTCGAGAGTCCCGAAATTAGAGAATATGAATCCAATCGGATTGTTGATTTCGTGGGCCACCCCGGCAGCCAGTTGCCCGATGGAGGCCATTTTTTCCGACTGCATGAGCTTGTCCTGTGCATCCGAAAGTTTGGCATTCAGTTGCATCAGCTCCTCATTGGAGCGCAGCAGTTCCTTGACCCGGTCTGCCGTGACATCGGCGGCAGAGAGCGGCGAGGATGTCGTGTTTGCGGACTCAGCCAATAGCGGATCGTGAGAACTCATGTCAACCCTCCTTCAGGCCAGCAACGCGTGACAGACGACGTCGTGTTGTTCAGCAACGGTGTCAAAAACTTCCCGGTAGTCCTTCTCACCCAGCGCGAGCCTGCCCCAGGCATCCAGTGACAGCAGCGGCACCATGTCATCTTCCTGGTGCGAAAGATCGAGGCCGTGGGCAATGTTGTCAGCAACATGGACGAGATCCATGAGCCCTTTGCCAGCATGGGACCGAGGCCGGTGATGGCATGCGATGGCTGCGACGATCTCTGGGGCAAAGTGCCAATGCTCAGCGATGAGGCCGCCGACCTCTGCGTGGTCAACACCAAATTGATGCTGTTCTGCAACGTGCATGAAACAGTCATGTTCTGTCCGATATGCAATGGCCTGGGCATATTCCTCCTCATAGGAGCTGACCAGAACCAAGCGCCCAATGTCATGCAACAGCCCCAACGTAAACGCGGCGTCTTCGTCCAATCGGGTGCGCTGCGCCAGGGCCCGGCAGGTAAGCGCCGTACCGATGGAATGGCACCAGAACGCATCGAAGTCGAAGCCTTGGCAGCGCGACTTGGCAAACCCGCTGACAAGGCCTGCGGCCGTTGCCACGCCGCGCAATGTGCGCAGCCCCAGGATTGCCGTAGCCTCAGTGATCGAAGTGACCTGACGCGGCAACCCGTAGAAGGAAGAATTCGCAAGTCGAAGGGTTTTCGCGGCAATGGCCTGGTCGTGCGATATCTTTATGGCCAGTTGCTCCGCCGAAACATCGCTGTCGCCAAAGGACTGGATCAACTCCAGCACGACTGCTGGCAAGGCAGGCAATCCGTGCACGCTGTGCAAGATTGCATCCGCAGTGAGTTGCTTCATGGCCTCTCCTCAAGCCGGTGCCTCAAAATCATGTGCAGCAAAGGGTTGAGCTGCCCTGCCCGCAGGGCAGGCCTGAACAAATGCAGCAAACGCTGTTCCGTCAGTACGCGTTGCTCAACCGGATCCACTTTTCCATTGCGCTGTGCTAGCTCCTCGGGGGCATTCACAAAAATCGCGTCGATACCTCGATGCTGCAAGTTGTTGAGAATTTCGCGCGTGACAGGCGTCCCCTCTGGCAACAGAAGTTGCGCATGGGCATCCAGTACGGGCTGCGCTAAAAGTAGTCCCTCCGGAACCCGTTCAGTGGTGGTAGCAAGAGCTTGCATGGGCGCGCATAGAGTTCAAGCCGCACTGCCTGGCACCAAGACCAGCAATCGACCTCGTGAGTGATTTTCTCCTCCGATGGAGCGGCATACAACGCGAAACGTCTCTCCGGCGAGTTGCACATCGTGGTAGCTCTGATCGGCGGCTCGCCATACATGGCGCAGATCTGCCGGTAGCACGTCGTCCGCATCCTGTCCCAACAACGCGGTGGTCCTTCCAAACAGTGCCTCTGCATCTGCATTCACAAATGCCACCATACCCTCCAGGTCCACCCCAATGACCGCCGCAGGAATATGATCCAAGACCTCCCGTGCGACGCTCAGGCTACTCTCTTCGCGGTGAATTTGCTCACGTTGATTCGTTAGCAACTGTTGCAAACGGTCGTTAACGGCAGTGAGTTCTTCGTTGGCTCGCAGAACTGCGCTCGCCAGCCGCCGATTCTCATCGGCCATTCCCTTTTGGGAGAACGCTTCCGCCACATGCCCGCGAAGCCGCTCGTCATCCCATGGTTTTGTGAGGAACTTGTAGATAGCCCCTTCATTGATCGCATCGGTGATGGACTGAAGCTCCGTGTAACCAGACAGCACCATTCGTACGGTGTCTGGATACAGCTCCTTGGCCCGGCGCAGGAACTCCACCCCCGTCATACCGGGCATCCGCTGGTCCGAGACAATCACATCCACCGAGTTTTCGGCCAGCCTTTGCAAACCTTGCGCCCCGCTGTTGGCCGTCACGATGTGATAGCCATCCCGACGCAGCAATCTGCGCAACGCAGAAACGATGCTGTCTTCGTCATCGACGAGCAACAAGGTACGTTGTTGGGCGCGGCGCAATAACAAGTGCTCAGGCAAGGCCTTGCTTTCACGCAACAGGGAACCCATGGCGTCGGCCGTTAGCAGTCCGCTGAAATAGTGCCCTTGCATCTGGTCACAGCCGTTGGCGATGAGCAACGCCAGTTGCCCCTCGGTCTCAACACCTTCTGCCAACACTCTCATCTGCAGGCTGTGCGCCATGTTGATGATCGCGCGCGTGATGGACACGTCTTGAGAAGCTGCCGTGACGTCGTGGACAAACGAGCGGTCTACCTTCACAACGTCAATGGGCAGTGTGCGCAGGTAGCTCAGGCTGGAATAGCCGGTGCCAAAATCATCCAGCGAAATCTCGATGCCCAGGGTCTTGAGGTCGCCCAGAATCCGCGCGATGCGAGTGCTTTCTCCCATGAGCGCACCCTCGGTGATCTCCAGCCCCAGCAACCTTGGATCAAGGCCGGTTTCGATGAGGATCTTTTCTATCTTCTGAGCCAGATCGGGTTGTTGAAGCTGGCGAGCCGACAGGTTGACGGCAACCCGGCACATGGGATGACCAGCGCGCTGCCATTCCAGCGCCTGGAGACAGGCGGTGCGCAGAACCCATTCACCGATCGGCACGATCAGGCCGGTTTCTTCAGCGGCCCGGATATAGCTGGACCGGGAAATTAATGCGCCATCGGGGGATTTCCATTCAAGGAATGCCTCGGCACCAATGATGGCCCCGCTGACCAATTCGAGTTTGGGCTGAAAATGCAGTTCAAACTCGTTGCGCTCCAAAGCTCGACGCAATCCCGACTCCATGACAAGCCTGGAGATCGCCTTGGAATGCATGCCCGAACTGAAAACGCAGATTTGGTTCTTGCCCAGCTCATGGGCGCGATACATCGCCGCTTGCGCTTGCTGGAGCAGTTTTTCAGGATCATCCCCGTGCACGGGGTAAAGGGATATTCCGATATCGCAGGTCACCTTGATCTCGTTGTCGCCAATGGCAACTGGAAGGGACAGCGCATCTACCAATGAGGCGGCGGTGCCCCGTGCCATGGCCTCATCCACAGACTCCTCCCGTGCCAGCACCAGGGAAAACTCGCCGCTACCAAAGTGCGCCAGCAGATCGTCCTGGGAAACCTGGGGCTGGAGCCGTCTGCCGACCTCCATGAGCAACTGGTCCCCAGCTGCGTGGCCCAGTGATTCACTGACAAGCTTGAGTCTGTCAATCTCAACGCTCAGGACTGCAATGTGCCGCCCTCCCCGCGCGGCCTCGCGCATTTTGGTATCAAGGTATTCCGTCAGCGCGTTGCGGTTCGGCAGTCCGGTGATTTCGTCGGTATTCGCGAGCTTGTCCAGTTTCTGTTCGGCCGCCCGCTGTAGCGTGATGTCCTGCAGGAGTGTGACCGTCCTGATCACCTTTCCGCCTTCATCGGCCTCGGCAAGGACTCGGTGCAGCACCGTGCGCAAGCTGCCGTCGGTGTGAACAATACGGTGCTGGAACTCACAGACGTCGTCGGGGGAAACGCCCTCGCTGATGGCCTGAACATAGGGGCGCTCTACCGGAGGTACGCGCGCCAGCAGCCAGTCTGTGCCGGGGGGCGTCTCGGTGAGCGGGACTCCCAAGATGGCATGCATGCCCGACGACAGGGTGACCGTCCCGGACACCAAGTCCACCTCCGCAGAGCCAATGCGTGCAAGCTCTTCAGCGTTGCGAAACAGCTGAACACGCTGCTGCGCGTACCGCGTGGCCGCCTGGATTGCACTGACGTCATGCAACGTGACCAGGTCCGCTGCTTGCGCCGACAGAAAAATGCGCACGCCCCAGACCTGGGCGCTGAACCGCTCGCCGTTCTTGCGCAGGCATTCGACCTCATAGGCTTTGCCTGGGACCCCCGCTACCCGGGCGTTCGTCTGCTCCCGCACCATGTCCCGGTGCTCGGGCACGCACAGCAGCATGGGATCCATGCCTCTGAGCATCTCTTCCTTGGAGTATCCGAAAAGCTCCAGGAGCTTGGGATTCACAAAAAGGAACCGCCCCTTCTGAATCACAAAGACGGCCGCCTGCACCTGATCTACCAACAGCCGGTAGTCGGGTTCAGAAAGTGCCATTTCCTGTCCAAACGGCCGGTCTTCAGTATCGAAACTACCCATGGTGAGATGCCTTGCCAACACGGAAATGATGCGACCACGTTATGCGATGCAGGGCTGTGCGGTTCATTGAGGACCTCTGTGGCCTCACTACCGACGGCGCTGCATTGCGCAGATAGGGGGCCAACGCTTGCAGAGCTTTCGTGAGCCCATGCACCTCCCTCCCGAATGATGGGCGCAGGCTACAAACCTGCTTTGGAATATCGGACCTGCTACCCACTGTACTTATCCCCTTTGAGCTTGTCACGGCCTTGCAGCGAGTGCACAGGCAGGGTATGTCCTGCTATGCCGTGTGAGCGCAGCCCTGGTATGGGTACCCATCTGCGTCGCTGGTGCATCACAAGACCCATGCTGCTAGAAAACGATTTACATTTTGGGCAACTGTCTGCAAGACTGTTGCAAAAGGGGGAGCGTTATGCATACGAGTCTTTCAGGGGCACGCGTTGCCTTGTGGCTAGGCATCGCAGTGTTTGTAGTCGCTGCGGCGACGCTGCCCCAGGCCCGCGCTTTGGACAAACCCACCGGCACGGTCGTTCTGACCATCGACGGCGCGATCAGCCAGACCAACAACGGCTCGCAAGCCCAGTTCGACATGGCCATGCTGGAGAAGCTGCCCCAGCACAGCTTCTCCACCCAGACCCCCTGGTACCCCAGCGCCGTCACTTTCACTGGCCCCCTGCTGCGCGATGTGCTGGCGGCCGTGGGCGCCAAGGGCAAGAACATCACGGCGGTGGCGCTCAACGACTACAAGACGGAAATCCCCATCGACGATGCCACGCGCCACGACGTGATCGTGGCCCGGCTCATGAACAACCGCCCCATGCGTGTGCGCGAAAAGGGGCCGCTTTTCATTGTCTATCCGTTTGACACCAAGGCAGAGCTGCGCAGCGAGCTGTACTACAACCGCGCCGCCTGGCAGCTCAATATCCTGCGAATTCGCTAGTCCACCCCCTCCTCCCAACTTCCCAGGAACCACACCATGATCCGGGGCAAGCACTTTCTGCGGCTGATCATCGCGGGCCTGGTGGTGGCGTATGTGGCCATTGCCGGGGTGCAGTACCACCAGTACCGCAGCGTCGAGGCGGTCATGCGCCGGGGCGACGTCAATGCCCTGTGGTCATTCCTGCAGCTCAATGTGGAGTACGAAAAACTCGACCACGCCCTGCACCAGTTCGAGCTGGACCCGCCCAGTCTGCCCATGGACCGGCTGGAGCTGCGTTATGACCTGTTCCTGAGCCGCTTCAGCGCGCTGGAGAGCGGCACCGCCCGCACGCTGATGCAGGAGGAACCGATCTACGCCACAGCCCTGGAAGCACTGCAGAAGTTTGTCGCCGCAGGGGACAACCATTTCGGGCAGAGTGTGGACGCGGCATCGAGCCAGACAAATATGCGTCTGTTGCGGGCCGAGCTGAACAAGCTGCGCGACATCGTTCAAGAGCTGTCGCTGCAGGCATCGCGCATCTCCGCCTTGCTGGGCGACCGGCGCAACGAAGAGGTCAAGCACCAGACCCTGCTGACCACCGGGCTGACCGCGTTCCAGGCCATCCTGACCTTTTTGCTGGCCATTGCCATGGCGCGCCAGTTCCTCCAGCGTGAAAAGGCCACTTCTCAGGCCCTGGAGGCCCAGGCCGAGCTGGTGGAAGCCCTCAAGCGCAACGAGGAAGCCCTGGAGGCCCGGGTAGCCCTGCGCACCACGGAGCTGCAGCGAGCCAACGCCGCGCTGCAGGAACATGAGGATGAACTGGAGGTGGCCCGCGCCAAGGCAGAGGACGCATCGCGCATGAAATCAGACTTCCTGGCCAACATGAGCCACGAGATCCGCACGCCTATGAACGCCGTGATTGGCATGAGCCACCTGGCGCTGGCCACCGAGCTGACCGCGCGCCAGCGCGACTACGTCGAAAAGATCCAGCGGTCGGGACAGCACCTGCTGGGCCTGATCAATGACATCCTGGATTTCAGCAAGATCGAGGCGGGCAAGCTCGAAGTCGAGGTGGTGGATTTCGACCTGCATGCCGTGCTCGACAACGTGGCCAACCTGCTGGGCGAGAAATGCGCCAGCAAAGGCCTGGAGCTGATGTTCGACGTGGACTCCCACCTGCCCGCCGACTTGCGTGGAGACCCCCTGCGGCTGGGGCAGATCCTGGTGAACTACGCCAACAATGCCGTCAAGTTCACGGACGAGGGCGAGATCATCGTGCGGGTACGCGAAGCAGCGCGGGATATCCAGGGCGTGCTGCTGCGCTTTGAAGTGCAGGACACGGGCATCGGCCTGACCGAAGAACAGCAGGCGCGCCTGTTTCGCTCGTTCGAGCAGGCCGACACCTCGACCACGCGCAAGTACGGAGGCACCGGCCTGGGCCTGGCGATTTCCAAGAAACTTGCCAGCCTGATGGGCGGCGAGGTGGGCGTGCACAGCGCGCCAGGCAAGGGCAGCACCTTCTGGTTCACAGCGCGACTGGGTTTGGGCGCGGCCGTGCAGCGGCCACTGCTGCCGGAACCCGACCTGCGTGGCCGCCGCGTGCTGGTGGTGGACGACAGCGAACAGGCCCGGCAGATCCTGGCCGAGCTGCTGTCCAGCATGAGTTTTTCGGTCACGCTGGCCAGTTCGGGGGCGCAGGCCGTGGACCTGGCACGCGCCGCGGACCTGGCAGGCAGGCCCTGCGAAATCGCCTTTCTGGACTGGAAGATGCCTGGTATGGACGGTTTTGAAACCGCCCGCCAGCTGGCCCAACTGCCCCACCCTCCGCGCCCGGTCATCGTCACCGCGCATGGGCGTGACGACGTTCTGGCCGAACTCACACGCACCGGCATCGGGCTGATGCTGACCAAGCCCGTCAACCCATCTCAGCTTTTTGATGCCGCCATGCGGGCATTGGGGGGCGCGCAGCGGGTGGACGACGGGCGGCGCCTGCCAGCCTTAGCGGCACGGGGCGCCAACCTGGCATCGATCCAGGGGGCGCGCGTGCTGCTGGTGGACGACAACGACCTGAACCAGCAGGTGGGCAGCGAACTGCTGGCCAGCGCCGGGCTGGTGGTGGATGTGGCCGACAACGGCCAGGCCGCACTCGACATGTTGGCCCGAGGCACCTATGACATCGTGCTCATGGACATGCAGATGCCGGTGATGGACGGCCTCACCGCCACGCGCCAATTGCGCCAGAACCCCGCCTGGGCGCGCCTGCCGGTGCTGGCGATGACCGCGAACGCGATGAGCGGCGACCGCGAGCAGTGCCTGGAAGCGGGCATGAACGGCCACATAGCCAAGCCCATTGACCCCGACGCGCTGTTCGCCGCCCTGCTGCAATGGATTGCACTGCCGCACACTGGGGGCGCCAGCGGTAAGACTGTTGCCCTGCAACCTGCGGTGCCTGGCGCTCCTTCCTTGGCGCCGGCGGACACCCCCGACCCGCTGACACACATCGAAGGCCTGGACACCGCCGCCGGGCTGCGGCGTGTACTCGGCAAACGTACGGCCTATGAGAGCCTGCTGCGCAAATTCGTGGCCGGACAAGGCAGCGCAGTGAAAGAAGCGCGCGCGCACCTCGCGGCCGCCCAGCCAGAGGCGGCGCAGCGCGCCATGCACACGCTCAAAGGTACCGCTGCCACCATAGGCGCGGTGGGCCTGGCCGAACTGGCAGGCGCGGCGGAGCAAGCCATTGCACACAACGCGACCGCCGACGTCCTCGAAGCCCTGCTCCCGCCCGTAGACACCGCCTGCCAGACCCTGGTGGCTGCGCTGCAGAGCGCCCTGCCCCCTGAGGCAGACACGCCCGGCACGGCGAGCGCTGCCAGAACCCCGTTGGATGGCGCGCAGGCCCGCGCATTGGTGGAACGCCTTGGCGCCCTGCTGGAAGACAGTGATTCCGACGCCATCGAATTGTTCAAGGACTCCGGCCACAGTCTTCAGGCCCTGCTGGGCCCCGCCTACGCCGACATGAAGCGGCTGCTCGACAACTACCTCTTTGCCGATGCGCTCGACGTGCTGCGCAAGGCGGGGAACGATATGCAACACAAGGAGGATCCAGTTCATGAATAGCCCATTGGAATTGAGCGGCAAATGCACGGTGCTGGTGGTGGATGACACCCCGGGCAATCTGTCGCTGATGAGCGACCTCCTGCGCCCCGACTACAAGGTCAAGCTGGCACCCACCGGCGAACGCGCGCTGCAGATCGTGGCGGCCGAAAAGCCCGACCTGATCCTGCTCGACATCATGATGCCGGACATGGATGGCTACGAGGTGCTGCGGCGCCTGCAATTCAACCCCGAGACCGAAGACATTCCGGTGATTTTCCTCACCGCCATGAGCGCCACCGACGACGAAACGGTGGGGCTGGAGCTGGGCGCAGTGGACTACATCACCAAGCCCGTCAACCCCGCCATCACCATGGCGCGCGTGCGCAACCACCTGCAGCTCAAGCGAGCGCGGGATTTGCTCGCCCACCACAACCACTTTCTGGAGCAGGAGGTGGCCAACCGCACGCGCGCCCTGGCGGAGCTACAGGACGCCACCATCCGCGCCATGGCATCGCTGGCCGAAACGCGGGACAACGAGACCGGCAACCATATCCGCCGCACGCAGCACTATGTGGAAGCGCTGGCCCGCAAGCTGCAGGACCACCCGCGCTTTCGCGACGAACTCACGGAAGACGCCATCCAGGTGATCTTCAAGTCCGCCCCGCTGCACGACATTGGCAAGGTGGGCATCCCCGACCGCATCCTGCTCAAGCCGGGCAAGCTGACGCCTGAAGAGTTCGAGATCATGAAGACCCACACCACACTGGGCCGGGACGCCATCGTGGCGGCAGAAACCGAAACCACGCAAAACAACCCGTTTTTTCGCTACGCCAAGGAAATCGCCTACAGCCACCAGGAAAAGTGGGACGGCTCAGGCTACCCCGAAGGGCTGGTGGGCAACACCATTCCCCTGTCGGCACGGCTCATGGCGGTGGCCGATGTGTATGACGCGCTGATCTCCGAGCGCGTGTACAAGGCCGCCTTCTCCCACGAGACGGCGGTAGAAATCATCCGCGACGGCCGAGGTAGCCACTTCGACCCCGACATGGTGGACGCCTTCCTCTCGCTCTCCGAAGAGTTCCGGCGCATTGCTCAGCAGTTTGCCGACAGCGAACATGCGCTGCAGGCGCAGCGCGACCGCATTGCCCAGGACCTCTCTACCGAGGGTGTGGTCATCGGCGAAGGCAGCGTCAGCAGCAGCGGCGGCTAACCGCCACGCTCTCAGCAGCAGGCGCCTGCGGCGCTTTCCTCTGCCCCACTTTCAGAGGAAGTGGTGGTGCGGTGTCCGTTGAGGCCCAGCTTGGCCAGCAGTTGCACGTCGGCCTCGACATCGGGGTTGCCGGTCACCAGCAGCTTGTCGCCATAAAAGATGGAGTTGGCGCCCGCCATGAAACACAGCGCCTGCACGGCTTCGCCCATCTGCTGGCGCCCTGCGGACAGGCGCACCCGGGCCCTGGGCATGGTGATGCGGGCCACGGCGATCATGCGCACAAAATCGAACGGGTCGATGGGCTCGCTGTCAGCCAGAGGCGTGCCGGGCACGCGCACCAGGCTGTTGATGGGCACCGACTCGGGGTACGGCTGCAGGTTGGCCAGCTGGGCGATCAGGCCAGCGCGGTGCACGGGCGCCTCGCCCATGCCCACAATCCCACCGCAGCACACGCTGATGCCCGCGCTGCGCACATGCGCCAGTGTGTCCAGCCGGTCCTGGTAGGCGCGGGTGCTCACCACATCGGTGTAGTACTCAGGGGCGGTGTCCAGGTTGTGGTTGTAGTAGTCCAGCCCCGCATCCTTGAGGGCCTGCGCCTGGTGCGATTCGAGCATGCCCAGGGTGGCGCAGGTCTGCAGGCCCAGGCCCTTCACGGCACCGATCAGGGCGCTGACTTTTTCGATGTCGCGGTCCTTGGGCGCGCGCCAGGCGGCGCCCATGCAAAAACGCGTGGCCCCCGCATCCTTGGCAGCCTGGGCAGCGCGCACCACTTCGTCCACTTCCATCAGCTTGTCGGCTTTCACGCCCGTATCGAACTCGGCCGCCTGCGGGCAGTAGCCACAGTTTTCGGGGCAGCCGCCGGTTTTGACGGACAGCAGGGTGGCCAGCTCGATGTCGCCCGCAGGCCAGTGCTGGCGGTGCACGGTCTGCGCCTCGAACAGCAGGTCCATCAAGGGCTTGTCGAGCAACGCCTGGATGGCTTCCACGCTCCACGGGCCTTGTGGGTTGGCATTGGCTGGGCGCCGGTGCACCTGGACGTTTTGTACGGTGGGTGCCGGCGGCACAGGCTGGGCGGCGGGCATGGCAAGGGTCGTGGAGGACATGGCGATCAATTCCCTTCAAGGCATTTGCCCCACCGTGGCACGGAGCCACCCGAGGCTTAAGAAGTTGTTTAGCGACACCGCGCGCACGGCACACCACGGATGATTTGGCATGGCGCGCTGCGAGGTGGGCGGATTCTGGACGAGAAAACGGCACAAAAGCACGCCACAGGGTCACAAAAGATGCCAAGAAAAACGAGGCATCAACAACCGTCAAATTTTGAACTTTTTAGGAGCAGAAGACCGCAGGTTGATCGAACTTGCCGGGCCTTTGGGGCAGCCAATTTCTTGGCGCCTTCAACAGCCCCGTTGTGGTGGTTATCTGCTCCCATCTGGCACTCTGTGCAGCCGAGCAGCGCCGGGAGATGGCCGACGTTGGTGCGCTTTGGAGAACGATTTTTCGCAACTATGAACCCAGTGCAGCAATCACGTCGGCCGGGGCCTGCACCAGTTCGATCAAGACGCCCTCGCCCGCAATCGGAAACTCGTCATTGCTCTTGGGGTGCAAAAACGTGATGTCGTAGCCCGCCGCGCCCTTGCGGATACCGCCGGGCGCAAAACGCACGCCCTGGGCCGTGAGCCATTCCACGGCCTTGGGCAAATCGTCGATCCACAGCCCAATGTGGTTGAGCGGCGTGGTGTGCACGGCGGGTTTTTTGTCGATGTCGAGCGGCTGCATGATGTCCACCTCGACCTTGTAGGCACCCTGCCCCATGGCCAGGATGTCTTCGTCCACGTTTTCGCGCTCGCTCTGGAAGGTGCCGGTTTGGGTGAGGCCCAGCATGTCCACCCACAGGGTTTTCATGCGCTGCTTGTCGGTGCCGCCAATGGCGACCTGCTGGATGCCCAGGACTTTGAACGGGCGACGAAGGGATGTGGTCATTGAATCTGCTCCTTAATTGATAGCTGCCTGCACTTATGAATAAAGCGCTAGAAGCCAATTTGATCTAAAAACACCTTACTCCGGACTACCCTTCACTCAGCACCCAACTGCTCAGCGTGGCGAAATATTCGCGCAGCCAGGCGTTGTAGCGCGTGGCCAGGGGCGTGGGTGCCGCTACCGGCACCATGTGGGTAAAGCCATGGCGCTGGGCAATGCGCAGAGCACGCGGCAGGTGGAAGTCGCTGGTCACCAGCGCGAGCGGGACCGTGGCGGCAACACCGCGCGCCTCCAGCAAGGGGCGACTTAACGCCAGATTCAGCTCGGTGCTGGTGCTGTCCTTCTCCAGCACCAGGCGTTCCGGCGCGATACCGTGGCGTTCTTGCAGATAGCGCGCCATCACCTCCGCCTCGGTATCTGCAGTGCCCCAAACTTGCCCACCACACACAGCGATCAGCGCCTCAGGCTGCAAGCGGGCCAGCGCGGCCGCTGTGTCCAGCCGCGCCGCAAGTGCCGGGCGGGGCTGTCCGTTCTGGATGCCCGCTCCCAGCACCACAATGGCCTGCACAGGCGGTGCCTCTTCCGGAGAAACGCCGGCGCCCCGCAAGAAGAACACCCAGAAAACCACCACGCTGAACATCCACGCCGCAAGACCCCACCAGCCCACGCGCCACCACTGCTGACGCCGCCGGTCATGGTGCCGCCAGCGCGTGAGGGGTGCCCACCACACCGCGATGGCCAGAAACAATGCCCCCAGCGCAACGGGCAACATGGTGCCCAGGTTGAAGTGCCCCAGAACCATCAACACCGCGCCGTCCAGAAACAGCGCGCCGCCAGCCAGCGCCAGCAGCGTGCGCACAGCCACCGCTGTCATCGCAGGCTGCAGGATGGAGCGCGAGGCACAGGCAGCATCAGACGAATTCCAGAATGATCTGGTCCACCGCCAGCGAATCGCCCTTGCCCGCCGTGATCTTGCCGACCACGCCATCCTGCGCGGCAAAGAGGATGTTCTCCATCTTCATGGCCTCGATCACGGCCAGCTTTTCACCGGCCTGCACCTTCTGGCCGGGCTGAACCGCCACATCGACCAGCAGGCCCGGCATGGGCGAGAGCAAAAACTTGGACAAATCTGGCGGCGCCTTGAAGGGCATGAGCTTGTGCAGGCGCGCGCCCAGCGGCGACAGCACCAGCGCATCGATCTGCGTACCGTTGTGCGCAATGCGCAGCGCCAGCGGGTTCTTGCCCACACCGCGCTCCACCTGGGCGGTAAAGCCCTGGCCGTTGCAGGCGCCCTGCACGCGAATCTGGCCCAGCGTGGCGTTGCTACTGATCTGATAGCTGGTACCACCCACCAGTACGGCGCTAGAGCCAGATTTGTCTTCAAAGTCAGACACCGTGACTTCGTGGTGCTGGTTCTGCCCTTCGGCGCCCAGCGTCACCACCACAAACTGCTCGCCCACCTTCACCTCGTGGCCGGCCAGCTGGCCGCTG
>Ga0160492_100123_pt1 | contig 71187 bp, 64 predicted proteins | sample DID2MG_FD_108258 | JGI IMG/M metagenome (GOLD analysis project Ga0160492, IMG submission 108258) | Enriched soil microbial communities from UW Madison campus, WI, USA - DID2877_E24_FP2 MG | ecosystem: Environmental > Terrestrial > Soil > Unclassified | place: USA: Madison, Wisconsin | collected... | reverse complement strand
TGGCTGAGCGTACGAATAAGCGACTTGGCAGGGCTCTTATGTTACCGGACAGGCCAGCGTGTGCGGAATAAGAGCCCCGACAAGGCTCTTGCAAGCCGGAAACATTTCGCTGTGGCTATAGTGCGGCCGATTAAGTAACCTTTGAAGTTGTTTAATTACTGGGACGCGTGCTGTATGCACGGATAAGTGTCTTTATCGGGCTCTTGGTTCGACACGGGCAGCCAATTAAAGTATTCACCAAGTCGAAGTATAGACGTTCAGAAAAAACTAGAAAGACATCGAGCGGCAACGAAGCCATTGCTAGAATAGAAGCGCCATATGCCCTATCGTAAGCCCTTCCTAAGCCCAAGGCTTCAGGAGGGCTTTTTTGAGCATTTCCCAGCTTGATCGAGCGCTATCGAGTCTTATCCAGCCGTATCGAGCTTTATCGAGTCTTTCGGGACGATCGACCTTCCGCTGCCAATTTCTTTATCCCTGCCCTCTCAAGAAGGAACCGTCCGATTATAGTCGAAAATGTCTGTTGCGACGCTTAAGGAGAGGGGCATGCCCCGACGGCAGACCCAATTGCGTAATTATCCGCCTCATTCCGGTAACAATGCGCCTTACCGCGTCTGCGGGATTTGATATAGTACAAGTAACGGGCGGGAGGGAACGACATTGGGCCGATACGGCATGAATCCGCTGACGCGCATGAGCGTCAACCGGCAATTGCTTCTGCTGCTTATTATTATGGTTCTTCCGATTCTGGTGCTGCAAGTATACGGCAGCGCGAAAGCCGAGCAGATCATGAAACGGAACGTGACGAACGCTTACGCAGAGCTGAACAAGCAAAACTTAACGATTATTAGCCGCGATATTGACACCGTTAGCAAAATAACGTCGACGATCATCGCGAATCCGATTACGCAGCAATTGGGCGCCGATACGAGCCGTGGGGAAGTGATCGACCGCGTCCGCAAATACGCGGCGGTCGATAAGCTGCTGTCGGGCTATTCGACAGCGGCCGAGGGATCGGAGGCGATAAACTATTCGTTCTATGTGTACGATCCGGAAGATTTGTACCCGTTCGCGCCGAAGCCGCAAATGACTTCGTACGGCGTCTATTTTTTTCAGAAGGATCGCAGGACGGTCTGGTACGACGAAGCGATCGCGAACAAAGGGATCGGCCATATGCAAGTGATCGACAGCATGGTGGCAACGGCTTCGAGGCAGAAGACGCTCGCTTACATTCGCGCGGTGCGCGATACGAGCGCCGGCAACGAAGTGATCGGGGTTCTGGTTGCGACGAATATGGAGAACAAAATCGGAGAGTCGCTGAAATCGGTCGATCTGCCGGAAGGCGGCAGCTTGTATTATACCGATATGAACGGTCTTATTCTGGCCGCCAGCGATATGAAACAAATCGGATCGCAGCTTGAAATTCCGCAGAATGCATACGAGGAGCATAGCTCCGGTCATACGAAGCATTTGATCGCGGGCGACGACATCTACGTATTGACCGATAACGGCGGGGGCCAGCAGCTCGTCTATCAAATCCCGATCCGGTCGCTGCTGCAGCAGCAGACGGAGCTCAAGCGCATTATTCAGGTGCTCTCAATCGTATATTCGGCGCTGTGCTGTATCGTGATGACCTACTTCTGGCGCTCGCTCATGAAGCCGCTGCAAAAAATGGCCACGTTCTCGCGGACGTATGAGCCGGGCAAGCTCGTCCCCGGTACGCCGGGCAGGGGCAGGCGCGACGAGATCGGCATATTGATGGCGGCGCTGTACGATATGGCGCGCCGTCTGAATATGCTGATTAAAGACAAATATCAGATGGAAATCAAGCAGAAGGAAACGCAATTGCAAATGCTGTATCAGCAAATTAATCCGCATCTGCTATATAACACGCTGGAAAGCATCTATTGGAAAAGCACGATCGAAGGACGCTCGGAATCGGCAGAGATGATTAAGGATTTGTCCAAGCTGATGCGAATCAGCCTCAGCCGCGGGCGGGAACTGATTACGATAGGCGAGGAGCTTGAGCATGCGAGCGCCTACATTAAATTGCAGCAGCATCGTTACGCCTTCGCGTTTCATGTCGAGTGGGCGGTTCCGGAAGACGTGCTGCCCTATCTGATTCCGAAAATTACGCTGCAGCCGCTCATCGAGAACGCCATCATACATGGCATCAAACATATGGGAGAAGACGGCAAGATCGGTATTCGCGCCATTCTGGAGCATGAGACGATTACGATCGATATCGAAGATAACGGTTATAAGGAAGTCGACGTGGAGGCGATCGGGCAGGTGCTGGAAGGTACGGTGACGGGCGAGCAATCGGGCTACGGCATTCGCAACATTCAGCAACGCATCCGGCTGCATTTCGGCTATGCTTACGGCCTCGCTTACGAGCATCGCGCGAGCGGCGGCACGGTCGCCCGGCTGACGCTTCCGGCGGTAACGGCGGCTGCAGAAGAAGGAGCGCGGGCACAGCCGTAGGGCCATAACGAGAAGCCAACCGCCCGAAGGGGCGATTGGCTTGCGCTGCCGATTAATAAATAGGGAACAGGTATGGCGTTGCAATAATATATTGAATGTCCTCGTCATACGAGCTGTCCACCGAGAACACTAAAATTTTGTACGTTTTGCCGACCTCCAGATTAGCGAATATGGACACGCTGTTGCCGTAGGACTGGGAGTAAGCGATTGGCGTGCTGGAATTAATCTCATAGACGCCGATCGCATAATTTTTGCCGTATGGAGGGAAGAAATCGAACTCCTGCACACCGGTCTTCGGCGAGACGAATCGCCAGAAATCGAAATCGCTTGGCTGAATCCAAGAGGTCGTAACATTCTTGCTAATGAACGGAGCGGTCGTTTCGAGATCGTTGCCCGGCTCGTATACGTCCAAACTTTTCGGCAATGCGAATGCCGGAGCGGCAAGAGCGAGAGACAGTGCGGCGGTCAGAGCGGTAGCTTTAATCCAATTCTTCAACATCATTCACCTCATTCGATATTTCGTGAACGGCCCATTCACGTAGGATCGATCCTTGATATACACTATTTGACAACGGAGATTAATAATCCTTTAATTAGTATAAAAATGGTAAAAAAGTATTCAATCATCCAATACCTCCGATTATCCAACTAGGGCATGAATCACTGGCATGGCAGAGGCAACATTCAAACTGCCTATCCCGTGTAAAGATTCGATAAAATTTTCATCGCGAGGGAGGGTGCCTATGCACCGCATTCTAATCGTCGACGACGAGCCGTTGATCGGGCAAGGGCTGAGCAGCCTGCTGGCGTCCTCGGGCATCGGCATCGAAGGCATATATGTCGCGCACAACGGATACGAGGCGCTCGATTATATCCGGATGGAGGAAATCGATCTGCTCATTACCGATATTCAAATGGGCGCGATGAGCGGCATCGAGCTTATGCATCAAGCGAAGTTGATTCGTCCGTGGATTCAGACGATTGTCATCTCCGCTCACGAGACGTTTCAATATGCGCAGCTCGCCATGCGGCTCGGCGCCAAAGATTATTTAATCAAGCCGCTGGACGGCGCGCAGTTGCTCGACTCCGTCCGCAACGTGCTGCTGAAGCTGGAGAAGCGGGTGAAGACGCAGGAGGAAGCGATAGAGATGCTGCACGACCGGTTCCGGATGGAAGAGCCGTCGGAGGCGCAAACCCGTCTGCTGAACGAGCTGCTGACGGCGACGGGCGGCGGTTCGCAACAGCCGACGGCCGAATCGCTGCGCGCGCTAGGCATTCGCTTGGACGGTCCCTATTATGCGATCATGAAGCTGCAACTGCTGCTGCACGATTCCTCCGCGCAGCAGACGCAGCGCACGTTATCGGAGCGCGATGCGATGCTGCTGCGCTATGCGGCGCTCAATATCGCGGCCGAATTGCTGGAGGCGGACAAGGATGCGGTCGTCTCGTACGCGGGCGACCAGCAGATCAGCATCATCATTCAATGGGACGAGATATCCTACGATAATGCGAATACGTCGGAAAGCAAGCTGGAGCGGCTCGATATGCTCGGCCGCAGCCTGCACCGGAGCGTCCGCCGTTATCTGGGGCTCGGCTCCGCCGTCGGCATTAGCCAGATCATGCAAGGCCAAGGCAATCTCCCCCTGCTGAACGGGCAAGCGCTGCAAGCGCTCCGCTGGCGCGAGCGGCATCCGGATCACGACGTGTTCTACTATGGCGATTTTCACGAAAGCCTGTATACGAAGGAAGAACCGTCGGAGGACGAATTGCGCGCGCAGCACAACCGGATCGCCGAGCGGGCGAAGGCGTATATCGACGAGCATTACGCCCAGAAGGGGCTTACCTTGCACGAGGTGGCGCAGCATAACCACGTCTCGCCGAACTATCTCAGCTATCTGTTCAAGAAGACGATCGGCATGAACCTGTGGGAATACGTGATGAAGCTGAGGATGGAGGAGAGCCGCCGTCTGCTGCTGGAAACCGACATGCGCCGCTACGAAATCGCCGAGCGGGTAGGCTACGAATCGCCGGAGCATTTCAGTAAAATTTTCAAAAAATATTACGGTATGAGTCCTAGCGAGCTGAAGAAGTAATAATGCTCATCATCCCGATAGATACGCACCTGTGCGGACGGCCCGGCAGCTTCTACAATTAGAAGGTAATCTATCGTAAACGGAGTGAGGGGACAACGATGAGCCATTCAGCACTTCCGATTCAGCCGTCGGAAACGAACCAGACCAGAAGGACGGGCATCGTACAGATCCTGAGGAAGCATCTTTGGGGCTATCTGTTTCTGCTGCCCGCCCTTCTTCTTTTCGCCATTTTTCTATGGCTGCCCATTATCAAAGGGTTCGTGTACAGCTTCTACTACATCGATTTCGTCAAAGGCAATACGTTCGTCGGCTGGGATAACTATAAGACCGTATTCGACGACCCCAATGTAGGGAAGTCCATCTACAACACGCTGTACTACATGGGGCTTGCTCTCGTCATGGGCTTCTGGGTGCCGATCGTATTCTCGATCGCGATCTCGGAAATTCGCCGGTTCCAAGGCTTCTTCCGGGTAGCGGCTTACTTGCCGAACGTCATTCCGGTCGTCGTGCTGTACGGGCTGTGGCGCTGGTTCTACGATTCCGTAGGCCCGATCAATGCCGGCATTACGAAGACGTTCGGGGGGGAAGGCATCGCCTTCATGACGGATACTTCATGGTCGATGATATCGATCGTATTCATGGAGACGTGGCAGCAGTTCGGCAGCGCGATGCTGCTGTATCTCGCCGCCGTGCTCAGCATTCCGCGCGACTGGTACGAGGCGGCGGAGATTGACGGCGCGGGCGTGTGGATGCGTATCCGCCATATCACGCTTCCGTCCGTTAAAGGGCTGATCGTGCTCATGCTGCTGCTCCAACTGATCGGTACTTCGCAAGGCTTCCAAGCCCAGCTTGCCATGCTGGACGGAGGACCGAACAATGCGACGCTTACTTATGCGCTGTTAATTGTGAAATACGCGACCACGCGGCTGGAGCTTGGCGTTGCGTCCGCGATGGGCGTGCTTATGTTCATCGTGCTGGGCGTGCTCGCTATTCTCCAGTTCCGGCTGCAGAACAAGGGGGACAACTGACATGAAACATGAAGAACGTGGTATAATGTCCCGTTATGACCATCGTAGGCCGATCAACCGTCTCCTATACGGCATCATCTACCTGATCGTCGCGCTCATGGCGTGCTCGATGCTGTATCCGATTCTTGTGGCGATGTTCAACTCGCTGAAGACGAATACGGAGGTCAATTCGTTCCCGCCGACGTTCATTCCGCTGAACGGCTGGCACTGGAGCAACTTCGAGAAGGGCTGGAATTTTATCGACCTGCCAATGTTTTTGCGCAATACGCTGACGATCTTCGTCGGCAATCTCGTCGTGACCGTCGTCGTGCTTGGATTGGCGGCGTTCAGCTTATCCAAAATGAACGTGCCGAAGTCGAAAGTCATCAGCATGTTTTTCCTGATTACGCTGTTCATTCCGCCGACGACGTATCTCATTCCGAACTTCTTGAACTTGAAGGATCTCGGCCTTGTGAACACGTTCGCGGCATTCTGGCTGCCGGCGGGCGCAAGCGCCTTCAACCTGCTGCTGCTCAAAAACTTTTTTGACAGTCTCCATCAAGAAATGTTCGAGGCGGCCAGAATGGACGGCGCATCCGAGCTGCGCTGCTTCGGCCAGCTTGCGGTGCCGCTGTCGATTCCGATTATATCGACGCTTGCGATATTCATTTTCTCGAACGCATGGAACGACTGGTTCTGGCCGTCGCTCGTTATGCACAGCGATCACAAATATCCGCTGGCAACGGCTATTTACAAGTATGTCATTAGCGCAAGAGGCCTCGGTCTGAACATCCGGTTCGCGATTTTGTTTATGGTCATGCTGCCGCCGATTGTCGTATTCTTGACGCTCCAGCGGTTTATTATGAGAGGGCTGCATTTAGGCGGAGTCAAAGGCTAATTGCTTATCAATAAAATATTTCAACATTCAGTTTATTCTGACAACAGTGCGTAGAACCGCACACAATCGTCATAGGGACGCACATCGTACGAATTGCGAAGCAGATATATGATTAGCCTGTAACCAAAACCTTGTGTACAGAAAAGGGGAGTATGCATGCGAAAGTTAATGACAGTGACGGCATGTCTTGCGCTGTGCGCCACCATGCTGGCCGCTTGCAGCGGAGGCAGCGGAAAGGACGGCTCGGAAGACACCGCGAAGACGGATACGGGCACGAAGACGGAATCGACGGCAACGGATAACGGGACGAACACGGAAGCGACGACTCAGCCAAGCGCCGAGGATGAGCTGCTGAACAAAAAAATTACGATCAGCGTCTATTATCCGCTGCCTGACCAAGTAGAGAACCGAAAGCTGGAGGACGATAAAATCCGCCGCTTTACGGAGAAATATCCGAACGTCACGATTGAGAAAAGCGACTGGCACTATAACGTCAACGAAATCGGCGTCAAAATGGCGGCGAATGAAGCGCCTACGTTCTTCAACACGTTCGCGACGGAAGCGAAGTTCCTGATCGAGCGCGGCTGGGCGGCAGACATTACCGACCTATGGAACAAGTACGAGTCCAAGGACGAAATCAACTCGACGCTGCAAAATCAATTTATCATCGACGGCAAAGTATACGGCATCGTGCAAAAAGGCTACTCGACGAGCACGGTCGTCAACAAGAAGCTTCTCGAAGCGAAAAGCGTGCCGATTCCTTCGTACGACTGGACTTGGGACGACATGGTGAATACGGCGAAGGCTGTTGCCGATCCGGGCAAAGGCATCGCAGGCATCGCGCCAATGGGCAAGGGCAACGAGGCAGGCTGGAACTGGACCAACTTCCTGTTCGAAGCGGGAGGCCAGATCATCAATACCGAAGGCGGCAAAGTAACGGCGGCGTTCAATTCCGATGCTGGCGTGAAAGCGCTGAAGTTGTATGAGCAGCTCCGTTGGGACGCGAACGCGATTCCGAAGGACTGGGCGCTCGGGTGGGGCGACGCGGTTGGCGCATTCTCGCAGGGCCGTACGGCAATGGTCATCGCCGGCGCAGAAGGACCGTTGGAGCAAGCGCTTAACCAAGGCGGCATGAAGCCGGAAGACGTGCTGACGTATCCAATGCCGGCCGTGCAAGCGGGCGGCAAGCATTACGGCATCCTCGGCGGCGACTATCTCGTCATCAACCCGAATGCAACGAAGGAAGAGCAGGAGATGGCATTCCGCTACATTACATTCGACTACTTCTCCGACGACTGGCTCGTTTCGGTCGAGAGAGACATTCAAGCGCGTAAAGAGGAAGGCAAATACTATATCCCGCCGCAAATGAACTACTTCAAAGACGATTCCGAGTATAGCCAGAAAGTTAACGCGATTTACGATAAGTACGACAACGTGTACAAATACGCTCCGGAATCGAACGCGCTGCTCGACGGCCAGCCGGAAGCGCAGTACAACACGCAGGACTACTATGCCGAGATGACGAACGTCGTCCAGCAAGTGTTCTCGAAGAAAGGTCTTGACCATAAGGCGAAGCTGGATGAAGCGGCGAAAATTATGCAAGAGAAGTTCTACGACAAAATCGCAGTGAAATAATCGATTAAAATAGTCGTACCGACAGCGAAGCTGCCATCGTCATCCAAGATGACAATGGCAGCTTTTGGCTTTCCGCGGCGGGCTGGCGGTGCAACATAACCGGCCTCTGCGTTCGTTATAGACTGTGGAGGTGGGGAGATGAAAGTCACGCGGAAACGGTCGGGACGTTCGTACGGGGCGGGGATGCTGGCATGGAGCTTGCTGCTTGTCGCCGTTTTGGCGCTCGCGGGATGCGGCGCGGGGAATGACGCGGCGGATACGCCGGAACAGGTTGAGCGGCCCGACAACGGCACAGCCGTCGATGAATCGAGGCAGGGCGACTTTGTATATCGGCTTATCGTTCATCCGCCGGACGAGCAGGCGGAAGGCAAGCCTACGCTGTCCGCCGAGCTGGAATATGTTGGCGACAAGGACGAAGCGACGATCTATCATGCGGCGTCGCCGTTTTACTTCTTCCTGAAGGAGACGACGCGAGACTACGATTTGGGGTATATGATGAATCAGCCGCTTATTTCGACGAAGATGAAGAAGGGCGAGGCGATTCGGGAAACGTATAAGGGCAGCGGCGGCTATTCGGACAAGGACAGCCAGGCTTATATCGATTTCGTGAACGAGCTTGTGAAGAACGGCTTCCCGTCCGGGCAGTATGAAGCGGCGGGCAAAGCCGACTTTTATACGCAGGAAGACGGCAACAAGCAGGAGTATACAATCGCAGGGAAAGTCGCCTTCACCGTCAATTAATAGCGAATGCGCATGGAAGGAAGGCATTTTGGGGAAAATTGTCCCAAAATGCCTTTTTGACATATGACAGAAGGTTTACAGCAGCGGCCGGCAACGGTATGATTTGTACGTATATCTTCCATTATGATCGATTCAGTCTGTACTTATAGGGGGTTCGCATCATGAATTCGCGTTATTTGGCCGTGCTGTCGCTGGCGGTTATGGCCTGCGGCTTTGTCGTGACGCTGCTTGTGCCGGAGACGACGCTCGTCTTCATTCTTCAGGGCGGCTTCGAAGCCGGGCTGGTCGGTGGGATCGCCGACTGGTTCGCGGTAACGGCGCTGTTCCGCCATCCGATGGGCATTCCGATTCCCCATACGTCGCTGCTGCTGCGCAACCGGGACAAAATCGTCCGCGCGCTCATCTCGGCGATGGAGAACGAACTGCTTAACAAGCAGAGCATCGAGAATCGGCTGCGCAAGCTGAAGCTGCTGGAGCTGGCCGGCAAGCTGCTGACGAAGCTGGCGGCGAGGCGGAAAGTACGGACGGCCGTTGTCGAGGAGCTGATTCCGATCGTTCGGCAGATTCCGCTGGAGAAGGCGGCTGAGCTGGCGCAATCGGCCGTCGCGACGGTGGTGCAGCGGACCGATATGAACCGGATCGCCGACAAGCTGTTGACGCAGGCGATGGAGAAGGGCTACGACGAGCTGGCGCTCGATTATGCGCTTGGCGAGGCGCTCGGCTGGTCGCAGCGTCCGGAAACGCGGGCGCTGCTCGGCAAGATTGCGGCGGATAAGCTTGCGGAAGTGAAGATGGGCGGCTTCATGGGCTTCGCCGTGCAGGCGTTCGCCGGCTTTATGGATGAGGATAAAATCGGCGTCATGCTCCAGAATATGCTCGTCTCCGGCATCCGCGGCCTGAAAAGCCCGGACAGCCCTCATCGCGATGTCATTATGCGCGAAATTCGGGTGCGGCTGTTCCAGTTCGCCGAGGACGAGGCGGCTATCGGGCGCATTCAAGATCGGCTGCTCGGCATCGTGCAGAGCGGTGAGGGCAGGCAGTTTATGCTTGCCAGACTGGAGGAGCTGCGCTCGCTTGCGCTTGGGAAGCTGGAGGAGCAGCGGCAGGCCGGCGGACCGGCTTTGTTCAAGCTGTACGCCTCGCTCGTCCGCAGTCTCAACCGCGATCCGGAGCGCATCGCCGAGTGGGAGAACAAGCTGCTCGCTTATGCCATTCATTTGGTCGAGACGAACCACTACCGGATCGGCCAGTTGGTGAAAGAGAACTTGGATCAAATGGACGACGCGGCGCTTGTGAACATGCTGGAGAACAAGGTCGGCAACGACCTGCAATGGATTCGCGTCAACGGCGCGCTGTGCGGATTTATCGTCGGCATCGTGCTGGCGTTGTTCCAACTGTAGCCGCCCGGGCGCTCGCGGCCAACCGGCTGGAGCGCCCAAGCGCAATTAGACACTTGGGCTTGCCGCGTCGGTCGTGATACAATAGGACCGAGGCTTGGCAAGGAAACGAATAAGGAGGCCTATGATCGGATGAGCGAGGAACAGGACGTTTTTAACGAGGAAGAACTGATCGCGCATGTGGCGGAGAAGACACGGGTTGCTGTGGACACGATCCGGCTCGTGCTGAAGCATGAGCAGGCGTTTATCGATAAAGCGCACACGAACGCGCGCGGCGAAGTAGACATCGACAGCGACGAGCTGGTCGACTACATCTTGAAGCAGCGCGACGTCAAGCTGGACGAGCTGACGGTCGAGTCGATTCTCGATACGGAGATGCAGTATTTGCTCGACAACGGCTACGCCGCATACGACGAGTAGACAAGCGGCGGTACGGAGACAATGGGACAAGGCGGCGCTCACAGGGCGCCGCCTCTTTGCGTTCAGCGGCACTGATTAATCATTCCGCCTTTTATTTGGAAGTTCCATGTCTGAAGCGGCAGGTCTTTGTCTAGGTGGATAGTCTGAATTGCCTAGATATCTCCTGAATATTAACGATTTAAGTGATTTTCATGCTATTTTACTCGCAAGGGTGCTATTTATCCTTTTAGACTTTAAATTGTAGGTATATACTTATAGAATAAGATCATTTTTGTGTTTTCGGCTGCTATTATTAATCATTTAGGGGCGGCAACATGAAGTTGAGAGTGGAAGAAGTGTTTATTCCAGGGACTTTTCCCTAATATACCTATATTTCCCGCCGATCACCTGAATATGATATCCCGTACGAGTTTCGATTGAAGCTGTGTTTAAACACGATTGGCTTTCTGACTTCCATTGTGGGACCATCGAAAACGGGTGTGAAAAAGTGATTGGAAAAGATAAAATCGTTTCCCTGACCGGTAACGACTTCAAAGAAGGCGAGGATTTTTGGGGCACGATCGCCAAAAAAGTTGGACTGCCGCTGGAGAGTTACGGACGAACAATTTTTTGATTGGAAAATGACCACCAGCAGAATGCTTGAACGAAATTTTTCCGACCGGAGTATTGCGCAGATGCTAGTTATAAAATCGTATTCGGGAATCGCAAATGACGCGCACCTGCAAGCGATTGATTATCTGGAGAACTTGATTCGTAATATAGATAAAGGGCTCTTCGATCCGGTGGGAGCACAGAATGAGATTGATAACGAACATTTTCATCTCATTATCCGAAGAATTCTGAGGAATTTCTATAAACACATAGAAGAAATGTATCAGAAGCCTGTTCATGGCCGGGGGACAATACAATCCGAGAATGCTGCAAATATATTTATTTTTTCATCTATGATAAGGAGAAAGCGATTGCCAATATAGATGCGTTTTGCAGGAACTATGGTAAGACAATGGACAATAAAGCAATTGAAACGGTAGTCATACAACCCGTCAGCATTTAAGTTCGGTTTGGATGAGTTACCTGCAAACGAAACGGCGGTCAATCCCTTTATAAGATTTGGAAATACCGTTAATAAACATTTGCGCGAACGATGCAACGGCACGTATAATTTAAGCTAAATGACACGAGCGCAGACGGCGCTTGGCTCGGCATTGCTGTCGACATCAGTAGGAGGGAATGGCATGCAGTACATTAGCACCAGAGGCAAGGTTAGCGGAATCGGCTTTATCGATGCATTTCTTATGGGATTGTCCACGGACGGCGGACTTCTCGTGCCGGAGCAAATTCCGGCCGTGTCCGAGCAGACGCTGAAATCGTGGTCCAAGCTTTCGTACCAGGAGCTGACGCTGGCGATTCTCGCCTTGTATACGAACGACGAAATTCCGGCCGACGATCTGAAGAAGCTCGTAACGGACAGCTACTCCACGTTCCGCCATCCGGAAGTGACGCCGGTGACGAAGCTGAAGGACAAGCTGTATTTGCTGGAGCTGTTCCACGGTCCGACGTTCGCGTTCAAAGATATCGCGCTTCAATTCATGGGCCAGTTGTATACGTACGTCTCGCGGAAGCGGAATTTGCAAATCAACATTCTCGGCGCGACGTCCGGCGATACGGGCGCTTCATCGATCGAGGGCGTTCGCGGCAAGGAAGGCATCAACATTTGCATTCTTCATCCGCACGGCAAAGTAAGCAAGGTGCAGGAGCTGCAAATGACGACGGTGCCGGAGGACAACGTGCTGAACCTATCGGTGCACGGCAACTTCGACGATTGCCAGCGCATCATTAAAGATTTGTTCGCGGATATCGACTTCAAGACGAAAAACAACTTGTGCGCGATCAACTCGATCAACATCGTGCGCATCATCGCACAGACGGTATATTACTTCTATTCGTTCTTCCGCGTGCAAGAACAGACCGGCGCGGCGCAAGTCAGCTTCAGCGTGCCGTCGGGCAACTTCGGCGACATCTTCGCGGGCTATCTCGCGAAGCGGATGGGACTGCCGGTCGAGCGTCTTATTATCGCGACGAACGCGAACAATATTTTGGAGCGGTTCGTCGATACGGGCGTCTACAAGCCGGACAATTTCCGCATGACGCACAGCCCGTCGATGGACATTCAAGTGGCGAGCAACTTCGAGCGTTATTTATATTATGTGCTTGGCGAGGATGCGGCGGCGATCGAGTCGCTGATGAACGCGTTCCGAGCCGACGGCAGCTTGTCCGTATCGGAAGCGGCGCAAGCGAAAGTGCGCGCCGAATTCGGCGCATACGGCGTCGACAACGACGAATGCCTCGACACGATCCAACGTTACGAAGCGGCTGCAGGCTATATCCTCGATCCTCACTCGGCTTGCGGCGTAGCGGCGGCGGAGCGGCGCGGCGGCCCGGAGGGCATCGTAATCTCGCTCGCGACGGCGCACCCGGCGAAGTTCGACGAGGCGGTGCAACTGACGGGCATCAAGCAGCCGTTCCCATCGGAAATTTCCGCGCTGTTCGACAAGCCGCAGCGCCAGACGATCGTCGACGGCGACACGGCCGTTATCTCGCAGCAGCTTGAGCAATTTTTCCATCAGCGCGCTTAGACGACTAAGGTATGCATGAAGGCATCGTCCGCAACGGACGATGCCTTTTCTGGCATATACTAACGTAAAGAACGACAGCGTCGGTCCGCCGCTCCACCCCTTCTTGTTCGGAGGATGTAGGGCTCCTCCGTCTCGGGTCGGGTTTTGCGCCGGAAGCATTTACAATGGCGAAGCGGCGATGTTAAGCTGATTGCAGCGAAGAAGAAAACGTGTGCGACCGACATTTAACAGGAGGATAAATCGATGACTACAAGGCGCAATTACGGCATGATCGCCATCGCGGCCGGCATCGTCTGGCTGCTCATTCAAGCGCAAGCGACGGACGGGCGTTCGTATGCCGAGCCGAGCAACATTTTTGCTTACTTCTGGCCGACGTTATTCGTACTGCCAATCGGGATATTTTTTCATGTCGCCTACTTGTACAAAAGAACGAGGCAATCGGCGGGAATGCTTATTCCCGGCGGCATTCTCGTCGTCTCGGGCTTAACCTGCCAAGCGGGCATGCTGTTCGATGCATGGGGCTCGGTATGGCCGGGGTTCCTGCTCGCCGCCGCGTTCGGGCTGCTGGAGTTTTACATTTTCGGCTATCGCCTTTTCTGGCTGCTGCTTCCGGTATTCGTGCTCGGAAGCTGCGCCGTCCTGTTCTTCGCGCTGCTGTCGCTCGGCGCCATCGCGACGTTCAACGGCTTGCAAGGCTTGACGGCTTCGCTGATCGTGTTGGGCGGACTGCTGCTGATTATGTCGCGCTCGGTGGGCGGCGGCGACGAACGGAAATATTAAGCGTTACCCTCATCCCCGTACCCGCTGCAATGCGGCTGCGGGGATGATTCGTATTACCGCTTGGTCCGCCGCGCCGCGGCGGACCGGTATTGCTGCTTGTAACGTTCGAAGTCCCATCCGGTCAGGAACGATTCCGCCGCTTCGCGGCCCGACCGGTCGAGATAGTCGATCTCCTCTTCGCCAAGCGTGAAGCGAGTGGAGGGCACCTCGTCCGTCGGGATAAAAATCGTCCGCACCTCGCCGCCCTCGTCGACATGCCGCTGATCGTGCGCTTGCAGCATCGTCTGGAACAGCGCTTTCGATAAGGTGATCGGCCCGCGAATGACGTTGGCGTCGGCGACCGTTCTGCGCTGGGACAGCTTGAAGCCGAACGTCGGCCATCGGGGCTCGCCCGACACATCGAACAGCCAGATCGGATAATTGCTCAGCAGTCCTCCGTCGACCATGTAGGTCGGCCTTGCGCCGATCGGCGTTTTCCATTTGTAAGGCTGGAAAAAGAACGGAATCGATGTGCTCATCCGGACGGCGGCGGCAATCGAGAGCTTGCGGACGGGTATGCCGTAGCGGTCCAGATCGTCGGGGAGCACGACCATGCGGCCGTTCGAGATGTCCGAGACGATAATTTTCAGCTTGTCTTGCGGCAGATGGTCGAATGTCGCAATCTTTTTGCGCAGGAGCAGCTCATTCATCCATTGCTCAAGCGGATCGCTGCTGTACAGCCCTTGCTTCAGGAGCAGATGAAGCGCCGGCCCGACGAGCGGAATCCGGTGCAGACGTCCGCGTCCGAGCAGACGGTCGAACCGCATCGTCCGCATTATATGCTTCAGCTCGGCGGAATCGTATCCGGCCGCGAGCAGAGCGGCGACGATAGAGCCCGCGGAGGTGCCGGCAATTCGCTGCCACTTATAACCCGCTCGTTCGAACGCTCCGATAGCGCCGGCAAGCGCAATACCCTTGACCCCGCCGCCGGCAAACACGGCATCCGCTCGCATAAGCCTCCCCCTTCCATGCATGTTCGAGGAAGAACGATGTCGATTAGAGGATAATTGCCATAATATATGTGCGCCGGCGAAGCGCTATTCTTCGGCGGCTGCCGTCAGGGTATCGCTCTAACAAGTAAAAGACCCGTTCGGTCTGCCTGGGCGCAGACGAACGGGTCTTTGATGCGGCTCCAGCGAGCGTCGGCCTTACGCTTCGAAAAAAGCCTGACCCGCGCCCGAATCGTATCGGGCGGAGGGTCAGGCTTGGTTGTTAATAGCCGCGCACGTATGCCTTCGGCGGTTCGACCCGCCCGTCGGTCGCTTGCTGAGCGTGCAGCGCCCAATACGGATCGCGCAGCATGCCGCGTCCGACGGCAACGAAGTCGCAGTCGCCGCTGGCTACGGCGGACAGCGCAAGCTTCGGCTCGTCGAGCAGGCCGACCGCGATGACCGGCAGACCGGTCGCTTCCTTCACGGCGCGCGCCATATGGAGCTGATAGCCCGGATAGACGCCGCCGCCGAGCCCGCGCGGATTCGTCGAGGTGCCGCCGCCGCTTGAAATATCAAAAAGTTCAACGCCCGCGGCCTTATATTTGCGGCACAGCTCGACGCCGTAATCCAGATCGTATCCGCCCTCGCCGTAATCGGCCGCCGATACGCGCATTTGCAGCTTCACATGCGAAGGCAGCACGCTCTTCGCCGCTTGAATAATTTCGATGCCGAAGCGGGCCGGGTCGTCGCCGTATACGTCGGTCCGGTCGTTGGTGCCCGGCGAGTGGAACTGGTGAATCAGATAGCCGTGAGCGCCGTGCAGTTGCACCGTATCGACGCCCGCCTTCACGGCGCGGACGACTGCATCGCGGAACAGCTCGACCATTCGCTTCGTCTCGTCGGTCGTCAATGCCCGCGGCTGTCTGTACTGGCTGCTGAAAGCGACGTTCGTCGAGCTGACCGGCTGGACCGCATCTTCCGATTTGCGACCGGCATGGGCGATCTGAATGCCGATCTTCGTGTCGTATTGATGGACGGCGTCGATGATGCGTGCGAATGCCGGAATGTGGTCGTCCGACCATAAGCCGAGACATTGATTCGTAATGCGCCCGTCGGGCTCAACGTTGGTCATTTCCATATTGATAAGTCCGACGCCGCCGATTGCGCGCGAGACGTAGTGGACGTAATGCCAGTCGTTCGGCTTGCCGTCTTGAGCGGTTACGGAATATTGGCACATAGGCGGCATCACGATACGATTTTTGAGCGTGAATCCGTTCTGTTCGAACGGCGTGGACAAGTTGACAGACATGGCTTTAAAACCTCCCACTCTAATTTAACCTGATTATAGTCCTAAAAGCAGATCGGTGTATACGTCTTTTTTCGGCGAAAAAGGATTGTCACACGACGGTTTCTTGTGGTATCGTCCTTACCATCGGATGAACGCTATCGAGATAGAAAGAACTAGGAGATGAGACCCCATTATGTCCAGCGCCACCGGAGCGGGCCGACTAAGAACAGTCGGAACCGCCACTATCTATTCCATCCTGCTTGCGATTAGCGCCTCCCACATGCTCAATGACGCGATGCAGGCCGTCGTTACCGCCCTGTTCCCCGTTATTCAGGATACCTTGACGCTCACCGACATTCAACTCGGCTGGATCGTGTTCACGCTGAACATGACGTCGTCCGTCATGCAGCCGCTCGTCGGCTTGTATTCGGATCGAAAGCCGATGCCTTACATGCTGCCGTTCGGCATGGCGATCAGCCTTGTCGGCATGGTCATTCTCGCGTTCGCGCCAAGCTTCTGGACGCTTCTGGGCGGCGTCGTTCTCATTGGCCTCGGCTCGGCCGTCTTCCATCCGGAGGGCTCGCGCGTCGTACATTTCGCCGCGGGCGGCCGCAAAGGGCTGGCGCAGTCGATCTATCAGGTCGGCGGCAACTTCGGCCAGGCGCTTGCGCCGCTCATGACGATCTTTATTTTTATTCCGCTGGGCCAGCACGGCGCGGCGTGGGGGACGCTTATCGCGCTAACGGCGATCGTGCTGCTGATGCGGGTAGCTCCTTGGTATCGGAATCAGCTTCGCGAGAACGGCAAGCCTCAGCGGAAGAGCGCCGCCGGTCCGGCCGCCGGAGCCGCCGCAGGGAGCGGGTACGCCAAGCGTACCGTCGTGTTCGCGCTGCTGCTGCTCGTGCTGATCGTGTTCGCTCGTTCTTGGTATTTTTCCGGCATTACGACATTTTATCAATTTTTTGCGGAGGATCAATACGGGCTGTCGAAGAAAGCGGCGCAGGTGCCGGTCTTTCTGTACATGACCGCAGGCGTCATCGGCACGTTCTTCGGCGGCATTCTGGCGGACCGGGTCGGTTTGAAGAAAATGATCGTGCTGTCGGTCGCCGGCGCCGCTCCGTTCGCGCTGCTGCTGCCGCATGTATCGCAAATGTGGATCTATCCGCTCATGTTCGTCATCGGGCTTATTCTGCAATCCGGCTTCTCCGTGAGCGTCGTCTATGCGCAGCAGCTTCTGCCGGGCAGCATCGGCATGGCATCCGGGCTTATAACCGGCCTTGCGTTCGGCATGGGCGCGGTCGGCGCCGTCGTGCTCGGCGAAATATCGCATCACCTCGGCCGTGCGGATATGATGTTCCTCGCGAGCTTCCTGCCGCTGCTCGGCTTGCTGGCGTTCCTGCTGCCGCGCGAGCTCAGTGCGGTCGGAAAGAAGACAGCTTAAAAGGCCAAGGCCGCTCCGCTCGAAAATGTAACGTCCGCATGCAGCCGATTCGGCTTGCTGCGGACGTTTTTTAATGCTGTTGTCAGGCTGGCGAGAGAATTAGTGGTCCTTGGGGACTCCTAATTCCCTACTAAGCGCCACTCATCGGAGATAAGCGTCTCTGAAAGACACTTGCAGCCGAACGGTAGCGCTTGAGCCAGACAGTATGGTTAGTTAGGAGTCTTGTTGAGACACTCAATGGTGCGCAAACGTTCGAACCGGCGGGATAAGTGACGGCATGAGGCGCTTATTTGTTTTTTAACTCACGAGTTAATGAGCTGGCGCCGGGTACTAGGGCTGGCGTGCTTCGAGCTGGCGAGCTAATTAGGTATCCCTAAGCGGCTGCCTGTGCAGCATGCGCATCGCGGGCAGTGAATAAGCAGGCTCACGCAGAAATTTGCCGCAGAGCCAAAATGACATAAGAACATCGCCACAACGCGGAATAAAGTGTCGGCAGCCTCGTACGAGCCGGTACTTCACTTTTTTGATACGGCCCGCAAGCCGCTACCTGACGATGAAATCGCGCAAAAAGGGACCTTCACCGCCAGCAGGAGCGTTCAAATCCGCGTATATGGCGAAATATGAGCGATCGCGCCGTTTCGACTCCATTTACAGCCGCCATCGATTCCCATACGATTAGTTCAGTTTCCATTCGTTTGGAACGTGAACGTGCAGAGCAGAAGGGATAGATGCTTCATGAGTAAAATAGCAGCGGCCCATCAGGCGGCAGTAGCCCCGGCACCGACACAGGCGCCGGCCGTCGATTACGAGCGCACATTCGAAGCCGCCGCGATGGAACAGACGCAAAGTCCGCTCCGTTTCTTGTTGACGCTTTACCAAGGCAATAAGGTGAACCTGTTTATATCGCTTATTTTTTTCATGATTAAGCATTCGCCGGTATTTATTCTCCCGATCGTTACCGCCAATCTGATTAATATTGCGACGAATCCGTCGGCGCATTCGGTTCGGGAGCTGTGGATCAATTTCATCGTGCTCGGCGTGTCTATCATACAGAACATTCCGACGCAGCACTATTACATATCGTTCATGAGCCGGGCGATTCGCCATGTCGAAGCGGGACTGCGGAGTGCGCTCGTGCGCAAGCTTCAGCAATTGTCCATTACGTATCACCGCGAGCTGCAAGCGGGCAAGCTGCAATCGAAGGTGCTTCGCGACGCGGAGGCGGTGGAGGGCTTATCGAAGCAACTGATGTCCTCGTTCCTGCCGTCGATTATTAATATTATCATCGCGTTCGTTCTGACGGTCCGCAACAGTTGGACGGTATCCATGTTTTTCATCATGACCATTCCGGCTTCGGTGCTCGTCATCTACTTGTTCCGCCGCAAAATCCGCAATACGAACAAAGAATTCCGCCGCGAAATCGAGCAAATGTCGTCCCGCGTATCCGAGATGGTCGAGATGATTCCGGTGACGCGCGCGCACGGGCTGGAGAAGGTCGAGATTGACAAAATGGATTCGACGCTCCGTACGCTCCAAGGCAAAGGATACCGGCTTGACATCGTGGAGGCGTTCTTCGGCTCGTCGAACTGGGTACTGTTCCAACTGTTCCAGGTCGGCTGTCTCGTCTTTACGATCTATCTGGCGTACAAGGGCGATATTCCGGTTGGCGACGTCGTGATGTACCAAGGCTTTTTCGGCATGATTCTCGGCTCGATCACGGCGCTGTTGAACGTCTATCCGAACATTGCCAAAGGGTTCGAGTCCATTCATTCGATCCGCGAAATTCTTCGTTCGCCCGAGATCGAGGACAACACCGGCAAGCTGAAGCTGAGAGATATCGAGGGCGCCTTCTCGTTCCGCGACGTCAAGCTCGTCTATCCGGGCAATGAGCATCATGTGCTCGACGGCGTGACGCTGGACGTGAAGGAGGGCGAATGCATCGCGTTCGTCGGCGAATCGGGCGCGGGCAAGTCGACCGTGCTGAATCTGGTGACCGGATTTCTGACGCCGACCTCGGGGAAGGTGCTCGTCGACGGCGTCGATCTGACGACGGTCAATCTGACGACGTACCGCAAGCGGCTATCGGTCGTGCCGCAGACGACGATTTTATTCTCGGGATCGATTCGGGACAATATTACGTACGGTCTAAAAAATATTACCGACGAACAGGTTAACCGCGTCGTCGAAATGGCGAACTTGACCGAGATGGTCGAGCGGCTGCCGCAAGGGCTCGATACGATGGTGGGCGAGCACGGCGGCAAGCTGTCCGGCGGCCAGCGCCAGCGCATCGCTATCGCTCGCGCGCTCATTCGCGACCCGCGCGTCATCATTCTCGACGAAGCGACGTCTGCGCTCGACAACCAGTCGGAGCACCATGTACAGAAGGCGATGCAGCAGCTTATTAAAGGGCGGACGACGTTCATCGTCGCCCACCGGCTGTCGACGATTCGCGACGCCGACCGGATCGCGGTCATGAAGCAGGGGCGGATTGTCGAGGTCGGCACATTCGATGAGCTGATGGCGGCGAAAGGCGAATTTTACAATTTGAAGCAGCTTCAGTTGTAGAGGATGCCACGGGGAATTTTTTGAAATGTCTGTCGTATCGATTGCGATGGAATGGAGTGCAGGCTTAAGCAGGAAAGCAATGCCAAGAGAGCGTAAGGCATGCGCCGTCTTGTCCGTCTAGCGCGGAGAAGACGGCTTTTATTTTGCTAAGCCAAGGGGGAATGGGAGCATGACGACGGAGACTGGAGGAAGGGCATCGATATGCGGAAAAATGGTTCGCTGCGCCAATATGCCTGCCCGCTGCAGGGCATTTCGAGCCTGTGCATTCGGAGTATGCGATGACGGACTATCGGGATCGGGCACGTGATGCCGATTTGCTGTTATTCGCCCGCCGCAAATACCTGCACTATCGGTCCGGCAGCGGCGAGCGAAAGGCGAAGCTATCATTCGGGCAGTTGGCTTAGCACCCACTCGCACCATTCCAGCTCGGCCTCGAAGACGCGCAGGCCTTTGTCGATCAGAATATAGGCGCCAAAGTGAGGAGAGTCGCTCGTCGGCAGATCGCCGGAGCGGCCGTCCCTTGCCTGAACCTCCGCCTTCTTCGCCTTCAGAAACTGCAGCTTGTTCCGCGACAGCTCCGCTCTCTGCTCGAATAGACGGCGCGCATCCGGCGACTTTGCGAACTTGTGCAGACAGTAGGCCTTGAAGGCGAGCTCGTCGCGGGTTGCCGGTTCGGCTGCGGACATGGCCAGCCATTCGCCCAGCTTAAGCGAGCCGCTCTCGGTAATGGCATACATCTTCTTATCCGGTTTGTCATGCTGCACGACAAGCTTGTGGCTCACGTATCCGGCTTGCTCCAGACTTGCAAGCAGCGGGTAGATCTGACTGTGCTTAGCCGGCCAAAAAGGCTGAATATGCTGCGTCAGCTCATAGCCGCTGTAAGTTTTGTAAGTGAGCAGACTTAGAAGGCCGTAAGCGAGTGTATTCAAGGAAGGCACACCTTTCATAAGTTAACTTTGACATAAGGATTGCCCCGTAGTATGATCGAGTTTGTCTTGCGATCTTATGTAAATATAGACATAGACAGATACTAGAATACGGGAGGCAGTGGAAGTGAGCATGGAAACTAAGAAACCAATACGCGAGTTGCCTGTATTGGTTGCAATTTTTATCGGATCGTTCCTCTGCATATTGGCTTCGACGACAATTAATATTGCGCTGCCGATATTGCAGGACCATTTTCATACGACGCTTGGTACGATTCAATGGACGCTGACGGGCTTTATGCTGGCGATGGGAACGAGTGCGCCGCTGGTGGGCTATCTGGGCGAGAAATTCAGCTATAAAAGGTTATATTTATATTCCCTTGTCGGCTTTACGATCGCTTCCGTCCTGTGCGCCGTCGCTTGGGATGAATATTCGTTGATCGCCTTCCGGGTGCTTCAAGGCGTATTCAGCGGCTTGATTATTCCGGCCACGATGTCGATTGTATATCAGGTATTTCCGAAAGAAAAGCAGCCGATGGCCATTGCGTTATGGGGGCTGGCCTCCATGCTGGCGCCGGCATTCGGTCCGACTTTGAGCGGCTGGATGCTCGAAAATTTCGCTTGGGAATGGCTGTTCATTATGAACATCCCGATCGGGCTCGTCGCCATCTGGTTCGTCGCGGCCTATATTCCTTACTATCGGCTCAGCGTACCGAAACGGTTCGACGGTATCGGCTTTGTGACCGTCATTATTAGCAGCGCGTCGTTGCTCGTCGCGCTTGGCCAAGGGCATAACTGGGGCTGGGATTCGGTTCGGGTTATATCGCTGCTCGCTATCGGCTGCCTCACTCTGATCCTGTTCATCTGGCAGGAGCTGAGAACGGAGACGCCGCTGCTCAATCTGCGCGTATTCCGTAACGGCCGCTACACGCTCAATGTGTTTATTACGAATATCCTGACGATCAGCTTGTATTCGGGTACGTTCCTGACGCCGGTGTTCCTGCAACGCATTCAGAACGTATCGGCGATGGACACCGGCCTTATTCTGCTTCCGGCATCGCTCGCTATGGCGCTCGTTATGCCGATCATCGGCAAGCTGTATACGAAGATTGGCCCCCGCATTCTGATGGCGGCCGGAATCGTGCTGCTCTCGGTCGGAACGCTGACGCTGAGCTGGCTCAGCATCGACGTGCCGCATATGTATATCGTCATCTGGATGACGGTACGGAACCTCGGTATCGCGCTCGTCATGATGCCGTCCAGCAACGCCGGGATGGAGACGATCGATCCGAAATTGTCCGGCCATGCTTCCTCGATTATGAACTGGACGCGGAACGTGTTCGGCTCGTTCGCCATCGCCATCTTCACGACGCTGCTGGCGTCGCGCTCGACGTCGCATGCGACCGATCTGGCGCAAGCCGGCGATACGGATAAAATTCATATTGCGATGATGTCGTTCACGATGAGCGTCAACGATATTTATCTTATTGCGACGTTCGTCGCGGCTGCGGCGCTGCCGTTCAGCCTCGGGGTCCGGAATTTGTCCAAAAAGAAACGGTCTGCCGCGGTTAAACACGGCGACAGTGCGGTAGAAAGCGTATAGCTTCATAGCTTTGCGCGCATACAAAAGCGAGTCGATTGCCTCTAAGGCGGTCGACTCGCTTTTTTCATAGTTGACTGGAGGGAGAGGCGTCCTTTCGGGACGTTTATTTCCCGTTCTGTCTGTAGGATTGAAGCCTGCTTGTCGGAGCGATAGGCTGGAGATATCCGTCACTTGTAAAAAACCAAACAAATATATATAATGTCTATATAATAAATCGATGGGTTGGAGGAATGTTTGGTGAATGAGCTTACGGAACGTTTCTGGTCGGCCGATCTGGCGGATTTGAAGCGAGGATATACGCATGACGAGGAAACACAATCGTATATTTGTTTGCGCTGCGGCGAATCGTTCGAGGACGGTGCGGTCTACCCGATCGGCGGACGTCTCTACGAGGCGCGCAAAGCGGCTCAAGTGCACGGCGCGGAGGCGCATGAATCGATGCTCGCGTACTTGCTGACGCTCGATAAGAAGCAGACCGGCTTGACCGATTTGCAGAAGGAGCTGATCGGATTGTTCGCGGAAGGGCTGCAGGACGCGGACATCGTCAAGCGGACCGGGGGCGGCAGCACGTCGACGATTCGCAATCACCGGTTCGCGCTGAAGGAGAAGGCGAAGCAGGCGAAGCTGTTTCTGGCTATTATGGAGCTGCTCGACGAGCAAGGAATGGGCGGTCCGCGGTTCGTTCCGATTCACCGGACGGCAACGCAGATCGACGAGCGTTACGTTTTGACGCAGGAGGAGTACGACGGTCTGCTCGCGCGGTATTTGCCGAACGGCCCCGAAGGACCGCTTGAGTCGTTCCCGGTGAAGCAGAAGCGCAAGCTGGCGCTCGTTCGTCATATAGCGGGGTTTTTCGAGCGGAATCGGCATTACTCGGAGACGGAAGTGAACGATGTGCTGAAGCCGTTCAGCGAGGACAACTATGTGACGCTGCGGCGGTATTTGATCGACTACGGTTTTCTGAGTCGCAAGGATGACGGAAGCGAGTATTGGGTACAAGGATAGGGGGAACGATGAAATGGACCATAACAAACGTAAAGAATTGGTAGAAAAGTATCAGGAACGCAAACGGGAGATGGGCGTATTCCGAATTGTGCATGTCCCGAGCGGCAGAGCGTTTATCGGGTCTTCGCTTAATTTGGAGGCGGCCTGGAACCGGGAGCGGTTCGGTCTTAATCTGGGCTCGCACGTGTGCCGGCCAATGCAGGAGGCGTGGAACCGGGACGGCGAACCGGCATTCCGATTCGAGGTTGTCGAGATGCTGAAGACGGAGAACGACGTCCGGTACGACTACAAGGATCTAGTGACGGCGGAAGGCATGCAGCGCGGCAATCCGAAAAAATACCGCGAGCAGATCGAGGCGCTCGAAGCGACCTGCCGCGAGCTGGCGCGCCACGAGGGCGAAGAGTTATTCAACGAGTAGCGAATTGCCGTCGCGCGCGGCAGCGCCGGCAACCCATCAGCCGCCGTTGCCGATTGCGCGTCGCGCCGACGCAAACCGCAAAGCCGGAGGAACGATCGTCTTCAAGACGACGCTCGCCGGCTTTGCGGCGCTTTATAGGCCGATTGTCCCATTTTACAGCTAACGGTTAAACCTTATACACCCCCTTGCGTTTAATTTTGGCAACGGCTTCCTTCCGGCTTGCGACCCCCAGTTTCTTCAAAATTTTGTTCATTTGATTTTTGACCGTGCTATGCGATTTGAACAACTGCTGCTCGATCTGCGACATCGTCATTCCCTGCTCGATCAATTCAAAGATATGACGCTCGGAAGGGGTCAGTCCCTTCAACTGCTCCTCGACCCGCAGCCTGCGGTAATCGTCAAGCAGCAGCGAGAGCGGCGAAAAATCGCGGCTTAGCGAACGGATCGCGCCGGGCAGCTCCTTATAGTTCTTTTTGGCTACATACTGGACGGCGCCGGCGGCGAACGACTGCGTCACGACCTGCGCTTCCGTCAGCGACGTCAGCATGATGATGTCCGGCGGAGCGGTCCTTGTGCCGAGCTCGGCGGCCGTCTTGATGCCTCCGTGGAGATCTTTGCCGAGAATGACGTCGACCAGTACGACATCCGGCTTTAATTCGTCATAGATGCGAATCGCTTCCTCGTAATGATCGGCGGCTCCGGCAACGAGAAAATCCGGCTCCTCGTTCAGCATTTGGGTCAAAAGCTTCAGCCAGTTCGGATCGTCCTCGACAATCATCAGTTTCAGATGGTTCATAAATCATCCTCCTCCCTGTACGATGAATTGCCTATTTCTGATACACAAAGTAACATATTAGATCGATATACTCAATAGATACGATGGCGTGTTTTGTCTGGGTGGGGTAGGACGAAACGTAAAATTTTGTTATGTTATTACTAGGTGAGGTGGAATAAAAAATAGACAACTAGTTCGTTCACACTGCTGGCCGTTTCGAAGCAAGGAATAGACGAAGGATGGTGGCCATGTTTATAACGTTAGCCATTATTGCCGTTATGTTCCTGTGCTTGCGCGTATCCACCTATGCGTACCACAGGCAAGGCAGATGGACGGCAATTCTGTTAGGCGTGTCAATTGCGGATGTGTGGGTCGGACGCCAGATCCCCTTGTGGGGCGAGTGGCTGCTCCCCGAGCAAACGTCGGGTGTCGTGCTGGTGTCGAAAACAGTTCTGTTTCTGGGGAGGTATGTGTTCGCCGCGTTCGGGTACTGGTTCATTAACGAATTGATCGGCAGCTTGCCCAGACGCAGAGTTGTGTTGCAAATGACGCTGCTGTTTGCCGTCGCCGCCGCCGGACAGGTATTGTTCAAGCCGCTGATCGCCGAATTTATCGGAAGCGCCGTGCATCTGACATTCTCGCTTTACATATGCTGGCAGGCGGGCAGGCACGGCGGCGTGTTCTCGCATTCGAACCAGACGAGCGGCGTCGGCTATGTCGTACCGTCGGCCGTGCTGTATTATTTGCTGTACGAGAAAGCGCCGTTCCTGCTTAGCCCGGGGCAATGGTATTGGGCGCTTCACGTCCCGCTGATTTATTGCTGCCTTTACTGGCTGCTGTTTCCGTGCGACGGCAGCCGACGCCGGTCGACCGGCCGGTCGGTCGAGCCGATGCAAGGCTTTGCGGTGCTGCTTCACGCCGTGAAGAACGAAGCGGTCAAAATGTCGCTTATCTACGATCGGCTCATGGTCGAGCCGAATTTTCGGGAGAAGCGAACAAGCGAAAATTTGCATATTTTGCAGCATTCCTCCGAGCATTTGCTCGATATGGCGGAGCGGATGTCGGCCAGTTCCCTCCATTCGCTGCACCTGGTCGAGCAGCCGTGTCGCGTATCGGAGCTGATGGAGGACGCGCTCCGCCAGTGCCGGCCGCTGTGGGACGAAGGCCGGACGATTGCTGTCGAAAGAAGCTACGCGTCCGATCCCGTCATCAAGGCGGACCGCGTGCATTTGAAAGAGGTGCTGATGAATTTGATGTGCAATGCGGCCGATGCGATCGGGAAGGACGGCAGCATTCGGCTTGGCATCGAGCCGGCGTCCAAAGGGGGCATCGTCGTGGCGATCCGGGATGACGGGCAAGGCATTCCCAAGCGGCTGCACCGGTACGTGTTTTCTCCCTATTTTTCCACCAAAGGCGGTCAATCGCGAAGCTACGGTCTTGGGCTGTGGTACAGCAATCAAATCGTGCGAAGAAGCGGGGCGGTCATGAGCTTCGAGAGCGAGGAAGGGCAGGGCTGCACGTTTCGGATTGCGTTTCCTAGGAATAAGGTCTTACAGGATGTCGGCGAGCCGAAGCAGCGAATCGAATAGCGTCCGTACGGCGGAAACGAACGGAGGGTCTACTTTTTGTAGACCCTTTTTCGCATTTGGACCAATAAAGATGGACCTACTCAGCTTATGCCTTGCTTGTCTACAATCGGATCAGATAACAAATTTTGTTGAAAAGGAGGAGAAAAGCATGACGCGCGTATCGCTGCCGCTCGAACAATCGCCGATTACGGCATATTTGCACCACGCTTACCCGCTATCTGTCGTATCCGGGCATGAAGAAGTGCTGCCGTGGCTTTATTCCCAGTACGTTCAGCTAAGATGCTTCAAGGACGTTCATGCCCATAAGTACCGGGACTTGTTCAATTTCTACACGACGTCGTCGAAAATGGTAGAAATCGTGCCGCATCTGAAGGTGGAGCGGGTCAACAAGGGCTTTATTACCCGATGGGCGCGCGACGTTGTCGAATTTCTGATCGATGCGCTAGACCAAGGCTACTACTGCATCGTCTACGTGACGCATCACTACCGGACGAAGCTTTTCTACTTCCAGGATGTGGAGCATATTAGCGAGCAGATGGTTTTCGGTTATGACAAGGAGGCTCGCGAGTTCGACATATACGGCTATAACGGGGACGACAATCTGGTGAAATTCCGTCGAAGCTTCGACGATCTGGCCGCCGCTTTCTACGATACGCCGGTTGAGCAAGGGTGGCAGGAGCATGTCAATCTGATCCGGTACGATCCGGACAGCAGCTTCGACTTCCGGGTAGAGAATGTGGCGGACGTGCTGGAAGATTATTTGACCGGGGCCGACTCGTCGCTGCGGTTTCTGCTGTACAAATTTCCGGTCGATCATGAAAGCGCGTTCGGCGTCGACGTCTACCCCCTTGTCCTGCAAATGCTGGATGAGGTGGAGCGGGGAGAGCTGTTCTTGGATTACCGGATCTATCACCTGATCTGGGAGCATAAACGGCTGATGACGGGGCGGCTGCGTTTTCTGGAGAACAGGCGGTTTCTGAATCCGGAAAGCTTATGGTCGGTCCGGTACGGGGGGATCGAGAATACGGCGCTTGCCATCCGTTTGGGCGCTCTGAAGGCCATCAAGACGAGGTCGACGTCCGAGCTGTCCAACTTGAAGCGGCTGCTCGGGCAAATGGTCGAGCAAGAGGCAGAGCTGCTAACCGGCGTCGTTCAGGAGCTTCGCCGTACATCGATCGGCGGCGCCGGCGAGCCGCGCACGCAAGGAATATGGGCGTGATGCTTTATCGCTGGATTCGTCCTTATTGGGGCTGGCTTGCCGCGTCGGCGGGCTGCGCGCTGCTGTTCGCCGTGACGAGGCTCGCGATGGGCGGCTATATCAAGACGGTTACCGACGCATCGCTTAATTTCCGCAACCGGGAGCTTATCGTCGTTACGGTCGGTATGGCTTTGCTGGCCGTGGCCGGTACCGGAGCAAAATTTATGATCCGCTTCGCGTCGTCGCGGCTTTCGGCTTACACCGTCCGCGATATTCGCCGGGAGGCGGTGAAGCGGCTGCTTCGAATGCCGGTCAGCAGCGCGGAGCGCGGAAGATCGGGCGAGACGCTGACGCGGATTACGACCGATCTGAACGTCCTGCAGGGCTACCTGAACGCGCAGCTATACAACCTGGTGTACCAGCCGATTTTGTTTCTGGGCGCGTTCACGATGCTTCTGCTTGTACAGTGGCGGCTAGTCATGCTGTGCGCGCTGCTTGCTCCGCCTGCCGTTCTGCTGTCTCAATGGCTCGGCAAGCCGATCCGCCGCTTTACGGACATCACGCTGGGGAAGCAAGGCAAGCTTAACGCGGATGCGAAGGAAGCGGTGGAGGGACTGCCGGTCATTCACGCCTTCGGCTTATCGCGTATGTTCACGGAAAGGTTCCGCATTCTGGCGGACGATACGCTATCGTCCAGCATTGCGCTTGAGCGAAGGAAAGCGCTGCTGTCGCCGATCAGTATTATCGCGTACGGAGCGCCGCTGCTGATCGGGGTCGCCGTCGGTGGAAGATGGGTGGATGCGGGACTCATGTCCGTCAGCGACATCCTGCTGTTTATGTACTTGCTCGTGTTTCTCATTCAGCCGCTGGCGCTTATGCCGTCTCTGATCGGGGCGACGAACGAGATGGCCGTCGCGGTGCGGCGGCTCCGCGAATGGATGGAGCTGCCGCAGGAACAGACGGGCGACGAGGACGATGCAGCAGATGAACGGCGCGAACCGATGTCGCGGGAGCAGATGGCTGAAGCAGCCGGAGACGACAGGATCGTCGTCCGGTCGGAAGCCGGGGCCGACGAGGGGGCGGCTGTCGTCTTCGACAATGTCACCCTGATCTATGGCGACGGTCCCCCTGTTCTGCAAGGCATCAGTCTCTCCATTCCGGCGGGGCGGACGGTTGCGATCGTCGGTCCGAGCGGAGCGGGAAAAAGCTCGATTGCCCGGTTAATATGCGGCGATCAGCCGGTCGGCAGGGTCGAGGGCGACGTTCGCGTCCTAGGGAGAAGCGTTGCGCAATGGCCGAAGGCGGAGCTCCGCCGGCATATCGCGCTCGTGGCGCAGGAACCGTTCCTGTTCCCGATGTCGATCGGGGACAATATCGGCTCCGGCTGGCCGGATGCCGGGCGGGCGGATGAGATCGAAGCGGCCAAGCTGGCGCACGCGCATGAATTTATCGAGCGGCTGCCGCGCGGATACGATACGCGGCTTGGCGAGCGGGGGGCCGGTCTTAGTCGAGGCGAGCGGCAGCGCATTGCGATTGCGAGGGCGATCGTCAAGGATGCGCCGCTGCTGCTGCTCGACGAAGCGTCGTCGGCACTGGATCCGAGAAGCGAGTCGCTTGTAAGCGAAACGGTGCAAGCCTATGCGCAGGGCCGCACGGTCCTCATTATCGCACACAGGCTCAGCTCGATCCGGCTCGCGGACGAAGTGCTGGTGCTCGACGAAGGGCGCATCGTGGAGCGGGGGCCGTACGAAGAGCTTGCGTCCGCGCCGGGAAGCCGATTCATGCAACTGTTCGGCAGGCAGGTCGCGGGGCAAACGTCAGGTGTCCGGCTGCAGGAAGGAGGGCGTTCTCATGTCAGTGTCCCGGTATAAAGAGCTGATCTTTATGCTGCGGCTGCTCGGCCGCATCAAATTCCGCTATTTCGCCGGCATGCTCCTGTTCAGCCTCGCTTCCGCCAGCATGCCGATCATTCTCGCCTTCGTCTTCAAGCTGCTGATCGATGCGGTGTTAAGCGGCGAGATTGCGGGCTTGCGCGATGCGGTTGTCCTTCTTGCCTCCGCTTTCGCAGGCCTTGCCGCCGTGTCGTCCCTGAGCGGCTACCTGTTTCAAACCGCCGTTAAGCGGGCGATGGTGCGGCTGCGGGTCCAATTGTTCGAGACGCTGTGCGCTATGCAGCCGGATCAATCGGCGCGTATTCATTCGGGGACGGCAGCCTCTCTGTTCGCGAACGATGTGCCGGTTATGGAGCGGGCATACACGGAGGCGTTCCAGACGACGCTGCATTTTGTACTGCTTGGCTTAGGGTCGATCGCGGCGATGTTTTATCTGGATTGGCGCTTTCCGGCGGGGCTGCTCGTCATCACCGGCTTCTCGGTATGGCTCGGCGCCAAATTTATGCGCCAGTTGCGGCTTGGAGGCAAGCGCCAGCAGAACATGATGACAAGGTTCGCGGAGCATTATGCGGATGCGAAGGACGGGCTGTCGGTTATCCAAATGTTCGGCATGCAGCGGCGCATTACCCGGCGGTTCCATTCGATAACGGACCGGCTGAATGAGACGAGCCTTCGGATCGGCACGTCGACCGCACGGCTGGAAGGCGTCGAATACATGATGGATATCGTCGGGTTTGCCGGCGTCGTCGTGATTGGCGGCTTTCTGTACAGCTACGGAATGGCCGAGTTCGGAACGATCGTCGCCATCGTACAACTGCAGATGGGCTTCGTCGGCATCTTCTCCGGCATCAGCGCGCCGCTGGCGCTGCTCCAGCAGTCGATCGCGGCGGCCGGCCGGGTAGAGCGCTGGCTCGCTATGCCGAAGGAGGCGGACGAAGCGGCTTTGTCCCGCATAGCGGCAGCCGGTACTGCCGCGGCATTGGAAGCGGCGGCCGCCGGATCCGGATCGGCGCACTCCCCGACCGGGCAAGCGGCCGGGCCGCTTGCCGTCGAATGGAGCGGCGTGTACGCCGGTTACGGCGATCGGCGCGCGATACTAAGCGGCGTTACGCTGGCGGTGGAGGCGGGCAGCCTGTGCGCCGTCGTCGGCTGGAGCGGCTGCGGCAAGAGCACGCTGCTCCGGTCGCTGCTCGGCTTCGTGAAGCCGGAAGCGGGCATTATCCGGGTCGGCGGCCGCGATATCGGGACGCTGGCGCCCGAGGAGCTGCGACGGCTCATCGCATATGTGCCGCAGGAGCCGCTGCTGTTCGAAGGCACGATCGCGGACAACATTCGCCACGGTCGTCCGGATGCGACCGACGAGCAGGTGGAGCGGGCGGCCGAGGAGGCCGGAGCGATGAGCTTTATCGACCGGCTGCCCGAACGGTTCGGCTTCCCTATCGGCGAACGGGGACATAGGCTGTCGGGCGGCGAGCGGCAGCGGATCGCGATCGCCCGCGCGCTTATCAAGGAAGCGCCGATTGTCGTGCTGGACGAGCCGACCGCATCGCTCGACGGCGAGACGGAGCGCTCGGTCGGCACGGCCGTTCAGGCGCTTCGGGGACGGCGGACGATTATCGTCGTCGCCCACCGTCTGGCGACGATTGCGGACGCCGATCAAATCGCCGTCATGCACGACGGAATCGTCGTCGAGCAAGGAACGCACGGCGAGCTGCTTCGGCTGGGCGGCTGGTACGAAGCGCTTTACGAATCGCAGGCTTATCCCGCATTAACGAAAACCGGAGCATGAAGAGGAGAGGCTTATGGATTTCAAAGGGAAGAAGTATATCGTAACCGGCGGCTCGCGCGGCATCGGCCGGGCCATTGTCGCTTACTTGTCCGCGAAGGGCGCCGATGTCGCCTTTACCTACAAAGGCAATCATGAAGCGGCGCAGCAGTTGTGCGGCTCGCTGGAGAAATTGCAAGGGGCGGGACGCGTGCTGGCGGTTGCCGCGGATGCGGAGCATTTTGAACGGGCGAAGGAGACGGTCGAACGGGTGCGCGAATTGTTCGGCGGGCTGGACGGACTCGTGCTGAATGCCGGCATTAACCGGGACAAGCCGCTGTTTCTGATGGGGGAAGAGGATTGGGACGCCACGATCGGCGCCAATCTGAAGGGCACGTACAACTATGCAAAGGCGGCCGTGTACGGCATGATGCGCGAGAAAGCCGGGTCGATCGTCTGCATCAGCTCGGTCAGCGGCTTGAAGGGAATGCCGGGACAGGTCAACTATTCCGCGACCAAAGCGGGACAGATCGGCTTCGTCCGCAGCCTGGCCCGGGAAGTCGCGAAATACGGCATTAACGTGAATGCGGTCGCCCCCGGCTTTATCGAGACGGAGATGTGGGAGGCGATGCCGGACAAAGTCCGCAGCGGATTTCTTGGCGAGATCCCGTTCGGCCGTCCCGGCACAGTCGAGGAAGTCGCGCGCGTCGTCGGCTTTCTGCTGTCGGAGGAGGCGAGTTATGTGACCGGGAGCGTCGTCGTAGTCGACGGCGGACTCAGCGCTTAAGCGCGCCGGGTCGGGGCATGGGGAGAAGCGGCGACAGCATGTAATAAAAACGAATACACAGGAGGAGACAATAATGTCCGAACAATTGAAATCGCAGTTGAAAACGTTGGTGGGGGAAATTATTGAGATCGACGAGTTCGCGGACGATGCGCATCTGTCGGAGGAGCTTGGCATCGATTCGATGATGCTGATCGAGATCGTCGCCAGAATCGAGCAGCGTTATCAAGTGAAGGTGGCGGAGCAATACTTGCCGGAAATGACGTCGGTGGACGCGATTTATACGGTCGTGACCGAATTGCTGTCGGCGCAGTCAGAAGCGGCTGCGGGGACGGGCGAATGACGAAGCGAATCGTCATTACCGGACTCGGCGTTCTTAGTCCGATCGGGTCGGGGAGAGAAACGTTCTGGCAAGGCATCTGCGACGGCGCGGTCGGCACGGGGCCTATCCGCACGTTCGATACCGCTATGTACGACGTTCATAACGGCGGCGAAGTGAAGGACGCCAACCCGCTCGACTATGTGACCAAGCTGGAGCCGTCCTCGATTGGCCGTACGACGCATCTGGCCATCGCGGCCGCCAAGATGGCGCAGAGCGATGCGGGCTGGAACGGCGGCGAATACGAGCCGTGGCGAATCGGCGTCTGCTTCGGCACGACGATGGGCAACTCCTCGATTATCGAGGACAATACGAATTTGCTCGTCAACGAACAGCGGATGGCTTCCCATTCGCTGTGGAGCAACTATCCGCAGCACAGCATCTCATCCGCCGTCGCGGAGGAGCTGGAGCTGGAAGGGCCGTCGATGGTCGTGCCGACCGCTTGCGCCGCAGGCAATTACGCGATCAGTTGGGGCAAGGAGCTGATTGAGGACGGACTGGCCGACGCCGTTATCGTCGGCGGCTCCGATGCGATGTCCCGGGCGTGCTACACGACGTTCCACCGGCTCGGCGCAATCGCGCCGGAAATTTGCCAGCCGTTCGACAAGGAGCGCAAAGGGATGATGGTCAGCGAGGGCGCGGCCGCGCTCGTGCTGGAGGAATACGAACACGCGGTTGCCCGCGGGGCGACGATCTATGCGGAGCTGCTTGGCTACGGCTTATCGTGCGACGCGCATCATGCGACGGCGCCGCATCCCGAAGGACTGGGCGCGATACTGTCCATGCAGCGGGCGCTGCAATCGGCCGGCGTCTTGCCGGAGCAGATATCGTATATTAGCGCGCACGGCACGGGCACGAAAGCGAATGACGCGACCGAATCGGCCGCGATCCGCCGCATGTTCCAAGAGCGGGCCGATCAGGTGCCGATCAGTTCGATCAAGGCGATGCTCGGTCATACGATGGGGGCGGCCAGCGCTATCGAGGCGGTCACCTGCGCGCTTGCGATCCATCATGGCGTGCTGCCGCCGACGATGAATTATAACGAGCCGGACCCGGAATGCGTCGTCAACGTCGTCCCGAACGCCATCGCATATCAGCCGGTCCGGTATGCGCTCAGCAATTCGTTCGCCTTCGGCGGCAACATTTCGACGATTCTGATGGGGGAGGCGGTTTCATGAGCCGGGTTATGCAGGACAACGATATCGTCATCACGGGCATCGGGCTCGTATCGTCCGCCGGTATGGGATTTGAGGGGCTGTCGGCTTCGCTTCGCTCCGGCAGCGCTCATCGCAGCTCGCTGCGCAAGCATGCGGCGGAATGGTCGGACCGCGATTATATCGGGGCGACGGTGAACGGCTGGGACCCCGAGCCGCTGCTCGGCAAGAAGGGACTGCAATTCATGCATGCCGGCTCGCAATATTTGCTCGGCGCTTCGTTGCTTGCGCTCCGCGATTCCGGGCTGGAAGGCAATATGCCGAATCCGGATGAGCTCGGCATCGTCATCGGGACGAATCTCGGCGGCTTGAAGGCGGCGTCGCGTTACGATTATACGGCGCTCACGCAAGGGCCGCGCTACGTAAGCCCGATGGAGGCGCCGAACACGCTGGCGAACTCGCCGGCCTCCTATCTGGCGATTCGAGTACAGGCGCGCGCTTGCAATACGACGATCTCGACCGGTCAATGCTCGTCGCTTGACGCGATCGGCTATGCGGCCAACCTGCTTCGCAAAGGCCGGGCGAAGACGATTCTTGTCGGCGGCGTCGAGGAGTTGAACGCTCACTCGCTGTGGGTGTACAACAGCATGAACGTGCTGCCGGGCGAAGGAGCGGAAGCGATCGGCAAGCCGTTCGACGCGCAGTCGGCCGGCTGGGTGCCGGGCGAAGGGGCGGCGGTCGCCGTTCTGGAGCGGCGTGCGGATGCCGTCGCTCGCGGAGCGCGCATACTGGGCGAGGTCGCCGCCTGGTCAAGCTCTTTCCGCGGGGGGGCCTATGCCGCCGGACGGGCGACGGCGTTGGAGCGGGCGATCCGCCAATCGCTCGATACGGCAGGGCTGAAGCCGGAGGAGGTGTGCATGGCCGTCGCCGGCGCTGTCGGGTATCCCGCTCACGACGAGGTTGAGGCGCTTGCGCTCCGGGCGGTGCTGAACGACTGCTCGACGCCGGTATGCGCCGCGAAAGGGCTGTTCGGCGAGACGTACGGCGCGGGCGGCCTGCTGTCGCTTGCCGCTGCCGCAGCGATCGGCCGAAGCGGCGTGCTGCCGGAATCGATCGGTTATACGATCGATTCGGCCGCGCCGGACGGGCTGGCCGGGATGCGGCGGCAGAGCGGGGACCGGCAGTTATCCGGCGGCGGCGCGCTGATGAGCGCTCACGATTATCACGGCATGTCGAGCGCCGTCGTGCTGCGGGTCGGTTGACCGCGGTTTCCAGCCGGTCCATTGGAGAACGCGCGTTAATATCGTGAAAGGAGCCGCAACATGCCCAAATATGTATGCAATTACGAGGAAGTCCGCGCGCTGCTGCCGCAGAAGTATCCGTTTATTTTCATCGACGCCGTTCTGGAGGCCGAGCGAGACCGGATTGTCTGCTTGAAGAACGTGACCGGCAACGAGTGGATGCTGGCGGGGCATTTTCCGGATAAGGCGATCTTTCCGGGCGTGCTGCTGACCGAGGCGATGGCGCAATCGGCCATTCTGATGGTGAAGCTGAGAGACGCTTGGGGAGGCGATAACGGCGCGGTTGCGGCTGCCGGGCGGTCGGAGGCCGATGGCGGCGCCGCTGTCGACAGCGGCGGCAAGCCGGACGTCACCTACTTGCTGACAGGAACGAAAATACGATTTCTGAAGCCCGTCGTTCCCGGCGATCAGCTTATCCTTACCTGCAGCGCGATTACGATTCTGTCTTCGGCGGCGGTCGTTCAAGTAAGCGTAACGGTCGACGGGGTGAAGGCGGCGCAGGGCGAGCTTACTTTTGCCATGCTGCGCGCAGAGACGCCTGCGAAGGATGCGCAGCGCTCTGAAAGGGATAAGGTGCCCGTTGCCGTCGCGCGCGGAGAGGAGAAGTAGCTTGCAACCTGCAAGCTGCAGCGCTGATCCGCAATTCGCGGCTCGCAATCGGCAATTTGCAAGACGGCACGATAAAACGAATGAAAACGAGGAGGATTTATTATGAAGAAAAAAGCTTCGGTGCTGCTGTTGACGGCAGCCATGCTAACGGTCGGCGGCGTATCCGCTCTGGCAAGCTCGGCAATCGGGTTCACGCTGTACGGTCATTCGTCCAATGCGGGCGACATTCGAATCATCGACAATCGCGCGTATGTGCCGGTCCGGGAGTTCGCGCAAGCGCTCGGCGGCAAAGCAACGTTCGATAACGCGACGAAGACGCTGGATTACCAGCCGGTCGATTTCGAGCGACTGCCACCGGCGTTAAGAGACTACATGACGTACTATCAGCATAAGGATTGGGCGGGCGTCGCATCGACGATTGCAGAGGACGGGCTGTTCATTAACCATGACAACCCGGCGGGCATACCGGGCGATCAGGTCGACGACTATTTGTCCGCGGTCTATGCAAGCTTCGAGCAATACGGCGAGACGAAGAGCTATTTTCAAGCCGCTTACGAGGTGCCGGACGGACGGATCGTAGGCATTTGGCAAATTACGGCCGGGGGCCATCTGATGGCGATCGGCACCGGGTTCTATACGATGGAAGGGGAAAAGAAGGACAAGCTCAAGCGGGTCGAGCTGTTCCAATTGTCGCAGTCGCCGGACGAGATGCTGCTCGAGGACCATTCGGCGGCTATTGAGGCTATCGGGGGCGACAAGCAATAAGAACGGTGCAAGTCCAATAAGAGTTAAGGAGGCGTGTAATCGATGAACGCTTTTCAACCGACGGGTCCCAGACTGTTCGAAGGGGAAAAATGGTGCGTCCTGACCGGCGCGCTCGGTCCCGTGCTTGGCCTGCTGATCTGGATCTACGTGCTCATATTCGGCAACGTCGAGGCGCCGGCGCACGGCGGCGACCTGCTGCGGGCGGCGTCGTTCAACACGGCGAGCGGGATTTTTATTATCGCGGTCGCGGCTTTCGTGCCGCTTGCCAATTTTAAGCCTCGCATGCGCTGGTGGATCGATTTCTACATTATATTCTCGGGTGTCGGCTCGTATGTGCTGGAGACGGTTCAGCATGCGCGCGGCGTCAGCCCGCGCATTCCGACGAATTTGACGACGCTGTGGGGCATCAACTTTGTAGTTACGCAAATTTTTGCCGCGATGGCGGTCGGAATTATGTGGTACACGATAATGGTTATGATCGGCTTGTTCCGCAAGGGCGCTCTGGAGAAACGGCCGATTATGGTGGTGGCGGCCCGTTACGGGATGATCGGCTCGATGCTCGGATTCGTCGGCGGATTGTGGATGATCGTCGATTACAATATTACGCTGAACAAAGATTTGACCCACAGCATTATTTATTTCCACGGATATGCGTTCCACGGCTTGCAGGCGGTGCCGTTCATGGCCGCGTTCCTGGAGCGCGTGCAGATGCCGGAAGCGTCGCGCAGACGGCTCATCCATTGGGGCGGCTTGACGTTCACGCTGTCGGCGGTGCTGATCGGTCTGCAAGTGCTGGTCGATCACAAAAGCTTGTTCCATATCACGCCGATCATGACCGTTGCGGCCATACTCGTCGTCGCATGGGCGGCGCTGTTCGCGTACAGCGGCATGCTCTATCTGCGCAGCCGGAGCGGCAGCGGCAACATCGGCAAAGGACAGGCGGTTCGCCAGTCGTAATTTATCGTTAACAAGCAGAAGGGCAGTCCGCTGGCGGGCTGCCTTTCGCTATGTAGATGTGATGCACTCTAGCGACACGAAAAAGGATGCACCAGCGTGCACGATGCCATCCGACCGCCTCTAGCGACACAAAAGGTGATGCACCAGCGTGCACGATGCCATCCGACCGTCTCTAGCGACACAAAAAGTGATGCACCAGTATGTGCGATCCTCGCCGACGGCCTCTAGCGACACAAAAGGTGATGCACCAGCGTGCGCGATCCCCGCCGACGGCCTCTAGCGACACAAAAAGTGATGCACCAGCGTGCGCGATGCTCGCCGACCGTCTCTAGCGACACGAAAAAGGATGCACCAGCGTGCACGATGCCATCCGACCGCCTCTAGCAACACAAAAAGTGATGCACCAGTGTGCGCGATCCTCGCCGACGGCCTCTAGCGACACAAAAGGTGATGCACCAGCGTGCGCGATGCTCGCCGACCGTCTCTAGCGACACAAAAAGTGATGCACCAGTGAGCGCGATCCTCGCCGACGGCCTCTAGTGACACAAAAAGTGATGCACCAGTGTGCGCGATCCTCGCCGACGGCCTCTAGTGACACAAAAAGTGATGCACCAGTGTGCGCGATCCTCGCCGACCGTCTCTAGCGACACAAAAAGTGATGCACCCGTGTGTGCGATCCCCGCCGACGGCCTCTAGCGACACAAAAAGTGATGCACCAGTATGTGCGATCCCCGCCGACGGCCTCTAGCGACACAAAAAGTGATGCACCAGTGTGCACGACCCCATCCGACCGTCTCTAGCGACACAAAAAGTGATGCACCAGTGAGCGCGATCCTCGCCGACCGTCTCTAGCAACACAAAAAGTGATGCACCAGTGAGCGCGATCCTCGCCGACCGTCTCTAGCGACACAAAAAGTGATGCACCAGTATGTGCGATCCCCGCCGACGGCCTCTAGCGACACAAAAAGTGATGCACCAGCGTGCGCGATCCCATCCGACCGTCTCTAGCGACACAAAAAGTGATGCACCAGCGTGCGCGATCCCATCCGACCGTCTCTAGCGACACAAAAAGTGATGCACCAGCGTGCACGACCCCATCCGACCGTCTCTAGCGACACAAAAAGTGATGCACCAGTGTGTGCGATCCCCGCCGACGGCCTCTAGCGACACAAAAGGTGATGCACCAGCGTGCGCGATGCCATCCGACCGCCTCTAGCGACACAAAAAGTGATGCACCAGTGAGCGCGATCCCCGCCGACCGTCTCTAGCGACACAAAAAGTGATGCACCAGTATGTGCGATCCCATCCGACCGTCTCTAGCGACACAAAAGGTGATGCACCAGCGTGCGTCATGCCCGCCGCTATCCCGCCACCGAATGTCCATTCCTGCATCCTGTCGAGATAAAATGGTTGATTATGATACAACAAACGGTTTACTTTAAAATTAACGCAGAATAAGGGAACTATTATTGAACTCTATCGTCTACTTGTCGAGGTGAATAAGTTGTCGTTCGAATACTTGGAGCATGTGACCGGCGGGCTGGATCGCGATGCCGTGCTGGATGAACTGATGAGGGAATACGGACGAGACGTATGGAACTACGCGTTGTTTCTGACGCGGAGCCGCGAGCTGGCCGACGACATTGCACAGGATACGTTCGTGAAAGTGTACGAGCGGCTGTATACGTACCGGGGCGAATCGTCGGTCAAAACGTGGCTGCTCGCCATTACGCGCAACGCGGCTCGAGACGCGTTGCGCTCGTCCTGGCTGCGCCGCGTCATCCTGCGTCCTCATCGGGCCGCGTCCGAGAACGACGCACATCCATCCGCAGAGCGCGAGGCGATGGAACGGGAGATGAACCGCGACATCTGGTCGATTGTGCTGGAATTGCCTGCGAAGCTTCGCGAGGTGCTCTTGCTCCATGCCCATCACCAATTGCAGATGAAAGAAATCGCCGCGCTGCTGAACATTTCCGAAGGGACGGTTAAATCTCGTCTGTTCCGGGCAAGAGCGCTGGCAAGTCGCAAGATGGACAAGCGCAGCAGGGCGGACGACGCCGTCGTTACCGGTGAGGAGGAGTGGACATGAGCAGGCACAAACAGCAGCCGTATTGGGAGCGGCATCTTGTCGAACAGCCGCTTCGGAGCGGCGGATTCACCTCGGATATCGAACGTAAAGTGAGGGAACGAATCCGAATGGGACAACGAAACGGCAAATCGCGCGGCTGGGTCCGAGCGGCCGCCGCGCTGACCGCCTTTGTCGTGTTGCTTGGCGGCGGCTGGCTGCTGAGAGACGATATCGGATCGATGCTGAAGCGGCAGCCGGATAAGCTCAATGGCATACCGGCCGCGCTGCAGAACGATTCGCTGGCGGATATGAACAGTACGCTGAAAGTGATGGAGTCGGAATACGATAATTTTACGAATATGCAGTATGCAAGACCGTTTCTGCTTCATCATCCTACCGTAGGCATCGAGACCGCGGTCATGAAGGAGCAGGACAAGCTGCTTGAATGGGTGGACAAGGAGAAGCCGGATGTGCTGCGTCTGCGGGCGGATCAATATTACGAGCTGATTCAGGAAGGCCGATTGCAGCCGTTGGATGCGCTTATTGCGAACGATAAAGTCGACGTGGACGAGATGCACAAGCCGATTATGGATCTGCTGCGAGCGTACGGCGGCGGCCAACTGTACGGGCTGACGCCTTCTTTTCAGACAAGTGTCATTTATGTGAATACAAAGCTGTTCAAGGAGAACGGGATTCCGCTTCCGCACGAGGGGATGACATGGGACGAGCTGCTGGAGACGGCGGCACGCTTCCAAGGTACGGGAACGGCGGGACTTGCGGGTTCTCCGTTTAATAGCAATCCGATGTATCTGGTGGATGCCATCCGTCGGTCGGACGGGCTTCAGCTCCATGCGCAGGGAGGCAAACAGATTACGGTGGACTCGGAGGCTTGGGAGCGGTTATGGGATCGACTGGCGACAGGCTATCGGGAGGGCTGGCTGTATCGCGATACGAAATCCGATAAGAAATCGGGCGAAGTTTCGTTTACTCCGTCCGATCCTTTCTTGAAAGAACAGACGGCGATGGTTTTGAACGGCAGCTACTACACAATGCAGATCGACCAAACATGGGAAGGCGACAAGCGGCAGCAGTGGATGACGATACCCGTGCCGGGCAATCAGACGGAGAACCTCCGCATTTCGGAAATTTACGCGGTATCCCAGACGGCGAGCGATCCGAAAGCGGCGTGGGAATTCGTGAAATTTATGACCGGTCAAGAATTTTCCAGACGGCTGATCGGCTTGGGCATGTCGAGCGCTCCGATTCGGCAGTCCGATCTGACGGGCGACAATCGAGAGCGGCTGGCTGCATTTTATCAAAATCGGTTCGAGGTGCCGTCCGATCCTTCGTTCTTTTCGACGACGACGGATCAGGCCGGCAATGCGCTGGATGAGGCCGCCAACACTATCGGAGGGCCGCTGTTTAAAGATGTTATCGAAAATAAACGGACCGCCGGGGAGGCGCTCGCTCAATTGAAGGAGAAGCTGGAGCAGGAAGCGGCTGCTCCGAATAAGGAGAAAGCGCAATGAGGCGCGGCTTCTTCCTTGGCACGGCGGCGATGCTGCTGACGCTGCTTGCGCTTGGCGGCTGCTCGGACGAACGGGCAGCCGAAGCGGAGGCGCCGGCGGTACTGAAAGTGGCGGACGTCGACCAACGGAACTTCTACAACATGTACGGCGATTACATCGGCGCTGTGTATCCGGACACGGATATTCAGTTGATAACGACCAGTGCGGCTACGGATTACAAAATATCGCGCGAGGAGCGCTTGCAGAGATGGAAAGAACTGCTGGCGAATGAAACGCCCGATCTTATCGTCATCCGGGACGACGAGACGTACCGGATGCTTGCTGACGAAGGGCTGCTTGTCGACCTCGCCCCGTTCATGCAGGCAAGCCAACTATCGGATAAGCAGCTTCACCCCGGCGTCATCGAGTATATGAAGCAGAATAGGGATGGCCTTATGTATGGCATGGGGACTACGTTCTCGGCTACTCGGCTGTATTACAACGAGGATTTGTTCCGGGAGTATGGCATCGACCCTCCGCATGACGGAATGACTTGGACGGAGCTGCTTGATCTGGCTTATCGGTTCACGGCGGCAAGCGCGGCGCCTGACGCTCCGATCGGTTATTATCAGGCTTGGTCGGGGCCTTCCGAGCTGGCGAGCACGATCGGAATGACGGAAGGCATCTCCATGTACCGGTTAAGCGCCGGTACGATGACCGTCGATACGCCGGCATGGCGCAAAGTGTTCGATACGGTGCTGTCCAGCTACAAGAGCGGCACGTTCCGCGCGCTGACGCCGGCAGGCGAGCAAAGCGAGGACGGCGAGACTTATTACGATGCCGCGGCGCTGAAGGGCGTCGATCTGTTCGCGAAAGGCAAGGCGGCAATGACTATTGCTTATTACGACAGCTATAAGACCGATTCCGCCAAATTTACGGTGAAGTCGGTCAATCCGCCGGTTGACGAAGCGACGCGCACCCGAAGCTATTCGTTCTACGCGAATCAGAAGCTGGCCATTCGCTCCGGCTCTCCGCAGACGAAGGCAAGCTGGAATTTTATCCGGTTTATGGTCAGCGATTATGTAGCGAAAGTGTCGGCGAGCCAGACGATGGATATTGGCATGCCAAGCAATCTTGCTTTTCAGCAGTATGCGAGGGACGAGGCTGCGGCGGCTCTGTATCGTCAGATGCCGGCGATGCCTCCGCTTGACGAAGGCGCGGCGGTGGACGGCGGCTTTTATAAGGAGATGGAGGACATGCTGAAGCAGGAAATCGCCGATGCGCTGTCGGACAAGCAATCCGTCGACGAGATGCTGCAGCGCATGCAGGAGCAGGGGCAGCGGTTGATCGACGAGGCGCGCAACAAGGCGGACGGGATGAATAACCCGCGCGACTAGAACAATGCCGCACATTGTGTGCATTGGCAGGTTAGGAGAACGGATCGTGAGACAACAACGGAATCGCCGAGGATGCGAATCGGGCGGATGGCGGCGGCATGCGGCTCTGTGGCTCAGCGCGCTGCTGCTCGCTCTGGTATTGGCCGGCTGCTCGGAGGATCGGCGGGAACAGCCTGCCAAGGTTCATCTTAAAGTGCTGGACAGCAACGAGTACGGCTTTAATATGATGTATGGCGATTATGTGAATGCCGCATTCCCGAATGTTGAGGTTGAAGTCGTCCCGATGGGGGAGGCCAACAGCTATAAGCTTTCGCTCAAGGATCGCATTCAGAAGATGAAGACGCTTATTGCAACGGAACAGCCGGATCTTATTATGCTGTCGGACGACAGCATGTATCGCGCGCTGGCGGACGAAGGGATGCTTGGCGAGCTGTCCGCTTACTTGACGGCCGAGCCGGAATTGGAGAAGCATATTCATCCCGGCGTCATGGAGCAGATGAGAAACGCTCGGAACGGCGAGCTGTACGGGCTGTCGACCGATATTAGCGCTCAACTGCTGTATTACAATCAAGACTTGTTCGATAATCTTGGCGTCGATCCGCCGCAAGACGGGATGACGTGGGACGACCTGCTGAAGCTTGCGCAGCGCATTACGCAGGCGAGTCCGTCGGCGGACGGAGCGATCGGCTTTCTTCCCGATTTTACCGGTCCTAGCGGGCTTGCCAGCTTGATTGCGCTGACCGAGGGGCTAGGCATTTTCCCTTACCGGGCGTCCGCTGGCCTGATGCTGGCCGACACGCCTTCGTGGCGGCATATTTTCAAGACGGCGCTGGAGGCATATCAGGCGGACGTTTTTCGGACCAAAGGCTCGGATGCCGGTAGCCTTAATCAGCCCGCCGCCTCCGGAGGAGATGCCGGGCAGCGGGATTGGTTCACGGAGGGCCGCGCAGGCATGGTCATCGCCAATTACGGTTCCTATGCGGGTGTGCCGTTCAAGCTGGGCGCCGTCGCTCCGCCTGTCGACGATGCCACGCGCTCGCGCAGCTACGGCTTCGGCTCCTCTTTTACGATGAGCATTCGGGCCGGGTCGCCATTGGCGAAGGAGAGCTGGGACATCGTCGCGTTCATGATGAGCGATTACGTGGCGAAGGTGCGCGCGGGGCTGGGAGCCGATTATCGCGGTTCCTTCCCCAGCAATGCGACGTATGCCGATCACGCTCGCGAGCCGTTCGTTGCCTCGATCTATCGGCAATTGCCTTCGTTCGTGCCGGACGAGAACGGAGCGGCGCTGAGCGGCCCCGCATATAAAGAAATGAACGATCTGGTGCGGCTTGAAATGGACGAGGCGTTGGCGGGCAGGCAATCGTTCGACGAGATGATCGAGCGGATGCAGACGCAGGGGCAGCAGCTTTTGGAACGGGACAGAAGAAGCGGAGAGAAGCAGTAAGCGCGACATGAGAGTGAGCGGGAAGCAAGTCCCGATGGAGCGTAAGCTGCAATATGGAACAATGCCGCGAACGGCAAAGCCTCGCGAAGCTTTGCCGTTCGCGGCATGCTGAGCCAGTGGCGGACGATAGGCGTGAACGGGCGCGGCGAAAGAATATGGGCTGCGAGCGAAACGCGCCAACCGGACGCGCCAGAGTGTCGAGAACCCCTTGTCTTGGTCCAAGACAGAGGGGTTTTCTGTTATTTTGAGGTTGCAAGGAACGCAGCAGGGTGGAATTGCGTCTACAGAGCTGGGCGGTCGATCGTATGCCTCGCGTTGTGAAACAAGAGCCTGCCGCAGACGGTTATTTGACTTGTTAACGATTCTATTCCGGATTAAGGGTCTCGCACGGACACGTAATCTTAAGCCAACGTTACTTTTCAGTACTTGGCAAGCGATTAAGCGGCTTTACGGAGCACTTATTCTACTGCGTGCCAGTATTCAAACGGAATAGGCACCTCCAAGGGGCTCTTAAGCAGGCTGTCGAGCAAGATGATATCGACAGCCCGACGAGCCATCCGGATGCGGGTTTACGTGCGGCGGAACTTTGGCGTCCACCCGACTAAGCATCAAATTTGTCCACGGAAGCGAGGGGCGCTTTATGCTACAATCAAGACGTGAAAGCGCATTAAGCTATAGGACGAAAGGAAGCGGTTCACATGACGATACATAAGGGCACGGCGGTTGTGACGGGGGCGGGCAAAGGCCTCGGCCTCGGCTTGGCCCAAGGCTTGCTGGAACGGGGCTGGCGCGTTGCCGCCGGCGTGCACGGCGAGGCGTCGGAGGTGCTGTCCCGGCTGCAGGCGAAGTACGAGAGCGCAATGCTGATCGTCGGCATCGATATCGGCAGCGACGACAGCGTGAAGCAAGCGGCCGAGCAAGCGGCGGGTTGGGCGGATCGGATCGATCTGATCGTGAACAACGCGGGCGTGCTTGGCGATATTGACCGTAAGCTGCCGAACGAGCTTGATTTTGACGAAATGCTGCAAGTGATGAACGTGAATTCGCTCGGACCGCTGCGCGTGACGCAAGCGTTCGGCTCGATGCTGTTCCGGTCGGAACGTCCGATCGTGGCGAACATATCTTCCGAGGCGGGCAGCGTGGGCGCATGCGATCGCGATAGCTGGTACGGCTATTGCATGTCGAAGGCGGCGGTCAATATGCAGTCGGCGCTCGTTCACAATCAGTTGAAGACGGTTGGCGGACGCGTCCTTGTGCTGCATCCGGGCTGGGTGCAGTCCTACATGCACGGCGAGCTGAACACATCGGCAAGACTGACCGTCGAGCAAGCGGCGGCCAACGTGCTTGGCGTCATTGAGCGAGAAGCGGATTGGCCGGACGTGAACGGCAAGCCGCCTTATATCGATACCGAATTCGGGGAGGGATTGCCGTGGTAACGAAAGAGACAGGATTACGCCGGGCCGTGCTGCTCGGCGATTATACGAATGCCCCTTATCATCCTTTGCAGAATGTAGAAGCCGAAATCGTCGGCACGCTCGGCGGCGCATTCCAGATCGAAGTGACCGAGAATGCGGAAGCGCTCGTCTCGGATTTGACGCCCGATGCCGCTCTGTTTATTTCGTACGCGGACCGCTGGTCCGGCACGGTAACGGATGAGCAAGCGGAAGCTTTGCTGTCGTTCGTTCGCGGCGGCGGCGGACTGCTCTCGCTCCATAGCGGCGTCTCGCTGGCGAATCATCCGAAGCTGCTGCCGCTGTTCGGCGGCCGGTTCGTCAGCCATCCGCCTTATCAGCCGCTTGCGTTCTCGCCTGCCGGTCCTTCGGCCGCGGAGCTGGCGGAAGGCGAGGCGGCGGATAGCCGCACGCTGTCCGCGCTCCGCGCTTCGCTGCAGCCGTTCGTGCTGGACGAGGAGCCTTATTTGTACGAGCTGGCGGAAGCGCCGGAGGGAGGCCGGGAGGTGCTGCTGTACTACGCGTTCGAAGGGCAGTTGTATCCGGCGCTCTGGACGCAGACTTACGGACAAGGCCGCATCGTGAACGTGATGCCGGGCCATACGGTGCAGTCGCTGCAGCATCCGGCCGTGCGGCGGATGCTGGCCGCCGCTGCCGAATGGGCGGCGAGAGGATAGCCGTCGCCGCAATATAGATGGCGGGGAACTCTGAGAGAGATTGTATTTTGAACAATCATAACTTGCATATTTACGCAATATCCGTTTCGAGCTATATTTATAGTATTAATTCCATAAAGTGCAATCGCCGCGCGTAAAGCATACGCCGTCTTGTCCGAACGTTGAGGTTCGGATGGGGCGGCGTTTTATTTTTGTACAGGGAAGAGGGAGATGGCGATGTTGAACGTGCAGATGCAGGAGAAAGCGCATCGGGAATGGTTGGAGCGGCATGCGGGACGGAGGCAAGGCGAGGCGAAGCGGCGGCTGCTGGAAGGGCATGCGTATGCGGAGAAGCTGTTTGCCGCCACAGTATGGCTGCCGGCCGTCGGACATTTCGAGTTTCTGCATCCGGAGTACGAGGTGAAAGATTGTAGCGACCAGCCAAGATTTCTGGACTTTGCATATATTCGTCCGCCTTATCGTATTTGCTTCGAGATCGACGGCTTCGGGCCGCATGCCAGAGATGCAAGCCGGCGTACGTTCGCGGAAGGCCTGATGCGGCAGAATCGACTGACGCTGGACGACTGGATCGTCTTTCGGTTCTCGGTTGACGATATCGAGCGGCACCCGCGCAAATGCCAGCAAATCGTTATGCACATTCTGGGCAAATGGTACAGCTCCGAGCAGCAGCCTGCGCCGCTTACGCGGACGGAAACCGAGATGCTTCGGCAAGTGATTCAAGCGGGCGGCCCGGTTAAGGCGGACGAATTGGCGGGACGGATGAGGCTGTCGATTAACTACGTCCGACGGGTTCTCAAACAGCTCTATATGAAAGGCTGCCTGCAATCCGCATATCCGAATTCCGTCCATCGAATTGGCGCCTACGTCCCTGCTTCCCGTCCCTCGCGTCGATAAGTATTATCGAAATGAGTGGCTGCTGCCTTTTCTAGTGATACTGATAGTGATGCAAGAGAGGGAGAGTAGCTGCCGAGCGTCTGGTGTGACACAAAAAGTGATGCAAGAGAGGGAGAGTAGCTGCCGAGCGTCTGGTGTGACACAAAAAGTGATGCAAGAGAGGGAAAATAGCTGCCGAGCGTCTGGTGCGACACAAAAAGTGATGTAAGGGAGGTAGAGTAGCTGCCGGACCATCTGGTGTGACACAAAAAGTGATGTAAGAGAGGGAAAGTAACTGCCGAGCGTCTGGTGCGACACAAAAAGTGATGTAAGAGAAGGAAAGTAGCTGCCGGACCGTCTGGTGTGACACAAAAAGTGATGTAAGAGAGGGAAAGTAACTGCCGAGCGTCTGGTGCGACACAAAAAGTGATGTAAGGGAGGTAGAGTAGCTGCCGGACCGTCTGGTGCGACACAAAAAGTGATGTAAGAGAGGGAAAGTAACTGCCGGACCGTCTGGTGCGACACAAAAAGTGATGTAAGAGAGGGAGAGTAGCTGCCGGATCGTCTGGTGTGACACAAAAAGTGATGTAAGAGAGGGAGAGTAGCTGCCGAGCGTCTGGTGCGACACAAAAAGTGATGTAAGGGAGGTAGAGTAGCTGCCGGACCGTCTGGTGTGACACAAAAAGTGATGCAAGAGAGGGAAAATAGCTGCCGAGCGTCTGGTGCGACACAAAAAGTGATGTAAGGGAGGTAGAGTAGCTGCCGGACCGTCTGGTGTGACACAAAAAGTGATGTAAGAGAGGGAAAGTAATTGCCGAGCGTCTGGTGCGACACAAAAAGTGATGTAAGAGAGGTAGAGTAGCTGCCGGACCGTCTGGTGTGACACAAAAAGTGATGTAAGAGAAGGAAAGTAGCTGCCGGACCGTCTGGTGTGACACAAAAAGTGATGTAAGGGAGGTAGAGTAGCTGCCGTCCGTCTGGTGTGACATAAAAAGTGATGTAAGAGAGGGAGAGCAGCCGCTCAATCGGCCGCCGCTAGCTATGCATCCGCACCGCTAGCGGCGGCTCGCGCTTACGTCATCCTACATTCCGGACCTTCCCGAGGAATGTATTGATGGCGTAGTAGGCGGCGCCGCGCACGGCGGAGCGGTCTTGCAGCTCGGCGAACAGAATGCGCATCCGTTCGCGGTGGTACGGAAGCGTGCGCTGGTCGACCGCTTCCTGAACGGAGGCTTCGAGCCAGCGGCTCGCATGACTGATCCGGTTGCCGATAATGACGACGTCCGGATTAAATACATTGACGATGTTCGCGATGCCGGCGCCCAGATAGCTTCCGATCGAGCGGAACAGTTCAATCGCCCGTTCATCGCCGGCCTCCGCTGCTGCGACGAGACTGTCCAGCTCGCCCTCCAAGCCGATCTCGGCGGCGCGATCCAGCAGCGCATTTTCCGAGGCGTACAGCTCCCAGCAGCCGCGGTTGCCGCAGCGGCACGGCTTGCCGTTGTACTCGATCGACAGGTGGCCGAGCTCTCCGGAGAAGCCGGAGGCCCCTTTATACAATTCCTTGTTCAAAATAATGCCTGTCCCGATCCCGATGCCGACGCTGACATAGATTTGATGCGGGATGCCGCGTCCGGCGCCGTACTTCTGCTCGCCCTGAGCGCCGGCATTTGCTTCGTTATCGATCGTAACGGGCACGCCGAATTTGTCTTCGACGAGCTTTTGCAGCTCTACGCGCTCCCATTCGAGGTTCGGAGCGAACAAAATTGCGCCTTTGTCGTCGACGATGCCCGGCACGCCGATGCCGATGCCGACGATGCCGTAAGGGCTTGCCGGTGCAAGAGCGATCAGCTTCTCGATGCATTCCGTTAGCTGCTTCAGGCCCGACGCCATATCGGGGCGCTTCATCGACCATTGCCGTTCCTCGATGACATTGCCGCGCAGATCGGTCAGCACGCCGCGAATGTAGTTGACGCCCAGATCGATCCCGATTGCATGGCCGGCCTGCGCATTGAACAACAGCATGACCGGCTTGCGGCCGCCTTTCGATTCGCCTTGGCCGATCTCCTCGACAAGCTGGGCATCGATAAGATCGAGCACCAAGCTGGATACCGTCGCTTTGTTCAGCCCCGTCTGCTCGGATATTTGCGCTCTGGACAGCGGTCCGCCTTTAAGCACGGAGTCGAACACGATTGCCGTATTTATTTTTTTAATCATCGTTTGATCGCCTGTCGGCTTCGGTTTCGCCATCTTTTTGACATCCTCTGCAACAATAGTGGTTCTATTGTAGCATAACCATCATGGTTTGTTTAGTCGATAAACGAAGTAACTTAATTTTTGGGAAAATTATGAAGCTGTACCGTGAGACAGCATAAATGAGGTTCCTCATTAAAAGACGACCCGAGCGTCCGCGGCACAATCGACTCGTCGATCGCCATTGCCGACTCCGCTCCTTTTGCAGAAGGGATCTCTCGCTAACGTCAACGCGATAAAGCGATGAATGAAGGGACCGCGGGGAGGCTACAATACGACGGATATGACAAAATAATTTTCGACGAAATATTCAACGAACCGATCAAAAAAAATGTTCAAAAAACTTAGTTTGTTTAATAGACAAACCAAGTTCCAGAGTGGTATGCTGTCGTTAGAACATCGCAATGCATTCGGCAACGGAGCTCGGAACGATCTTCCTAACCGAAGCGCAGGCAACGCAGTTTTGCACTAAATCATACTGAGGAGGATAAGTTAACGATGGCTTATTTCGCTAACATTCCGCAAATCAAATTCGAGGGCAAAGGCTCCGACAATCCGCTTGCATTCAAACATTACGATCCGCAACAAGTTGTTCTCGGCAAAACGATGGAGGAGCACCTCCGCTATGCCGTAGCTTACTGGCACACTTACACGGCAGACGGCACCGATCCGTTCGGCGCTGGCACGGCTGTACGCGAGTGGGACAAACTGAGCGGCCTTGACAAAGCAAAAGCTCGCGTTGAAGCGAACTTCGAATTCATGGATAAGCTGAACATTCCTTACTACTGCTTCCATGACCGCGACATCGCTCCAGAAGGCGCTACGCTGCAAGAAACGAACAAAAACCTCGACGTTATCGTCGCTATGCTGAAAGACAACATGAAGACGTCCGGCAAAAAACTGCTCTGGAACACGGCTAACATGTTCACGAACCCGCGCTTCGTACACGGCGCAGGCACGACGAGCAACGCCGACGTATATGCATATGCTGCTGCACAATTGAAAAAAGGTCTGGAAACGGGTAAAGAGCTCGGCGCTGAAAACTACGTATTCTGGGGCGGCCGCGAAGGCTACGAAACGCTTCTGAACACGGACATGAAGCTGGAGCTGGACAACCTGGCCCGCCTGTACCACATGGCTATCGCTTACGCGAAAGAAATCGGCTTCGACGCTCAATTCCTGATCGAGCCTAAGCCGAAAGAGCCTACGAAACACCAATACGACTTCGACGCGGCTACGACGATCTCGTTCCTGCAAAACTACGGCCTGAAAGACTACTTCAAGCTGAACCTTGAAGCGAACCATGCAACGCTTGCCGGCCACACGTTCGAACACGAAATCCGCGTTGCTGCAATCAACGGCATGCTGGGCTCGCTCGACGCGAACCAAGGCGACCTGCTGATCGGCTGGGATACGGACGAGTTCCCTACGGACCTGTACTCCACGACGCTTACGATGTACGAAGTTCTCAAAGCAGGCGGCCTGGGCCGCGGCGGCGTAAACTTCGACGCGAAAGTTCGCCGTGCGTCGTTCGAGAAAGAAGATCTCTTCCTCGCTCACATCGCTGGTATGGACAGCTTCGCTTGGGGCTTGAAAGCTGCAGCTAAACTGATCGAGAACAAAGTGCTCGACAGCGTAGTTGAAGATCGTTATGCAAGCTTCCAATCCGGTATCGGCGCTGAGATCGTATCCGGTAAAGCAACGCTGGCTTCCCTGGAGCAATACGCGCTGCAAAACAACCCGATCGTTAACAAATCGGGCCGTCAAGAGCGCATCAAGCTGATGCTCAGCGAAGCAATTTTCAACGTATAATCAACATCCGTTTCGAGACCGGACACGGTTTCGGCCATCATAATTCAAGGTCAAAAAGTCGGCTTATTTAGCTGGCTTTTTGACCTGTTGAGGGGAGTATCGTCGGACGATGAGTTATGTAATCGGTATTGACCTCGGAACGAGTGCCGTCAAGGCGCTGCTCGTTGACCGAGAGGGCGCGGTTCGCGGCGAAGCGTCGCGCGCATATCCGCTGTTCCATGAGCATTCCGGCTGGAGCGAGCAGAAGGCGGACGATTGGGTGGAAGCGACGATCGAAGCGCTGAAGGAATTGTCCGGCTCCGCCGGCGTTAACCCTGCGGAAATCGAAGGCATCAGCTTCTCCGGTCAAATGCACGGCCTCGTGCTGCTGAATGGCGAAGGAAGCCCGGTTCGCAACGCGATTCTGTGGAACGATACGCGCACGACGGCGCAATGTCGCGAAATCGAGCGTACGCTTGGCGACAAGCTGCTTAGCGTTACCCGCAACCCGGCGCTGGAAGGCTTCACGCTGCCGAAAATTTTGTGGGTTCGTCAGAACGAGCCGCAAGCGTTCGAGCAATCGAAGCTGTTCCTGCTGCCGAAAGACTATGTGCGTTACCGGTTGACCGGCGAGCTGCACATGGACTATTCGGATGCGGCAGGCACGCTGATGCTGGACGTTGCGAACAAGCAATGGAGCAGCGACGTATTGGCGGCATTCGAACTGCCGGCATCGTTCTGCCCTCCGCTCGTCGAATCGCACGGTCTGGTCGGCACGCTGCTGCCTGCAGTTGCGGAGCGTTCGGGTCTGCCGGCATCGGTTAAAGTATTCGCAGGCGGCGCGGACAACGCGTGCGGCGCAATCGGATCGGGCATTCTGTCCGAAGGGCTGACGCTGTCGAGTATCGGTACGTCCGGCGTTATTCTCAACTACGAGAACGACAAGGATGCCGACTTCGCCGGCAAGGTTCACTTCTTCAACCACGGCAAAGAAAATGCGTTCTACGCAATGGGCGTTACGCTGGCGGCAGGCTACAGCCTGAGCTGGTTCAAGAACACGTTCGCCGCGGGCGAATCGTTCAACCAAATGCTTGAGGGCGTTGGCGACGTGAAACCGGGCGCAGGCGGTCTTCTCTTCACGCCTTACCTCGTAGGCGAGCGTACGCCGCATGCGGATGCGCAAATTCGCGCAAGCTTTATCGGCGTAGACGGCTCGCATCGCCGGATCGATTTTGCCCGCGCGGTTATGGAAGGCATTACGTTCTCGCTCAACGAGTCGGTCGACCTGTTCCGCAAAGCCGGCAAAAAAATCGAGACGGTCATCTCGATCGGCGGCGGCGCGCAAAACCCGGTATGGCTGCAAATGCAAGCCGATATTTTCAACGCGACGGTTGTCGCGCTGGAGAACGAGCAAGGTCCGGGCCTTGGCGCAGCGATGCTCGCAGCTTACGGCTGCGGCTGGTTCGCAAGCCTCGATGCTTGCGCGGACAAATTCGTGAAACGCGGCGCAGCGTACACGCCGAACCCGGAAGCGGTCGAGACGTATGCCGGCCTGTTCCGTATTTACCAGCAAGTGTATGAGCAAACGCGCGGCCTGAATACGGCGCTTGCCGCATACCGCAACTAATCTGTAATTTCTTACTTTCACATAATGCGCAACTTGGCGCAGCTACCGCAAGCCGCTCTTTCGAGACTTAGACTCCGAAGGGGCGGTTTTAATTTTGTCTACTTTCGCGCGTGCAGTGGCATAAAAAGTGATGCACCAGCGTCCCAAGAGTGCCCAACCGGCGTGCAGTGGCATAAAAAGTGATGCACCATCTTCGCGAGAGTGTCCAACCGGCGTGCAGTGACACCAAAAGTGATGCACCATCTTCGCGAGAGTGCCCAACCGGCGTGCAGTGGCATAAAAAGTGATGCACCATCTTCGCGAGAGTGCCCAACCGGCGTGCAGTGGCATAAAAAGTGGTGCACCAGCGTCCCAAGAGTGCCCAACCGGCTTGCAGTGGCATAAAAAGTGATGCACCATCTTCGCGAGAGTGTCCAACCGGCGTGCAGTGACACCAAAAGTGATGCACCATCGTCGCGGGAGTGCCCAACGGGCGTGCAGTGGCATAAAAAGTGATGCACCATCTTCGCGAGAGTGCCCAACCGGCGTGCAGTGGCATAAAAAGTGATGCACCATCTTCGTGAGAGTGCCCAACCGGCGTGTAGTGGCATAAAAAGTGATGCACCAGCCCCGAGCTCTCAAACGGCCCGCGTACCCCTCTATGCCATGAGTGTGCGTAAAACCCCCGGGAGCGATAAGCCTCCGGGGGTTTTACGTTTCTCTTGCGCGCTCTTGCAACGCGCGGCCGAACTATATGCTGAAGCTGTATGCGCCCCATATTTCTTCCGGGCCTACGCCGAGCTTATCGGCGATGAGCTTGGCGGTCAGCCGCTTCGGCTTTTTGATTTTGCCGTTGCGGATTTTGGATATTGTCGTCAGCGAGATATGCGTCGAGCGCGCCAGCTCTGTGACGGATACGTTCTTGGCGGTCATCAGAAGACGGAGCTTGAAGGAGGAGTCGATCTCCTCCTGCTGCGGCTCCAGATGAAGCAGGACGACGGCGCTGCTCTTGATCTCGCCGGTCCAATGGCGGAATGTCATGAACAAGGCGCGCGCCGTGTAGACTTGCTCTTCAATGTTGAGACTGAACATGCAGGCCTGCGGCTTCCGATTGGCCGACGAATAGTCGATCGCCCGCTTCACATGCCTTCTGTCGTTGGCGGAGATGAACTGGAGCACGGACTGGCACAGAAAAGCCGACGCGTCGTATTTCACGGGCGTCGTGTAGCTCGTAACGGATTGAACCGTCATCTCCCCGTCAAGAACGACGGCTCCTACGGCGCGTTCTCCGCGAACGATCGAATCGATCCACTGCTGCTCCGTCACATCGTGCAAAATAACGGCATATCGGATAGCCCCGTCGCCCGACCGGCTAATTCGCATGACCTCAAGGCGGACATCGAATTCTATATCGCTCTTGGTGCGAATGCGGCACCAAGGCACGACCGCCTTCGGCTGGACAAGCTCGCGCAGCCGTTTGAACGGATCGCTCGTCCCGGCGTGAACGACGACCCATTGCGATGGAGAGGTGCCGAGCACTTGCTCCCTCACATAGCCGCTCCATTCATGGAAAGCGTCGTTCATATCGACTAGACGAACCGCATCCTGCGAAGCATCGACAATAAGAATCGGAGCGGAACTGAACGAAAACACGTCATACATGCGCTGGCACCTCTCTACGTCAGAATAGATAACCTCGAACCGATGTCAACAAACTACTTTCATTGTAACATCTTCAATGTTATATAACATGACATATTTGAATGATTATTTGTAACATCTGATGATCGGGATTAGATTTTTTTTGTACAATTTAGTGACAACGCAAGCTTGCGGTGGATAAAAATGGGGACGTCCGGACAATGTAAGAAGGCTATGCGCTGCCGCTAAGCCCGCCGTACAGCAAGAGCAGCAGTATCGCATGCGCGGCAAGCCGCGCTCATTACATAAGCGGAAGGAGAATGGGCATGGAAAGCACGAACGGTTCGGCGCTGCTGTTTCAATTCGCCGACAATGCCAGCGCGCTGGACGCAAGCGCGACGCTTCGCGATCTCGGTTACGATCCGGTTGCGCATGAGGGAGGACGCATTCATATTCATCTGGAAGGAAGCGACTTGACGTCCGCGCTGGAAATTGCAATGTCGCACGGCGGGGAGCTCGTCGACGAGAAGCCGATCGATCCGGCCGCGGTAACGGGACTTGCCTACGGAATGGACAGTATTCCGATACCGGCGCATACGGTTAACGAAGATTGGACGGACGCGTATGCGTCAGGCAGCGGCTTGTATGCCGACGAAAGCGAGGGTCTCCACAATCGCGACGAAAGCGGAGGGGAGGAAGAGACGTTCAGCCCCGACGACGGTTCTTACGATCATATTTCCGGCGATGTTCATATTTAAACGACAAGGGCTGCTCGACGGTCGCTGGCGACCATCGAGCAGCCCTGTGTTTATAATTGATATTGCGCCTGCTCCGCAGCGCTTTTGCCGGCTGCATAGCCAGTGGAGAAAGCGGCCGTAATGTTATATCCGCCGGTATAGCCGTGAATATCGAGCACCTCGCCGCAGAAGTAAAGCCCGCGCATCAGCTTCGACTCCATCGTCTTCGGATCGATTTCCTTCAGGTTGACGCCGCCGCCGGTGACGAAAGCCTCCTCGATCGACCGCGTCCCGTAAGCGCGCAGCGGGAACGATTTGACCGCCTTGGCCAGCTCCGCCCATTGCTGCTTCGGAATATGATCGTACGTCAGCGTATCTGACAATCCGGCGCGAGCCAGCAGCAGCGGGATCATTTTGTCCGGCAGGTAGCCGTGCAGCACGTTCTTGATCGCTTTCTTCGCATCCGTCTCCGCCAGCTTGAGCGTCTCGGCATACACCGCGTCGGCGGTCTTGTCCGGCATCAGGTCGATCGTCAGCACGATGTTGCCGATCTGGAACTGCTTGAGCGCCTTCACGACGAATTGGCTGCAGCGCAGCGCGATTGGTCCCGAAATGCCGAAGTGGGTAAAAATCATATCGCCGCGATGCTCGACAATCCGTTTGCCCTTCGGATTCCAGACGGACAGTCCGACATCGCGCAGCGATACGCCTTGCAGCTCCTTCGATACGATGAACGGCTCGTTCGACGTGATCGGCACTTCCGTCGGGAACAGCTCCGTAATCGTGTGGCCCGCTTTCTCCGCCCATGCGTAGCCGTCGCCCGTCGAGCCGGTATGGGGAACCGATTTGCCGCCGGAAGCGACAATGACGGCCGAGCTCGCAATTCGCTCCCCGGAGCGCAGCCTCACCCCGGCCACCGCGCCGTCCGCATACAACACTTCGCCAACCGGCGCGTGGGAGCGAATCGCAACCCCCTGTTTGACAACTTGATTAATGAGCGCGTCGACGACCGTCTTCGCTTTGTCCGTCACCGGGAACATCCGGCCGTTGTCCTCCTCCTTCAACCGGATGCCGAGCTTCTCGAAAAAGCCGATAATGTCCTTGTTGCCGAAATTCGTAAGCGCGCTGTACAGAAACCGGCCGTTGCCCGGTATATGCTTAATGAGCTCGTCCATCTCTTTATTGTTCGTGACGTTGCATCGTCCGCCGCCGGATATGCCGAGCTTCCGTCCGAGCTTGTCGCCCTTATCGAGCAGCAGTGTCCGTGCTCCGGACGAGCTGGCCGCGATTGCGGCCATTAATCCGGCGGAACCGCCGCCGATAATAATTACATCGTAAACCATATTGTTCTTCATCCTCCGCGTCATCTCTGCTATGCCCTTCATTGTAAACGGATTAGGCTCTATTGGCAAAGCGGCGGCCTCTTCCGGGGCGGGGCAATAAACCGCTTGCATTTCCTTGCCAAAAGTGTTAAACGTATGTACAAAAGGACGAAGGACGTGCGCCATGACTCAATCTCATCACAACGGACAGCCGATACGATTTACGATTGCGAGTCCGGTAGACCGACTGCCGCTGGATGCCGCCGAGTGGGCCGCCTCCGGGGAGCCGATCGGGGTCGTATGCTTGGTTCACGGCATGGGCGAGCATAAGGGGCGGCAGGCCGCCATCATCGGACCGCTGTGCGAATCGGGCTTCGTCGTTATTCATTACGATCAGCGCGGACACGGACGTTCCGGAGGCCGCCGGGGGCATGCGCTGCAATTAAGCGATTTGACGCGCGATCTTGAGGCCGTGACAGAGGAGGCTGCCCGCCGCTATCCGTCGCTGCCGCTGTTTGTTTACGGCCACAGCATGGGCGGCAATATTGCGATCAACTATGCGCTTCGGCATCAGCCGAAGCTTGCGGGCGTCGTGCTGACCAGTCCGTGGCTGCGGCTGGCCTTTCAGCCGCCGGCGTGGAAGGTGAGGCTCGGCCGCGCGATCGGTAGGCTGTGGCCGACGTTCTCGCAATCGACGGGGCTCAACTCGGGCGCCTTGTATCGGCAGGGCCATCCTTCCCCGGCGCCGACGGTCGACGAGCTGTCGCATGGCCGGATTACCGCTTCCATGTTCACGTCGATTGTCGACGGCGGCGAATGGGCTATTGCCCACGCGGGCGAATGGAATGCGCCGCTGCTCGTTGCGCATGGAACGGCGGACGGCATTACTTCATATGAAGGAAGCCGCCAATTGGCCGCCAATGCGGACCCGCAGCAATGCTCCTTCATCGCCGTGGAGGGGGGCTACCACGAGCTGCATCACGATCCGGACGGCCCCGAGACGATGCGGGCGATAGCCGGGTGGCTGAAGGAGAGAGTCGAGGGATTATGTTCCGGAGAAAGCTCCAATTAACACTCTCTTAACAATGGCGTGGAATAATCAAGGCAGCCCTTTTATAAGGCCGTCGGCCGGGCTGCCCGCCAAGAGATGGAATAACGTTGTCAGTTGTCTAAATAGACGGCTGTTTTTTTGTTTAACCAGTAAACAAATAGGAATTGTAAAAAACGTTGTAGTAAAATTGCTGGAAGTATGATTTAATCTGTGATAAATGATGGAAAAAATAAGCCGATATTTGTATCGGCAACGGATACAAAGATAGGAGGCAAGTTGCCGGATGTGGAAAACGATGATGCTGCAAGTATTCATATCCATGCTGACGCCTCTTGTCTATCAGTTGTGGCACGACCGGCCCAATTACGACGCCAAGCGGAGCGCCCGGTTCACCGGTCTGATCTGCGGCATATCGATGGCGCTATGCATGCTCATGTCGATGCACACGTCATCGGGCTACCAATTCGATATCCGTCTTATTCCTTTTATTATCGGCTCGCTGTACGGCGGATACTGGAGCATGGGAGCGCTCACGGTTTTATACGCCGGGCTTAGAATCCCGTTCTTCCATACGGAGGGAGAGTGGGCGGCGTTCGGGATATTCCTTATCATTTTTTGCCCGATGCTGCTGCTGTCCATTCAACCGTTCCAATTGGCCAGACGGAAGGACAAGCAGAAGATTGGAGCGGTCCTCATTACGGTGCTGCAGTTGTTCTACAGCATCACGATGCTGATCGACGTTATGCTGACGAAGCCGAGGCTTGTCTGGGATCATGTATGGATGCTCGGCGGTCTCATCGTGCTGTCGTATCTTGTGTTATGGTCGTCGATCCTTATTATGGAAAATATGCGCGAAAAGCTGCTGCTGCACCGTCAGCTTAGACGGATGTCGGACAAGTACCGGGCCGAGGTGCAGAAGCTGCAGCAGTTCATTGACGAAACGCCGCTCGGCGTCGTTCTCCTCGACTCGGAGGGAAGAATTACGCATTTAAATGAGGTGGCGCATATGCATTTCACCCCTTCAAGCAAGAAGGGCGCCGTTCACGAAATGCGCGGCCGCACTTATCTGGAGCTGATCGATCCGGCACGGGACGAGCTGTGCATCGGCATGCTGAGGAAGGCGCTCGGAGGCAGCCGCACCACGGTCGAGCTTGTCGAGACGGAAGGACGAGTGCTCGTGAAGACGGCTTTCACGATGCGCGACAACGAAATGACGGGGCCGACCTCCATTACCGGAGCGGCGCTGATTATGCATGACATAACGGAGCTTCGCCACCTGCGCGACGAGCTCGGCAGAATGGACCGGCTTAGTCTGGTCGGGCAGATGGCGGCAAGCATAACGCATGAGATTCGTAATCCAATGGCCGTCATTCGCGGCTTCGTCCAACTGATGAAGGAGCGCGCGAACGATGGTCAGCTTGAATATTTCCGCATTATCATGGAAGAGCTGGATCGGGCGAACGCCATTATTAACGACTTTTTGTCTCTGGCGCAGAATCGTTTGATCGACAAGGCTCATTCCTCGCTGAACGATCTGATGTCGGAGATGCTGCCGCTTATTCAAGCGGATGCGAATTTGCGCGGCATTCAGGTCGAATGGCAGCCGAAGCCGGACCTGCCTGTCCTGTGGCTGAACGACAAAGAGATGAAGCAGCTTATTCTGAATCTTGCGCGCAACGGGCTGGAGGCGATGACGGACGGAGCCGGCGTGCTGCGGCTGTCGACAGACACGCTGCCCGGAGCGGTAAGGCTGCGCGTGCAGGATAACGGAGTCGGCATTTCGCAGGAGAAGATGGACAAGCTGTTCGAGCCGTTCTTTACGACCAAGTCGAGAGGAACGGGGCTTGGGTTGCCGGTATGCCTCAGCATAGCCGAGCGTCATAACGGCAAGATCGAAATCGAGTCGGAGGAAGGAATGGGTACGACGTTTATCGTCACCTTCCATCTGGAGGAGAGCGCAGCCGAAGTCGCCGCTGCTGCGGCGGAGCACAAAAGAATCGGATAAGGCTGTACCCCGCCGAGCATACTATCGCTTGGAAGGGGGTCAAACGACGATGAGCAAGAAGAACGAATCGCAAGACAACGCGGCTGCGGACAAGCGGCGCTCCGGCTCCGGGAAAGCGCCGGAGAAGCAGGGGTACGACAAGAAGCTGGATGGTCCTAACCGTCCGTCTACATAAGGCGGATAACGCGATGAGCAGAGAACGGTATGAGGATTGGCTGGAAGAACGCGATGCCGAAGTCTACGGACAGGCGGACGATCCGGAGCTTGATCCGTACGAGATCGGCTTTCTGCCTGCTTTCCGGAAGGGGAGAGGGCCGAGAGCGCCGTTCGTCAACCGGTATGGCATCGTCATCGGCGATCATATGTATGCTTCTCCCGAATCGCCGCTGGAACAGTGGTCGAGAGATACGGACCCGGCCGTTATGGCGGGGGACGATTGGGTTCATCCCTACAAGGATATCGGCTTCCTGACGGCGGATAACCGTGCGATCTTCGAAGAAGGAGCCGCCGTGCAGAGCGGAATCATGCCGCATCCGGACAAGGATGTCGGCTATGCTTCCGATCCGCCGTCCTCCGGTCAATCCTGAGCGCGTCAAGCGGCGGAGTCGTTGCGGATGCGAATAGATATCGAATTGTTGCAGAGGGCAAGCAGCCGGCGGGGCCGGCTGCTTTTTCTTTACTTTCATTTTCCGCGAGGTTTATAATATGCATAATAAGTAACAATAATTAGAGGTTGAAAGGTGAGTGAGATACATGTCAATGTCCTTCGAACGATATATGCTGGATATGGTACAGCCGATGCGCGACGATCTGACGCGTCTTGGCATTCAAGAGCTGCGCACGCCTGAACAGGTGGAGGAGCATATCCCTAACGCCAAAGGCACGGCGCTGGTCGTCGTCAACTCCGTGTGCGGCTGCGCCGCAGGCCAATGCCGCCCTGGCGTCGCTATCGCGCTTCAGCACGACGTAACGCCGGAACATCTATATACGGTGTTTGCCGGTCAAGATAAGGAAGCTACGGCGAAGGCGCGCGAATATTTCGCACCGTATCCGCCGTCGTCTCCATCCATCGCGGTCATGAAGGACGGCGAGCTCGTCCATTTTATCGAGCGCCATCAAATCGAGAACCGCTCGGCTGAGGAGATTGCGGCCGATCTGGCGGCCGCTTTCGATCGGTTCTGCCGGTAATTGCAGAAAGGACGATAAGCGATGAGTTTGCAACGCGAAATTATCGAACGGCTCGGCGTGCAGCCGACGATCGACGCCGATGCGGAAATTCGTAAACGGGTCGATTTTCTCAAAAGTTATGTTCGCAAGTCCGGAACGACGGGACTGCTCATCGCCATTAGCGGCGGCATCGACAGCGCGGTGGCGACGGGTCTGTGCAAGCAGGCGACCGATGAGCTGTCTGCGGAAACCGGCAAGGAATATATTACGCTCGGCGTGTTCCAGCCTTACTCGGAGCAGTCCGATATCTCCGACAGCTATGCGACGGCAGACGCGTTCAAGCTGACGCATCGCGTGGAGACGAATATCGGAGAAGCGGTCGACGAGATGACGCTCGAAGTCGAGCACAGCCTGAAGGCGATCGGCATCAACCGCCATCTGAGCCGCGGCGGCAAAGGCAACATTAAAGCGAGAACGCGAATGGTGATGCAGTATGCGATCGCGTTCGATTTGAACCTGCTTGTGGTCGGCACCGATCACGCTTCGGAAGCGCTCACCGGCTTCTATACGAAGTGGGGCGACGGCGCGGTCGACATCACGCCGCTCAGCTCCTTGAACAAGCGTCAGGTACGTCAGGTTGCCGCCAAGCTTGGCGTTCCGCGAAGCATTCTCGATAAAGCGCCGACGGCCGGCCTGTGGGACGGCCAGACGGACGAGGACGAACTGGGCATCAGCTACGAGGACAACAGCAACTATCTCGAAGGCAAAGAGATCGATCCAGCCGTACGCGAGAAGCTGGAGAAACAATATTTGCGAACCGAACATAAACGCTCGCCGATTCCGGGCATTTAAGGAGTCGGACCAACGAAAAGCCGGGATATGATCGCATGCGATGCGAGCCGTCCCGGCTTTGTTTGCGGATAGAGGATACGCTGGAAACGGGGGAAGCGGGTTGATTATCGGAATCGGGCACGATATAGCCGACATTGACCGGGTAGCCGGCATATTGGAGAAGGAGTCGGGGGGACGCTTCATGGAGCGCGTCTTAGCCGGCCCGGAGCGCGAGGCTGCGGCGCAATTGACGGGCAGGCGGCTTGCGGAGTTCGTGGCGGGAAGATTCGCGGCCAAGGAAGCGGTCGTGAAGGCGCTCGGCTGCGGAATCGGCGCAACGGCTGGCTTGCATGACGTAATCGTCGACAGGGAGCCGAGCGGCAAGCCGGAGGTGCTGCTCTCGGTGCCGACGCAGCGCAAGCTCGGCTGGATCGGCGAACAGGGAGAGCCGACCGGGGGCGGCAGGCGCATCCACGTTACGATTACGCATGAACGCGGCCTGGCCTCTGCATTTGTCGTCATCGAGCGGGTGGGATGATTAGACTCCGCACCATTTGCCCATAGTAGGAATAATGTGACATTATTCCATACGGCAAGGGGGGCGGGCATGAACAAGCGATGGACGACAGGCGGAGGAAGATACAGAACGGGCGCATGCGTCAAATATGACGGTCTATACATCGATGGATGGGGCGGCGAGCTGCTGCTGCTTAGCGGCGACCGGTTCCCGAGCCATCCCGAGATGGGGCCGACGACATGGACGGTTGCCTCGGCTCCGAAGCGGCTGCATACGCTCGGAGCAACGGAGCCCGGCCGATATTATTAGCTTCATATCCGGAAGTCCAATAAGCCGGTCGGCATTCTGTGCCGATCGGCTTATTGGCGCGCGGCGAGCCAGTCGGCCAGCGCGTCGATTTGCGCCGCCGAGAGGCGGTCTCGGAACGGCGGCATGACGTCTCCGCCTTGCGCAATCTGGTCTGCTATCTCTTCCTTCGTCATGCGGGCGCCGACCTTGCGAAGATCGCTGTCGGGGCCGACCTTGCCGCTTAGATCGGCGGCATGACAGCTAATGCATTTGGCTTTATACAGCGCAATGGTGTCGGGCGGCCCTTGCAGCGCATTCGCTCCCCCGTCGGGGGAGCCGCTGGAAGAGCCGCAGCCTGCGATTGCGGCGACGGCCGCTATAGCTGCTATATAAGACAGCGGCTTTCCGGATAGCCTTGCCATCGATTATCCCTCTCTCGATCCGTATTGTTGTAGAGCATCTACTAATCAATTATACCATAAAGGTTTTTCGGCTTCTCTTTGCCGCGCAGTCTCTTTATAATGGGGGAAGGTTGCATAAATGCGCCGAGCAGCGATGAATCCAACACTAGGAGCTTATTCATATTGACATACGATAGCATATTGCACAGAAGATTGAACCAGATGGAGGCCGAGCACGTGCTGAGCGGCATATCGAGCCGCGAGGCGGGCTGGATGAACGACTCGACAGGCAAGGAGCTGAACCGGCTGTTTTATCCGATTGCCGGCGAAGGCTGGCTGCGGATGGAGGCCGGCCGAATTGCAATGGAGCCGGGCAAGCTATATCTGCTGCCGGGAGATGCGGTGCTGTCGTTCGGCACCGAAGGAAGCGAGAGCTTCGTCTTCTACTGGACGCATTACAAAATGAAGCTGGGCGATTATAACCTGCTGAAGGAGCTGGACGTTCCGTTCTGGGCCGCGGCCTCGAACAGGCTGGAGCTGGTCGAGCTATTCGAGAAGCTGATTCGCCTTCAGCGATCCGATTCGCTGCTTCAAGGCTGGCGGACGAAGGCGGCGCTGCTGGAGCTGATCGCTTGCTTCATGGAAGGCGCGGGATTGGAGCGGCAGATCGAGGCCAAGCGGGCTATGATGGAGCAATTCGACGACGTCCTGAGCTATATCGAGATGAACATTTCGGAGAGTATCTCGATCGAGCAGTTGGCTTCGATCGTCTGCCTTCATCCGAACTATTTTATTACGATGTTCAAGAGCCTGACCGGCACTTCGCCGGTTAACTATATGAATGAACGCCGGCTGGAGCAAGCACGCGCGCTGCTGTCGGAGACGGATATGGCCGTATCCGACGTTGCGACGCGCATCGGCATGCAGAACCATTACTTATCTCGGCTCTTCAAGCAGCAATACGGCGTGACGCCGCGCCGTTACAGAGAATTGTCGATGTCCATCGACGGGGCCGTGCAGCCGGCCAACGATTCGGATTGTGCCGAGAATACGGCAAGGAAGGAGGGAACTGTCCATGAGCGGAGCTCGCGATTTGATGAGGAGCGGCATTAACGGGGCGGATGCGCCGCAGGCGGTGCCTGCGGCCGCGCATTATTTTGGAACGGGACTGCTCGGCTGGTACGATGTCGTGAAGCGGAAGCTTCCGTGGCGGATCAACCGGGACCCGTACCGCGTATGGGTATCCGAGATTATGCTTCAGCAGACGCGCGTCGATACGGTTATCCCTTACTACGAGCGGTTTATGGCGAGATTTCCGACCGTTCAGGCGCTGGCGGAGGCGCCCGAGGAAGAGGTGCTGAAGCATTGGGAGGGGCTCGGTTATTATTCCCGCGCCCGCAATTTGCAGGCGGGCGCCAAGGAGGTCGTCGACCGGTTCGGCGGAATCGTGCCGGACGATGCGGCTTCCGTCGCTTCGCTGAAAGGCGTCGGCCCGTATACGGCGGGGGCGATCATGAGCATCGCGTTCAACCGGCCCGAGCCTGCCGTCGACGGCAACGTGATGCGCGTGCTGTCGCGGTTCTGGCTGCTGGAGGACGATATCGCGAAGCCTTCGACTCGCGTTCGTATCGAGAAGCTGGCAAGAGCGATCATTCCGGAAGGACGGGCGGGAGACTTCAACCAGGCGCTTATGGAGCTGGGTGCGCTCGTCTGCACGCCGAAATCGCCGGGCTGCTTGACTTGTCCGGTGATGGAGCGGTGCGAAGGCCGGCTGGCCGGCAAGGAGAAGGAGCTGCCGATCAAGACGAAGGCGAAGCCGCCGCGGCCGGAATGGCGTCTCGGCATTATCGTCGCGGGATCGGGCGAGCATGCGGGACAAGTGCTTGTAAGGCAGCGTCCGGAGACGGGGCTGCTTGCGCGCATGTGGGAGCTGCCGCATGTGCTCGTTCCGCAAGAAGCGGAGAAGAGGCTTGGCGGAGGCCGTGCGGCAAGCGGCAGGAAAACGAAAGGCCGCATGGCGGCCGGCGGCGCGGTCACGGCGCCGGATATGGATGCCGCCGCAGGGGAGCTTGCTTTGGACGATCGCGGCGCAGCGGCCGTTCAGCGGCAGGAGAGGCTTCCTGCGATGGCCGACTGGCTGGCGAGAACGATGCACGAGGAGAGCGGTCTGCTGCTCCGTCCGCTTCGCCATGTGACGGAGGCGGAGCATGTGTTCAGCCATATCCATTGGAAGATGGACGTGTTCGAAGCGGATATGCCAGCCGGATTCGAGGGACGCTCTGTTATGGGAGGAGCGGCAGCAGCCGTCGCGGAATCCGCAGCCGCATATGCCCTGTCTTCAAACAGCGGACCCTATGGGCGGACGGCTGCGCCGGACGATGTGGAAGGTCTGCTGCCGGAGGGCTACCGGTGGATCGGTCCGGAAGCGATGGAGACGCTCGCTTTTCCGAATTTATTTATAAAGCTGCTTCGGCAGTATTGGGAAATCGATGAAAGGGGAACGTCCAAATGAGCGAATTGCTGGACATGCTTCACCGTCATCGGATCGTGGCGATATTGCGCGGCATCGAGGCGGAACGCGCGGACAAAACGGCGCAGGCCATCATTGACGGCGGCGTGCGGCTGCTGGAAGTGACGATGAATACGGCCGGGGCGACGGCTATAATCGACCGGTGGCGGACGAAGTTCGACGACGGCGAAGCGCGAATCGGAGCGGGAACTGTGCTTGACGTGAAGATGGCGCGGGAAGCGGCGGCGGCCGGCGCGCAGTTTATGATTTCGCCGAACCTCGATGAAGAGGTAATTGCTTACGGCGCGGAACGCGGCATCTCCGTCTGGCCGGGCTGCATGACGCCGACGGAAATCGTACGCGCTTGGAAGGCGGGCGCCGAGGCGGTCAAAGTGTTCCCGATGGGGACGCTCGGCTGGAAATACCTTGCCGAAATTCGCGCGCCGCTCGATCGCATTCCGATGCTTGCCACCGGCGGCGTCAATCTCGACAACATCGGCGACTATTTCCGGGCCGGAGCATGCGCGGTCGGCATGGGGGCGAAGCTCGTCGATATGGACTGGGTTCGGTCGGGCGAGTACGGACGGATAACGGAACGGGTGCGGCAGTTCGTATCGGCGGTCGAAGCGCTGCCGCTGCCCGCGCATTGATCGACGAACGACAACGGACAAAAAAGTAGCCTGCAGCGCATTTGCTGCAGGCTTTTCAACATACATTTTATATCAAAGGGGGGTCTTGTCACTTATTATAGCTGCGCAAGATGAAACGAATCTGAGCGGAATGTTACAGGAAGATTACAAAATGGGACGCGGCAGGAACGGCAGCACACAGCGCTGCAAGCGTATTGCGCATGAATGCAACGCTGTTGAAAACCTGTGATAGAATACTTGTCGCCGATAAAATAAGAACGAGGACCCAGATTAAAAATTAGTACCAACTGTGGTCAGTACAGGTTATAATTTCCTAGTATGAAGGTTATCGGGAATAGTATATAGAGAGATTATGGAGGGTGAAGGGTTTATGGTTGAACTGTTGATGGTCCGTATTAACGATAAGATTAGTCCCTCCATCATTCAGCAGGATGTACTGCCCACCCTTTCCGTCGAGAGACAGGAACGAGTCCGCAAATATAGACGGGAAGAAGATGCGAGGCGATCGATCGTAGCCGAAATGTTAATTCGGACTATTGCGATGGACAAGCTGAAGTTGTCCAACAAGGAGATCGTATTCGGAGCGACGGCTTACCAGAAGCCATATTTGATCCACGAGGAGCCGTTCCACTACAATTTGTCTCATTCGGGCGAATGGGTCGTATGCGCGGCGAACGACTCTCCCGTAGGAGCCGATGTCGAACAAATTAAGCCAATCGATTACGAGGTGGCAAGACGCTTCTTCTCGCCTTCCGAATATGCCGGCCTGATGAACAGGCCGGAGGAGGAGCGGCTGCCGTTCTTTTATCGCCTATGGACTTTGAAGGAAAGCTATATCAAGGCGGTAGGGCAAGGGCTGTCGATTCCGCTGAACTCGTTCTCTTGCCGGATAAGCGAGACCAGCGGGGCCGCGCTGATCGAGGCTCCCGGGCAGTTGTATTATTTGAGGACGTACTCGCTGGACCAGTATATGGTGTCCGTATGCGCGATGCGGGACAATTTTGCGCGTCCGATGGAATTGCAGGAGGAAGCGCTCATCCGCCGCTATTTGAATCTGTTGAACCGATAATCCGAGCAAAAAAAAGGAGCCTGCAGCAATCGCTGCAGGCTGTTGCAAAAGCATCTCTATATCAATAGGGGGGTCTTGTTAGTTATTATAGGCACCTAGCCTGAAACGAACCTTAGCGGAATATTACGAATCGATTACAAATACGTAACCGTTTGCAACCGGTGCGATTTCATAAGAAAGAGGCGGCTCGCGCGCGAGCCGCCTCTTTCGTTCGTATAGCTGGTGCGAGGTTAGCTGGTGAGGGAGACCGGCGCCGATTCGTCCGAGTCGAGCATGGCTATGCTTGCGCCGAGCGACCGGAAGGAGCCGATGACATCCTCGTAGCCGCGCTCAATATGCTGTATGCCGGCAATCGTCGTCGTGCCTTCCGCACGAAGACCGGCAAGAATCAGGCAGGTGCCGGCCCGGACGTCCGAGGCGTGAACAAGCGTGCCGCGCAGCGGACCGCCGCCGCGGATCGAGGCGACGCCGGAACGCACCTTAATGTCCGCTCCCATCCGGATCAATTGTGGAACGTGGTTGAATCTTGCCGGGTAGATTCGCTCTCCGACGATGCTTTTGCCTTGGGCCATCGTCAGCAGCGCGGTAAGCGGCTGCTGCAAATCGGTTGCGAAGCCGGGATACATCGCCGTCCGGATTCTCGTTGCCCGCAGAATGCCGGTGGAATGGGCCGTAATCGAGCTGTCGCCGGCTTCGATCTCCAGCCCCATCTCGCGCAGCTTGGACAGACACGAGGACAGATGCTCCGGAATGACGTCCTGAATGGTGACGGAGCCGCCCGCAGCGCCGGCCGCCATTAGAAACGCACCGGCGATGAGCCGGTCCGGAATAACCGTATAAGTGCAGCCCGTCAGCGAGGATACGCCTTCGATGCGGATGCGATCGGTGCCTGCGCCGGTTATTCGCGCGCCCATCCGGTTAAGCAGATTCGCGGTGTCGGTCACTTCGGGATCGCGCGCCGCATTGAGCAGCGTCGTTGTGCCATGCGCCAATGTCGCCGCCAGCATCGCGTTAATCGTAGCGCCGAATGTAATGACGTCGAAATAGATGGTTGCGCCGGTTAGCCGCTTCGCTTCGACGGTATAACTGCCCTCGGCATAAGAGAATTTCGCGCCCATCATCGTCAACGCCTTGATGTGCTGGTCCATCGGCCGGCTGACGAAGTCGTCTCCGCCCGGATAGCCGACGGACACTTTGCCGAACTTGGCAAGCAGTCCGCCGACGAAATAATAAGCGCTGCGGAACGAGGAGGATTGGCCGGGATCGAGCTCGGCCCCGTGAATAGCGGTTGGATCGACGATAACGGACCCGTTCGGATCGCGCAGGATGCGCAGGCCGATTCGCTGCCCGATGTCACGGATAATGCGAATATCCGCAATATCCGGAATGCCGAGCAGCGTAACGGGCCCGTCCGCCAGACAGGCGGCGGCCAGCAGCGCAAGCGAGCTGTTCTTGGAGCCGGGAATTTGGACGCTGCCGCTTAAGGGGCCGGAGCGCTCGACTTTAATTGCCCTCATCATGGTTTCCTCCGCTCGAATAGTCTTCATCCGCAAATTTGACATTGACGTTGCGGCTGTTGAACTCGCGAATAAATTTTTCCGGCGCTCCTTGGTCGGTTATAAGCACATCGAGCTGGCTGAGCGGAATGGCCCCGGCGAACATGGTGACGCCAATCTTCTCGTGAGGGGCAAGGCAGACCGTACGCCGGGATGCGGCCGCGACCGTCCGGATGACGGCGGCCCCTTCGGGCGTCGCCATGCTGATGCCGCCGAGCGCAATGCCGCCGCCGGTGACGAAGCCGATGTCGAAGTTGAATCGGCCGATCATTTCGCATGCGATCGTATCGATGATGTTCCCTCCGCTGCTGCTCGCTCTTAGCTTGCCGCCAATAAGATAGGCGTCGATATGAGGCCGATGCCGAATATGCTCGGCAATGGCTATGGAATTCGTTACGATCGTAATCGGGAGCTCGTCGGGAATATGCTTCAGCATCCCGTAGTGAATGCCCGCCCCGCCGATGAAGACGGTGTCGTGCATCTGGATATAGGAGGCGGCCGCTCTGGAAATGGCGTCCTGATGCGGCTTCGGCGCCCCGTAGCGGACGGCCGGCGGCTGCGCCATCGTCCGTACCTTGGGCGTCTCCGCGACGGGAATGGCGCCGCCGTACGTTTTTTGCAGCAGGCCTTGATCCTCCATTATCGTCAAGTCGCGCCGAATGGAATCAATCGAAAGCTGAAAAAGATGGGCAAGCTCCTTGGCGACGACTCTGCCGTCCCGAGTGAGTCGCTCCAATATGAGCTGCCGCCGTTCTTCTGCTAGCATGATAAACCCCCATTGTATGGAGTAATGGCATAATCTGAGACGATTATATTCCGCTTGCTTCATGATTGTCAATTTTAGCGCTTCGGCATGTTTAATGTTTATTCATTTTGTTGTCGCTTACCCAAAAAAGAAATTAAATTTGGAAATCTATCGATAGAGTCGATGCAAAATCCTGCTGGAATTGGTATATTACCTGATGTGGAGATTGATTCCAAATTCTGAAGGGAGAGTCATTGTGAAGAAGCTTACCGCACTTATCATGGCAACGATGCTGCTCATGCTCGCATTCGCCGGCAGCGTCTCCGCGGCAGACAGCAAGCAGCCGATTAAAGTATGGGTTGAAAATCAGGAGGTTGCGTTCGACGTTCCGCCTGTTCTGGTCAAAGGCACCACTTATGTCGAATTCAAGGCTTTGTTCAAGGCGCTCGGCTATTCCATTGCTTATGACGCTTACAGCAAACAAATTACCGGTACTGCGAAGCGCGGCTCCTTGACGCTGAACACGGTGACCGGCGAAGCGTCGGTGAACGGCGAGAAAGCGAAAAAATCGATTCAGCCGATCATTCAAAAGGGGCGGACGCTCATTCCGCTTCGGTTCATTGCGGAAGCAACCGATATGAACGTCGATTGGAACCAGACGTCGCAGACGATTACGATTACGTCCAAAGGCCCTTCCGAGGCCGACGTGAAGGAGCTTCAAGCTTTCCTCGGGCAGCTTGACGCTTACTCCAATGCCGACGATATGGCCAGCGTCCTGAAGGCGGTCTATCCGGGTTCGCCGGTTGAAGAGCTATTGAAAGAGCAGCTCGAGGCGAATGACGATCAAGTCAAGACGAAGACGACCTCGACGCTTACGGACATTCTTGATTGGCAGAGCGACTCGGCGGTCATTGAAATCGTTCAGCTCTCGGAGAAAGTAAGCGACGGCTTTTATTTGGACAACAACACGCTTCTGCAGATTCAATTGAAGCGCGGCGCCGACAAGCAATGGAAGCTGTATATGCTCGCGCCGCAAGGAATGGAGTACATCAATACGGATGAAGCGGTAAGCAAGGAAGCCGACGTGCCGGCCGATGCGAAGGCGAGCATTCTATCCGTAATCGATAAGCAAATGCAGGCTTCGAACGATGAAGACTTGGATGCTTATATGGCGACGCTTGATCGAAGCTTGCCGCAATTTGACCAAGTAAAGGCGGTGACGAAGCAGGTATTCGATACGTATGACTTTAAGTTCACGTTGGAGCTTGCCCGTATCGTCGATTATTCGGAATCCGAAGCGCATGTATACCTTGTGCAGAAGACAGAGAAGACCGCGGGTCCCGCTTACGATAACAATCGCGTTTATTCGGTTGTTAAATTCGTGAAGACGGAATCCGGGCAATGGGTTAGCGGCGACGGCGTCGTTATTAATGTGGAATCGTTATAACCGATTAACGCAATCATAAAGAGACTGCCTCAGGCTGTCGATAGTTCTCGACCGCCTTCGAACGAAATAAGCGCCCATTAAGGGCGCTTACAGGCTGTTGAGAAAGTTTTGCTCGACAGCCTTCGAACGAAATAAGCTCCCTGAGAGGCGCATATTTCGTTCGAAGCCTTGCACGCAGTCGAATAAGTGCTCCACAAGGTCGTTTAATCGCTCGCATGGTGTTGAAAAGTAACGTTGGTTTTGGATTAGACGTCCGTGCGAGACGCTTAATTCGGAATGGAATCGTTAGCGAGCCAGATAAACGCTTGTACCAAGCTCTTATTTCTGAGTGAGGCATGGTTGGCTCACCACCCCCAATGACTCGAAACAAGTCGCCAGATTTCTCAACACTCTGATAAGCGCCCATTATGGGCGCTTATTTCGTTCAAAATATCGTATGAAGTCGTATAAGTGCTCCGCAAGATCACCTAATCGCTAGCCGTATGCCGGAAAGTAACGTTGGTTAGGGATTAGAGGTGAGTGCGGGACGCTTAATCGGGAGCCGAATGGTTGGGGATTGGAATAAGCGTCCCTCAGCATCGCTTGTCTCGTTGGGAACGTCGCACGGAGTCGAATAGGTGCTCCGCAAGATCGCTTAATCGCTCGCCATGTGCCGGAAAGTAACGTTGGTTAGGGATTAGAGGTGAGTGCGGGACGTTTAATCGGGA
>Ga0160492_100118_pt1 | contig 72395 bp, 67 predicted proteins | sample DID2MG_FD_108258 | JGI IMG/M metagenome (GOLD analysis project Ga0160492, IMG submission 108258) | Enriched soil microbial communities from UW Madison campus, WI, USA - DID2877_E24_FP2 MG | ecosystem: Environmental > Terrestrial > Soil > Unclassified | place: USA: Madison, Wisconsin | collected... | reverse complement strand
GCAATCCGGGATCGATCGGAACGTACGCGCCCCCCGCCTTCAAAACCGCCAGAACGCCGATCAGCATTTCCTTCGACCGCTCCAGCAAAACGCCGACCAGCCGATCGGGCTTCACGCCTTTGTTCCGCAGCGTCCAAGCAAGCCGATTCGCCCGCTCGTTCAACTCCCGGTAAGTCAGCCGCTCCGCGCCGAACACCGCAGCCGTCCGTTCCGGCGTGCTCGCCGCCTGCTTCTCGAACAGCAGATGCAGCGTCGCATGCCGGTCGTATTCCGCCTCTGTGCGGTTAAACCCATGAACCAGCGCTTCGATCTCGCTTCTTTGCATCATCTCGATTTCAAAGAGCGGCTTCTCCGGCTGCAGTAAGGCAGCTTCAAACAAGCATTCAAGATGCGCCGCCCAGCGCCGGACAGATTCCGATGTGAACAAGCTTGTATCGTAATAAAAATCAACCCTAAGCTCCCCGCTGGCGGAAACAAGACCGATCAACGCCTCCGCAATATCGGCTTGCGCATGCTCGAGTTCTTGAATGCGATCAAACCCGATCAGCGTTCTTAACGGTGAATCTGACTCCCGATTCGGAACAAGAAAAACCGAAGCGCTCCGATAATCGCTCGCTTCGGTTACAGATTGCTTCGTTGCCATCAGCACGTCCTTGAAGTTGCGGCAGTCATACAGCGACGTTCGCAGGATGAGCAGCCGTTCCCCGGCGTTCCCCTCGTCATCCTTCTGGCGGAATGCCGGCATCCCCATGATGACGTCCGTGCTGCTTGTATATTTGGATAGCAGCAAATTTACACCCGCGGCGAAGATCATGAACATGCCGTAATCGGAGCCGTTCCCAATTTGTATCATCCGTTCTGCAATCGCGGGACGCAAAGGAAACGATATGCAATCGACAGTTCCCCTAAAGCTGGTTCTGCGTCGATCGGACGGTAATGCGCTCATGACGGGCTCTCCCCCCATCTTCTCTTGCCTATGCGCCTTCTCTTTCACGACCTGTCCGTTTGCCGTCAGGACGTTGTCTGAGAAGCTTTCGTTCATGTTCGGTTCCCCCAATCCAATGGGCCGTTTAGAGATTACAAGTTGAACTCAATTGCCTCGAACTTATTTTTTAAAGATTGCATCCGGACCGGCAAAACAATATCGCCGATCCGTACATCCGGATTTTGGACAGCCTCTTGCAAAATATGAAGTAAGCCGGCTGCCCACTGCTCAATTGTTTGGGATCGGAATAAATCTGTGCAGTATTCGATAACTAGTGCCAGTGCATCCTTTTCCACGGTCGCCTCCAGCGTCAAATCCACCTTGGCGATGTCATGAGGCGCCGGAAAGGAAGAAATGCGAAAAGGAAGGTCGTCCAAATCCGTCTTCTGCTCATTATGCATGACAAACATGACGTCGAATAACGGATTGCGGCTCATTGGGCTGCCAAGTCCCAATCGGCCGACCAGTCTCTCAAACGGATACTCCTGATGCGCGTACGCCGCCCAGGCATTTTCCTTAACGCGAGCCAGAAATTCCGAGAACTTCAGATCGGCCCGTGGCTGGTTGCGGAAAACGAGCGTATTGGCAAACATGCCGATCAGCCGCTCCGAATCGCGTTTCGTCCTTCCGGCAATCGGCGAGCCTACGATAATGTCGTCCTGTTCCGCAACCTTTGCCAGAAGCACGTTGTAGGCGGCCAGAAGCAACATAAACAAGGTCACCTCTGTTCCTGCGGCGAGCCGTTGCAGCTTCTCCAGCAGCTCGCTGTCCGCCATAAAAATATGTTTGTTCCCCGAAAAGCTTTGCAACGCCGGCCGCGGATAATCGATTGCCAACTTCAACTCCGGCACTCCGTTCGCAAAGTTCGACAACCAGAACGCTTCGTGGCGATCCATCTCCTGGCTGTTCATCCGCTCATTATGCCAGACTGCATAATCCTTGAACTGTACTGGCAGAGCAGACAATTCCCTTCCGGCATAGAGAGCCATAAATTCTTCCGCCAGAATGTCTACCGAGAAACCGTCTGCGATAATATGGTGCAAATCCACGACCAGCACATGACTTGCCGGCGACGCAGTGACGAGCAACACTCGCAGAAGCGGAGCTTCCTTCAGATCAAACGGCCGAATATTGCGTTGTACGATCTCCGCCACCTGCTGTTCATCCGCCTCTGCGTAGCAAATCGGCGCGGCCGTTCGGTCGGCTATTTTTTGCACGGGTTCCCCATTCTCCACCACAAATGAAGTTCGGAGCGACTCATGCCTGTCGACAATCGCCTGAAACGCCCGCTCAAAACGCTCGCGCTCCAGGTCACCCTCAATCCTTAGCATCATCGTAACGTTGTAGGCTTTCTGTCCGGGCCGCAGTTCGTGCAGGAAGAATAGGCGCCTTTGCGCGGAGGAAACAGGGTAGCTGGCTGCCGGCCCCGCCAACGGGATTGGCATCTCGTGCGACATCGTCCCTTCGCTTTCGTCCTGCTTCTCCGTTAAATATACCGCTAGGTCCGCAATCGTCAAATGCTGCAAAAACTCGACGATACCAAGCTGAATCCCCAACTCTTCATGAATGCGATTAATGAGCTTGGTTGCAAAAATCGAATCTCCGCCCATCGCGTAGAACGTGTCATAGATATCCAGCCGCTTCGCGCCCAATGTTTGCAGCCATATCCGACCAAGCTTCTGTTCCATGTCGCTATATTTGCCATCGGGACGGCCGATCAGCACTGCCATTTGCGCGAGGTCAGGCTGCAAGCTCCCTTCGATGCCGTTCTTCTTCACCTGTCTGTCAAGCTCCGCGGCCAAATCCGGATGAAGCTGAATAGGGAACCGCGGCCGGCTCAGCAGAGGCCGTATTTTCGCAAACTCCTTTCGGTTGATCCGGCCAATGGCAACTTGTGTCCATGAACTATGGAGCGCTTTTTCGAATGCCTCTATAGCTTGCTCCGTCCGCAGGGCATGGAAAATATGCTCCCGGTCCGCTATGCCGTAGTCGACGCCCATGCCAACTTCTTTCCACATCGACCAGTTAATCGCCAGCACTCGGCCGCCCCGCTTGGCGCGCTCTGCGGCAAATGCGTCCAAATAAGCATTTGCCGCGGTGTAATCTCCCTGACCAAACCCGCCCGTCAAAGCCGTCATGGCCGAAAACAGCACAAAAAAATCGAGCTTGTCATTTCTCGTCGCTGCGTCTAAATTTTGCGTGCCGTACAATTTCGCCAGCAATACTCGTTCGAATTCAGCGCGATCTTTCGACCAGAGCATACCGCTGCCTGGAACGCCCGCACAATGAACGATGCCATTTATTCGTCCGTGGTGCTCGCGAAGATTGTCCATCAACCGAACGACCGCTTGTTCATCCCCGACATCGGCCTCGCAGAGCAGCACTTTGGCCCCGAGGGCTTCCAGCGCCCTAACAGCCTCTATCTTGCTGCGTTCCTTTCCAATATTGCTCCGCTTCAATCGACGCTCCCACTCGCTTCGAGCAGGCATCGCAGTTCGGCTCACCAAAGCCAGCGTAACCTGATTCCGGGACGCCAGCCATTTGGCGATTTCCAGCCCCATGCCCCCGGTTCCACCCGTAATCACATAAACACCATCGGAACAGATCGGAATATTCGCCTCCCCCATTGATTCTTCGGATATAGCAGCCAGACGTTGCACAAACCGGCGACCGTTCCGATAGGCCGTAAAATAGGATGGGGCGTCGTTCTCCAGCTCGGTAACTAGTTGCTCGCCTGTCAATGAATCGTCCATATCCAGACAGCGGCAGCTCCACTGAGGATGTTCGGCCCCCACCGTCTTGCCTAGGCCGAACATGGCTGCATACGCCGGGAGCAGGCTTTCTTCCTGTCGGGTAATCTCGTGAACGGAGGGAGCCGCCAAAACGAATTCTATTTCCTCGCCCGCATGCGTTTGGTTCATCGCTTTCAGGAGATAGAATAAACTGTTCGCGCTTCTGTTTAGTCTGCCTCGCAAGGACGAAGATTCCTCGTCTTCGTCGAAGGACGAGAAATGCAATACATGCGTAAGCCGTTCACCCTGAAGCGATTCCATTAGCTGGCGGTAATCTTCCTCTTGATCCGAAACAACGTAAGAATCCGGACCTAATCTGTGGAATTGCCGGCCCGTTTCAACCGTAATGAGAGAGAGCCCCGTCTCTTGCAAGCTTGCCTCCCATTCATTCGGGAGACTGGCCTTTCCCTTAAATAAAAGCGCCTTTCCTTTCCGTCGAATAAACGCATTTGTGTCGAGCGGCCGTTCCTCCCATTGCATCGCATAAAATAATCCGTCGGCGCCTGCGGGCTCTGGGAGTTCCAACCAGCACCGGATACGGTCAAACGGATAGAGAGGCAGTCGAACCCGGCGTCTGATATCAGGTTCATACAAAGCTTCCCAGTCTACCTTCGCCCCTAGCACATATAGACGGCCAAGCCGCTCCAGCACGGCCCATTGCGGACCTTCCGCCATTGCAAGTCCGACCAATTCACGCGCTTGCGCGCTGTACCTTTCTGCCTCCGCTTCGGTCAGGTCTCCCTTTTCCCGTGCCGTTTTGCTGGCGGGAACTAATGCGTGCACACCGCAATAGACGCCCTCGGCTTCCGCCTCCAGCCCCCGCTTCGCAAGAACGTCCAATTTCGCCAGCAGATCCTGCGCGTCGGCGGCAACGATAGCGAGACGGTGCGGGAAATGTCCTCGTCCCGTGCATTCGGTATAACAAATTGCTGCAAAATCCTCCCGATCCGCCGATGCCAGCATGGTTCGGTAATCGTCAAGTAAAGTTATCATCGCTGTACGGCTTTTCGTCGATATCGTAAAAATGCGCGGATTTGACGTTGCCGTTGCCTTTTTGACACGAGGCGCTTCTTCCAGAATGACGTGAGCGTTCGTGCCGCTCAATCCGAAGGAGCTGACGCCGCAACGCCGCGGCCCTTGCTCGGCTGTCCAAGCCTCCAGCGAATCTTGCACATATACAGGAGATTGATGAAAGCGTATGTTGCGGTTGGGGCGACGGAAATGAATAGAAGGCGGGAGCTCTTTGTGATAGAGAGCAAGCACCGCCTTGATTAGCCCTGCAATACCGGCCGCCGCATCCAGATGCCCGATAGTTGGCTTGAGCGACCCGATGCCGCAAAACTGCTTTCGATTCGTATAACGGCTGAATGCCCCGGTAGCGCCTTCGATCTCGATCGGATCCCCCAGTGCAGTAGCCGTACCGTGCGCCTCGATATAACGTATCGTCTCCGGGTTAATGCCGGCCGATTTCCACGCGCGTTCAATGACATTGGCTTGTGCTTTGGCGTTTGGCGCCGTGATGCCCATCGTGCTGCCATCCTGATTGACCGCGCTGCCCTTGATGACTGCGTAAATAGCATCGCCGTCGGCAACGGCTTGTTTAAGCGGCTTAAGCAATACTGCCGCAACTCCTTCTCCGTCGCTCGTTCCGTCCGCTCTGTCGTCGAAGGAATACGACTTGCCGTCAAAGGATTTTCCGAAGCTGGGATCACTTCTCAGCGGCAACAGATTCAGATGGACTCCGCCGGCAATCGCAAGTTCACAGTCGCCGGCGCGCAATCCCTGCGAAGCGAGATGAACAGCAACCAAAGAAGAAGAACATGCGGTGTTCACCACTATGCTCGGTCCCGAAAAATCCATAAAATATGAAATCCGGCTCGACACCATTGCGGTTAAATTACCCGGCAAAGCCGCGGTCATCGACTCCGGCTCCACGTTGCGGATGAATTGGTAATAATTTTCCACAAGGTTCGCGTTTGCCCCTAGGTAGACGCCGACTTCTTTGCCCTTCGCCTTCTCTCCGGCATAGCCAGCATCCTCAAGCGCCCGCCAAGCGCATTGCAGAAAGAGGCGCTGGCCCGGGTCCATCAACCCGGCTTCTACGGGCGAGAGATTAAAAAAGCGGTGATCAAACTTATCGATTTCATCCAAAAAACCGATTTGCGAATACATTTCGTCTCGATAGTCTATCCCCTGGGAGGAGAGATAGCGGTCCGTATCGCGACGTCTCTGCGGCGGAATATCGCGAATGCAATCTTTCCCTTCCCTGATATTTTTCCAGAATGCTTCCGCCGTCCGCGCTTGAGGAAATTCAAGCGCAATGCCGATAACCGCGATATCCCTGGATGAAATATGGGTTACTTCCTCGATTGCCTCATCTCTTGTGGCATCTCGAAGGGTAAGACCTTTAACATTTAGCATAGGTCTCCTCCACTGTAATTAAATAGATACCACTCACACGGTGACGGTCGCATCCTGGCAGAAAGGAAAGTCGGCGAGCAGTTCTTCGGTTCCGGTATCCTCCAATATTTGACGAAACCGTCTTAGCTGCTCTTCTAATGGCGCGCGCTTCGTGCGCATGATTTGGCCCAGCCAAATCAACGCTTGCTTCATCTGCTCTTCTGTCGGAACGAGTCCTCCCTCTTCCAACCGGGCTTGCAACTGCTCAATCTGCTCATAAGGCACTTCAACCCCAAGGCGGTATTCTTCCGTGTCGGCATTACGATTTCGGGTTGCGGCTGCAATCGCCAGGCTGCGCGTGACGATGGTCGGTGTATGGGGATTCCGAATCGTCTGCAGCCGTTCTTTCATTGCCGAACGGCTATCCTTCTTTCCGAAGGACATCGCGGTAATGCCCATGTCCCGCGGGATCAAATCCGACAATACCGATTTAGGTCCCAGCTCGATCGTTAATCTCACGCCTTGCGCTTGCATGAAAGCAAGAGTCTCATACCATCGAACCGTCTCTACCAATTGTCGCGCCAAGTGTTCGACGACTTGCTCCGGTCTCTCATACGGAAGCGCGGTAACGTTGGAAATTACCGGATAGCGAAAGCTTCCCAAAGTTAGTTTCTCAACCTCATCCTTCATCTGCGACACCATGCCCTCCATTAATGGGCTATGAAATGGCGGAGACTGCAGAATAGGCGTAACTTGCCCGTTCGACACACTGAGCTGATCCTCCGCGCGAATTACCGCTTGCTCGTGTCCGGAAATGACGAACTGATCCGAACCATTCCAGCAGGCCAGCGCAAGCGGTTCGCCGGGGGTGGCCTGCTGCAGGCAGGCATCCCTTATCTCCCTCAGACTCACGCCATTGATGACGGACATCATACCGTCCTTCACCTGAGCGGCCAACTCGCTGCGCAGGCGCACTAATTTTACGGCGTCGGCAAACGAAATAACATCGCTGCAGGTCAGCGCCGAATATTCGCCGAGACTATGCCCGGCCAAAAAAGCGGGTTCTGTTCCAATTTCCCGCATGTAAACGCGAAAAGCGGCAACGCTTGCTGTCAAAATAGCCGGCAGCATAATTTCCGGACGGTTTAGTTCCCGCAAATTGCCTTCAAAACAAATTTTTTTTAAATCAAAGCCGAGCACGTCATTCGCTTCATCGAACGTCCTCATCGCATCAGCAGATTCGTTATACAATTCCCTTCCCATTCCGATGTATTGCGAGCCTTGGCCCGGAAAAATAAACCCGATTTTATCCAAAATATCCCCTCCTAATCTATTACTTGCACGGTTACATAATCCGGAAACTCGCCCACTTGGGACAGATCATTTTCCAAGATCACGCCACCGTCGCCGAAAGGAAAGGCCTCTCGAAACCCGGCAAATTTGAACGTTATGTACATCATCCTGTTTCTGTCATTCGGAATATACTCGGCCTGAAAGCGAGTGCCCTCTTGCTTGGAGGAACGCATCAAATGCTGCAGCAGAATTGAACCGACGCCCCGCGACATGACCCGGCAGGACATCAACAACAGTTTAAGTCTCCACGCATCATCCTGGAATTCCACCAAAGAGAGGCCGATTTTACCATAGGCTCCGTATTTATCCGTCAAGCTCGCAATAAGAAGCTTGTGCCGGGGCGATCTAGAAAGCTCTTCCAGCTCCTCGAATGAATACGTATACCCGGTCGTGTTCAACTGGTTCGTACGAAGCGTCAATTCCTCCACCCGCTGCAGGTCTTCCTTGTTGGCAGACGAGATGCTCATAACCATATCAAGAGATGCCAGAAATTCCTCTTGAGGCCCTTTGAATTCCTCTTCCGCTGCTGCTCTTCGTAAGTCGCTCATGTACATCAGACGCCGATTCCGGGAATCTTCCGTCACAATATCCGGCATCAGCTCCGGCAAAACCAGCAGTTCATCCAAGGGACAAGCTTCGAGGCACAACACTTCAGCATGTACAAACGCGACCTCCTCGCGTTCAAAAGGCTGATCATCGATGAAGGCGAATGCCTCCATGCCGATGTTCAGCGCTTGCTGCAATGTCCGAATTGAGGAAGATTTCGTATTCCAATGAATTTGCGGCAACAGAAAATATTCGCTCAGCCCCAATTCCTCCAGCTTTCCAATGGTCGCCTCATAATCGTTCTTACTGGCGATAGACTGAAGAATACCCCGGCGATCCAGCTCTTTGACGGCCTCTGCGGCCCGATCCTTCAACCGGACATTGGAATCTTCAAGCAGGACGCCCTCCCACAAGGTATTGTCTAAATCCCAAACCAAGCATTTGATTCTCCTTGTTTTACGACGAGCATCCTGCATCACAGCCATTTCCTCCATTCGAATGACCTCCTTCGAAATTTCAATCTCCCAACAGCAAGGCGCTATTCCGCTGCGATCTGTGATTTCGAATTGATCAAAGCCATTATAACGTCGACGCTGCGAAAATTAGCCAAATCAAGATCCGAATCCGTCAATGCAACCCCCAGCTCACTTTCCACAAACATAACCAGTTGCATGGCAAATAAAGAATTGACAATGCCGAGCTCGAACATATCTTCGTCATCCTGCAGTTCGTGCTTACGGAAAAACCTCGAAATAAATTTCTTCAATCTGGCTCTTTGTTGTTCCATGTACACCTCTCCTTTGTTCATGATTTACGCACCGATCGCCGATTCCCGATCGGCCTGTTTGCCAAATGCTTTCGAATTGGATCCCCTTTCAAATACCGTGTCCGATGTAACGCGACGCTTTTGCTTTTTGTCGCTATAGTCCCAATATTGTTTGTATACGGTCTTATTTCCTTACACGACAGCTACTGCCATACAGGCGACCGGAAATCCCCCCGCATGATCGTCGCCGCAACGTCAAGAACAAGCCTTCGTTGCCATTTCATCCCGATGCCCCCTTTCTTATGCGAATAGACCGTCCAGTTCATCTTGATTCAGACTTGTCGTATCAAAATCGGAAGGGGTAAAATCAACTTCCGTCTTTGCGCAGCAATAATCAAGAAGCTCTTGCAGTTGGTCGGTATAAATCTGGACAAAACGATCCAAAACAGCGGGTTGAAAATCTTTCGTGCTGTACATCACTGACATCCTCAACTGCTTGTTTCGAATGTACGGCATCAGATCCAGCAGCGTATCGAAAGTATTTTCGTCAGCCTGCTCTTGCCCGGTCGCATATTCGGCCAGCTCGAACATTGAATCTTGCATCCGATCGTCGATTTCCCCCAAGTAATTAAAGCGTATCGTACGCGCCGCCGGCAGCGGAATTTTATGGTCCATCGCCAGTGCCCCGTATCCGATCCCCTGATTGGGAACGGCCCGAAGCTGCTCTTTCACTGCCTTCAGTTGTTCCCCCTTATCCGTATCGGGCAGCGCCAAACGGACCGGATAAATCGCAGTAAACCAGCCAACGGTACGCGATACGTCTACATCGGCGGCAATCGCTTCGCGGCCATGCGACTCCATCTCGATTGTAAATTGGCTTTTTCCGCTTGCCGCCCTGCAAGCTAACGCCAGTGCAGTGACCAGCAGATCGCCAGGCCGGGTGTTATAAGCGCGGTTTGCCATTGTCAGCAGCCTGGTCGTATCTTCCCTGCTCCATTCGGCGTGTATGGTTTCGGTGTCCTCTATCGTCATCGCACCGAACGACTTGTCAGCCGTCCACGGCGGTTCAAATGTTTGTGCCACCTGAAGCCAGTAGCCCAATTCCTCGTCGACCTTGTTTTGGCGATAAGCGGAAAGCGCGTCTGCCCAAGTCTGATACGAATCCGTCCGTGCCAGCAGGGGCATCGGGCGATCAGCCGCCATCGCCTGCAATATCCGATTCAAATCCTCTAGCAAAATTCGCCAGGAGACCGCATCTACAATCAAATGATGAGCCGTCAGAAGAAGCCACTCCTTTCCCTCGCTTCGCTCGAACAGCACACCCCTAAACAATGGACCACGAACCATATGCAAACTTTGCTTGAAAGCAAGAGAACGATGTAGAACAGCATGCTCGGTCCCTTCCTCGGGAACATCGTCCAACGACACCGCATCCAAGCGAATACCTTGCCCCGCCGGCTCCTTGGAATAGCGAAGAAACCCGGATGATTCGTCCAGCTTTAGCCTGAATACATCATGATGGCGCGCTAAATATTGAAGAGCAAGACTGAGTTGGTCTTTGGATGCCCTATGCTTGAGCGATAACAGCACCGATTGGTTATAATGATGCGGACACGCAAGCTTGCGGGAAAAGAACCATGCCGTAATCGGAGTGGGCTGAACATCGCCTTCCGCAGGCAATCGCTGGCGCTTGACTTCGATCCCCCGACCGATAAAAGAAGCAAGCTCACCGATAACGGGGAATGACAAAATGTCCTTCACCTGCACGCTGAACCCGGCTTCGTTCAATTTAGCCATCGCCTGGATTGCCTTGATGGAATCGCCGCCAAGCCGATAGAAGTTATCAAGCAAAGAGACGTGCTTCAATTGAAGCACATCCTTCATTACATGCAAAACAACCCTATGACGCTCGTTCGGCTCCACTTCCGAAGAATACCGCGCAATCGCCGTCTCTGGATCAGGAAGCGACTTACGGTCTATTTTGCCGTTTGAGGTCATCGGAAGCTTGTCCATAAATATCAAATATTGCGGCACCAGATAGACAGGCAGCATCTCAAGCAGCGCTTCCCTCACATTCAAAGAAGTCAAGCGCCCTCCATGCGACAGGTAGGCGACTAGCTCCGTCTTGCCGTTGTCATTACGGCGTGCGACTACAACGGCTTCACGAATCCCTTCAACGCTCATCAAGTGATTCTCGATTTCTCCTAATTCAATCCGATAACCGTTAAGCTTGATCTGCGAGTCTTTTCGTCCCCTGTATTCGAAGCTGCCATCGGAGCGCTGAATTGCCAGATCATCCGTTTTGTACATTGCGCCCTTATTTGTAAACACGTTCTTTACGAATTGCTTCTTCGTCAGTTCCGGGCGCTGCCAATAGCCCTCGGCTACCCCGTCGCCCGCAATATATATTTCGCCAAGCGTCCCTTCCGGAACCGGCTGCATTTCCTCATCCAACAAATAGATTTGTGTATTAGCAATCGGGCGGCCGATCGGAACCGAACCGTGGAGATCCGTTTCCGGCTCGAAGCGATGCGTAATGCAGCCAACGACGGTCTCTGTAGGTCCATACTCATTGATCAAGGCTGCGCACCCTCCGAAGCTGCGGTGAATATCGGCGGCAACTGCGGACTTCAGATCTTCTCCTCCTACGATCAACATCCGGATCTTCGATTTCGAATTGTCTCGGTGCTTGATTAGCGACAAGTGCGCCGGTGTCAGCTTCAGAACCGTCGCAAGATTATCGCTCAAGATGCGTTCCAGAACAAACTCATCCTTTACCGCAGGATAGATTGCAATTGCATTCCCGTTAATCAGCGGCGGAAATATGGATGTGACCGTCAAGTCGAATGCCAGTGAAGAATATAATGCTGCAACATCCTGTTCATCCGTGTAATACATTGTACGGGCCCACCAGGTATAATTCGCAAGTCCCTGATGGGTGACCACAACGCCTTTCGGCTTGCCGGTAGATCCGGAGGTATAGATCATGTAAACCGGATCAAACGGCGACACTTCGACAGACAACGGTTCCCGTACAGTCGGCATGCCTTGGAGCATGCTCATGTCCACCCGCATCATTCCGCCTGTATAGCCGATTTCTTCAGGCAAGTTGACATTGTAAAGCAGCATGACCGAACGGCTGTCTTCCAGCAAATAACGAATCCGTTGTCCCGGATAGGCAACATCTACAGGCAAATATGCTGCACCTGTGCGAAGAACGCCCACAATCGAGATTAGCGTCTCTAACGAATGCTCCATCAACAGCGCTACAATACTCCCCTTTCCGATCCCGCCGCTGGCCAGACTATGCGCCAGCCGGTCGCTGAAATCGAGAAGTTCCGCATAAGTCAACGACCTGCCTGAACATATTGCCGCGATTCGGTCGGGCGTTTCAGCCGCTTGCTCGACGATCAGTTGATGAACCGGCTTCTCCTTTGGATAGTACGCTTCTGTTTCATTCCACTCATGTACCAGCATTCGGCGTTCCTGCTCCGACACTACGCTCAGATCGCCAACCGTCAAATTGTCATTCCCATTAACAACTTGCTCGGCAAGAGCCGTCAAGCGCCGGTACAAACTCTCAATGGCTGCTTCGGTATAATCGCCCGTCTGGTAGTCGAATTTCAGTTCGAGCTCGCCTGAATCGGTCCACTCCTTGATGACCACTTGCAGCGAATATAGCTGCTGCCCGCAATACAATTCTTCGTTCTCTACCGCGTTGCCTTCCCAATCGTTGACAAGCTTGGTGTTGTAGTAATTGACGCTAATCTGAAAAAGCTGATCGTAGCCGTTTTGGCGCAGCTCCAATTCTTGCACAAGCAAATCGTAGGGATACTTTTGATGAAAGTAGCTTTCCATCAGTTCCTTGTTAACGCGCTGAATGAAATCGGCAGCCGACTCTTCTCCTGCTACGGTCGTTCGGAAAGGTATTGTGCTCGTAAACATGCCCACGATCCGTTTCTTCTTAACTCCCGAACGGTTCAGAACCGGCGTACCAATGATAAGATCTTTCTGCCGTGTAATTTTATGCTGATGAAGCAGCACCAACGAAAGAAAGAAGCTGTTGATCGAGCAGCGATGCGTTCGGACATATTGCTTGACTGCATGGGACAGCGATTCCTTCAGCCAATACGTCCTCCGCTTGCCGGCCAAATCGTTCGCGCTTCTTAGCAAGAAACTTTCGGGTATCGTCTTAAATTTATTCAGCCAATAATGCTTGCTCTTCTCATAACGGGCTGAACACAAATAGTCTTGTTCCTCGGCGATATAGTCGGCATAACCGTTGCCTTGCTCCGGCTCGATGCGTTGCCCGCTGCGCAGCTTCGAATAGTACCTATAAATATGCTCGGTCATAATTTGAAAACTCCAGCCGTCGGACACCAGATGATGAACTTTAATGAAGTACCCGTTCAGGTCTTCGGAAGCTTTAACCATTGCAAATTCAAACAAAGGCTCTTCCAATAACACAAACGGCTTGCGAAATTCCGTTTCTGCCCAGACCGATGCCGCCAATTTCGGATCACCGTTTCCGGAAAAATCCAATACTCGTAACCTCCGTCTGCTATACGGTTCAAAATATTGAAAAACGTCGCTATTGCGCTCCGTAATTTGGATGCGAGCGCCTTCATGACTTTGAACGAATAGCTGAATGGCTTCTTCCAGCAGCGCAAAATTCACTGCCCCTTTGATCCATATTATTCCTCCAATATTATTCATTGAAGTTTCCGGATACATCTTTTCTATATACCATATCCGTTTCTGCGAATGAATTAGTGGGAATAGCCGCTTCTCCGTTATCAACGCCTCCCTTGCCCCTTTCCTTGAGTTGTGGACAAACAAAAAAACCTACACGCTTAAACGTGTAAGTCGAGGGAATACAATTTCCAGATCAAGTGCGTCATTCTTAAGATAAGGTTTGCCGCAGGCATTGTGGCCGAATTGAATCCTGTCGTTTCTGAGTCTCATTGTTCGGGCTATAGTTACATGTATCAGCAACTCCGCCGCAAGTGTGACCTGCAATAGTCTTCTTTCCTTCTGAATCGGTTTATTTTCTTTACTTTTTCTTCGAGAACAAGCCAAATTAGTGACGATAGACAACTTTCAGACGGAGGCTCCTTGATGTTTACGGCGAATAACTCCAATTCCACACGCCTTCTTTTTTATAAAGTGGTTGTTTATTTCCTTTTATTTGAACGCGATCGCGGATCATATTGACGACTTCGTCGACGGTCGACCATTTTTCTATTCGCAAATCATCGCCGAACAATTCAATCCCGAATTCAGATTCCAGATTGAAAATGAACCGGATAAAGCTGATTGAATTTATTCCGTTATTCCATAGCTCATTGTCTACGGAAATTTCCGCCGGAAGTTGAAGAAGTTCTTGTAATATCGCTTCGATTCGTTTTCTTAGCTCTATCCAGGAAATATAGCTGGTCAAATTCCCAGGCTCGGAATCATTCGTTGTCCAGCTTAGCGCTTCAAACCCGACATCAATTAGCTTTTCCCCTCCCATAAAGTTGATAGAGAGCTTAGCTCGTGACTTATGCTTGTCAATTTTCTTGAGAAGTCCCTCCTTCCCTACTAAAGGGCCAGATAAGATAGTAACTCTGCCATTTTTAATTAATAATTGAGAATACTCCATGACATCGCTTTCAAAATTGATTAACGTTAAGAGTCGGGTCATCTCCTCATTAGGAATGTATTTAAAAAAGGTTTCTTCTGCGTTGTTTTGCTGGAGTTCTTTATCTTTCTTGTTCGTGAAGTTTAATAGAGAATGTATATTCGGAATCGTCTTTATTTCATAATAGATGTCGAAGTTCATCTCCAACTGTATAAAAACATAGCCAGGGAACATCGTTTTGACAACATGGGATACTTGTCCGTTTTTCTTTTCTGGTACTCTCCTTTTAGGAACGCAACATTTGCAATTAGCATCGCCAAGCCGCGTCAGAATCTGATGCTTCACCGCATCCTCTTTACCGGTCTTAACAAATAATGCATACCAGTTCACATTCATTCCACCCATATTGTAGTTTCCTAATTGGAATTAAAAAACCATTCCTTATATCCCGGCTCTCTATGAAAGATCGCAAGTGATATAAAAAACGGTTAGTTGAATTGTGACATAGCTTCGCCCAATCATGCTAAGAAACCGCACTACGAAAAGATTTTATTAAGCTATTCAAATCATTTAACGTGCCGAAACAACGATTAAACGACTTTATTTGTTTGTGACCAATAAAAAATAACAAACAATGAATAGCGTTTTATTGTTTCACACCTGTAATTTATATTAAATCTTTACTCTATTATAGATAAGAAGATAATTATTGTCTATCAAAAAACTCGTCTTGTTTTGTATTTTTTTGTATTATTTTGTCGTTTTATATCGAATGTGTCAGAATTTTTAAGCGAATTGTTCCGGAGGCAACATGAAAACACCCCTATCGACACGTCAAATGTAGCATCATGACGAAGATATGGCGTTATCGGCATGGAAAGGATGGCCAGGGTGTAGGGCGATGCTTGCCAAGGCTGCACTGGCTCGCCTGTCTTGGCACTCTGTACGTCAAAGCCTGCGGACTCGATGCTTCTTTATCGATACCGAATTGCAATCTTACGCATCTGGATTGCCAACGAGCAACAGCTCGTCGCAGATCCTTATTTCCACTCAGTAACATTCCGTTATAGATTAAGAGCGTCTCTCGGACTCCTAATCCCTAAGCTAACGTTACTTCCAGCACATAGAGAGCGATTAAGCGACGTTGTGGAGCACTTATTTGACTGCGTGCGAGGCTTCGAATGAAATAAGCGCCTCTAAGGGGATCCCTTAGGGGCGCTTATTCGCAGAATGACTGCCATCGGCTGATTTCAATCATATATTCAGCAAGAAAGCATCCTTACAATTAATTAAGTAAGAAGAAAGAACAAGGCGTGGCCACTTCCCGCCATCGCTCAATTACACCGGCTATACCCGCAATTGCTGCATGTTTTGCAGCCTTCCACGTTCATGAGCGAGGCGGAGCCGCAGGCGGTGCACAGGTCCGGCGAGTTGGGTTGGCCCGCATATTTCAGCGTGCCCTCGCCGCGCGACGGCTCGGCTGGAAGCGCGGCCGGCGCAGGAGCGGCCGGCGTCGCCGGCTCCACATAGGCGGCTGCCGCTTCCTCCGCCGTCTCGGCATGCGTCTCGAGCGCCTTCGCGACCGCGTCGGCGATCGATTCGACGCGGTTCGCGCCGAAGCCGATCGCGCCGGAGCCGCCAATGCCCTTCAAATGTTTGACGAGCAGCTTCACCTTGTTGCCGTGGTCGCCGTAACGGAGGAACAGCGAGCAGACGCGTCCCAAAGCTTCCGCCATCGCGAAGACGTCCGAGCCGGCCTTGCCGACGTTCAGGAAAATTTCGCTAGGCGTACCGTTCATGTCGTTGATCGTAATGTATGCCATGCCGAACGGCGTATTGACTTTGTACGTCGCGCCGCGCAGCACTTGCGGACGGCGCTTGTACTGCTTGTCGAACACCTGCTCCTGCTGCGGCGTTATGCCGCTGTTCAGCGCATGATTCAGTTCGCCGACCGCCGACGCTCCTTCCGCTGCCGCCGAAGCGGCAACCGGCGCTTCGGCCGGTGCGGGCTCAGCCGAAGCCGCCGCTTCCTTCTTCTCGTCCTTCGAAGAAGTCGACAGCACTTGCACGTCGCGGCTGCCGTCGCGGTAGATCGTGACGCCTTTGCAGCCAAGGTCGAACGCCAGCTCGTACAGCTCCTTCGTCTCTTCGACCGTAAAGTCGTTCGGCGCGTTCGCCGTCTTCGAGATCGAGCTGTCGACCCAGCGTTGAATCGCCGCCTGTACGCGGATATGATCCTTCGCCGACAAGCTCATCGACGTGACGAAGTAGTCCGGCAGCTCTTGGTCCGGATGCGCGTCCAGCCACTGCTGCGCGATCGGAACGAGCTGCTTGTCGAAGCCGAGCCGGCTTTGACGGTAATATTCGAAGGCGAAATACGGCTCGATGCCGGTCGACGTGCCGACCATCGTACCGGTGCTGCCCGTCGGCGCCTGCGTAATGACCGTGACGTTGCGAATGCCGTTCTTCGCGACGGCGTCGCCGACCTCCGGGTACGTCTCGACCATATTTTGCATAAAGCCGCTTTGCAGATACAGCTCCGCCTCGAACGCCTCGAACGAGCCTTTCTCCGCCGCAATCTCCGACGATGCCAAATACGATTCGCGCGCGATAAAGCCGTACAGCTTGTCGAGGAACGACAGCGAATCCGGCGATCCGTAACGGATGCCGAGCTTAATCATCAGCTCGGCCAGCCCCATCGTGCCGAGGCCGACGCGGCGCTCCTTCTTCTGGTTCGCCTCGTTCTCCGGGAAGTGGTACGGCGTCTTGTCGATGACGTTGTCGAGGAACCGAACCGACCAGCGCGTTACGCGGCTAAGCTCGCTCCAATCGACGTCATGCTTCGCCTCGTCGTAGAACTTCGACAGGTTGATCGCCGACAGGTTGCAGACGCCCCATGCCGGCAAGCCCTGCTCGCCGCAAGGGTTCGTGCAAATAATCGGGTTGAAATACCAACTGTTCGACATCTGGTTGTAATATTCCATGAAGACGACGCCCGGCTCTGCCGATTTCCACGCCGACTCGATAATCGTATGCCATACTTCGCGCGCGCGGACCGTTTTATAATGAACGACCGGCTTGCCGCTCGAACGCCACTTCTCCAGATCGCCGTCCCACAGCTCGTCGTAGCCCGGCGTCTTCGTATCCGGGAATACGAGCTCCCAATCGAGATCCTCCTTGACCGCTTTCATGAAGCCGTTGCTGACGCAAACGGACAAGTTCGCGTTCGTCACCTGGCCCATCGTCTGCTTCACCGTGATGAAGTCGAGCAGGTCCGGATGCCAGTCGTTAATCATCAGCATAAGCGCGCCGCGTCGGCTGCCGCCCTGCTCGATCAGTCCCGTCGTGTAGCTGAACAGACCGCCCCAAGAGACGGCGCCGCTCGACGAGCCGTTGACGCCCGCGACGATCGCCCGGCGCGGCCGAAGCGACGACAGGTTGATGCCAACGCCGCCGCCGCGGGCCATAATTTCCGTCATCTCCGTCAACGTCTCCATAATGCCGCCCCGGCTGTCCCTCGGCGACGGAATGACGTAGCAGTTGAACAGCGTCAATTCCTCGCTCGCGCCCGCTCCCGCCGCAATGCGGCCGCCCGGCACGAGCTTCCAATCGTGGAGAATGTAGCGGAAGCGCTCCGTCCATTCCTTCCGCTTCTCCTCCTTCTCGACCGAGGCCATCGCGCCGGCCAGCCGGTCCCACATTTGCTCCGGCGTCTTCTCGACCGTCAGCGTCAGCTTCTCGACCGTCGACTCCACCGACTCGCCGCTGCGCAGCCTGACGACGACCCGGCTGCCCTCGCGCGCCGTTACTTCCCCGACTTCCTTCGTCGGAAATTTCGGATCGTCCTTCGTCAGTACGAGAACGATATCGCCGACCTTCGTCTCGTTCGTATCCGCATTTTTCCACGCATACCGGTCCAGAAAAATTTTCTCGCTCAGCCCTTCCAGCCGCTTGCTTCCCGTCGTAGCCATCCGCTTGCCATCCTCCCCATATTTAGTGCCCGTATCCTATGTTCAACAAGCTATTACATGTTCTCACTACCACATATTGTGTTCGTATACCATTATACTATACTAAATATAGATACACATCGCCCAAATCGGCTATTTTTATCGAATTTCGCGGCAATCCCCGCTCCTGCCTTAGAATTGCTTGTCCAACCTCGTCCAATATCGGTATTTCATCCTTTCTGCTCCTCTCGCTTCCGCCGCTCTTATGAATTGCCGAATGCAGGGCATACTATGGAAATCACGTACGCCGCATGGCAGGAAAGGAGCTTATCGATGTCGCAACCGAACCAACCGACGAATCCGTCGCGCTCCGAACCGAACGTCTCCTCCCGCAAGCTGCACCCGCAGGTCGATTGGCGCTTTGACCGCGCCTGGTTCGACGAGCTGCAGACCAGATTGAACCGGAACGGCCCTTGGGACGACTGGTCGCTCTATCAACTAGCCGTCGAAGCGGAGCAGGCATCGCAAGTGACAAGCTTTGACGAACTGCGCTGCCTGCGCTGTCTGCCGTTGTTCGAGCCGATGCCGCACCAGATCGCAACTGCGGGCAAAGTGCTCCACGAGATGGGAGGACGGGCCATTCTGGCCGACGAGGTCGGACTCGGCAAGACGATCGAAGCCGGACTCGTGCTTAAGGAATATATGGTGCGGGGACTCGTCAAGAAGGCGCTTATTCTCGTACCGGCGTCGCTGGTGCTGCAATGGGTGCGGGAGCTGAATCAGAAATTCGGCATCTCCGCCGTCGCGCAGAAGAAAGAGCATACGTGGCAGTACGACGTCGTCGTCGCTTCTATCGATACGGCCAAACGCGATCCGCATCGCGAGCTGCTGCTGGCAACCGATTACGACATGCTTATTATCGACGAGGCGCACAAGCTGAAAAACAAAAAGACGACCAACTACCAATTCGTAAATCAATTGAGCAAAAAATATTGCCTGCTCCTCACCGCGACGCCGGTGCAGAACGACTTGGACGAGCTGTACAACCTCATCACGCTGCTGAAGCCGGGCCAGTTGGGCGGCCAGAGCGAGTTCGCCGCCAACTTTGTCGTCGATAAGCGGCTGCCGAAGAACGAGGATCAATTGCAGGAGGCGCTGTCCGCCGTTATGATCCGCAACCGCCGCGGCGACGGCGGCATCCACTTCACGAAGCGGATCGTACGCAACATTCCGCTGACGCTGTCGCCGGAGGAGAAGGCGCTCTATGACGGCGTTACCTCCTTCGTGCGCGAACGGGTCGTCGAGACGGTCGCCGATATGGCGAGCATGCTGTCCCTTGTCACGCTGCAGCGTGAAGTGTGCTCCAGCCGCGAGGCGGTATTTCTGACGCTCGTCAACCTGTTCAAGAAGACGGCCGAAGATTCCCCGCTCCGCCCCAAAATATGGGAGCTGGTCGAGAACATCCGCGCCATCAACGCCAACACGAAAGCGGAGAAAGCGATCGAGCTGATCCGGGAAATCGACGACAAAGTCATCATATTCACCGAGTACCGGGGAACGCAAGAATATTTGCTGCAATTTTTCCGGACGCATGGGCTGCATGCGGTTCCTTACCGGGGCGGAATGGGGCGCGGCAAAAAAGATTGGATGATGGATTTGTTCCGCGGGCGCGCCCAAGTGCTGATCGCGACGGAAGCCGGCGGCGAAGGCATCAATCTTCAGTTCTGCCACCATATGATTAATTTCGATCTGCCCTGGAATCCGATGCGCGTCGAGCAGCGGATCGGCCGCGTCCATCGGCTCGGCCAGCAGCATGACGTGCACATCTATAACCTGTGTACGCTCGGCACGATCGAGGAGCACATCGTCAACCTGCTGCATGAGAAAATCAATCTGTTCGAGCTCGTCATCGGCGAGCTGGACCATATTCTCGAACGATTCGAGAAGCAGGAGCCGACGATTGAGCAGCAAATCGCGCGCATGGTCGCCGAAGCCGGCGACGGCACGGAATTGCGGCAGCGAATGAGCGGCCTTGGCGATTCGCTCAACCGCATCCGCACCGAAGTGCTCGCGGAAGAGCCGGTCGAGCAGGAGGACGCGATTGCGAAGCTGCTGGACGGAGCCGGAGAACGTATCTCAATGGAGGCGAGCCAATGAACGATCGGCAAGTGCACAAGTTCGTGCAGCGGTTTCTGGAGGCGACCGACTGCACGATTCTGGAGAAATCGCCCGCCCATTTTAAAGTGAAGCTGTCCCCCTACGCCGACCGGTCGCTCACGAACCGTCCGTATTATTGGAGCTTCGTCGATCGGACCGGCGCCGAGCCGGAGACGATGTCCATGCTGCTGGTGACCGACCGGACCAAATACGACGCCCTGGAAGCCGCGAACGAGGCACAGCAGGAGGCGCAAGCGGCCGAAGCCGCTCCTAGCCTGTCTTCCGCTGCGGAAGCGGCTTTGGGCCGGTCCTTCGGCTTCGTACACGGGACGATGAATACGATTCGGATGCCGCGGGAAGAAATGTTTTTCGGCTCCCGCCGACTGGACCAACTGTTCGCCGCGAGCCAAGCGGGCGGCAGCTACGTCTACTTGTTCCAGGAGCCGGAGCGCAAGCATGCGTTGCCTCACGATTCAACGCCTTATACCGCCTGGCTCGGCGTCAATATGAAGGTGGAGTTCGCTTGCGACCGCAAGCGGGAGGAGCTGCATTCGTTCGGCGTATCGCTTGCGTCGGGCCAATGCGTGGAACGGTTTCACGACCGGCTGCTCGACTTGAAGATGACGCCGAAGCTGCCGCCGAACGTGCATGTGACGAAGAACGGCATCTCGCTCGGCAAGGCGGCTTCCGCCATCGAGCAGACGCTCGAGCGCAAGCTGAAGCAATACGATTACGGCTGGGCGGTGCAAGCCAACGAGCAGCTTGACGAAGAGCTTGCGCGCATCCGGCATTACTACGAGCCGCTGATTCAGTCGGCGCTCGAAGAGCAAAAGCCGGCGATCATGGAGCAGTTCGACAAGCGGCAAGCGGAAATCCGGTGGCAGTTCGAGCCGCGCGTGACAGCGTCCGCGGTTAACTGCGGCATTTTTCACCTTGCGGGCATCGATTGAACAAGGACTTGCTAGTCCGTGACGGGGTTCGCAACTTTCCGGCAAAATTAGAACCGGCGCCGCGCGCGTTCTCGCGACAGCTTCCAACAACGTTCTTGGGAGCTTGTCCGCTACAATAGAGAAGAACGCAAGCGACTTCACGAAGAGCGAAAGGCGGGGATCACGATGAAGTTTCGTCATACGAAAAGGCTGGCTGTACTGCTCGCATGCTGCGCGATGCTGTCGGGAACGACCGGCGCCGCAGGCGTCTTTGCCGCAGCGGCCGATACCGAATCGGTTCAATCGAAGGTTCAGACGCCCGAAGAGCATAAGCGGCTAACGAATCAGGTGCAGGCGTGGATCGACGAATTGGCCAAACAGCCTCCTTTTGCAGCCTGGTCGGGAGCCGAATTTACGATTGAGGCGCTTGGTCCGGGAACGCATGCTTGGTATGTCGTCATATCGGCCGGCGGGAGGCCCGTCGGATACATGATTGTGAACGCGAAGGAAAACGGAGGCTACGAGCTTGGGGAATACGGTACGGGCAAACGGCCGTTGTTCGACATGGAGACGCTTCGACTGTCGCTCGCAAGACAGGGCGTTATTTCCGAAGGAAGCGACGGGAAACTAACCGGCTACCAAGCTTCCCGGCTATATGCGAATGGGCTGTTCGCCGTATGGCGGATCGTGACGGCAGACCGCGAGGTGCTGTATGCGGATGCCGCGACCGGCGATATTCTGCCTGCGACAGAGCGGCAGTGGTCCCGTGCGGCGGCGTCCGTGCAGCGTGCCGAGGCGCCTTTTCCCGCATCCGCGGGCGTCCGCTCGCATATCTATAAGGTTCACTCCCGGCAGTCGTTCGACGTCTATGCCGAATTGCCTTGGCTCGCATCCCCGCCGCTTAAAGTCAATTATGCCAATCAGTTGTTGAAGCCCATCGTATCCGAAACGCCTATTCGTTTTGTGGCGGACCTGTACGATCATACCGCAACCTTCATGTGGGGCATCGTCGGCTATCAGCAGTGGTCGAACGACGCCGTTTATTTGGCGCTCGAAGAGCCCGATCCAGAAGGCAGCGGGCTGGTTCATGTTCGATATATGAGCTTGTCGTCACTGTATCCATTCGGTCTCTTCTATCGTTGATGTCCGCGGTCTGCGGCTGCGCCAGCCTCGAATCCATAACGCCAGCGACAGCGGCGCGATGCCGAACCAGCGCGTCGTCCACGACTCGCGTACCGCTCGCGCAGCCTGCTTGTCCATCCGCCGCTGCTTCCGTACCTCGGTAGGCGTATCGATATAAGCGACGAATTGTCCGGCCACATATTTAATCAGCTCGTCTCTTTTGTCCGCCATGCCGCTTCTCCCCGCTTTCGTTAATAGAATCGTTCCTTACTATAAGCATGCCCTGCATTTCGCTCTAATAATCATGAATGAATTTCCACCTGTCAAGCCACGATATAACCATAATGGAGCTTGCAGGGAGGAATACCGCAATGAAACGTTCCCGACATAGAAGGCAGCACGACCATCATCTTCTTCGCACGCGGCTTGGAACGCAAACCGAGCGCACGCTCTTTCGCTCCCGCTGGCTGAAGCCGGCGTGCCTGCTCGGACTTGCGCTCGCCATATGCACAGCCCCTCAATCGAATGCTGCGCACGCCGCAAGCGCCGATAACGCGACAGAACGCAACCATCAAGAGGCGGCGGCAACCGGGCAGCATCTGAAGGCTCCTCCGCATTACAAGCGAGCGCTGCCGACGGCGGTTGTCCTCATTGACGCCGGACACGGCGGTATCGACGGCGGGACCAACATCGGGACCATCCTGGAGAAAGACATTAATCTTGAAGTGGGCAAAAAGCTGTATGCGCTGCTCCGCAGCCAAGGCATTCCGGCCGTGCTGAATCGAACGGGCGATTACGCGCTAAGCGACGACAACCGGTGGCATCTTAGCCGTTCGCGCCATCGGCGGGATTTGTCTCAGCGAAGACAGCTTACCGACGAGATTGAGACGACGCTGTTCGTCAGCCTGCACGTCAACTGGGCCCGCAACAGCGCCAGACACGGCCCGCTCGTCCTGCATCAGAACAACGGCGAAAGCGCCCTGCTCGCTTTTTGCATACAGGACGCGCTGAATCGGCTCCACCGTACGAACGAGGCGCCCAAATACGCCAAGCCGTTTTATTTGCTCAACACGATTGACGAACCGGCCGTCATCGTCGAGATGGGCTTCCTGTCCCATGCCGGCGACCGGGAAATGCTTACGAACCGCGTCGCGCAGACCCGGATCGCCCAATCGATTGCCGCCGCTTTACGGCAATATTTGTTCATCGCTGGGACCTCGGATAAGGTCGGAAAGCTTGACGATAATCGCATTCTCCCGTAAGGACGGCGTCGATTGAAGCAGCACCGCCGCCGTTTTCTTGCCCGGAGGGCCGACATGGCCGATAGCGACGCAGTGCTCCTGCTGCTCCAACTGCTTGTACAGCTCGCCGATTTGCTTCGAAATATGCTGGGTGGAGTAGACGTCGTCAAGAAACACATGGTTGCTCAGCAGCGGAATGCCGATCTCCGCGGCCACTTTCGGCACGACCGTCTTGTAGGAGGTTCGGCTGTCGAGGAAGAACAGGCCGCGCTCCTTGCATACGGTCAGCACAATACGCATTACACGCTCGTCCGAGGTTGCCTTCGAGCCCATATGGTTGTTCATTCCGACGGCAAACGGTACATTGTCGATGGCCGCTTCGACGCGCTTGCGAATCTCGGCGTCGGACAGATCGGTTGTAATTGCGCCGGGACCAAGCCATTCCTTCTTGCCTTTGTTCGGCTCCATCGGCATATGCACGAGAACGTCATGCCCGAGCTTATGCGCGTTCTCTGCATCGGATTGCGTCGTCGGCATGAACGGCATCACCGCGACGGTGAACGGGAACGGAAGCTTCAGCATCTCCGCCGTTCCCGTCATGCCGTTGCCGAAATCGTCGATGACGATAGCGATTCGCTTCGACGCTTTGACCGGCTGAGCTTCCCTTTGAACAGACGGTCTCGACTGCGAATCAAGCCGATCTGCAGGCGGCTGGGCGTTGGAGGGTACGCCCGATGGCGAAGCCGGCTCGGCTCCGGCTGTCGATGACGTGTGAAGAGATGGCAAGATCATAAGCAAAGCGGTACACAGGATGGCTATTGGCAGACGTTTACGGATCAACTGCCGAATCGCGAATCGGTTACGGTTGCGTTGTCGTTTCATCGGATGGAGCACCGCCTTCTTCGTTTGAAGTATTCTCATTGTGTGTGACCCCCGCGGAAAATATGTAGCCAAACGTTGCTCCGGCTCAGGCCAGTATTTACTGAATATTAAAACTTTATAGCGTCGGATTGACTTGTCTTGCCCGTGCATGCTATATTAAAGCTCGCCAGTTCATTATGTGCGGTCATGGCGGAATTGGCAGACGCGCTAGATTCAGGTTCTAGTGGTGTAACAACCGTGGAGGTTCAAGTCCTCTTGACCGCACCATTATCTATAAGAAGTTCCAGCGCATGAGCTGGAACTTTTTTCGTTCCATAACGCGATCGATTGAAAAGCGGAGGCGAAGGCGAATGGAATGTCGAGCGGGCTGTGCCGCGTGCTGCATTGCAATTACGATTACGTCTCCTATTCCCGGCATGCCCGAAGGCAAACCGTCCGGCGTGCCTTGCGTCCAGTTGACAACCGACAACAAATGCAAGTTGTTCGGCAAGCCCGAGCGCCCTGCCGTATGCGGCGGATTCACTGCCGATGAAGAAACGTGCGGAGAAACGAACGAGGAAGCTTTCCGCATTCTAACGATGCTGGAGGAATGGACCAAGCCGCGGGCGATTTGATCCCGAATAAGGAGGTTGACATCCTCCCTCTCCAAGTGGTATGATCTTTTTTGTTGAAACAAAATATGCGGTCATGGCGGAATTGGCAGACGCGCTAGATTCAGGTTCTAGTGGTGTAACAACCGTGGAGGTTCAAGTCCTCTTGACCGCACCACACTCTTAAATTCAAGAAGCCTTGCTTAGCAAGGCTTCTTTTCTTTTTGTCGGGGGATGCTGGATGGGAATACCGAAGGCAATAAAAAGTCTTTTTATTAAACGTCACAAGAGGCAGACCACGCAATCGTGGTCTGCCTCTTCGTTTATCCCTTTATTCCCTTTAGCCCTACAAAACGTTTGCTTTCCTCGTCCCATAACCGATATCGAAGCGCCTGCAAGCTCAATCGAATGCCGATAGCAGGAACCTTCTTCAACGCGGCATTGCTCTCGTGGATGCTTTGCAAATGATAATTCGCTGCTTGGGGAACGAGATGATGAATATGATGAAAACCAATATTTCCGGTCATCCATTGCAAAAGTCGGGGGAGTTTATAATAGGAGCTGCCATGTACAGCGGCGCTGACATAGTCCCATTCATCCGAATGCTCGTAATACGTATCCTCGAATTGATGCTGCACATAGAATAGCCAGATGCCCGCAGCGCCGGACAGGTATAGAATTGACCCTTGAATCAAGAGAACCTCTTTCCACCCCAGCGTCCAGCAGAGCAGCCCCATCAAACCGGCCAGCATGACATTTGTGAAGTACGTGCCCATACGCTCTTTCCGTCTCGCGCCTTTGCGATTCGTTCGATATTCGATCAAAAAAAGAAATATAGGGCCCAGTCCGAACATAACCAACGGATTGCGATATAACCGGTATCCAAGACGCTTCCAAGGAGAGAGCGCGGCGTATTCCTTGATCGTTAACGTCCAGATGTCCCCTGTGCCTCTACGGGATAAGTTCCCGCTTGTCGCATGATGAACAGAATGTTCATTTTTCCATTGGGCAAATGGGAAGAAGGTAAGGATTCCGGTTATCGTCCCGACAATTACGTTTGCTTTTTTCCCCTTAAAAAAGGCTTGATGACAGCAGTCATGAAAAATAATAAAAATGCGAACCAGAAAACCGGCAGCCGGAATCGTCAAAGCCAATGCTAGCCAGATTGAAACCGTCAGACTGGCATAAGCAAGACCCCAGAGCAGGATAAAAGGCACGATGCTATTAACCAACTGCCAGACACTTTTCCTTAAATCCGGTTTACTATGAGAAAGTGCATCTTTTTTCCAGCGAGTAAATTCTTGCAACAATTCCATTCCAGACCTCTTTTCTTAAAAAGCACGGTGGTGTGAGGAATTACCGCAATTCGCCTTCAGGCTGTTAAACCTTCGTGACGATGTAAAGGAGGCGGCCCACCGGAAGGCATCCCCCAAACGGTAATTTTTCTTAGTTGTCCTTACAGGTCGGTTGTAAACAATCCATCTCCGGCCTTACTTTCCTTGCCGGCGAGATGGTTCAAATCATCCGCTTTTCTCTGTAGGCTCTGTTTGTTGGAATAAAACCGGATAATGTCATCCACCGTAGAGAACACGACATTAACGTTCGAATCATGCGGATTGGTTGTGATACAGAACCACTTTTCCGATGGGATTTCCCATCCTTTTTAATTGGCGGATTACGCCTGATTCAAAGCATGCTTCAGATCGAGCCCAGCCGTAAAGATTGGCACTTTCCCTGCCGGGAGCTCCACCTTTTCGCCTGTTTTGCGGCTTCTTCCCGTACGCGCTTCGCGGCTGCGCACATCGAATTTACCAAAGCCAACCAATCGGACTTCGTCCCCTTGCTTTAAAGCTTCAAAAATCGAGTCCAGAACATGCGTGACGGCTTTCTCGGCATTCTTCTTTGAAAAGCCACTGGATTTCGCAACCGCTTCCACTAATTCATCCCTGTTCATTTGCGATACCTCGCTTCTATAATTTAAATTCCGAAATTTATCAATCTATAGCATCTGCTAGTTCAAATAAATAAAAAACTGCCCAGATGTTGAGCAGCTTCAAAAATTTAATACACTTTAGTAACGTTCTCGGCCTGCGGACCCCGATTGCCTTGGGTCACATTGAACTGGACGCGTTGGCCTTCATCCAACGATTTGTACCCTTCGCCCTCAATTGCGCTGAAATGAACAAATACATCGTTCCCGTTCTCGATTTCGATAAAACCGAAGCCTTTTTCAGCATTGAACCATTTAACTGTACCGGTTTGCATAAAATTCCTCCAAAAAACGTATTAACACGATCATTAGATCTTTAAAATTCACCGTTGATGTCCGCTAATGTTTCGGTTAATATAAGAATACTATGTCCGCTAATGTAAGTCAAGAGAAGTTTTGGAGGCTGCTGCTAATGAGAGAAGCTATCGAGGTTTCGGAACCGGGCGGGCAGATGATTAAGAACTTCATTCATGTTCTCGCCACCCATACCAATCTGAGTCCCAAAACATTGAGGGAGTACGCGAGTGACTTAAAACATTTTGTTGCTTGGTTTGAAGCGACCGATCGAACTGACGAGGGAGTCGCATTTCGAATTGAAGATGCAGATACTCCAACATTAATACGTTATCGGGAAGCCATGCAGGAAACGATGGAATTAAAGCCGGCGACCATTAATCGACGGCTTATAACGTTGAAGCGATTGTTCGATTGGGCCGTATCGGAAGCTAGAATGGACCACGACCCATCCAAGCCGGTAAAGCTGGTCCCCGAAGAAAAGGCAATCCCAAGACAAATGACGGACCAAGAAGAAGCCGCATTGCTTGCCGCTACCGAGCAGCATGGTTCCCTCCGGGATCAGACCATCGTATTCGTAATGCTCCACACCGGCTTGCGGCCTATGGAAGTGTGCGATCTAATTCCTGACGATATCCACATCGACGAGCACAGCGGTTATCTTACAGTTCGAGCCGGATTACGGAATAAATCGCGTGAAGTTCCTTTGAATGCTGCGTGCAGAGCGGTTTTAAAAAATTATTTGGCCCAGCTCCCCCTTGACGCTTCATATCTGTTTGCGTCGGAGAAAACAGGGGCTCGGTTAACGGAGCGGGCGTTACGCCACTTGATTCACAAATATATGAAGGCCGCTCTAATTGAAGGACTGCGCGCTCACGATTTGCGCCACCGATTCGGCTATGTCATGGCAGCCGACACGGAATTGCATCGCTTGTCGCAAATTATGGGACATGATCGGCTGAACTCAACCATGATTTACGTCAAGACAACCGGCGCAGAACTGCAAGGGGAGGCCGAAAAGCCAGAAGCGGGCATGCGCGGATCGAGAACAGGAGATAAAGCCGTACATTAAGCGCCTCCATACGACACTTGATCCACCGCACGAGCGTATGCGCAACATTAGACGTCCCATATAGTTGCGTAACTCGCCTAGACAATCGGTATAACCCGACTGCCTGAGGCTGCAAGCGTCTTTCAGAGACACTTATTAGCCGGATGCAGAAGCCGGGCAGCCAACAAGTGTTTTTCAGGGACTCTTAGATTCTTAATACCGCCACGGCATACGTGACTATAAGCAAGCGCAAGCCAAGCGTAAGCGACTTGTCCGGACTTTTGCGCGCCTCGCGGCCGCGGCCATCGGCTCAACGCAGTGCAAACCGGTAAACCCGCTGTCATGCGCATGACAGCGGGCTTACCGGTTAATCGAACAAATCGCCTAGCACATCGAGCACCGATTTTTTCTTTTTGTGCGGGTAGCCGTGGCCATGCTTGCCGCTGCCATAGCTGCCGTAGCTCGTATGCCCGCCGTAATGGCCGGCTTGCTGCTGAGACCCGTAGCTGCCGCCGGATTGCTGCGAGCCGTACCCGCCCTGCCGCGGAGTCCCGTACGAGCCCGGACCCGGCTGCTGCGAGCCGTATTCTCTAGGCTGGGCCGCTCCGGCTCCATAGCCCTGCTGCTGCGGCGGCTGCCCCATATTAACGCCCTGATTCTGCCAGCCGCCGTTCTGCAACTGGTCGCGGTAGCTGCCCGGCGCCGGGCTGCCGGCGCCATTGAAGCTATCCGTCTCGCTGCGCAGCTCCTTCACGCCCTGCATCAGCTTGTCGAGCTCGCCGCGGTCGAGCCACACGCCCTTGCAATCCGGACATACGTCGATCGTCACGCCATTTTTGACGACTTCGCGCATTCTTACATTTTCACACACCGGACATTTCATTGCCTATGCCTCCTGCGGCCCATTTGCTTAATCGTACCCGTCTACGCATGATCGTCCTTGAGCACATCCAGCTCGCCGCGATCGTCCGCCGCGCGTTCCAGCTTATAGCTGCGGCTCAGCTTGACGACACGCTTGTTCACCTTGCGAAGCACGAGGCTCTCGTCGTCCCAAGCGACGATTATTCCATATACGTCGTTGGCGGGCATTGCGTCGCGCACAATTCTTGCCGGCTCCCCGGATTGCCGGAATGCATCCAGTTGTTCTTCCGTAATCATCGCTTCTTCCTCCTATTAAGAAAGACCTCCTATGCCCGAAGGACATGTAGCGGAGGTCTGTTGCTGTATATCGTAATTAATTAGCCAATCTTGTCGACATGCTCCTTCGAGTCGTTCGTCTCGTACCATTCGTCCAGCACCCGAGAGGACATAACGCGTTTCGCAATGTATTCCTTCTGATGATCGAGAAATTGGTCGCGCCACTCATAGCCCAGCTCTTCCGCAAGCTTAACAATCGTCAGCAGCTCGGACCAGGCGACGTACCTCTTATACCAGAAAAATTGCGGATGCTCAACCATATATGGATAGAGATCATCGAATTCCGTATGCTTGCAGTCAAGCGCCCGTTCAAAATGCGTCTTAGCGTCTGTAAGCTTCTTATTTAAAAAATCGTTCGACATAAGTTCCATATGCTAGTGCCTCCCCTCGACCTGATACGTTCATTATAAGCGATAATATGCGGGCAGAAAAGAGTTTCGTCTATGGAACTTCTCGGATAAGCGCTATTCGAACGTAATGGAGCCGTTCTCCAGCGAAGAAATCCGAACAAGCGATTCGACGCGATAGCCTTGCTCCCGCAGCGCCTTCGCGCCCGCCTGGAACGATTTCTCGACGACGATGCCGATACCGGCCAGCTCGGCGCCGGAACGCTCAATAATTTTGACCAATCCTCTCGCCGCGTCTCCGTTCGCAATAATATCGTCAATAAACAGCATCCGGTCCGTTGCGCTCAGCATTTGGCGGGAGACGAGCAGATCGGTCACGATCCCTTTCGTAAAAGACGGCACCCGTTCCACATAAGCGTCCGGATCCCCAATCAGCGTCTTCTTCCTTCTGGCGAATACGAGCGGTACGCCGAGCTCATGCGCCGTCGCGAACGCGACCGGGATGCCCGACGATTCCACCGTAATGACTTTCGTTATATTCGATTCGGCATACAGCCGCGCGAATTCTCTGCCCATCTCCATCGTCAGCACCGGATCGACCTGATGATTCAGTATCGTGTCCAGCTTCAGCACGTCCGTCGACATAACCGATGCATCTTCCAAAATCCGTTGTTTCAATTTATCCATTGTGTTACCCCTCCACCGAAAAACCTTTTCCGATAACTTACCATACGACATATGCCCGATGCAACCGTTTCGCTCACGTTTCTTCGGACTGCCGTAACCTTTGGGCTTGTTCGCGCGTCTAAATAGATATACATCCATTTCCAACAAAAAATACAGTCTCGAACTGTGAAATATGGAGGCGAATGTCATGATATCATTACGGAATCGTACATACCGCACCTCTAATTCGTCGCTTGCCCGCATTGCGGCAGCCGTCGTGCTTGCAACCGTCGTATCCGGCTGCTCGATATTGACCGGCACCGATGAAGAAGACCGGATTACGGGCAACGATCCGCTCACCTCGAACCAAACGATGAAATCGAGTCAAGGACCGGGACTTGTGCAAGGAGAAGCGGCGGAAACATCCTGGCTGGTCAACACGACCGAAGCCGACACGAAAGAAGCGACCAACGCATCCAACGCGAACGCCGCAGGCACGAAGACGAAAACGAAGACGACGCCGGACGCAAAGTGGGACAAAACGAAGCCCGCGCTTGCCGGCATTTCGCTCGGCGAGCAGCAAGCCGACGTCAAGAAGAAGAAAGGGACTCCTCTCGATTCTTATAATCAGGAGAACGAAGACGCCTCGCTCGAAATTTACGAGTTCGACGGCTATACGGTCGGCTTCGGACCGGGTATGCAAGGCACCCTGTTCGTCGAGATTTACAGCGGGAAAGTCAATTCCGGCCTAAGCGGCCTCCGTGTCGGAGACAAAGAGGATCAAGCCGTCAAGGCGCTCGGCAAGCCTGCTTCCCAGACGCCTTATCTGCTCTCCTACGAGACGAAGCAAGGGCTGCTGAAGCTCGACCTCGATCCCGACAGCCATGAAATCGTGACGATGAAGCTTTTCGCTCAGACGTAAGCCGTTTTCGAAAGCTGTCATGCCTGTCCTCCGTTCGTCATACGTTGTCTTATAAGGGCTTCGTGAACGGAGGACAAGTACAATGTGGAAACGGTTCGGTTCGGTGCTTCAGATCGCATTCACCTATATGGGCACGGTCGTCGGCGCAGGCTTCGCCACGGGACAAGAAATTTTGCAGTTTTTTACCCGTTTCGGCTACTGGGGCTCCTTGACCATCGCGTTATCGACGGTGTTATTTATCTGGCTGGGCGCCAAAATGATGCTTATCAGCTCCGATATTCAGGCCGATTCGTACGAGGACTTGAACAAGACGCTGTTCGGCGAACGGTTCGGAGGCTGGATCAGCATGTTTATGATGGTGATCCTGCTGGGCGTAACGGCCGTTATGCTGGCCGGCGCCGGATCGATCTTCGAGGAGAACTGGAATTTCTCGTATCAGACAGGCCTTCTCATTACGATTGCCGGCTGCTTCATCCTGCTTCGCAAAGGCATGAACGCCATTCTGGCCGTCAACAGCGTCGTCGTGCCGATGATGCTGCTGTTCACCGGCATCGTGATGTACGATACGTTCACGACCCCCGAATCGGACCGCTGGCTGACGATGACGACCGATCAATCGCCGTTCGCCGCCTGGAGCGCGCCTTTTCTGTACGCGGCATTCAATCTGTCGATGTCGCAAGCGGTGCTTGTCCCGCTCGGCTCCTCCATCCGCGATAAGTCAACGATCAAAGCCGGCGCTTGGATCGGCGGCATCGGCATCGGGTTCATGCTGCTGGCGGGCCATATCGCGCTTGCGACCCATATGCCGGGCATTCAGCAATTCGCCATCCCGATGGGCGGCATTGCCAGACAGCTCGGCCATACGGCGCAGTGGATTTATATCTTCCTTATATTCGCCGAAATTTTCACGACGCTTATAGCCGATATCTACGGACTGACGCTGCAAATGCGACAGCGTGTCAAATGGTCGCCGCAGCTTATTACGATCAGCATTCTTGCGTTCTGTTACGTTGCCGGCCAGATCGGGTTCGGACCGCTGCTCTCGACGCTGTATCCGCTGTTCGGCATCATCAGCTTAGGGTGGCTGCTTCTGATTATTCGGTACCGCAAATCGGCCATCGTTCCCAGAGACGAAGGCAAGCCAAGGTTGTAAACCAGACAAGGGACCGCCCGTTCGCACGAACGGGCGGTCCCTTGTCTGGTTGCAAAGCTCAATAAATAGCGTTCGAACTTCTATTCAGGATGCTGGTCCAAAAGACCTATCCCTTCTATCGCTTTCCAGCACATGTACGAACCAGCCATCATGCCCTCGTTCGTTATGCCTCGTCTTCCTCCGGCGTACTCCGGAACCCGACGTACACTTCCTTCAACTGCGATACGACCCGCGTCAGCGAGTATACGCGCTTGGCTTTGTCCCAAGCGGCGCGGGCCAGCGCGTAGCGGTAGCTCGGATCGACGATCGTCTTCTCCATCGCTTCCGCGAGGGCATCGACGTCCTCCGGCGGCACGAGCAAGCCGTTCACCTCGTTCTCGATCTGCTCGGCGATGCCGCCGGCATTCGTGCCGACAAGCGCGAGCAGGCAGAGCGCCGCTTCGGCGAATACCGAACCGAACGACTCGGCGCGGGACGGCAGAACGAAGACGTCGAAGAACGGCATAAATTCTTCCGGATGCAGCATATAGCCGTAAAAAATAATGTCGTCGTATAGGTCCAGCTCGACCGCGAGCTGCTCCAGCTCCGAGCGAATCGGTCCGTCGCCGATAATATGCAGCACGAACGGCAGCCCCTGCCGCTTCAGCTTCGCGCATGCGTGCAGCAGCACATCGAGCCCTTTGGCCGGAACGAGCCGGCAGACGGTAATAAATTGCGTCACTTGATTATCGTGCGCAATCGGGCGGAACCGCTTCTCATCGAACCCGTTCGGAATGACGATAATCTGTTCAGGCGCTGCAAGATAAGGCGCCAAATATTGACGGAACGATTCGGATACGGTTAACAGCCGGTCGGTCTTCCGCTCCAGCTCCCGATAGATCGAGATCAGAAACCGGTGCTCCGCGCTTCCTTCCGCAATGCGTCCGTTCAATATAAGCTCCCGCTCGTAGCTGGAGTGAATCGTCATAACAAGCGGCGTGTCGGGAAACAACTGCTTCATAACGAGCGCGGCGATCGGATGATGGGCGTGAATGAGGTCGTATGACCGCTTGATGCGCATCCGCGTCCACCACAAATAATCGCGGTACGTCTGCAAATATTTATCGACGATCGGATTGCCGGCGAATTCGGCGGCATCGAACGTTTCGAACGTTACGTTCTCCTGTCCTTTATTCCGCACCCGCTTCGGCAGCGAGAACAGCTCCATCGACCAGCCTGCGCGGCTAAACCGGTCCTGAATATAAGGCACCATCGACGATACGCCCCCCGGTTGCTCCGGAGGGAAAAACAACGCTTGTAGAATGTCCAGAACTTCCGCCTCCCAATCCAAATAAGTACAACGAACAGTCGACACCATCCGACTTTCGTCTCTAGGCGGCTCGCATTAAAGATGATATACTAGAACATATGTTTCTGTAAAGTTGATGTAACTCTACTATATTGGTGGTATGCCGCAAATGTCGATTATGAACTGGCTTACCGGTTCGACCGGTATTATCCTCTCGTCCGCCTGCATTATCGTAATTGTGTTTCTAATGCTGTACATGTCGGCCAAGCTTCATCAAAGCTATCGGAGTCACAAAGTATACGGCTGGCTTATTGCCGGACTGCTGTTATCCGGCATCCAATACGGCATCCGCATGGCGCTGACCGCGCCGGAATACGCCTCGCTGCCGGGTCCTCATCTGGCCGCCGCCATGCTGCAGATCGTCTCCTTTATTATTATAAACTTTGTGTTCATTAAATTATATACCCGCCCGTCGGGAAGATTGATCGGATGGGTATTTCTGTCGATGCTGATTGCGCCGTTCCTGCTGACCGCCGTCCAACTGTACGCCGACGGCGCATTGCTGGAGCAGCCGGTTGACGGCGGCGGCATACAAGTGCTGACGCTCGACTTCTACTCGCTGATTGTTAATTTTCTGATTCTCGTCGATACGCGCGGCATCCAATTAAACCGTAAATTCGTGCTTAGCCTCGCCATCTACTTCTTCTACCAGTTGGCGTCCGTATCCGACGGCTACGTGTTTCATGGCGAAGTGCCGTTTCTGGTCGTGCTGAAATATTTTGTTCCGCTCGCTTACTTTACGCTGCTGTTCCTGATGCTGTTCGAGTGGGTTATCGAGCGAATGCTCGATATTCACCAGTCATCGATTACAGACGGGCTGACACGGCTGTACAACCGCAAATTTTTTAATTCCCGGTGCGAGAAGTGGCTTCGCGAGCATGGTTCGTTATCGATCATATTTTGCGATATCGACAACTTCAAGAAACTTAACGATACGCAAGGGCATCATGCGGCGGACATCGTCTTGAAGAAGGTGGCGGATATTATTAAGGAAGAATCGAACGGGATCGGCGCGGCCGGCCGCTATGGCGGCGAAGAGCTGCTGGCCGTCATACGCGGCGACACCAAGCGGAAAGCCGATGAAGTGGCCGAGACGATCCGCCGCCGCGTCGAGACGGAGACGATCGTAACGGTAAGCGTCGGCGTCAGCGCATCAACATCCGGCCAGTCGGTTCAAGAGGTCATTAAAGAAGCGGACGAAGCGATGTACGTCTCGAAGACGACCGGCAAGAACAAAGTGTCCGTCGTCGCCAAGTCGAAATCCGGAGCCGCCAGATCGCGCCGATCCAAGACAGCCGGGGAGGCCTAGCCGCAACGTTGCTATTGCTCCTTATTAACCGCAACAGGCTGCTCGTGACGCATCTATTTATGCGCGCGAGCAGCCTGTTGTCTTTGTAAGCCCCACTATAAGCAATTAACGTGTGCGATAAGGGATCGGGTCCGTATAGCCGGCCTCCTGAAACCCTTTCAGTCGGAGCTTGCAGCTATCGCATTCGCCGCATGCTTCCTCTTCTCCGTTATAGCAGCTCGTCGTCAGCTCGTACGGCACGCCCATTCGAACGCCTTCCCGCACGATATCCGCCTTCGTCAACGTCAGAAGAGGCGTCTCAATCGAGATCGGTTTCCCTTCGACGCCTACCTTCGTCGCAAGCGCCATCACTTCCTCAACCTTCGCAATAAACTCCGGACGGCAGTCCGGATAACCGCTGTAGTCGAGCGCGTTCACCCCGATATAGATCGCTTCCGCCCCGACCGCTTCCGCATAGGAAGTCGCAATCGCGAGAAACATAAAATTGCGCCCCGGCACGTAAGTAACCGGAATATCGCTTGCGGCTTGCTCGGCATCCTTCTGCTCGATGCCTGTAGCCGTCGGCACGGCAATGGAATCGTCCGTCAGCGCATTGCCGCCGATGCCTCGTAGAAAGTCGAGTTTAATCGCTTTGTAACGGTGCTCTACTCCGTAGTGGGCGGCCACTTGACGCGACTTCTCCAGCTCGATCCGGTGTCTCTGACCGTAATCGAACGTAATCGGATACAGCTCATAGCCCGCTTCCCGGGCAAAGCCCATGCAGGTCGTACTGTCCAGACCGCCGCTTAAAATAATGACCGCTTTCTTCGTATCGCTCATGGAAATTCCGCCTTTCTTAGACGCCGCGCTTGGCCGGGTCCCATATAATCTTATGCAACTGCATATTCAGCTTAACGCCGGACAAGCCTGCTGCAAGCATACGCTCCACCAGCTTGGCTGGCGGCATCGTCTCCCATACCGGAGAGAACATCGGCAGCGCCTTCGTCGGATGCTTCCGCAGCGTCTCGACGGCGACGTCGAAGTCCCGGTCCGTTGCGATAACGAATTTCACTTCGTCCTGCGGCCGCAGCAAAGCGAAATTGTTCGCGTCCATCTTGTCGTTCTCGCCGGAATCCGGCAGCTTGTAGTCCATTACATACCGAACGTTAGGCAGCGGCACGGCTTCCAGGAACGGAGCCAGCCCGATCGCCCCGTTCGTCTCCACGTGAACGTCGGCTATGCCGTCGATCTCCGCCATTGAGCGGAGCAGCAATGCCGAGCGTTCGCCGTACAGCAGCGGCTCGCCGCCCGTAAAGCAGATCTGCTTCGATCGGTACGTCTGAACCTGCTTCACGATATCGCGGATCGACATCGTAAATTCGGATTGCGCCGGCGGATAGCTGTATTTCGTATCGCACCAGGTGCAGCGCAGGTTGCAGCCGAACAAACGAACAAAAACGGTCGGAAACCCGGCACGCGTGCCTTCGCCTTCGACCGTTTCGAATATTTCGACCATCGGAAGCTTCGCGTCGAGCGGGTCCCGGTCTTCCCGACGGGTCGTCCCGCTGCTATTCATCGCCGGAAGCCTCCATCCATTGACGAGTTACCGCAGCAAAGCTTGTCGGCGTCTCCCACAGCCGTACTTCCTCGACCCGGATGTTCGGGTAAAGTCCATCCTCGACGAGCGCTTCGTGCACCTGCTCATACATCCATACGACCATATTCTCCGCCGTCGTATTCATCGGGGGAAGCACTTCGTTCAAATATTTATGGTCCAGCGGATCGATAATGCGCGCTTTCGCAATGCGCTTTATATCGGAGAAGTCGATACTGATGCCTCTCTCGTCCGGCACGCCGGACATCATCAATTGAACCTTGTAGGTATGCCCATGCAAATTTTTGCATTTGCCCTCGTATTCATGCAGATGATGAGCGCTGTCGAACGTAAACTCCTTGGACAGCAGCACTCTTCGATTATGATAGCGCAGTTGGTGAGCCTGAATGTGCTCGCCGAATATCTGCACGTTTCTCGGAATCTCGTAAGTCATTACAGCACCTCATTGTTCGCAATACGCCTATTATAGCATGGAGGCATGGCCCCCACAATGACGCATGCTTTTCCACATCGCGCCCTAGAGCAGTTTCCGCTGCCCTCTTCGCTGCACCGCCATCACGGGTCCGTGCCTGCCGTCCTGCAAGATTGCATCTCTCAGACGCTCAACCGTAAAGCTCGTAATCGGGGAAGGCAGCCGCTTCGGATCGAAATAGGCGCATTCGGCGATTTCATCTCCGTCCGGCGTTGGCGTCCCCGCGATCGCCTCCGCCCGGAACACATAATAATAAGCGTTGCGATGCGGCAAATAATACATGCCGGCAAGCCATAGGCCGCTCGTCTCGACGGCAATTTCTTCCCGGCATTCCCGCGCGACCGCGTCCCATGCCGTCTCCTCCGGATCGATCCGCCCGCCGGGCAGCGCCCATTTGTTGCCGTCGTATGTTTGTCTGACGAGCAGCACATGCCCGCGCTCGTCTACAATCACGCAGCCGGCCGCGCTTATTCCATATTTGATATCGATTGCCGTTCGCCGCCCTTCTGAGCATGATACGTACGGGTTGCCAGGTCGTCAATTTACCCGTTAATACGGTACGGCATGACCGATCAGCATCCCTCTCTCGCCTTTCGACAAGCCTTCTTGTCAAATGCGTGCAGCTCTAATCCTTATCGCGCCGCATTCGAAGAAGAAACCGCCAGCCGCTTTTTGACGATTTTACGATTGACCAGAACGATACCGGTACATACCGAGGTGAGCGACGCGATCACCGCCATGCCAATCGTTTCGTGCAAAAAGACGGAGGACAGAATAACGCCGAACACCGGCGTAAGAAATAAAAACGATGCAGTGGAGCCAACCGAATTATATTTCATGACGTAGTTCCATAGAACGAAGCCCGCCGAAGAAATGAACGCGGCATAGACGAGCAGCCATGCGGCGGCAGCCGTCCAATGGAACGGAGATAAGCCGATGGCCGAGCCGCCGAGCGCAAGAAGCGCGACTCCGCCGAGCAGCATTTGATAACCGTTCACATAGGCAACCGGCAGCTTGGCGACCGCTTTCTTCGATAATAGATTGCCGAGTCCCGCGCAGAACGCGGAAGCGAGCAGCAGCAGCTCTCCCGTTCCTAACGCGCTGCTCCACCCTTGCTCGATCGCTCTTGGGAGGGCCAGCAGCAGAAGGCCGATCAGGCCGAGCATAAGTCCTGCCGTTTTGTTGCGCGTCAATCTGTCGGACGGATCGGTCATATGCGTTAATACAATCGTAAAGAATGAGATCGTTCCGGCAATGACGGCGCCGAATACGCCCGAGCTGTGCGCCATGCCGGTATAGAAGAACACATACTGCAGCATCGTCTGGACGCCTCCAAGCGCTGCAATCGTCTTTCCCGATCCGCTCCGGTATCGCAGCGGCTCTCTTATAACGATCATAAATAAAAAAATGAGCAATCCGGCCAACGTGAAACGATATCCGGCGAACAAAAATTGTTCAAACCAGTCCGTTCCGTCGATGCCGAGTTCCTCATAGCTCCGCTTGAGCGTCGGATATGCGCTTCCCCACAGCATCGTCGAACCGACGGAGCCGGCCGCGATGCCTGCAGGGTGGGTAAAAAATCGTCTGGCGTTCATTCGGTATACCCTTCTATCGATTATTCATCATTGTCGGACAACGGAATGAGCAGGTCAACCGTCACTTCCTCCAAATGTTCGTCTAAATAAAATATTTCGAGCGATACCGCATTGTCTTGCTTGTTGAGACGGCGTTCGTTCATCCAAGCGTTCAACTGCTCGTAGCCTTCGCCGATCCGCTTGTTCGTACACGCAACCATAGCGTATTTGCGCTCCGGAATCGTGAACTGAGCCATGCCCGGCGGGACTGCCTTTAAATGCGGAACCTCGTAGCACGCCCAATACGTCGCGAACACCTCATTGCCGAAATAAGGGCTGTACAGCGCGCTGGACAGCTCGGCTCCGTTCAATTCGTGTCTTCTCGCGAGAAACTCGCCCTGCAATCGAATGCATTCATCCGCGAACGTGGAATAGGGACCGCAGTAACTCATTCCGACCAGATGGATGGCGGGCTTTGCAACAATGAAGCAGTTATCCAAGGGCGCACTCCTCCTCGCGTTCAGAATTGGCGTGTACCGGCAGCCTCTAATCGAAGCCGTGTCCCTAGTGTAACATGTTTTCACGAAACAAGGGTATACGATTGTTTCGACAAGGGAGACGTTTACAACAACTTTGTACGAAGGGCACGACGAAAAGGCTGCCCGCACGGATCATTTTATGCGGCTGCGCTTTGTTGTTCCGCTTACTGTGGCGTTGTCGCTCCAAGCGACGAAATCAGATCCGCCAGTTGCTTGCCCGCCATCGACTCCAGCCTGCCCGCGAAGCCGACCGAATCGAACGGCAGCGACGCCGTTACGCTGTTCGGCACGACAAAGCAGCGAATGCCCGCCAGATTGGCCGCCTTCAACCCGTTAAGCGAGTCCTCGAAAGCAATCGCTTCGTCGGCAGACACGCCCAGCGTCTCCAGCGCGAGCCTGTAAAGCGCCGGGTCCGGCTTCACCCGCTCGACTTTATCCGCCGTCACGAGCGCGTCGAACTCGTCGCGAATGCGGAACTGCTCGAGATAAGCCTCGATCCATTTCTGATGCGAGCTGGATACGATAGCGGTGCGAAGCCCCGCTTTCTTGGCATGGGCCAAATACTCGCGAACGCCCGGCCGAAGATCGGCGTCGGTCATTCTCGCATCGTAGCGCTGCTTCACAAGAGCGTTCAGCTCGTCTCTTCCTATTCCAACCCCGAGATCGATCAATTGCTGATAAGGATCGAACGCATCAAGCGAAGTGCCGATGCATAACGCGAATTGCTCCAGCGTCAGCTCGTGACCGTGCTCGCGGTACAGCTCCTCGAACGCTTCGAACCAAGCCGTCTCCGTATCGATAATGAGTCCGTCGAAATCGAACAATACCGCTCGTATCGCCATTGCAGCCTCTCTCCTTTACGAATGAATCGAGCCGAACTTATTCAGCGGCCAGATCCGGAATAGAACGCGGCCGTCCAGGTCGGAATACGGTACGGCTCCGAACGCGCGGCTGTCTTCGCTTCTTTCCCGATTATCGCCCATCACGAAAATGTGATTCGAAGGTATTATGTAAGGGGTCGCAAAGTCGTTCGGCCACGTCGCCCCTTTCACATACGGCTCGTCGAGCTTGACGCCGTCCACATAAACGAAGCCGTCCTTGAACTCGAGCGTCTCGCCCGGCAGCGCAATGACGCGTTTGACGAGATTCCGATGCTCGCTGCGATCTTTCACGATGACGATCTCGCCCCGCTTGGGCGACGTGAGATGGTACGACAGCTTATCCTCGAACAGCCGTTGTCCCTCAACAAGCGTATTCTGCATCGAGACGTTAAATACTTGCACTTGAGCGAAAGCGTAGTTTTGAATAAGCATTGACGCGACAACCGCAATCGTAATGGCCGTCAGCCATTCGCGAAGCTCTTTGATCCATTTCTTCTTAACGGGTTTCGTCTCCATCTGGGTTTCCACCGGCATGCAACTCTCCTATCTTGATATAGTCCGATAACAAGATCGACATGAGCACCGTATCGTGATAAGCGCCTTGGCCGAAATGATGCTTCCTCCTGCGCCCTTCTTCAATGAAGCCGCAGGCGGCATAACAGCGAATCGCCGGCCCGTTGCCGGCCAGCACTTCCAGCTCAAGCCGGTTCAGCCGCATTTCCTCGAAGACGTACCGCTGCAAGAGCCGAACGGCCTCTCTGCCGTAACCGACGCCGCGATGCCTCCGACCGGTAATGACGATGCCCATCTCGGCGCAGCGATTATGCCAATCGATTGAATAAAGAACGATCTGTCCGATTCTCTCTCCGGATACCGGCAGCTCGATAATAAACCCCCTGACATCCGCAGGCATTGTCATCATCGCATGGACGAATCGCTCCGACTCCTGCACGGTTTGCGGAAATAAAAAAACATCGGACAAAAGATCCACGATCTCCGGGTCGTTCACCCATTGCCGCAAATACAACACATCTTCTGTCCGATATTCGCGAAGCGCGATTCTCCCGCTTGTTTCACGCTGCATGCTCGCTTCCTCCTGTACGCGGGACTTTCCGTTACCAAGCCGCTTTGCCGGACTTACCGCTCCGGCGCGCCGATACAACGAAGCGGAACAGCACAAATCCGACGAGCGACAATCCGGTCAGCGCCAAATAAATGAAAGCGAAAGCTCCCATTCCTCCCTCAGAAACGCGAAGCTGCATGAAAGCTTGCAGCGGAACCGTCGGCGCGATAAGCCAGATGACGGCATTCCGCGCGGTCTCATCGTGCTTCTGACGGCGTACGGGCGACTTCAGAACGGGAAGCCAGAGCATGAACGATGTCAGCGCGCTTGCCGCGAGCCAAGCCAACAGAACGATGCCGGCGCTCCGGCTATCGTAACCAAGACCTCGGCCTGCCGCCATAGCCGCCGCAAACGGCAGCAGCAGCGCCGCATGCGCCGCTCCTTTCCGCGCAGCGGAAAGATGATAGAGCGTCAGGGACAATTCCACCGTCAAAGCCGGGAGAAGCGCTAGCGCCGCATAGGCAGCCTCTTGCGAATCGGCTGCCCATGCACACTCCAGCAATCCGCTGACGGCGAGATACGCAGCCGTCCAGCGATGCGGAAGGGCATGCCGGTCAGAGCGAAAGACGAGCCAAGCCGTCAACCAATGAGCAATTGCAATTCCAACCAGTCTGCTCGCCCTCCCTGCGTAACACAAAGGCAAATGATGGATGGTCGACCCTACGCTTATAGCGTAACCTTCCGACATCCCAAAGTCTAGCTTGGCCCCTTATACCGCCTTCTGCGCCGAGTCGGTAAGCTGTTCAATCTGACGAAGCAGCTCGGACATCTGTACCGACGTATAAGTAAAGCATCCGAGCGACGCAAGCGCTTCTCGAACCGCTGCGGGATAAGCGCGATACTCGCGACCGAACTGCTCAATCCCCCCGCCCGAAGCGGCATAGCACCAGAGCGCTTCGTTGCGGATCAGCATGCGCAAGCCATCCGTCTCTCCCTTGTCCGCATACCGTGCCGCTTTGCGGGCGATGTGCCGATCCATGACCGGATCGAGCGCGAAGCATTCCCCACGGACGCTGCCGCGCAAATAATGCCGATAATACGACAGCGCATCGAGCATCTCGTCTGCGGTCGCCTGATGCTCCAGCGCAATGCTCAGGAAAACATCGCAGAGCGACGGCAGATGCGCGCGGATATGACCGAGCAGCGCGCCGCCCGAGCAGCACTCGCGGTTCATCCAGACGAAGCTCGCGGCCGCGGCATGCCATGCTTCGTGGACGGCAATCGCCGCCCCCATCTGCTCGTCGTCCCGCAAGCAATCGTCCAGCCGGTGCAAAAACTGCTGCACCTCCTCATGCGCTTGCCGCAGCATTCGGCCGCGCCCTTCATCGCTTCGGAAATATTCGATCGCCGCAGGCTTCAGCATGCCCAGCACATTGTACGGGTCATAGACGGAACGCGCCTCGCTCAAGTACCGGTGGCGCCAAGGCGCCGCTCGCATCGTATCGCTTCCGCTCCATGAATGGACGTGAAGCTGAATATCGCATTGCTCGAATGACAGATTGACGCTCTTATGGCCGACCGGCGAAGAGACGATAATATTCAAATCCAGATCGCTGTAGCAATCCGCATCGCCCCGCCCGACCGAGCCGCCGGCATAGGCCATAATCCAGGCCGGCTCCTTATTGGCTTCGATATACTTTGTAGCCGTTTCCATTAACCGAAAAGTGTCTCTCATTGCGCAACAACCCACCCAATCCGCCGTATCCTAATGCCCGATCAATCGGGCATTAATACCTATTAAACCAAGTCTATACGATAGGATTGGGGCATAATCATTAATTTTCGCTAAAGTTTTAGGAAGGCGGCTCAAGGCCCGGTGCCTGCCGATGCGACGTAGTACCCCCACCAGCCGCGTTTGACGTACATAAAGCTCAATTCAGCGTCCGCCGCGACATACAGCTCTCCGGCGTCCGGATAACCCGAATGCCCGTGCGTCACCTTCGTCGTCATCGCCGCGTAGGGATGGAACTTTACGAACAGCTTTTTCCTTACCGCCCATTCCGCCGTCGGAGACGGCATCGCCAACAAGACAACGACGAGTCCGATCACGATAAAATAAGACTTGCGCCTCATGCTCACAGGCGCTCCTCCTCTCCTCCCTCATACGCCGCCGGAACCGACCAGACGGCATATCCGCCGGCCGTAATTTCGAGCCCGTTAAGCTGCTGGCCGTATGCGCAGCCGCCGTCGATGCCGATTTTGTCGCCGCCGAACCATACCGACGGCTTGCCGTGCAGCTCGACGGCGCGCGTATGACCGAATACAACCTTCGCGTCAAGGCCCGTTCCGCGCCCCCAGAACGGCTCCTTCACATACATGAACTCGCGCTCGGGCTGCTCCCGCCAATTGCCGCCGTAGTCGGGATGGATGCCGGCATGCACGAACAGATGCTTCCCGTCCTCCACGTAGAGAGGCAGGCTGCCGAGGAACGAAATGTGCGCCTCGAACCGATCCCTCAGCAGCATACGAAGACGCGAAGCCGTCTGCTCGGCGGGTTCGCCCTTCGTCAGCCAGTCGCTTTCGCCCAAATAGCTGACCGCGGTAGCCGTCCCGCCGTGATCGATGAACTTGCGCACCGTCTCGTCGTCGCCGCGAAGCGCCAGATCGACCAGCCGCTGATCGTGATTGCCGCGAAGCGCTACAGCCCCTTCCGCGACGAGCTGCATGACGCGTTCCACCGTTTCGCGCGATTTCGGCCCCCGGTCCACATAATCGCCAAGCAGCAGGAGCCGGTCGCGGCTGCGGTCGTATTTCATTCTGCGCAGCAGTTCATTCAACGGGCCGACGCATCCGTGAATATCGCTGATCGCTATCGTTCTTCTCATAAGGCAGACTCCGATACGTTATGGCCATCCGCGCCCAACAATGCCGTCAGCTCGCATACGGTCTGCACGATTGCGACAGGCGACCAAGCGGCAAGCTCTTCTACCGTTCCATACCCGTATGCGGCTCCAATTGAAGCAATGCCGTTGTTGAACGCCCCGATCAGATCGTGCTTCCGGTCCCCGATCATCGCGGCTTCCCGCTGTACGATCTCGTTATGGCGCAATACGTACCCGATAATTTCCGATTTGTCGGTGCGGGTTCCATCCAGAAAGCTGCCCGCGACCGTATGAAAATAATCTCGAATGCCGAAATGAACCAATATCCGTTCCGCGAATACGGTCGGCTTGGATGTCGCAGCGTATTGCACCGACTTCGTAATGCCGACCCCCGAATCGGTTAGCGTGCCGTCCAGATCAAGCACAATGTGGCGATAATTCATGGCGTTCCTCTCCTGTCTCTTCCGGATACGCCCCGCGGCCGATTGCGGTATTTCCCTCGTACGCAAGCACAGTGACAATATTGTCGTCCCGCGACGCCGCTTCCATATCGAGAACGAACACCTCGTCCGCAGGATAACGCTCGTACAAATAATGGTCCAGCTTAGCGATTAATCCAAGCCGCTCCTTGTTATCCGCCTCTGCCTCTCTGACTTGCACGTCGCTCATTGCCACCCGCCTTTCTTAATCGATGGACTCCTCTTTCCACAGACGCTCGATCTCTCTCAACCGCATGTGATCGAACGCTGCGCTCCGCCCCCTCGATGTATTCCGATTCGGCACGGCGGATTAAATACAGGTATGTCCTTTTCTTTCTCTCTGTTGAAGATTCCAGTCGCTTCGCATAGGAGCTTGGATATTTCTAATGATTGTAGCTTATTTTTCCTTTCTTTGGAATAGAAAAAAATGCCTTGTCCGGGCGGCCGAAGTGTCGGCAAAATCCGTGACTTGTTCCGGGACGTCCGGGCCTAAGAGCCAGCAATAGACGCTTATTTATTTGCTAACCATTCCATTTCGAATTAAGCTTCTCGTAGGACTCCTAATCCACCAGTAAACGTTACTTTTCAGTATACAGCGATCGATTAAACGGTCTTGCGGAGCACTTATTCGACTGCGTGCGGGGCCCATAACGAAATAAGCGCCCCGGCAGGAGCGCTCATTTCGTCAGACTATCGAAAAAAAAAACGAAGGACTTGTTCCAAGACCTCCGAGTTAGGCTAGTCGCCCGTGCCTTACGTGGAATAAGAGGCCGCACAGACTCTGATTTGACTCGCTAACGGTCCATTTCCGGATTAAGCGTCTCGCACGGACTCCTAGTCCATAAGCCAACATTACTTTTCGGCGTACAGTGAGCGATTAAACGGTCTTGCGGAGCACTTATTCGACTGCGTGCGAGGCTCATAACAAAATAAGCGCCTCTGACGGGCGTATTTCGTTCTCAGGCTGTCGGAACTTTCTCGACAGCCCGGGTCTGCGCAACCCGCAGGCTGCACAATCTCAAGACCGCTTCGATCTATTCCTTATCCGCCAGCGTCAGCAGTTCGTCTACCGTTACAAGGCGGTAGCCGTTCTCCGTCAGCTCCTTCGCGAGAATACGGACCGCTTCTACCGATTGCGAGCGGTCGCCGAAGCCGTCGTGAAAAATAAGAATGGCTCCGTCGCGAATCGACTCGCGCGTCTCCCGCACGATATGCTCGACGCCCGGCATGCTCCAATCCTCGGCGCTCCCATTAGCGGCGCCCGCGGCAAGGAGATATCCTTCACCCTCGATAATGGACAGCACCTCCTCGTTAACGTCAAAATACGGCGTACGGAGCGTTGTTGGCTTGCGACCGATGATGCCGCGAATTAGAGCTTCCGTCTGTCGAAGCTCGTTCACAACCTCTTCGCTCGACAACCGAGTCAAATAAGGATGCGTATACGTATGGTTGCCGATCTCGTGCCCTTGCGCATGAACGAGCGCCGCCACCTCCGGCTCTTTCTCGATCTGTTCGCCAATCATATAGAAGGTGGCCTTGCCGCCCGCTTCTCGGAATATATCAAGCAACTGCGGCGTATACGTCGGATTCGGGCCGTCGTCGAACGTGAATGCAACAACTTTATGCCGGGTTGGAACGTAATGCGTGACAGCAAATGGTTTCATAACGGAAAGCGCTCCTCTCGTCTCTCATCGGTTGAATTTAATTAATAAGTCGATCTGCGATTCGCAATTCAGTAATATTATATAAGATTTCGGTCTTTAGCGTATTGTATTATCTAAACTAGTTATTGCACAATGTATAGGAAAGCGCAATCATCCTCTATAGTTTTTATAGTACAGCCTAAACTTTATCGGTGTTTCAAGGCTGAACCTAGCGGTAATCTAGTAATGGGACGGAATTCAACTCGTGAAGGAGCAGTGACTCATGACCGTACAATCCAAGCAAGGCGCCTATCATACGGGAGCCTATCGCAATCTTCTGCTAGAATTCGGCTACAGTGAAGAGGAAATCCAGCGTCGCGTATTGGACAGTTGGAAGCAAATCTTCGAGGGCGGAGAGGACACTCGCATTTATTATGAGTCGGAGGATGGTCTCGGCTATCTTGAGGACACAGGCAACCATGACGCGCGGACCGAAGGCATGTCTTACGGCATGATGATGGCCGTGCAGATGGATCGCCAAGACGTATTCGATCGGATCTGGGGCTGGTCGAAAAAATATATGTACATGACGGACGGCGAGAATGCCGGCTACTTTGCCTGGTCGTGCCAGACGAACGGCACGCGCAATGCGAACGGACCTGCGCCGGACGGCGAGGAATATTATGCGCTGGCGCTGTTCTTCGCTTCCCATCGCTGGGGCGATCGTCAGGAGGAGCCTTACAATTACAGCGAGCAGGCCCGCAAGCTTCTCCGCGACTGCGTTCATAAGGGAGAAAATAACGACGGCTACCCGATGTGGGAGCCGTCCAATAAGCTCATCAAATTCGTTCCGAGCGTTGACTTCACCGATCCGTCCTACCATTTGCCGCACTTCTACGAGTTGTTCGCGGAATGGGCGAATCCGGAGGATCGCGCATTCTGGAAGGAAGCGGCGGCGGCAAGCCGTACTTACCTGCCGACAACCTGCCATCCCGAAACTGGACTCGCGCCGGAATATTCGTACTATGACGGGACGCCGAACCATATTCGCGGCTTTGGTCATTTCTTCAGCGATTCGTACCGGGTAGCCGCCAACCTCGGTCTGGAAGCGCACTGGTATGGCTTGAGCGACGAACTGGCCAACATTGCGGACAACATTCTAAAGTTTTTCGAGGACAAAGATCCCGAAGATTATCGCCGATATACGATTGCAGGCGAGCCGTTCGAAGAGCAAAGCTTGCATCCGGTCGGTCTAATCGCGACGAATGCGATGGCTGCGCTGGCCGTTCCGGACAGTCCTCGCGCTCGCGCGGCCGTCGAGCTGTTCTGGAATACACCGGTCCGTACGGGCGGGCGCCGCTATTACGACAACTGCCTCTATATGTTCAGCATACTGGCGCTGAGCGGCAATTACCGGATCTGGATGCCGAGCAAGTAAGCGATACGATTAAGCAAGAAGGACGCGCTCCGTTAGCGGAGCGCGTCCTTCTTATCGTTATCCCGCTATCGTATCCGCTGCGGTCAGCCCTTCACCGATCCGGCTGCAAGCCCCTCTACGATTCTGTTGCTGAGCAGCAGGAACACGATGAGAATCGGCATAATGCTTATCATGAGCGTAGCGCCGATTGCCCCCCAGTTGGTTGCATATTGACCGACGAAGTTTTGTACCCCGACCGTCAGCGTCTTCAGGGAGTCCGTGCTAATAAACGTATTGACGAATATAAACTCGTTCCAGTTATAGATCATATTAATGATCGCCGCCGTCATAATGACCGACAGCGTCATCGGCAGAATGATTTGAAGGAACAGCCGGTTAACCGAGCAGCCGTCCATAATCGCCGCTTCTTCCACTTCTTTCGGAAGGACGGCGTAGAAGCCGAGCATAATCATGATCGTAATCGGAAGGTTAAACGCCGTATAGGACAAAATAACGCTAAATTGCGTATCGATCAGATACAGCTTCTTAAAGAAGCTGAATAAAGGAATGAGCGTCGAGTGAACCGGAATCATCAGGCCGATCATAAAAAGCCCCAGCACAGCCGATCTCAGCTTCCAACGCATGCGCGTGACGGCATATGTAACAAAGCTTGCCAGCACGATCGTCAAGACGACCGAGACGAGCGTAATGACGACGCTGTTCAAGAAATACCGGTCAATGTTGCCCGCCGACCATACATCCGAATAATTATCCCATTTGGGATGGCGCGGCAGCGCAAGCGGCGGGAGATCGAACACTTCCCGGCTATTTTTGAGCGAGAAAAACAGCAGCCACACGAGCGGCAGCAATTGCAATATGGCGATGGCGGTCAGCACGATATACAGTATCGTGCTTCCAGCCTTGCTCGCAATGGAACGGGAAGCGGCATCCTTCCGGTGCACTCCAGCCTGTACAGCCACCTTCAAATGAAGCACCTCCTGAGGTTAGGAATATTGAATCGACTCTTTCGTTGCCGTCAGCTTGCGAATGATCCAGGTTGCCACAAGGCAAATAATGAGCAGGAAGAAGCCGATGGCGCTGCCGTAGCCGTAATCGAATCCTCTGAATGCCTTCTGGTACATGTACGACGCCATCACTTCGCTCGCCCCGTTAGGACCGCCGCCCGTCATGACGTAGATCAAATCGAAATATTTAAGCGAGCCGACAACGGCCAGCACGATCGTCACTTTAATGACTTCCGTAATTAACGGCAGCTTGATGCTGAATGCGATTTGTCTAGGCGTCGCGCCGTCGATCAGCGCCGCTTCTACAAGCGTGTTCGGAATGTTCTTGAGCGCGGCGTAGTAGATAAGAATATAAAATCCGGCATACTGCCACAAAATCGGCACGAAGAGCGCGCCCAGCACATACTTCGTATCCGACAGCCAAGCGGGCGGATCGGCGAAGCCGATCGAGACGAGCGCCGTATTCAGAATGCCGCTGGTCGGATGATAGATTTTGAGCCACAACTGCGCGATCGCGATCGAGGACAGCAGCATCGGCAGCAAATAAATTTTGCGGAACAGATTCGCTCCTTTAATATTGCCCGCCAGCACCATTGCGACGATCAAATATACCGCAAGCGCAATCGTAGACAGCAGCGCGAATACGAAGGAATGCTTGACGCTGTCCCAGAAAACGCCGTCCTTGAACAATGTCGTGTAGTTCTCCAGCCCGGCGAACGTCATGCTGCTCACACCGTCCCAATGCATAAGGCCGTAGTAACCGGTCAAGACGATCGGAATATAAATGATCGCCATAATAAGAATGATCGATGGCAATACGTATAGCGTAATGATCCATTTGTTCGACATGACTCTATCCATGATTCAACCTCCTTATGGCGAACAGGAGAAGGGACCTAGCCGTAACGATCGGCTACGTCCCTCCTGTACTTATCCGAAGCCGATTATTTGCCGGCTTTCAGCGTGTCGTCCGTTTTCTTCGCGAATTGTTCTGGCGTCACTTCTTTGCCGAGCAGCGCTTGAACGAGCTTGTGATGCTCTTCCGAAGCAACCGGCTTCATTTGAACGTCGGCATACAGCGTAACTTTCTTCGCCGAGCCGAGCTCGTTAAGCAGCTCGATGAACATTGGCGGCAGGTCGATTTTGGACGTATCCACTTTCGTTGCCGGAATAACGCCTGCTTTCGTAACCGACTTCTCGCCCCATTGTTGGACGAAATACGAGACGAATTTTTTTGCTTCGTCTTTTACTTTCGAATTTTCGGCTACGAACAAGCCTACGCCAGGTCCGCCGACCCAAGTGTCCGACGTGCCTTGGCCGCCGCTGATCGTCGGGAAGCGGAAGAAGCCGATTTTATCTCTGAACTCTTGCGGAACGTCCGTATTCGTCGTGAAGTTCGGCACTTCCCATGTACCCATTGCGTACATCGCCGCTTTCTCGTTATTGAACTCGGATTTCGCTTCGTCGTTCGACAAGCCGTTGAAGCCTTTGTTGAAGGCGTTCATATCGACGAGATCCTGCGCCATCTTCGCCGCTTCGATCAGCTTAGGATCGCTGAAGTCGTTGCTTGCGATCGCTTTGTCGAGCAGGTCCGAGCCGCCAAGACGATCGACGAGGTACATATACCAGAACGAGCCCGTCCATCCGTCTTTGCCGCCAAGCGTAATTGGCGTTACGCCGTTCTCTCTCAGCGTTTTGATGACGTTTAAAAATTCGTCGTACGTTTCAGGCGTTTTCAGGTTGTTTTTCTCGAAAATCTCTTTGTTATAGTAGATCGGAACGATATTCAGCTCGACTGGGAGCGAGTACGTTTTGCCGTCTACCGCATAAGCTTCCGTCGTACCGGCTACGAATTGATCCTTCAGATCGCCTTGCAGCAAATCGTCGAGCGGCGCGAACAGATTGCCTTTAACGTATGGCTCAAGGAAACCTGCGGCCCACGAGAAGCCGACGTCAGGAAGACTGTTGGAGCCGGACAGCACTTTCAGCTTATTTTTGTACTGCTCGTTCTCCAAAATTTCCGTCACGATCTTGACGTTCTTGTGCTCTTTCTCGTACGAATCGATAATGCCTTGAACGAGTTCGTACTGCGCCTTGCTGCTGCCTTCCGGCCACAGATGCATCATCTTGATCGTTACTTTGTCGCCGGAGCCGCTATCTTTGCCTCCGCAAGCCGAGACGACCATGACAAGCGCCAGCATTAGCGCCCATACTGCAATTGCCTTTCTCTTCATTGACCTTATCCCCCTTATTTTTAACCGAAGGAAATGTAAGCGTTTTCCCCCTGAAAGAAGCTTATCACTCGTCTATATTTGTGATAAGCGTGTGATAATAGGGAAAACTTCCACTATTTTAAGGTATCGGCCCGATATTGCCCCGGACTGCATTTCTCGTATTCTTTGAACAGCTTGTTGAAGTAGCGCGGCGTCTGATAACCGAGTCTCTCCGATATTTCCGCTATCGGCATATTGGTCTGCAGCAGCAGTTCCTTCGCTTTCTGGAGTTTGCGCCTGACGACGTACTCGCTGAAGGTCATATGCATTTGTTCCTTGAATCTCGCGCTTAAATAGCTCGGATGCAGATGGATATGTTCGGCCACCTCTCGCAATCCGAACGACAGATGCAAATGGTCGTCCACATACCGGACGGCCTCCTGCACCGGACCGCTGAGCGGCGCGCCTCCGATCGATTGATTCGCCTCCAGCAGCTTCGGATCGATCATTCGCCGCATCATTCCGATTCTAGCCCGCTGCTCGTCCAGATGAAGCGCCTGCTCCACCGCCGTAATAAGCTTGTCTTTACTGATCGGCTTAAGCAAATAATTTACGACCCCGAGCTGTATCGCTTGATGGGCGTAATCGAACTCTGCGTAACCGGAAATCAGAATAACCGCCGGCTTCTCGTCCTTGCCTCGCTTGTCGAGCAGCTCGACGAGGTTCAAGCCGGTAATTTCAGGCATGCGAATGTCGGAAATGACCAGATGAACCGGCTGCTTGTCCAACAGCTCAAGCGCTTCTCTTCCGTTGCTCGCCGTCACAATGTTCATGCTGCCGGCCGCCCATACTTCCAGCATTCGCTTAATCCCTTGCGCCGTCAACGGCTCATCGTCCACGATCAACAACGTTTTCATCATCACGGATATACTCCCCTACTATGACCGGTATCGTAATGCTGACTGCCGTTCCTTTCCCTTCCCTGCTTGATATGCCGATGCCCACCTGATCGCTTTGCTGCCCCCCGAAATACAGACGGATGCGGTCGCGTACGTTCGATATGCCAAGTCCGGAGCCTTTGGCCGAATGTACGGTCCCCGTCCCCAGCGAATGCTTCAATCGGCCAAGCGACTCTTCCGTCATCCCGCCTCCGTCGTCCTCGACCATAATCGTCATCCATTCGCGGTCTTCGGACTGCATGACGGTTACGATGACGACGCCCGGCCCGATCTTGCTCTCGATGCCGTGCAAAATCGCATTCTCTACGATCGGCTGCACCAGCAGCTTCGGAAGCCGGTATCCGGCGCAGGACGGCATCGATTCGATCCGCCACTTCAGCCGCTCGCCGAAGCGGATTCGCATAATGAGCAAGTAGCGCTCGATATGATCCAGCTCCTCCTGAAGCGTCACCCATTCGTCGCGGTTCGGACCGGTAATCGTATACCGGAACAGCTCGGACATCGCAATAACGAATTCCGCCAGCTCGACCTCGTCCTTGTTATACAACGACCAATACATCGCTTCCAGCGTATTAAACAAAAAATGCGGATTGATTTGCGCCTGAAGCGCTTTCAGCTCGGAGCGGCTTTGCAGTATCTCTTTCTCGTATACGAGCTTGATTAGTTCATTCGTATGTTCGACCATTTGGTTGTACGTGTGGTTCAATTCGTTGATTTCGATCGTCGACGATATTTGCGAGATTGGCTTCAAACCGCCGAGACGGGCGCTTCGCATCGTTTTTATCAAGCGGAATATCGGCCTCGAAATAATCGTGGACAATACCAGCGACAGTATAATATAGAGAAGCGTTCCGATGCCCGCCGATACGAATATGGCGGTGCGCAGGAACGATATGCCTTCCGTTATGGCGCTGACCGGCGTCAGAATAAGAAAGGTCCAGCCCGTTATGTCCGACTGATGGCGCACCATCACATAATGCTGTCCCTCTACGGTTACATTCGGGTGCTCCGCCTCGACGAGCAGCTTCAAATCCGCTGTATTCAGATCGTAAATGGCCGGCGCGATCAGGTTGTAGTCGCGGCCGACGAGCAGCATCGTCTCGCGGACGCTTTCATCCGACTCGGTCTCGCGAATGTCGAACATCGTGCGCTCCATTCGAATGAGCATATATCCGCCCGCCGCAAAATGCTCGTCCATCAGGCTGATCTGCCGGATCGCAAGCACGGAATTTCGGTCCTCCGGATCGATGCCGATCCAGACCATTCTTCCCTTCTGCTTCGTTGCCGCAGCAATCCACTCCATGCTGATTTTGCTTTCCAGACTGTCGCCGTCGAGCGGGAACAGCCTGCGGTAATCGTATGTGAACAGCTCGACCGAGCGGACGCCCTCCACGTAGATTTGAATATTGTTCACATAAGGCGCGAGCATTTGCTTCTCGCCGAATGTCGCCCGCTGTCCGTGACGTTCGTCGACAAGCAGGCGTTGAACGAGATTGTTGGTTGCAACCATGAGCGTGAACGAATCGATCTGGTTCAACACCGCATCGAGCCGGCCGTTCGCCTGAATCGCCGTCTGCTGAATATGCTTCTCGGCATTGCTGTTGAGCAGCTTGGATACCGAATCGAATGTCACAATGCCGACCACCGCCAAAATAATAATCATGACCAGCAGAAAGCCGAACAGCATCTGATTGCGCAGCGTGTTAAACCGGGTCGTTTTCAACAATTACAATCAACCTTCCATTGCAAGCGTTATCGTGCTTACTGGTTCCATATAACTATTCGATCTCGGGATATAATGTCCTGCTTTGTCGAAAATAGGAAGCCATCAAAAAAAACAGGAATGAATACCGGGTTTCCCGGGCATTCATTCCTGCCGTCAACGCTGCTCGCAACTATTCGTTCAATGCTTTTTTTAAAGCCTCAAGATTGTTTTTCATAATGCCGATATAGTCGAGATTGTTCTTCTGATCTTCGTCAGTCAGACCTTCAAGTGGGTTCAGCACGTCTGTTACGGCGCCGATTTCATTCGCTACCACTTGGGCAACCTTCGGCTCGACAAGGGTCTCGAAGAAAATTGTTTTGACTTGATGCTCCTTGGCGAACTTGACGATATCCGCCAGTTTATCCGGGGACGGCTCTTGCTCGGGAGAAAGTCCCGCGATCGGCACTTGCGTCAGCCCGTACTGCTTCGCCAAGTAGCCGAACGCCGCATGCTGGGTAACGAACTGTGTGCGTTTAACATCTTTCAGGTCGGCTTTAAAGGCCTCGTCCAATGCTTTGAGCTTGGCAATGTATGCATCCGCATTTTTCTTATAGTCATCTTTGTGTGCCGGGTCGGCTTGTTCAAAAGCGGCTTCAATCGCAGCGACCTCCTGCTGGGCCAGCACCGGATCGAGCCAGACATGCGGATCGAGAATAGGTCCCTCTTCATGTTCATGCTCGTGCTCGTGTTCTTCCCCTTCCTCCTCTTCGGGAAGTCCTTCCATAAGCGAGATGCCTTTGCTGGCTTCCACCACAATCCGCTCCCCGTTGGCCGCGCTGGACAGCGCGTCGTCGACCCATCCTTCCACAACTCCGTTGTACACGAAGATATCCGCTTCTTTCAGCTTCACCATATCCTGTGCGCTCGGCTCCCAATCATGCGGCTCCGCTCCGGGCGGAATAAGCGCCGTGACATCGGCGTACTCTCCACCAACTTGTCTGCTGAATTCGTACATAGGGTAGAAGGTCGTTACGACGTTCAATTTCGTGACGCTGCCCGTACTGGCCTTATCCGCCTTGTCTCCGCAGCCGGCTAACAACACGACCAACCCGGCCGATACTACCATCGATTTCTTGATCCATTTCTGCATGCTTGTATTTCCTCCTGATATAATGAATGTTTATGAATCCATCATTGCCGCTTAATGCTTGGATATTTCTTCGACCGCCATTTGGCCGTAAATCGGCATTTCCTTCTCGTGCTCCCTGCTTCGGGTTCTTTTTCTAACTTCAAGCACTGCCTTCCTGATACCATTCCCTGCCGCCAGCATGACCAGCAGCACAAAAGCAATCGTACCGCCGGGCGGCGTACTAAAGGCATAGGATGCCGTGAGTCCGGAGAAAACTCCCGCCAATCCGATTGCCATCGAAATAAACAACGCAGCCGTAAAGCCCGGGGCGATGCGGATAGCGAGCGCTGCGGGAAGCACGATAAGAGACGACACCAGGAGAACGCCGACGATCGGCATAGCCGCCGCGACGATCATGCCCGTAAGCACGCTAAAGCCGAGCGAAATCCACTTGACCGGCAGCCCGTTCGTTCTCGCCGTTTCCTCGTCAAACGTCATTTGGTAGAGCGGTCTTCGCAGAAGATAAAAAAACACACCGCCGATTAAGGCTACGATTGCCATGACAAGCAGTTCGGTCCGATTCACAGCTACTACCGAACCGAATAAGTAAGAAGAGAAGCTTTTATTGAGACTCTTGTTCAGACTCATCAGAATGACAGCCGACGACAGTCCGCCCACCATGATAATCGCAACCGATATTTCGCTATACGTTTTATAGGATCTTCGAACATATTCGACGGCGATAGCGCCGATAACGGCTACCAGAAACCCGGCCAAGGTCGGATTGATATGCAGATATACCCCTCCTGCCACGCCGGCAAGGGATACATGCGAAAGCATATCCGCCATGAGAGCCTGTCTGCGCAGCATCAGGTAAACCCCTAACGTGGATGCCAGCAAAGCAATTATCCCGCCGGCACAAAATGCCCGCTGCATGAAGTCGTAGTGCAGCATTTCCACTTCCCGTCCTCCTTCCGCTCCAACGCAACGATCCTGCTCAAATAGCTCTCCACCTCGGTCAAGCCGTGAGTAACCATGACCACCGTTCTCCCGTGTTCCGCCGCTTGACGATGCAGCAATCGATAAAAACCGAGTCGGCTCTCCACATCCATGCCGGTCGCCGGTTCATCGAGCATCAGCAAGTCAGGCTCTTGCGCCAAAGCCCTTGCAATACATATCTTTTGTTTCTGACCGCCCGACAGCTCGCCTATCTTTCGATGACGAAATTGCCACATCCCGACTTCTCGAAGCGATTGCTCGGCTATCTGGTGATCTTCGGATTGAAGCTTGCGCAGCCAAGATCCCGTCGTATGTCTGCCGGAGCGAACAAATTCCATGACCGTGCTTGGAAATGCTCCGTTAAAAGCCGCAATTTGCTGGGGAACGTAGCCCACCGTCAGCTTCTTCCCTTCATCGTTGCGCGGAGCAAGCCGTACGCTTCCTTTCCAGGGCTTCAGCAGACCTAACATAAGCTTAAGCAGCGTTGTTTTGGCGGCTCCGTTCTGTCCCGTCACAGCGACAAACTCCCCGGAGAAGATTTCGATATTTGCATCCTCCAGACAAGGAACATCCTCATAGCCGAACTCAACATTTTGCAAGGAAACGATAAGCATAAAACTTGCCCCCTTATGTGTAACAATTACGATTTCAGTCAAATAAAAAATCCGAGTCTCCCGGATCGATTGCGGACTAACGTAACGATGATATGGCCAGTCGCTTGCCGCAAGCTTCCGCCCGGCGATAGCGCTCAACGTACAGCAGCCGAGCCAATGGCCCGGCCGCCTAGCTTCAAAACGGATTATCGGGTTTCCCGGTGCAACGTATGCTTCTTCAGTCGCGGGCAATATTTTCTCAATTCCAGCCTGCCCGTCTGCGTTCGTTTATTTTTGGTCGTTGTGTAATTGCGGTCGCCTGTTTCCGTGCATGCCAATGTGACGATAACCCTCATACTGTTCACCTCCCTTTATGAACGAATGGGAATAGAAAAGCCAAGGCAAGCCATACGGCATTTCATTCTTATTATTCGTAATTATTACGCTTATAACACAACCCGCTAGCTCATCACCGTGACCGGAATCTCTCGGGATAATTAGGATATACGATGTATAGGACCACGATTTATCGTTAATCGTAATTATTACTTTTAAATAAAGTGTAATCCATAATGCCTAAACTGTCAATTGGTTTTAGGGTTATACTCCGTGAAGGCTTCCTCAATGTGCAATAGACTAAGCGGACTGCTGTCGATAATGGCCTTGCGCTTTGCTTTGAGAATAATTTGTTCGATATCGGCGAAGCTGCATCCCGTCAATAAATCGGGCAGCGGCTTATCAAACGATTCCTCTCGCTCGAAATCTCCGATCAGCAAGGTAACGAACTCGTTTCTGCTGGCATCATCGGGCAAGTTGTAGGTCATTTTCGTGTCGAATCGGCGCCAGATGGCATGGTCCAGCTCCTCCTCCAGATTGGTGGCCGCCATCAAAATGCTGTCCCCTTCGAATTCATCCAAACATTGCAGCAAAGTATTGACCGCTCTGGCCATTTCCTTCACTTCGTCATTATTTTCGCGCGTCCTTGCAATGGCATCGAACTCATCCAAAAATAATACGCATGGCGCCCCCTTGGCATAGTCGAACAATTTCCGTATATTGCTTCCCGTTTCCCCCAGATGGCTATGGATAATCGCATCCAGCCGTACGAGAACCAGAGGGATCTCCAGTCGGGTCGCCAAGTAGAATGCGGTCAACGTCTTTCCGGTGCCCGGCGGCCCGAACATCACGACTTTATTCGGGATCGGCACATCATATTGTTCGAATTTTTCTTTCATGCCCAGAATCGTAATAAACTCTTCTACGATTTGCCGGTTGACCGGCGGGAGAACGATTCGTTTCACTTTTTTAGCGCACTCTTTGGGAGCGTAATAGGTGGCCATATCGATACCTTTGGATCGAGGAAGACGATGGCTTGCATTGTTTTTGCTCATAGATATACGGCTCCTTCGACTCTGCAAATGTGAAAAGCCCGACGTTAGCGTCGGGCCGTCCATTCTAATGAAAAGGATATTTGCTTAAATAACCTCTCGGCCTTCCGGTAATTTCATAACGACTGCGGAGCCTGCCGTGGGGAGCATCCCTCGAAGGTTGGCTCAGTGCTTCTTCTTTTATTAGTAATAATTACGCTTAATATATAATATCAGACCGGCGACTCCTTTGCAAACCCTTATTAATGACGGCGATACACGAAGCTTCCCATCTATAATATCGTAATACTTACGATTAATCCATCTGTTTTTAACATACTTGCGTCAACGAGTTCGGTGATGCAGGTATCGATAGTCAGCTTGTCGTTGGAAAAAATCTGGACCGCGACTGGTTTGAGGAACAGTTAAATCGCTGCGCCGTCGGATAATAGGTCAGCTCCGGCCTAACATTAGGGAAGAGAGCCTTGTCCATTGAAGTCGGACGGAAGATAAGAGATGAAGACAGCGGCCCTGTTCACAGGCCGCTTATTTGTATTTCTTGACTCAAGCTCTGGCCCGTCTCATTGCGAGAAGACCTGAAAGAACGCTTTCGCATGAAAATACCTGCCTTCATTTTAAGTGGATTGTGGGGCAGCGGCAAAACCGCACTGCTCCTTCGATTGTTGGAGGAAATACGAGGATAGGATTGGGAATATGGAGGGTCCGGATCGAACGATTGCATTTGCCAAAGATTTACGTTTGACAAGCTTCACAAATCCCGTATACCTCAAACCGGTGACGCAAAATCTTATAGTTTCCAGGCAGCTCCAGCCCATGATTCATTGGGCAATGTTCAAAGCTCAGCGTTTTTTCGCAATTGACGCAAATCAAATGATGATGATGATGGGAGGTACAGTTCTCTCGAAACTTTAGCCCCCCGTCCATAAAATAAAAGTGCTCCAGAACGCCCATTTCGCTTAACATGCGGAGATTGCGGTAAACGGTATCAAAGCTGACGCTGGGATATTGAACCGCCATTTGATCGTAGACATCCTTGGGTGACAAATAGCCGTCATGATCGGCAAAAATTTGTACCAGCGTTTTTCGCTGTTCGGTCACTCGCCAACCGTTCCTGGACATCGTCTCCAGCATGTCTTTCACTCTATTGCGCTTTTCCTCCATGATTTGTATTCCCCCTTCTCTTCGCTGACATAGTGAGGCGGTTCTTGCATGCGCTCCGTTCGGGGCACACCGTCTCTGTATTTTAGCAAGAAAAGAGGGCCTTTGTCATATCCAAAAATCCGCAACCGTTAATCCTTAAGCATGTTTAACTCGATCGCCTATGATAAAAGAAAGGAAGAAGCGGCAATTTGATGTCGCTTCTTCCCCCCTTCCCCAATACCCCCTCATGGTGTTATTGCAAATCAGGGCTGCGCCCCGTCACGATGACGCGCTGGTAATGTTCTCCCTGAAGCCGTCCATAGGCATTCGGGAATAGATCGGCCAAGGTATGAATTCGAAGCCCGACAAACCCGGCACGCGCCAAGTCCGAGACAATTTGCTCTTGAAGAAGGCTCGGTTTGCGTATAGCGCCGAACAATTTCTCGCGCGCAGCCTGCCCCATAAATCGTTGCCTGGTTATCGCCGGCAAGATTCGGGCAAACGGATCCCGGTTTCTTGCCAATCGATCCCCGTCCATAACAACGATTTTACCCCCAGGTTCCAACACTCGCTTCCACTCCATAAACGCATGTTCCGGACAAGATAGTCCGCCAAGCAAATGCCTGCTTATGACGACCCCGAAAGAAGCAGACACAAACGGAAGCGATGCCGCATCCGCGAGGACAAACGTACAGTTCAGCTTCATCGCGTTCGCCTTCTGCTTCGCAATTCGCAGCATTTCGACCGAACGATCGACTCCGGTTGTCCGGTGCCCAAGCCGGGCCAACTGTAAGGCCAGAAAACCCGGGCCCGTCCCGACATCAAGCACGTCCGTTGCTGTCCGTTCGTCCAACAAATACTGAAGGAGCTTTGCCCATTTCTGCCGCTGCTCCGAGGTCTTCAATAATAAATCGCTGTTGACGGAATAGGCTTGTGCGCGTTCATCCCATCTGTGAAGGCTATCCGGAGAGAGATTCATTCATCGGTTCCTTTCTCCAATTGCATAAAGGCTTCGACGCAATGCTGCAAAAGCAAACAGAAGGAGCGATTATGCCCGATATAGAAAGAAGAGAGGTCGTACCGATTGCGGGACGGTTCGAAGGTCACAAGCAACCGATGTCTCATCTGCCGCATCGCAAATTGAACGAATCGATCCGTTCTGTCCGAAGCCATAAGGGTCACATACGCATAAAGCGAATGATCTTCCGGCTCATCCAGAACGCTCACGCCGGCGCAGGAAAATTCAGATTGCATGTGCATCCGTTTCATAAGCGCGAGCGCGGCAAGCAGCTCCGCATCAATCTCGATATTTCCAAGCAGTACGGTCTGCTTGGCTCTTCTCCTTCGTTTTGCGCGCCGGATCCAATGGTTCAATTCCAGCTCCCTTCGCTGCCAATGCACTTTGGAATGGACGCTGACTACCTGTTCCAAATCGTTGATATAAGACACTGGATTCCTCCTTATCAGCAAGCGAACACCGCAGGATCAACGATCCGCCTTCCGAGAATACATCTGACGATCGCGGAGCAGAACAAGAACTTTTCCAAAGCGTCCTCCCTGTTGGAACACCACCTTATTGTCCGGATAGGTGCGTTTCAAATACTCCGTAACGATACTGCGAGTCTTCTCATCTACGGGCAACTGCAGTAAGCTCAGCCTGTTAATCGCTTCTTCGATCGCGGCATCGACGGTTAATTCAGTCGTTTTCATTTCTTTGGTAATCAGCGATGCATAGGCATAGCCTTTGAGATAAAGAAGCTGGAGCAGATAGATCATTTCGGAATGATCGGGATCGCGTTGCCTGTTCGTAACCAGAGGCCAGATTTCATCTACCAGGCCGTGTTCATGCCCGCCTGCGGACAGACTGATATAGCAGTACTGGCGTGCGCAGTTGATTAGGTTCTCTACGCTCTGCCAATCCGTGACAGTGGGACACATCGAGGCGAACACGATATCGAAGGCGTTCCGCCATTCTGCAGTATCGAGATCGATGGCTTCGAATGTTTCGCGCACCAGCCTGACACTGCCGGATTTCAACTTGCTTGCGTTTTCCTGAAGCAAATTCGCCAACGGAACGCAAGGCTCCACAGCCGTAACCTCCGCCCCGCGCTCGGCAAAAGGAATGGAGAATCCCCCGGAGGCCGCTCCAACATCGAGAACGGAAGCCCGCCGGAACGACACGCCCTGATCCTCCAGCCAGCCGATAATCCGCTCTGTTCTTCGAACGCCTTCTTCGTTGAACGCCTGCCTGTCAAATTCCTTCGCTTTATGGTCGAATGCATGAGTAGGATCAAAGCCAGCATGCTTCATCCGATTGCCGAACGTGGTCGGATCCGTCCTCCATGTCTCTTCCCAGATATGTGAATCGAGCAAATCCATATTCATAATGATCCATTCGCTCCTTTGGTTATGGTTCAGTTGTCATCCTTTAACACTCGAATATGCGATTCCTTCCACCAAATATCGCTGGCCTGCAATAAAGACAGCAATGATCGGCAGGACGAACAGAACGATTCCCGCGCTTTGGACGATCGGGATACTTTGGCCCGAGGGCCATGTGTAGCCAATCGAGTAAAGCGCCGTTGACAGCGGGTATTGATTAAGCCGCAAAAACATAAAGGGCGTTATGTAGTCGCTGCCCCAAGCCCTATTGAACAACAGAATGGACACCGTTGCGATGACGGGCAAGGAGACAGGCAGGAAAATGCTCCAAAAGATGCGGAACGTCGAACAGCCGTCGATTCTTGCCGCCTCCTCCAAGTCTTTGGGGATACCGGAGAAGAACTGGCGATACAGAAAAATGCTGACGGCGCTTCCGCCAATTGCCCAGAACAGCCAGGGCCAGAACGTGTTGATGAACCCGATCTGAAAAAAGATTACGTACGTTGGAATTTGCGTCACGATTTCCGGCAGCATCATGGTCGACAGCATCAGCATAAACAGCATGTTTTTCCCGGGACCGCGGAGCCGCGCGAAGCCGAATCCGACAAGAGCGCTCGTAAAGGCAGGGATCGCGACAGAGATTGACGTAATGATGATCGAGTTCCGAGCATACTTCCAATAATCAATAAACGTAACTGCGAAAGTATAGTTTTCCCAATGTAACCCCTTCGGCCACAAGGCCATTGAAGAACCCGCCACCTGCAGCGAATTCGTTACGAGCCAATAAAGCGGCATAACGAACAGAACGGACAGCAGGATGAGCAGACCGTACAGTCCCACTCGTGCCGCCTTAGCGCGGAAGTGAGTCTGAGCCACGTTTATTCCCTCCCCTGCTCAACCTCGTAGAACACCCACAGCTTGCTTGTTGTAAACATAATCGTTGTCAGAAGCAAAATCAGGATAAACATGACCCATAGCAGCGCCAGCCCGTACCCGTATCGATTGAAGGCGAATATTTGTTGAAACGCATGCACCGAGTACAGATAATTGGGACGAATCGGCAACGACAGCAAGCTGTTCGATTGGGCCGCGAGCAGAATCGGCTGAATAAAAATTTGCACCGAGAGGATGACGTGCATCATCAATTGAAAAAACAGAACGGGCGTCACAAGCGGAATCGTAATTTTCATAAAACGCTGCGCCGTTGAAGCGCCATCGATCGTCGCGGCTTCATACAAATGCTTGGGTACGCCCTTCAATCCGGCCAAATTGATCAGAATGCCTCCCCCGCTTCCCCAGAGCAGCATTATAAATAGAGAGAGCATCGCATAATCGTAGCCGAGCCAGTCGATTGGCTTCATTCCCAATCCGGTCAGCAGTTGGTTGGCCAGACCGTCCTGTACGAATATAGAGCGCCACATCGTTCCGGTCGCCACGACCGGAACGATAGACGGCATAAAAAACAGCATGCGATAAAGGCCGATAGGCTTCACGTTCTGGTTCAGCAGCACCGCCAGCATAAATCCGACGACGAGACTCGACGGGACGATCAAAACCGTAATTAGGATCGTCCGCCCGAGCGCGTACATGGCGTCGTTGTCGGTGAACACCTTGATGTAATTCTCCAATCCGACCCATTGGACGGTATGCATGTTAAAGCCGGCAAAATTCGTAAAGCTCAAATATAATCCATAAAGCAGCGGAAGTAGACCGAGCAGGATGAACACGACAAACCAGGGAGAGATGAATAGGTAGAACTCCAGCGCTTCTTTTGTTCTTCTGTTCATGGGATATTTCTGGTCAGCGGTTGCCAAGCAACTGCATGCCTTCGCGAATGAGGACGTTCAGTTCCTCCGTTATTTTCTTCGCGGCTCCGTCAACCGTGTCTTTATTGTAATAAACCGGCGTAAAGTACTTCTGGAACACCGAGTCCACGGCCTGATACGTCAGATAAGGATTAAACGGCAGGGCCCGATCGTTATACTTTAATTCGTTCTGAATGAATTCGAAGTTCATCCTGTCAAAATCCGTCTCTTTGGGCAGCAGCTCCATCAGTTTGCCCGTCCCGGGCAGGGCGAGGCTCGCCTTGACGAGCTCCTCCTCCGGCTTGCCGCCGAGAAACCATTCGTACACCGTCCAAGCCTCCTTCGGATGCTTCGAATGACTGTAGATCATCGCGCCTGTCCCAAAGCCTGTCGGCGAAATCCGGGTTCCATTATCGGCAACTGGCGCCGGAGCTACGCCAAAGTCGTCCAGACGGTCCTTTGTCAACGGATTGGCTTTCAGGAATCCTGCGCCTCGGTACCCGATCATCATCATCGCGACCTTGTTGTCGACGAACAATTGACCGACCCACTCTGTTGCCGGGTGCAGCGGGTTCGGTCCAATCGTAGATTTGACCGTATCCGCCCAGAACTGAAGCAGCTTCTTCACTTCCGGCTTTGTATAATCCGCCGATGTGAAGTCGGGGCTGTAGGCGCTGCTTCCCAACTGCAAAAGCTGCAGGTTGAGCAAATCCTGATTAGCCGCGATATCGCCTTTGTAATAGGCGAGACCGTATTGTGTCACTTGATCCCCGTTTTTCTTCGTCAGCTTCTTAGCCGATTCTGCCAGTTCGCTCCACGACATCGCTTCTGTGCTGCTGGGAAACGGAACTTGCGCAGCTTCGAACAGCTTTTTGTTATAAAGCATCGAAAAATCGGGAGACATATCCATGGGGAAGCCGTATAGCGGCCCTTCGCCTTGTATTCCCTTCACGGCATCAAAGCGGAACTGGTTGACAATGGGCAGAAAGTCGTCCGGTTGAAGCACCGAGCTGCTGTTGAAATAATCGGTTAAATCAAGGGCCATCCCTTTGGTGACATAACCCGGCAGCTCCGACAAATCAACGCGGAGAATGTCCGGCACATCTCCCGCGGTAATCATCGACATCAGCTTGTTATAATCCGCCGGCACCGTTTCGATTTTTATATTCGGATGCTCTTGCTCGAATTCTGCGATCTTCTCGGGCGTAAATTCGTGATCGTGCATCGTATGACGGATGACCACTTGTTCTTCTTCTCCGTCAGCTTGCGACGCGGCAGGCGACGAGCCCCCCGCACTCTCGGATGAGCTTGAATGGTTCTTGGACGGTACTTCCCCCGTTTGTGACGAGTTGCTGCTGCATGCACTCACAAAGAGCAAACATAATGATATTAAAATGTACAGCGATACAGCTCCCAAACGTTTATTCATTGTCAATACTCCCTTAATTCAAATGTAATCGCGACTATCATTGATCTACCCAAGAATCGCGGTCCTTCCTCCAAAGATGCCGCTTTCGCTCTAAAACTTCGGCAGCGGATCTACGAGAGAGCGCCAATTACTTTTCATTTCGGCTGCACTCAATAACGTTTCGTCCAATGAGCGGGTGATTTTCTCCTTGTCCAGACCTACGCCGATAAACACAAGCTTGGTCACCCGATCTCCCCACTCCTCGTCCCAATCTGGCGATTTCGGAAATTCATGTTCGCTGCCGAAGTAAGCGCGCCGCTCGTCTTCGGACAAAGCGGCGACCCATAAGCCTGCCGGCGACAGTTGACGCGATACGCCTGCCTGACTGAAGGAAATCGCCATATTGTTTCGCGTGGCCACCCACATAATCCCTTTGGATCGTACAACCTCTTTCGGCCAGTTTCCGAGCCACTTCAGCATTCGTTCCGGATGAAACGGTATCTTGCGCGTATAAACAAACGACGTAATGCCGTATTCTTCGGTTTCGGGCGTATGGTGTTCCTTCTGCAGCTCTTGGATCCAGCCCGCGGACTGACTTGCAGCCTCGAAATCGAATAAATGCGTATTCAGAATCTCTTTCGGATCAACCTTGCCATGACTGGTGCGAATGATTTTGGCCCGCGGTTGTAAGCCTCTGAGAGCCGTTTCCAGCTTCATCAAATCAGATTCGCTTACCATATCGCATTTGTTTATAATCATCACATCGCAAAACTCTACCTGATCGGTCAGCAGATGGACAACGCCTCTCGTATCCCCTTCTCCCGCCTCCTGTTTGCGATCCACTAACGTTTCCCGGGTATTAAAATCCTGCCAGAAGTGATATGCGTCCACCACAGTCACCATGCAATCCAGACGGGTTAGCTTGGATAAATCGATCTCCTGCTCTTCGTCGATGTAGGTGAACGTTTGCGCGACCGGCAGCGGTTCACCGATGCCCGTCGATTCGATCAGAATGTAGTCGAACCGCTTCTCCCGGGCCAGCCGCTCGACCTCCTGAAGCAAATCGTCGCGAAGCGTACAGCAGATGCAACCGTTGGACATTTCCACCAGCTTCTCTTCCGTGCGGCTCAAGCCTCCTCCGTCCCGAACCAGATCGGCATCGATATTGACCTCACTCAAATCGTTCACGATAACAGCCACTTTGAGGCCGTCTCGGTTATTCAGCACATGATTCAAAATGGTCGTTTTCCCTGCACCCAAATAACCGCTCAGCACGGTTACGGGGATTTTCGTTTCTTCTTCTTTGCTCAACACGCTCATGCTTCCTTCAGCTCCTCGTTATCTTAAAATCGGTATCTAAGTGAATTCGTCTGCCGACTATATTCCGCTGCCCTCATATTTTCCGGGATAGGCGGTTTCGGCTTTTAGATCCTGATCGAGCTTCTCTCCTCGACAAAGGCAGTCAGATCGTCCGGCAGTCGAATCGTTTGATTGGACAGAATCATGTCATTGTCCTTTCTCAGCAATACTGCAATCCGTGCAATATCCAAACACGTCGAGCTGGTAGTTTATAGAATGAAAACGTTGCGGGAACGGGAGGGCAACCTGCGCCGGATTGAAATCGATCAGAATCGTTCGTTCACAATCCATGCAAATAAAATGAAACTGGGGTTGAGCCCGGTCGATGACACGGTAACGGACTTCATTTGCCAATGCAAAAGTTTCGATAATCCGCAGCTTGCTAAACAGCTTCAAATTCTGATAAATGGTGCCGTAGCTCACACCGCGAAACGTCTTCGCCATCGCTTGATACAGCTCAACAGCGGTAAATGGGCGCATAAAGCTCAAAATCAGATCCAGCATGACTTTTCGTTGCGAGGTAACACGGTGTCCGTGCCTCAAAATATCGTTCAGCAACTCTTCCCTTTTCAACGGATATCACCTGCCTACCAGCAGCATAATGATGCCTGTAGAGACTAACGAGGTCACCGCCTGTTTGCCTGTCAGCGAGGCTGCGAATGACCACCCCAGTTCTTTCCTGACCGTCCACAGCGTCACTAGACAGGCGGTCAACGTAGACGCTAGGTACACGAGGACGAAAATTTGTCCGGCATGAAGCGATTGCAGAAATCCCCCTTCTCCCTGATTCAAAATCAACAATCCGTCCTTGCGCAAGACGGAGAAGATTACAGCGCCTGCAGCTTCGGCAGGCAACTGAAACAGTTGCAGTACGGGACCAGCGATTCGGGATAACCAATTCAGAGCCCCGGTCAACTGTAAGATCGCCGCGGTCAAGCAGATGGCAATAAAAATCGGCATCGCCTGAAACAGAAATTGTTTGATTACGGTACGAACTCGCCAGCTTACGGCGCGCAACCCGGGCTTTTGCACATAAGTTTTCATCTCGTATACCGGTGCAACGAGCCCTCCCGTTTGTCGGTTCCATATACGTGTATGCAAAGCGCCGACGAGACCCAACACGAACAGATAGGGCAAGAACAACCACGGATTACCGGATGAACCAAATATGGACAAGGAGGCCCCGATCTGATAGCTGCAAGCGGAACCGAAGGTGATTAGCGACACGCAAGATTTGCGGGTACAAGCGCTGCACGCGCGGCTTTGGAAGACCGCTACCACATTGCAGCCAAAGCCGGACAGCACGGGAATCAGATCGCGGCCGCTCAGGCCGATCCGGCGCAGCCAGACATCCAGCGAATCCGTGATTCGGTCTTTTATCCCGCTCTCCTCCGCCAATGCGACACTGATACCGAGCAACAGCACAACCGGGAACGCCCACAGGAAGGAATACCAGCCGAGCGTAACGATGCCGTAATCGCCGACGATTAGCGACTGCACAATCGGGGGTGCGCCGTCAAGCCTCGATTTAACCGGATTGAGCACGCTGCTGTCCACAATCGGCTGCAGCCATGTCGACAGCAGATAAGCGAGCAGCACCGGTACTGCGAAAAGCAGGAGCGTCATCACCAGTGACAAGGGCCGCCCCCACAGGGGGTGCTCGAACCAGGTCGATTGCGGTTGTACGACCGGAAAGTCCGGCTTCAGCAATTCCTTCGCCTTGGGTCGAATCGGCTTTGCTATTGCCAGCGACAGGAGCAGCTCCGTTCTTCCCGCCTCCGTCAACCGGCGCGCATCCGCCGTGCGGACGGGAATGCCCAGCCAATCGCCGTAATAGCGCGCCAGCTCCGTCAGATTGGCGGACATTTTATCCGCAAACGTCAGGACGAGCACCGCCCGTTTGCCTTCTACCCGCGCAGCCTCCAGCAGCAGCGGCAGCTCCACCGAGGCGTGTATGGCACGCACGACAAGAACGATCACATCCGCATCGGTGATGGCGCCGATGGCCACCTGCGTCGTTCTGCTGTCATCCTTGGCCCGGATGCCGGGAAGATCCGCAAGATCGAGTTCAGCGGTCAAATGCCCCGTTCGCGACCGGATTGTCGAACCGCGAAAGTTCGCTTCCTCCCCCGTTTCCTCCCCGGTAAGCCCGCGAAACAGCGCCGATTTGCCGGAGGATTCAAGGCCGATCAGAACCGCCGTATGCGGCGTTCTCAGCGCCTTGGTCAGCATGTACAATCCTCCCCGCAGCAGCTCAGGTCGGTTAGCATCATCCCCTGTTTGCGGTATTCCTCCAACGGCTCCGTGTTCAGCCCGAGCCGCTCCGCAATCGCTGCCGCCACCACGCCGAATCGCTGCCGGAATTTATAAATGAAGCAAAACAACAGATGACCATGCGTGACGCTCGGACCGCTAACGAATAGTCCCGGCGTTTTTGTGGATTCATCGTGCTCGTTCAACAGCGTCACGCCGCTGGCGTCTTGCTCGAACAGATGTTGAATCATCCTCAGGCTGCCTTTGAAGCCCGTGGCCAAAATCGGCTGGTGGCTCGTCTTTACGAATCGGCTGGCGCCAGAAGCATCCTCGCAATAAATCAGGTATCCTCCGGTTTCTACCGGTTCAATCCACTGCACTTCATAACCGGCCATCAGCTCGATAGTTCTGTCTCCTGTTTCCTTTAAGCGATCCTTTGTGTAAGGAGACAGCTCGACGCTCGGGTCGCTGCTGCCCTTTTCCGTCCATCGCCCGTTTCGGTCAATCAACGTCACTTTTTTCCCCAGCCGGCTCAGATGAATTGCCGCGTCGGCTCCGCTCTCGTAGCCGCCGATGACGACGATTTCCTCGCCTTCCACCTCCCGCCACTGACGAATCAGACTGTTATGGAGCGCGTATTCCGTTCCGGGAAAATGGTCCAGCCGCGGATACTGAAATTCTCCGGCCGCCCAGATTACGTATCGGCTGCGCAATGCGCCTTGTGACGTGTTCAGCTCGAAGCCGCCCTCCGGCAACGGCTGAATCGCGGTGACGTTCACGCCGGTTTGCACCGGCAGCTTTTTATACGCGGCCACGGCTTGCAAATAGTCCGCGTACTCTTCACCCGAAGGATGCTCCGTTCCAAGCGTATACGCAGGGGACGTCTTCAGGGCAATCGCGTTAAGATCTATCATCCCGTAAGCATTGCTCGTAAAGGATGGTGTAATCATGCGCATTTCTTGCGGCCACATGAGAAAGGAGGAGCCGATCTCTCCCCTTTCGAGAATGCCGAAACGTCCGACGCCCAACGCCTGCAACACACAGCCCATTCCGATTCCCGCTGCGCCTCCTCCTACAATTAGACAGTCATAGGATTTCAATCGATGTCCCTCCTCATTTTATATGTAATTATTACGATTTATTCTCATGGCGAAACGATTACTTCTGAATGGGTCGGCCAACAACCCCTAGATGATCCTCCGTTAAAGCGTTCCCGTCCACAAAAATCTCCAGCGGAGCTTTCTCGTCAATCCTCAACGTACGGCGCAATTCGATCGGGATGACGATTCTACCCAATTCATCCACTTTGCTGACCATACCCGTTGCTTTCATCATCCGTGCAGCCCCCCTCATAATCCTAATCATGAGAACAACTATTCATTTTATTCGTAATAATTACGTTTTATTGATAGTGTAATTCACTCGACAGGGGGATGTCAATTTGATCGACAAAATTCGATTTATATCATTTCCTCAGAAGCGGTTCAGGTACTGTTTGATTTCGTCGCTAATCGGCTGACGATGGGAGGCGGCATGAGCGGAATAATTAATCGGCATGTCGTATTGTTCCACCAAACGAAAAGCCCGACATCGTTGTCGGGCTTCCTCTATCCCAATCGTAGAAAAACCGGGTAAACGGCTGCCATTCCGCTACGAAATCCAAAAGATACCCTCAGGATCCAGTTCAACCTGTTCCAGCAGATGCTCGAAATCGGCATCAGGCACAATGGAGGCGACGATTTGCCAAGCATTATCGCCTTCTTTAGCATATGCATGCCATTTCTCCCGCTCCAGCCGGAATTGCACGATGGCTGAACGCAGCCACTTTCGGTCGTGAAAGTCCGGGCGTTCCTCCGACAAAGTCAACCGGTTGTCATCCCATTGGTAGGTCAATCGGACGGAAGATCGAACATCGCGAGGCACCTTCAAAACAATATATCCATCCAGAATTGTTTCGAGTCTTCGAATCGTAAAAGGATCCATTCCTTCACCTCGAGACCATTTGCGTCGGCCTTTTTACCAACTGGCTTTTTTAACTCCGGGAATCTGACCTTTATGAGCCAGCTCACGGAAGACAATACGGGATACTTTGAATTTGCTTAAATATCCTCTCGGCCTTCCGGTGATTTCGCAGCGATTGTGAAGCCTGGTTGGAGAAGCGTCCCTTGGTAGTTTGCTCAACGCCGCATAATCCTTGTTCTCCTTAAGCTGCCTCCGAATTTCCGCATAACGGTCAACCGTAGCCTGCCGTTTCTTTTCCCTGACGGCTTTCGATTTTTTAGTGATGACAATCAGTCTCCTTTATTCGTAATTATTACAATTAATTATAACGAGGATATATCCCCATTGCAAACACTTTCTATCGGAATTGCCATTGGATTTAAAAGTAATGGTTACTCATACACCCGCAATTCTCTGGTTTGCATTTGTATGCAGGCTCCCATTCTGCGCAAGGAATGATTTACGTATGTCAGGCCTCTTTGTTCAGCTCGCTGTTTAACGCTGCGGCGGTAAGCATCCCTGCGGCGGCGGCGGCAATGGCTTGGTACATTTGCGAGGCGACGTCTCCCGCTCCGTGAATGCCCGGAATATTTGTATTTCCGAATTCGTGATCCTCCTGGTCAGGGCGAGAGCAAACTAATTTAAGAGGATTTCAAAGACACATTATATCTGGAATAGTTTTAAAAATTTTCACTTTACCAGCTTACAACTTTGAACCAGATCGGACATTTTTTGATTTCGCAAATACGTCTCCATTTGTTCCTCGGCCGCCACCATCACCTTCTGGATTAAGCAGTCCGGTCCGTGATTGAGATCGCAATCGAACAAGGAGGCCGTACCTTCAATGGCATGGATGATGTCAAGGAATGAGATATCCTCCCAATTCCGTTTTAACCGATAACCGCCGCTCGCGCCTGAAGCCGACACGACCATCCCCGCCTTAACCAGCTTGGTCAGAATCTTGGATAAATACGTAGGCGAAACCGCCTGCCGCTCCGCCAATTGTTGAACACCGATGTGCTTATCCGGATCCGCTACAGCAAGAAACATCATCGTGTGAAGAGCGTAGTCGGTCGCCTTGGAAAACTTCATTACGCTGAGCTCCCCTCAATAAAAGACTTTATATGTCTATAATAACGTTTATCTGGATTTTCCTCAAGCCATTTCATTCGACCTTCCGGCATTCAAATATCTCGAGCAAGAGCTCTTAGCTCCCTTCTCTTCCTCTCCGCCACATCTTTATGTCATACAATTTCCCGCCACCCACAAACGGCTGCCCAGCGACCACAATAATGTTAACGCCGCGGCTAACATTTATGCCCATCTTGACTTCTGTTCAAGGATTGGGTCGGCGCAGGCCATGAACAACAAGCAACACCTTACAAATCCCAATCAAACAAAAAGCTCCTGAACCGTCACAAGGACAAATTCAAGAGCTCGTTCATTCTTAGGGTGGTGCGGTCAAGAGGACTCGAACCTCCACGGTATTGCTACCACTGGCACCTGAAGCCAGCGCGTCTGCCAATTCCGCCATGACCGCATATGAAATTGCAAAGCTTATTGCTATAATGGCGGAGCCGACGGGATTCGAACCCGCGGTCTCCTGCGTGACAGGCAGGCATGTTAGGCCTCTACACCACGGCTCCACACATAAATTGAAAGACAGTCTTATTCAATCAATCGATTAAGATAAGAATTGCACTTTCAAAACTGGATGCGAATGTTTGAAACTTTAGCTGTTGTATTCATGCTTCCGAAGCAGCCTTCTTGCGAAAGCTTTTTAGGATAAGCCCTCGACCGATTAGTACTCGTCAGCTCCACACATTGCTGCGCTTCCACCTCGAGCCTATCAACCTGGTCGTCTTCCAGGGGTCTTACG
>Ga0160492_100116_pt1 | contig 72948 bp, 68 predicted proteins | sample DID2MG_FD_108258 | JGI IMG/M metagenome (GOLD analysis project Ga0160492, IMG submission 108258) | Enriched soil microbial communities from UW Madison campus, WI, USA - DID2877_E24_FP2 MG | ecosystem: Environmental > Terrestrial > Soil > Unclassified | place: USA: Madison, Wisconsin | collected... | reverse complement strand
GGTCGTGTCTCCGGCGAACACCGGTCCAGAGCAGTACGGCTATGGCATGCCGATGGTGTCTCCGGCGAACACAGGCCCAGAGCAGTACGGCTACGGATCGCCGGTCGTGTCTCCGGCGAACACCGGTCCAGAGCAGTACGGCTACGGCATGCCGATGGTTTCTCCGGCGAACGCGGGCCTAGGCCAATACGGCTACGGGTCGCCGGTCGTATCGCCGGCGAATACAGGCTTCGGACCGTATGGCTACGGTATGCCGGTCGTATCGCCGGCGAACGTAGGTCCAGACCAATACGGTTACGGTATTCCTTCCGTGTCGCCGTCGGCCATCGGTCCGGAGCATGCCGGTTACGGCTCTCCGACAGGTGTTGATCCGTGGGCGGCGGGTCAATCGAATTGGCCGTACGGAGCCTATCCGACATGGCCGGTTCAGCAAGCGGCCGCCAATCAGCCATGCGGCTGCAGGAGCGAGGAGGAGGCGGAGGCGCAATTGCCGGAGCCGGAGAACGAGGCCGCAGCAAGCACGGCGAAGACGGTGAAACGCAACGCTCCGCGCAAGCCGATCAAGAAGGTGGCCGTACGGAGCACCGTGCCTCGCCCGGCCGTGCGGCGCCGCAGCAAGCCTTGGATTAACGACAGATAATCGGACGCAGCAGCACGGTCATAGGGCCGTGCTGTTCGATTTTGTATGACCGGTGAATATTTCCCTTGCATTATGCCACAATAACGGAAAAGGGATTAAGGGGTTATTCGCCATGAAGGCATTCAGCCTATGGAAACAGCTTAAGCGCAAGCTTCGCCGCAGTGGAAGACCGGTATGGACGCTGGCAAGCCTAGTGGCTGCCGTCGGATATGGATTGCTGTCGGGAGGAGAGGTTCCGTACGCTTATGGAGCGACAGAACCGATGCCTTTACAGACAGAAGAAGTTGCACAAGCGATTGAGCAGGTACGGGGTCCGATGGAGGTGCATATTCACCGGACTTATTTATGCGGGGAGGAGTACCGATCGCTCGGGCTGTTGTCCGTCGAACGTGCCAAGCGCGCCGCGCAAAGACCGGCCGTAACGTTCGTAAGGCTTAATTCGTCGCCTGCGGGCGCTCCGGTGCTCGTGCTCGAAGAGAAGGTGGGCGATCTGTCCGAGGCTTGCAAGCAAAGCGCCGTATTCGGTCTGGACCGTGCAGGCAGACTGACGCTGTATGACGGACCGCCGCGCAAAGAAAAGGTAGTGCGTACGTTCTATCAGCTCGATATTCGGGTGATGGAGAGCCGATTGCCGAAGGATGAAGTAAAACGGCTGACGGACGGCATTCGGATCGAGGACAAAGAAACGTATTACAGCGTGCTGTCTTCGTTCAGCGATTTTGCGATCGACGCTTCCCGGGATGTTATGATTCCTGCGCGGAAGTAGCCGAGAGGACGGATCGGCAGGGAGACAATAACGGCATGATCGGCGGCGGCGGCTCCTTCGGGAGCGGCCGCTTTGTTCCGTTTATATTTATACGTGCGGGAAAGAGAAACGCGTGTTCTCATGCGCAGGAAATTTTGCTATAATGAAAGGTAGCTTTCGTTATTAGTAGGTGCGTAAGGAGAGGACGGCATTGCGCGTGCTTGGCATAGATCCCGGGATTGCGATCGCGGGATTCGGATTTATAGACAAGGATGGACACAAGCTAACGCCCGTGCAGTACGGCGCTATTGAGACCAAGGCGGGTACGCCGCAGGAAACGCGCCTGGTGCAGATTTACGAATCTGCCGGAGCGCTCATGGACAAATACAAGCCGGACTCCGTCGCGGTGGAGAAGCTTTTTTTCAACCGCAACGTGACGACGGCTTTTGCTGTTGGTCAGGCGCGCGGCGTCATAATATTGGCTGCCGCTCAGCGGGGACTGCCGGTGGCGGAGTATACCCCGTTGCAGGTGAAGCAGGCGGTCGTCGGCTACGGCAAAGCCGAGAAGCGGCAGGTGCAGGAGATGGTGCGCATGTTCTTGAAGCTTAGCGCCATTCCGAAGCCGGACGACGTCGCGGATGCGCTCGCCGTCGCCATATGCCATGCGCATTCCGTCGTGCTGAACAACAAATTGAACGGGGTGCCGAAATTATGATCGATTATTTGAAAGGTCCGGTCGTTCATTGGGAGACCGAATATATCGTGATGGATGTGCGGGATGTGGGCTATCGCGTTTTTACGCCGAACCCGTATTCATTCGCCCGCTCCACCGAGCCGGTAACCGTATTCATTCATCATCATGTCCGGGAAGACGCCATTATGCTGTTCGGCTTCTCTTCCAGAGAAGAGCAGACCATGTTCCGCAAGCTGCTTGACGTATCCGGCATCGGACCGCGCGTTGCGCTTGGCGTGCTGGCCGGAGGCAAGCCGGAATCGATCGTCGCGGCCATTCAGCAGGAGAACGTGAACTTCTTGACCAAGCTGCCGGGCATCGGCAAGAAAACGGCGCAGCGGATGATATTGGACCTGAAGGATAAGCTCGGCGGCGCGCCGCTGGCGTTCGGCGCCGACGCTTCCGCTTGGGCGGACGCCGGTGCTGCGGGAGGCGTCTCCGGCGAGCAGGCGGCGGCCGGCGCATGGCCGGAAGCGCGCGAAGCGCTGGGGGCGCTCGGCTATACGGCTGCGGAGCTGGACAAAGCCTATGGGGGCCTGCGAGATTCGATTAAGCCGGAGGAATCGATCGACTCGCTGATGAAGCGCGCGCTGCAGCAATTGTTCAAAGGGTAAGCAATGGGGAAGCTGAAAGGGGGATGACGCGTGGATGAACGATTGATATCCGCCAACTTGATGATGGAAGATCAGGCGGTGGAGCTAAGCCTCCGTCCCCGTTATTTGGCCGAATATATCGGTCAGGCGAACGTGAAGGACAATTTGAAGGTTTTTATAGAGGCGGCCAAGATGCGGAAGGAAGCGCTCGACCATGTGCTGCTGTACGGCCCGCCGGGCCTCGGCAAGACGACGCTTTCGAACATTATCGCCAACGAGTTGGGCGTTCATTTGCGCACGACATCGGGACCGGCTATCGAGCGGCCGGGCGATCTCGCCGCTCTGCTGACGAACTTGCAGGAAGGCGACGTGCTGTTCATCGACGAGATTCACCGGCTGAACCGTTCGGTTGAGGAAGTGCTTTATCCGGCGATGGAGGACTTTGCGCTTGACATTATGATCGGCAAAGGGCCCAGCGCCCGGTCGGTTCGGCTCGACCTGCCGCCGTTCACGCTCATCGGGGCGACGACGAGGGCGGGGCTGCTGTCCGCTCCGCTTCGCGATCGGTTCGGTGTCGTGAGCCGATTGGAGTATTACAAGACGGATGAGCTGGCTTTTATCGTGTCCCGAGCGGCCGATATTCTCGGTGTCAGCATCGTCGGCGAAGCCGCCGCGGAGATCGCCTTGCGTTCGCGCGGCACGCCGCGTATCGCGAACCGGCTGCTGAAGCGGGTACGCGATTTCGCGCAGGTTCGCGGCGACGGCATCATTACGCACGACATGGCGCGTTCCGCGCTGGAGCTGCTGCGCGTCGATCCGATGGGACTCGATGCGATCGATCACAAGATGCTGAGAGCGATGATCGAGAGCTTCCGCGGCGGGCCTGTCGGACTCGATACGATTGCGGCGACGATCGGCGAAGAGAGCCAGACGATCGAGGACGTATACGAGCCTTATTTGATGCAGGTCGGTCTGCTGCAACGTACGCCGAGAGGCCGTATCGCGAGCCATCAGGCGTACCGCCATCTCGGAATTCCAATTCCTGGTGATTCATAGTGTTCTATTGCGATTAATAAGCAGGTATCGGAACAAGGGAGGGTGTACTTCGAAAGTGGCAACCAATCGGATGAAAGTGAAGAAGGGGGCAGTCGCTGCCGTATTGACGGCGGCTATCGCGATCTCCATATCGGCATGGACGGCTCCGTCGTCGTCGGGAGCATCGGTTCCGAGGATGGAGACGATACGCGTCGCTTTGTTTATAGAGGCTCCCGGCAAATACCGGCTGAATACGCCGGCGGCAACGTTCGCGGCGGAAGACGGGCTGAAGATCGGCATGCGCACGCCTGCGGCGGTGGAGCCTTGGCTGACGACAGGCAAGCAGCCGGTGCGGATTGCGATAGACGATTATAAAGCGAAGCTGGCCGAGACGGCCGACTTCAATACGGCGTTGTCCGTGCAGAAGCGGCTGCAAGCGCTTGGCGGCTCCGCCGTCGTCACTTCGCAGAGCAAGAGCGGCAAGACGGTATACGTCGTGACGGAAGGAAGCTACGGCACGGCGGCGGAAGCGAAAGCCGCGCTCGACAAGTGGAGCAAGGACGGGACGATCGTCTCGCTGCTCGGGTCCGCGAAAGCGGCGGTCAGCGGTCCGCTGCATCTGGAAGGCGGCAGTTACGCGTCGGAAGCGGCTGCGAGAAGCGCCGTTCAACTGTTCGCCGCCGCCGGCATCGACGCTTATCCGGCCGTGCGCAGCGCCGGCGGCAAGACGACATACAGCGTAATGGTCGGCGCCGCGGCAGATGCCTCCGCGTTGACGACGGTCAAGGGACAGGCAGCCAAGATAAGCGGCGCTCCGGCGCTCCGGGAGGCGGACAGCGCGGCGCCATACTTGCTCATTCGGGACGACCATACGGTGACGGGCGCCGCCAAGTCTTCGAATGTGTCTTATTCGTTCCCCTCCGGCTCGGCGAAAGTGTGGTTGTCCACGGACGGGACGAAAGGCATCAATGTAACCGAGCGTTCCGGGCGTACATATCGCGGCGCCTTCGAGGCAAGCGCCTATAACGGCAAGCTCGCTATCGTTAACGAGCTGCCGTTCGAGCAGTATTTGTATGCGGTCGTTCCTTCGGAGATGCCGTCCACTTGGCCGGCCGAAGCGTTGAAATCGCAGGCGGTAGCCGCGCGGTCGTATGCGCTGTATCAAGGCCTCGGCTTTGGCATCGCGCATGTGAACGATACGGAGCTTAGCCAAGTTTATAACGGCATGACAGGCGAGAGAGAATCGACGACGAACGCCGTGAAGGCTACGGCAGGCCAAGTAGCGCTTTATAACGGCAAGCCGATCGAAGGCTTGTTCTCGTCGAACGCGGGCGGCCAGACGGCTGATGCTACCGAGGTGTGGGGCAATGCCGTTCCGTATCTCAAGTCGGTTCCGAGTCCGGATCACAGCGCGGAGAAAGGCTTGAAGCAGTGGTACAAGGTCGCCATTCCGGGCGGCGGCACCGGCTATATTCGAGAAGACCTGCTAAAAAATACGGGTAAAGTGAATCCGGTCGGCGCGGCGGTGTTCGCGACGAATACGGACAGCGTGAACGTCCGGTCGACGCCGGTCGTGGACGATAAGATTGCGCCGATCGCCAAGCTGGCGTCAGGCACGGAAGTCGTTGTGCTCGGCGAAATCGTGGAATCCAATACGATGACTTGGGTGAGAGGGCCCTATTCGGCCGAAGACGTGCAGAAGTCGGCCGGCTTGTCGTCACCCGTCCGAACGCTGGAAGCCGAATTCGGGCCGTCGGGACGCGTCATATCGATGACCGCTAACGGCACGCCGTTGACGACGAAGACGCCGGTCACTTATCGGACGTGGATGGGCGGCTTGCCGAGCACCCGGTTTACGATCGACGAGACGGCGCGCGCGACGGTGCTTGGCGCCGGCGGAGCGACGAGCGAGCGCCCGAGCAGCCCTTCCACGCTGTACATCCAAGGCGCGAACGGAGCGAGCGGCGCTTTGTCGTCCTCGGATTGGTATATCGCGGACGGCGACGGCAATCTGCGCGCCGCCACGCGCGATCCAAAATATTATTTTAACGGATACGGCAACGGTCACGGCGTCGGGCTATCCCAATACGGCGCGCTTGGGCTGGCACAGCTTGGGTATGACTATGCTTACATCTTGAAATACTACTATAAAGATATTACGATCGAAGGACAGTAAGAGATAGGTACTATTTAGAACAGTTAGGACGGACACAATGAACGTAGAACTATTTGATTTCGAATTGCCGGAGGAGCTCATCGCCCAGACGCCGCTGCAAGAGCGAACCGCTTCTCGCCTGCTTATGCTGAACAAGCAGTCGGGCGATATACGGCACGGCACGTTTCTCGATATCGAGCAGCAGCTTGGCGAGAACGACCTTCTCGTCTTGAACGATACGCGCGTCATTCCGGCGCGGTTGTTCGGCGTCAAGCAAGATACCGGCGCCAAGGCCGAGCTGCTGCTGCTTAAGGCGCTTGGCGATAACCGGTGGGAGACGCTGGCCAAGCCAGCTAAGCGAATGAAGATCGGCTCGACGCTGGCCTTCGGCAGCCGGGAGGACGGAAGCCCGCTGCTGCAGGCCATCGTCGAGGAGGAAGGCGAGCACGGAGCGAGAATCGTTCGATTCGTGTATGAAGGCATATTTCAGGAGCTGCTCGACCGGCTTGGCGAGATGCCGCTCCCTCCTTATATTAAGGAGAAGCTGGAGGACCGGGAGCGGTATCAGACCGTCTATGCTCGCCATGAAGGCTCGGCCGCCGCTCCCACGGCAGGGCTCCATTTTACGTCGGAACTGCTGGAGAGGCTGGAGCGCAAAGGTGTGAAGATCGCGTACGTGACGCTGCATGTCGGACTGGGCACTTTCCGCCCGATGAGCGTCGATACGGTGGAAGAGCATGTGATGCACAGCGAATATTATGAAATTTCGGATATGACGGCGCAGCAAATTGTTGAAACCAAAGCGCGCGGCGGACGTATTATTGCGGTGGGCACAACCTCTGCGCGCACGCTTGAGAGCGTTGCAGGGCGGTTTGAAGGCGAATCGATTCGAGCTTGCAGCGGGTGGACGGACATTTTTATTTATCCGGGCTATTCCTTTCGGCTCGTAGACGCTTTGTTGACGAACTTCCACCTTCCGAAATCGACGCTCGTCATGCTCGTCAGTGCGCTCGCCGGCAGAGAAGCGATAATGAAGGCGTACCGGGAAGCGGTTGAGCGCCGCTACCGGTTCTTCAGCTTCGGCGACGCTATGTTTATTTATTAAAATCGATGGAATCGATTGAGGAACGGAAGAGGGACAACGTGGCAGTTAAATACGAGTTGATTAAAGAGTGCAAGCAATCGGGCGCTCGTCTTGGTCGCGTTCATACGCCGCATGGCGTTATTGAGACGCCGACCTTTATGCCGGTAGGCACGCAGGCGACGGTTAAGACGATGAGCCCCGAAGAATTAAAATCGATGGACGCCCAAATTATTTTGAGCAATACGTATCATCTGTTTATCCGTCCGGGACACGAGATCGTTCGGCGAGCGGGCGGCCTGCACAAATTTATGAACTGGGACCGGCCGATTCTGACCGACAGCGGGGGCTTCCAAGTATTCAGTCTGGCCAATATGCGCAAAATTACCGAGGAAGGCGTAACGTTCCGGTCGCATCTGAACGGGGACAAGCTGTTCATCTCCCCGGAAGTTGCGATGGAGATTCAGAACGCGCTCGGCTCTGACATTATGATGGCGTTCGACGAATGTCCGCCATATCCGGCCGATTACGAGTACGTGAAGAAATCGCTCGAACGGACGACCCGCTGGGCGGAACGATGCTTGAATGCGCATGCACGCAAGCAGGATCAGGCGCTCTTTGCTATCGTGCAGGGCGGCATGTACGCCGATTTGCGGAAACAAAGCGCGGAGCAATTGACCGCTATGGATTTCCCGGGTTATGCTATTGGTGGACTAAGCGTTGGCGAGTCCAAGCCGCTTATGTACGAGATGCTGGATTGCACCGTGCCTCTGCTGCCGGCCAACAAGCCGCGTTATTTGATGGGCGTCGGCTCGCCCGATGCGCTTGTCGAAGGCGCTATCCGCGGCATCGATATGTTTGACTGCGTGCTGCCGACCCGGATTGCCCGTAATGGAACGACGATGACGAGCGAAGGCCGTCTCGTGATTCGGAATGCGAAGTTCGCGGACGATTTCGGGCCGCTGGACCCGGCTTGCGATTGCTACACATGCCGCAACTATTCCCGCGCGTACATTCGTCATCTGATCAAAGCCGATGAAACGTTCGGCATTCGACTGACGACGTACCATAATTTGCACTTCTTATTGCAGCTCATGAAGAATGTACGGCAAGCGATTATGGAAGACCGGCTGCTTGATTTCCGGGACGAGTTTTTCGCTCAGTACGGACTGAATGACAATGTGAGAGGATTCTAAGAGGAGGTTAACACATGTATCTTGCAGCAGATGCCGCTTCATCGAGCGGCGGCGGCGGTATTTGGGGCTTGCTCCTGCCGTTTATCCTGATGTTCGCGGTGTTCTATTTCTTGCTTCTGCGTCCGCAGCAGCGGAAGACGAAAACGCGCAACGCGATGATGAACCAGTTGAAGAAGGGCGATAAAGTTTCGACGATTGGCGGCTTGCACGGCACGGTCGTTGAACTGAACAGCGACACGGTCGTTCTTCGCGTCAACGATACGGTCAAGATGACGTTCGAGCGCAGCGCCATCGGCAACGTCATTGCAAGCGCGCCTGCGCCTGCCGAGAAATCGGAGAAAGTAGTCGATAAGCTGGAGAAAGCGGAGAAGCCGGAGTAATCGGCTGAGCTGCGGCCACGGCATTTGCCGACAGGCTGAACGACCTTAAAACACACCGTGAGGTGTGTTTTTTGTTTAATAGCGTTATGAAAGGAGGAGCGATAATCGATGACCGGGCAGCCAATGTGGAACGACTATTTGTTTTCGCTTCTATCCGAAGAGACTGCGGGATTAAAAGATGACGCATGGCCGCTTCTGCGATAACGAGGAGGATGCCCATTCCTTGGCGGTGCTTAAGCCTGCATAAGCAAAAGAAGAGTGGACCGGAAACGGTCCACTCTTCTTGAATAACGCCAGCGTGAGAGGGCAGTGTGTCTCCCGATACACCCACATCTATTTCAGCTCTTCCCTTGCCCAAGGGCGCGCGGGCAGGCGGTCGGGCAGTCGGAGCAAGTTGGTCTGCGACAATTTGATGCCGATCGTAGAGGCGAAGATCGCCAGCATGATGCCGCCGCACATATCGATGAGCCAGTGAATTCCAAGGTAGAAAATCGAGAAAATAATCGCAAGCGCCATCGTGCACGTCAGCACCGCCCACTTCTTATTGCCGGAACGAACGGCCAGGATGGCGATCGTAACGGAAATCGACGTATGCAGACTTGGGAAGCAGTTGTTAAGTCCCGAGAGCGCGCGGTACTCGGTCTCGAAGCTAGGGAATACGTCCAGCATAAGAAAATGAACGTTAGGCGCGTACGACCATACCTCGTTCACAGGGAAAAACAGGTAGAACGGAATGGCGACCAAATAATTAATCATGATGGCATAACAGGTCGCATAGTACATTTGCTTCGATTCGTTCTTGTATGTATAAATGCCTAAAGAAGCGATCAGCATGGCTTGAAACACAACGATATATAGAAAAGACAAAACAATCGTTAAGACTGGATTATAGAACGTATGCTGCAGGTTGGCGACGAAGTCGCCCTCAATCGAATGGAACCAATGCGTGAAATTGACGTGGTAGTCCATGTTGCGTTCGAATTTCATTTCGTTTTTGTTCAATATCAATATAGCGAGCAAAGCAATAAAATGAATCAGGTAGCGGGGCGACGTCACCAAGTTTTTTAAAAAATCGAATGCCGCGGCAAATGGATTCCCAGCGATGCCGTATGCAATCAGCACCGTTACGGCAAGAGTGGAATACAGCGCAACGGTTTCCATATTGTTAAACAAGACCATTGATGATCCCCCTATGTGTTACTTGATGTCCCAAGCGCCTGCATTAGTATAACACAAAACAGGGGGACCTTCGCAAACGGGGATTACTTCTTTAAGTTGACCCCGATCATGCCGCCAATGGCGCCGGCCGGAATGACGACTGCCAGCAAGCTCCAGGTATGAGCGGAAAATCCGGCGTTAACCGAAAGGAAGCCGATTAGAACGATCAGCAGCGCATAAACGACGCCAAGCGCTCCGCCGAAATACCAGCCTTTGCGCCCCGAGCGTTTGCCCGAGGAGAAGCCTCCGGCGAACGAGGAGCAGCCATGAAGGCCCAGCGCATACATCGGAAGCGACGACTCCTGCATGCTGCCGAATCGGAGGAGCAGCGAAAGCAGCAATGCGCCCGCCGCAAGCCAGATGCATGCCGTCATTGCGCCGGCCAGCGTAGGGGACGAGACGCTAACCTTCGATACATTTTTGATCGGATTCACGACTCAACGAACCTCCTTTATCCATCGTACGGATCGATAATTGGACTTACTTTCACTTTATGGCCGGGGAAGTCCGTTTAGTACAAGCGTGCCAATAATTCGAAACGATTCCGTCGCATGACGGCAAGTGGCATAGGTGACAATACCGTGTACAACAGACGCAGGATGAGGAGGTCATCATTCGTGGAAGCAGCAGAGTTCGGAAGTTTGTTTATTCGAACGGTTCTGATTTACTTCGTCGTCTTCTTGGTTATGCGGTTTATGGGCAAAAGGGAAATCGGCAAAATGTCGGTGCTTGATCTTGTCATTTCGTTTATGATCGCGGAAATCGCGGTCATCGTCATCGAGGATACGAGCCGCTCGATGTGGCACGGCATATTTCCGATGGCGCTGCTCATGCTGACCCAGATTATCATCTCGTTCATTGCGATGAAAAACCGGAAAATCCGGCTGTTGTTCGACGGCAAGCCAAGCATCATCGTCCAGAACGGCAAGCTGAACCGGAATGTCATGAACAAGGGGCGCTACAATCTGGACGATCTTATGCTGCAATTGCGGGAGAACGGCGTCAGCACGGTAGGCGATGTCGAGTTCGCGATATTGGAGACGAGCGGCAAGCTGTCCGTCATTAAGAAAGAGAACGACCGACGGACGGCGGACCAAGAGGACGAACCGGCGAATAGTCGGATAATCGAACGCAAGGCCGAGATGGAGGAGGCGTTCGCCGCGAATCCGCCGAGCAAGCAAGAGGAGCCGAAAGCGGAGCTGTTTCCGAATCGGTATCGGTTCGAAATGCTGCCCGTTCCGCTCATTATGGACGGCAAAGTGCAGGACGAAAACTTGAAGAAGATGGAGAAAACCAGATTTTGGCTTAAAAACGAGCTTCAACAGCGCGGCGTCAACGATTTCAAGGACGTCTTCCTATGCACGATCGATCATCGCGGCAAATGGTATGTCGATTCGAATCGCTCCAAAAATTAGCCGTTGCTTACGGTTTGAACAATTTGCCGATAATCGGCAATCGAATCATGTCTGCCCGGTCGACGATTCCGGTCAACACCATTACGACGATGTAGAGCATCAGCCCGCCCACGGTTGCCGCCGTCAAATTAAGCGCTTCGTGCGGAAGCCAGGCGCCTTTCATCAGCCACAGGGCGAACGCGCCCATTATAATCATTGCCGCGGCGACTTTGATAATGTCGAGCGCTTTAATCCGGTAGCCGACGAAGCGGGCGACGCTCCAGCCGTGCAAGCCTGTGACGATGACGATATTCAGGCATATGGCGATGGCGGCGCCGTAGATGCCGAGCTCGGGATTCGATGCCAGTTGCAAAATAAGGACGAGCTTTATAATTGCGCCGACAAACGTATTCATCAGGGCGGTGCCGGGTTTATCGAGCGCCTGTAGCGCAGCCTGGAACGGTCCTTGCAAATAAATAAACAGGCCGAACGGCGCGATGAGCCGCAGCATCGGCGCAATGTCGCCATGATTGTAGATCAGGCGGCATAACGGCTCGGCGAACAACGTCATGACGACGACGAACGGGGCGCCCGTGACGAGCGACAGCCGGAGCGATTGATGCATTCTTTTCCGAATGAGCGCCCAATCGCCTCGTGCCGCCGCTTCGGATAAGGACGGAATGAGCGAGACGGACAGCGAGTACGTCAGCGCGGACGGAAGCAGCACGAGCGGCACGATCATTCCTTGCAGCGCCCCGTATTGGGAAGTCGCGACGCCGACGGCGACGCCGGCGGCAGCGAGACTGCGGTTCGTAAAAATCGTTTCGAGCAAGTAAGACATCGATCCGACGAGCCTGCTTCCCGTCACCGGAATCGAAAGACGCAGCAGACGGCGGGTAACGGGAAGGTTCGCCAGCCGATTGGCGAATGGCTTGTTCGACTCCGAAGGAGCCGCGGACGATTCATTCTGCTTGCGGCGGTCTTTATAATAATGGTACAGCGTGACGCCAAGTCCGGCAATTTCGCCGGCTACCGTTCCGAGCATCGCTCCGGCGGCCGCCCACTCCAGGCCGTAAGGCAGCAGCATCGCTGCCAGTACCAATTGGAACGCGATACGAATGACCGTTTCGGTTACTTGCGAGGCGGCGGTTGGAATCATGTTCTGCTTGCCTTGGAAATACGCGCGATACACGGACGATATGCCGATAATGAGGACGAGCGGCGTCATACATAAAAACGTTTGATATACGCGGGCATCGGGCAGAATACGCGTGGAAATCATCGGTGCGAACAGCACGAGCAGCGCCGTCAGCGCCAGCGCCAGCGAGAGGGTCAGCGTCATGGCCGCTCTGAATATATGCTTGACCCGGCGCGTATCGCCAAGCGATTCGGCCTCGGCAATCCACTTGGAGACGGCAAGAGGTATGCCCCCAATGACGATCGTCAGCATAACGGACAGGAACGGATAGCCAAGCTGGTAAATGCCGACGCCTTCCGCGCCGATAATGCGCGGAAGCGCAATTCTCGGCACGAAGCCAAGCAGCCGGTTAACGACGCCGGCGACCAGCAGAATCATCGCGCCTTTCATAAACGATTGTTTAGCCACATTATTCCCTCTCTTCGTGAACAAGCTCCTATATACCCATCCATATGCGGACAAGTGATGGCGCATGTCCGATGCGCGGCCGGGAAACGGATTCGTTTTTTTCAAAATTTGGCGGAAGGAAATCGACCTCGTCAGGGCGAATAAGATTATGTTGCCCATAGCATGCTGTAGGGATGGCAATGGAAAGGAAGTGCGGGCGATGATGGACGAGGAGCTTGAACGAGTGGTGCAATCGCTTTGCGAAAGCAAGGCCGAGGAATTTCGCCTTATCGGGTACGAGCATGTTGAGGCGGGAGAAATCTGGTCCTGCGTGAGCAGCAAATACGCGAAAAGCGGACAACCGGCGCTGCACGCGATCGTGAACGACATTTTGTCTCTGAAAGTGACGGCTTTCATGAATCAGATGACGTTGAATGCGTATCGGGGCAGCCGTTTCTGATAAGAAACGGCGGTTTTTTTTGACTGCATTTTGCCCACTCGGTATAATAGGACTATTGAGAATATAAGGGGGATCATCGGTTTATGAAAGGGAGCAGCAGGTTGATAGCCTTCCTGGGCATTATCGTTATTATGGCCGGCGTATTTGCTTGGACAACCCCGGGACTGGTCAACGACATCAGGCTAGGATTGGATTTGAAGGGCGGCTTCGAGGTGCTGTACGAAGCTTCGCCGCTTGAAGGCGGGGAGAAAGTAACGCCTTCCTCCTTGAAAGAAACGAGCAAAAGCTTGGAGAAGCGGATCGACGCGCAAGGCATCGCCGAGCCGGAAATTACGACGGAGGGAAGCAATCGGATTCGCGTCAAGCTTGCCGGTGTCACGAATGAAGACGAAGTTCGCGACATGCTCAAGAAGCCGGTCAACCTGACGTTCCGCGATCCGCAGGGCAATGTCGTATTGAACGGCACCGACTTCGTTCAGAATGGCGCAGGCTTGCAGCGCGACGAATTCGGCAATCCGATCGTAACGATCAAGCTGAAAGATGCGAAAAAGTTCGAAGACGTCACGACGAAGCTGACGGGACAGACAATGTCGATCTATCTCGACGAAGAGCTGCTTTCGGCTCCAAGAGTTAACTATCCGATCAGCGGCGGCACGGCTCAAATTAGCGGCAGCTACACGACCGAGGAAGCGACGAAGCTGAAGGATACGATCAACCTCGGCGCACTGCCGCTGAAGCTGACGGAGAAATATACGCAAAGCGTCGGCGCGAAGCTTGGCCAGCAGTCGCTTCATCAGACGGTGGAAGCCGGCTTGATCGGTTCCGGCATCATTCTCGTTCTGTTGATTGCGCTGTTCCGCATTCCGGGCGTCGTTGCGGGCATTACGGTCGTATCGTACGTCTGGCTGCTGCTGCTCGTTTTCAATCTGATGAACGCGACGTTGACGCTGCCGGGTATTGCGGCATTCGTACTCGGCGTGGGCATGGCGGTTGACGCGAACATTATTATGTACGAGCGGATCAAGGAAGAGATTCGCAGCGGCAAGAGCTTGCTGTCCTCGCTCAAATCGGGCTCGAAAAACTCGCTCCGGACGATTATGGACGCGAACATCACGAATATTATCGCCAGCGTCGTATTGTACGTTATCGGCAACGGCGCCATCCGGGGCTTTGCGCTGACGATGATTTTCAGTATTCTCGTCAGTATTCTTACGAACATTTTCTTCTCCCGTTTCCTTATTCACTTGCTCATTAGGAGCAATGTGTTTAAGAAACCAAGTTATTACGGCGTGAAGGAGGCGGAAATCCGTGCACTATAGCGATAAATTCCATACGAAAATCCGCTTTGACTTTATTAAGCACCAGAAGAAATTTTTCGGCGCTTCGATTTTGCTCGTCTTGCTGGGCATCGTCTCGCTGCTCGTATTCCAGCTTAATCTCGGCGTCGATTTTAAAGCCGGTACGCATATGGACATCGAGGTCGGCGCGCCCGTTACGAAAGAGCAGGCGGCCGAGACGCTGGATAAGCTTGGCTACAGCGACATCGAGCTGACGCTCGGCGGCGCAAGCAACCAGCGCGTATCCGTACGGTTCGACGAAGTGCTGGAGCAGACGAAAGTATCGGAAATTATGAGCACGTTCAAGTCTCAGTACGGCGATCAAGTGACGGAAGAGGTTAACGTCGTGTCGCCGGATATGGCGCGCGAGCTTGGCGGGAAGACGATCTATGCCGTTATTATTGCCAGCATTGCGATTATGATCTACGTGATGATTCGCTTCGAATGGCGATTCGCGCTAGCGGCTAACATTGCGATTCTGTACGATGCTTTCGTCGTCGTCGCGCTGTTCTCGATCTTCCGTCTCGAGGTCAATCTGCCGTTTATCGCGGCTGTCTTGACGACGATCGGTTATTCGATCAACGATAAAATCGTTATTTTTGACCGGATTCGCGAGAATCTTCGGTTCAGCAAGCAGAAGAACAAGGAACAATTGGCCGAGCTGGTTAATGCAAGTCTGTGGCAGACGATGGCCCGCAACATTTATACGGTTCTGACGGTATTGATCGTGGCGGTCAGCCTGTACTTGTTCGGCAGCGAATCGATCAAGCTGTTCGCACTCGCGAAAATTATCGGTCTTGCGAGCGGTGCCTATTCGTCCGTCTGTATCGCAAGCCCGCTGTGGCTGATGCTGCGCGGCGATAAATCCAAGCCGGGCAAGACGGCAAAAGCACCGGTCGCTTCGTAAGAGGAGGCAGGGAATGAGCGCTAATCGATTATCAGACAAGCGGCTCTCCGCAATGAATGCGGGGATATGGGGTAATGGAGCATTGGCGCTTGGCAAGGCGGCTGTAGCGCTTTTATCGGGAAGCACCGCATTGATGGCGGATTCCATCCGGTCTGTGGCCGACTGTGCCGAATCGCTTGCGGACGGGTTTCGAGCCGATGAGAGCAGATTGCGCCGAAGTAAAAAAACGCGAGATAACGCCGGAGCGGCCGCTATTGTTATCGTGTCCGCGATTACGCTGCTGCTCGGCGTCGAGATCGGGCTCGAAGCGGTACGCAGCTTGCGCAACGATTCCATCCCGATACCGGACTGGACGGCTCCCGCATTCGCCGCAGTTGCGCTGCTCTTGAAGGAATGGCTGCTGCCGGCGAATGGGCGGCGGCAGCAGTTGCTCGATCGGACCGCCTCAATCGTAACGATTATCGGCGCAGGCGGTTCGGCTTACAGCCGTTATGCCGACGCTCCTGTATTAGAGCGGGCGGATTGCTGCGCAGCCGTTGTCGTCGCTTTGATCGTCGTCTACAAAGGGTACGGCTCTCTGCTGCAGCTTACGATGCACAAGCGCAACGCGATCGGCGCCGAGGAGCAAGCTTCCGCATTGATGGAAGTCATTCAGCGCGTAGAAGGCGTCGTGACGATCGAATCGCTGCGAGCCAATGAACAAGGACATTATATCGTCGTTCATATTGTCATTAGCGTCAATCCTCGAATATCGGTACTGGAAGGCCGCGAGATTGCCAAGCGGGTGAAGGAGCTGATTATGAAACGGTTCATACACGTTACCGAGACGACCGTTCATGTCGAGCCCTACGATCCGGGCTATCCGTACAAATCGAACCATGATCCGAATCAAGAACATATGCCGACGCTGCTGCAATAGCCGCAGCGTCTTTCATTGTGTAAGAACAGGAGGAGACGCCGATGATCGAGTCCAGAACGAGGTGGGCTCATCCGGAATGGGATGAACGCCGGGAGCAAGCGGCGGCCGCAATGACGCAGTCGCTGCAGCTTCCGCCGCTCGTTGCACGGCTGTTGGTCGGACGCGGCGTCGAGACGACGGAGGAAGCGTCCGCTTTTTTGTATGGCGGAATAGAGCTGCTGCATGATCCTTATTCGCTGAGCGGCATGGAATTGGCGGTGCAGCGCATACGTCGTGCGCTGGAGCAGGGAGAGCGTATCCGCATCTATGGCGACTACGATGCCGACGGCGTATCGAGTACGTCCTTAATGATTCATATGCTCGAACGCCTCGGCGCGAATTTCGATTATTATATTCCGCACCGGACCCGAGAAGGCTACGGAATGAACAAAGGAGCGATCGATCTGGCCGCCGAGGCCGGCGTCGGATTGATCGTAACCGTAGACACGGGCATTAGCGCCGTGGAAGAGATCGCTTATGCGAACGGCGTCGGCATCGATGTCGTCGTTACCGATCACCATGAGCCGCCGGAGGAGCTGCCGGACGCTTATGCGATCGTTAACCCGAAGCAGCCGGGCTGTTCGTATCCTTATCAATCGCTGGCCGGCGTCGGCGTAGCGTTCAAGCTGGCAACGGCGCTGCTGGGCGAGCCGCCCGTCGACTTGACGGATATCGTCGCGCTCGGCACGATTGCGGACGTTATGCCGCTGACCGGGGAGAACCGCGCGCTCGTAAGACTGGGCTTGCGGACGATGGCGTCCGGCGCTCGGCCGGGCTTCGCGGCGCTGGCCGAAACGTCCGGCGCCGCCCTCGATAAAATAACGGCAACGAATGTCGCCTTCGCAATGGCGCCCCGCATTAACGCGAGCGGCAGGCTGGATCATGCGGACGGGGCTGTGCAACTGCTGACGACGTCCGACCGCGAGGCGGCCGATCTGCTGGCCGCAAGGCTGGACGCTCTGAACCGGGAACGTCAGCTCATCGTAGAAGAAATGGTCGAGCAGGCCAAGCAGCAATGGTCGGACAAGTGTGCGGCAGCGGCAGCGGCAGGCAAGCCCGAGCCGTCCGTTATCGTCGTTGCCGGTGAAGGCTGGAATGCGGGCGTCATCGGCATTGTCGCATCCAAGCTGTTGGAACGACACTATAAGCCGTCGGTCGTGCTCGGCATCGATCCGCAGACCGGCATGTGCAAAGGGTCGGCCCGCTCGATCGACGGCTTCGATCTGCACGCCGCGCTGACGGAATGCGCGGAGCTGTTCGAGCATTTCGGCGGGCATCAGGCGGCGGCGGGCATGAGCCTGCATCGGGATCGCCTGACAGCGTTCGAGGACAGTCTGGAGGGGGCGGCTGCCGCCTGGCTGACGCAGGACGACTGGATTCCGAAGACGGCCATCGATATCGCATGCGAGCTGAACGACGTAACGCTGGCAACCATCGACCAGCTCTCGCTGCTGGAGCCGTTCGGCGCCGGCAACCCGGCGCCCCGCGTTCTGATCGCCGCACAGCCGATCGTCGACAAGCGGACGATGGGCAAGGACAGCCGCCATCTTCGATTGACCGTCGGCAGCGGCGCCAGACGGGTCGAAGCGGTTGGCTTCGGCTTCGGCGAGTTGTCGGAACGAATCGCGTACGGAACGCCGGCCGATCTGATCGGCGAGCTGGCGGTGAACGAATGGAACGGCAGCCGCAAGCCGCAATTGTTTATACAGGATATAAGGATTGAACGGCTGCAACTGTTCGACTGGCGGGAAGAGCGGGAGCCGCTCGCTCAGCTTCGTCGGCTGCTCGAAGCCGCGAACCGGAGCGGGCGTCCGGTCGCCATCGCGACGGCGGAAGAGGCTGCAGGCGAGACGGCTGCAGCTTGCGCGAGAACGGACGCCGCCGTCGACGTATATTCGTTATGGCCTTACGGAGGCGAGCCGCCGGCGGACAGCTCCCGCTATCGCGAACTGATCGTATACGGTACGCCGCCGTCCCTGCGTATATTGGAAGCGGCCGTTGCGCATCTGCCCGGGCTGCAATCGGTTCATTTGCTTTATCCGATGCGGCCGCAGGGCAAATCGGCCGGCAAGACCGGTTTTCCGGAGCGGGCCGACTTCGGAGCCGTCTATCAGGCGCTCCGGCGAATCGGACGGGCTCCGCAGCGCGGGCTGCCCGAACGTCTGGCGGAGCTGAGCGGCTGGCCGCCGGAGACGACGCTCATGATGCTGGACGTATTCGAGGAATTATCGTTTATCCGCCGGGAGGACGGCTTCATGACGGTCGTGGAATCGCCGGCCAAGTCGGAGCTTTCCGCTTCGGCTGCGTATTGCAAGTCGCAGCAGGAAGCGGCTATGAACGGCATTATATATGAGCCTGTCGAATCATTCGCTCAGCTTATTACGAAAGGGAGATCCTTGTGATTAATTTTAAAGACCATATTCGCGTCATTCTCGATTATCCGCAGCCGGGCATCCGCTTCAAAGACATTACGACGCTGCTTCAGAACGGACCGGCATACCGCGAAGCGATCGAGTCGATGAAAGCGGCTGTCGCGCATTTGGAGATTGACGTCGTTGCCGGACCGGAAGCGCGCGGCTTCGTCGTCGGTGCGCCGCTCGCGCTTGCCCTTGGCGTCGGCTTCGTGCCGATCCGCAAGCCCGGCAAGCTGCCTTACGATACGATACAAGCCGGCTACGATCTGGAATACGGCAAAGACAGCCTTGCGATCCATACCGATGCGATTAAACCGGGGCAGCGCGTTCTTATTGCGGACGATCTGCTTGCGACCGGCGGTACGATTGCGACGACGATCAATCTGATCCGTCAATTGGGCGGCGAAGTGGTCGGCGCTTCGTTCCTGATCGAGCTTGGCTACTTGCCGGGACGGGAGAAGCTTGGCGGCATTGAAGTGAACTCGCTGGTCACGTATTAATTGACGATAGGAGTCCGTAATCGCATTTGCGATTGCGGGCTTTTTTAATAATAACCGTTCGCGAATCCCGCCGGACATCGCCGAAGAGTTGACGCAGCGCCCGCGAAGAAGGCATAATAGCTTTAATCCATTAATGTATTGTACGAAGCGAGGACGGTTGGAAGTTTGAATAGGGTAAACGGGTACGTAAGACGAAGACGTAAGCGGCTCGTTTCGGAAAGGGACGTTGCATGGGCATAGAGCAGTTACTTGAAAAGGCATCGACCTACATGAAGGAACAGGATCTGCTGCGCGTGCGCGAAGCGTACGATTTTGCGGAGCAGGCGCATTCCGGCCAAGTCCGCAAATCGGGAGAGCCGTATATTTTGCATCCTGTCGCCGTAGCCGACATTCTTGTCGACATGCAGATGGACGTCATGTCGATTATTGCGGCTCTGCTTCATGACGTCGTAGAAGATACAACGGTTGATCTGGGGACGGTTCGAACCCGTTTCGGCGACACCTGCGCGATGCTTGTCGACGGGTTGACGAAGCTGGAGAAAATTCAGTTCCGGTCGAAGGAAGAGCAGCAGAACGAGAATTACCGTAAAATGTTCGTCGCGATGGCGCAGGATATTCGGGTTATTCTCATTAAGCTTGCCGACCGGCTTCACAATATGCGCACGCTGAAGTTCCAATCGGAGGAAGCGCAGCGGCGAATTGCTTACGAGACGCTTGAAATATTTTGCCCGATCGCTCATCGGCTCGGCATCAGCGCCATCAAGTGGGAGATGGAAGATATTGCGCTTCGTTATTTGAACCCGCAGCAATATTACCGGATCGCCAATCTGATGAAGAAGAAGCGGACGGAGCGGGAGCAATATATCGCCGAAGTCATCGGACGCATTCAGGAGAAGCTCGACGAGATGGGCATCGAGGGCGACATTTCGGGGCGGCCGAAGCATATTTACAGCATTTATAAAAAAATGACGATGAAGAACAAGCAGTTCAACGAAATTTACGATCTGCTCGCGATTCGGATTATCGTCGACAATATTAAAGATTGCTACGCAACGCTCGGTATTATTCATACGCTATGGCGGCCGATGCCCGGACGGTTCAAGGACTATATTGCGATGCCGAAGGCGAACATGTACCAGTCGCTCCATACGACGGTTATCGGCCAGAACGGCGAGCCGACCGAGGTGCAGATTCGGACATGGGACATGCACCGGACGAGCGAATACGGCGTTGCGGCGCACTGGGCTTATAAGGAAGGCGGCAGCCATGTCGTCGCCAGCGGCAATTTCGAAGACAAAATGGCGTGGGTCCGCGAAATATTGGAGCTGCAGCAGGATGCGAAGGACGCGTCGGAATTTGTCGAATCGCTGAAGATGGACTTTTTCTCCGATCTCGTCTTCGTGTTCACGCCGAAGGGCGAAGTGTTCGAGCTGCCGGCCGGCTCCGTGCCGCTCGACTTCGCTTATCGCGTCCATACGGAAGTCGGCAACCGGACGATCGGCGCCAAGGTGAACGGCCGGATCGTGCCGCTTGACCACAAGCTGAAGACCGGCGACATCGTCGAAATTTTGACATCGAAGCATTCGTACGGACCGAGTCAGGACTGGGTCAAAATCGCGCAGTCGTCGCATGCGCGCAGCAAGATCAAGCAGTGGTTCAAGAAAGAGAAGCGCGAGGAGAACGTCGCCAAGGGCCGCGAGCTGCTGGAGCGCGAGATCAAGCGCCTGGGGCTTGAAGCGTCGGCCTGGCTGACGGACGACAAGCTGCAGGAGGTTGCGACGAAGTTCACATTCAACGACGTCGAGGATATGCTGTCGGCAATCGGCTTCAACGGCATTACAGCCGCGCAAGTATGCTCCAAGCTGACCGAGCGGCTCCGCAGGGAAGCGGAGGAAGCGAGCTTGATCGAGCTGACGAGCGAGCCTCGCGAGATGAGGTCGCCGGGCGCTCAGAAGAAGCGGCCGAATTATGGCGTAACGGTCAAAGGCATCGACAATCTGCTCGTCCGTTTCGCGCGCTGCTGCAATCCGGTTCCGGGCGACGAAATTATCGGTTACATTACGCGCGGGCGCGGCGTTTCCGTGCATCGGCTCGATTGTACGAACATTCCGGTCAGCGGCGAGGGCGAAGAGGCGGAGCGCGTCATCGAGGTCGAATGGGAAGATTCGATCGAGGCGAACTACAGCGTCGATATCGAAATTACGGGCCACGACCGCAGAGGCGTGCTGAACGAGGTGCTGCAGGCCGTATCCGAGAGCAAGACGAACATATCGGCGGTGACGAGCCGCGCGGTCAAGAACAAGATGGCGATGATCCATATGACGATTCTCATTCGGAACGTGCAGCATTTGGAATCGGTCGTCGAGAAGATTAAGCGGGTCAAAGATATTTATTCCGTGCAGCGGATTATGCAATAGCGGTCAAGAGAGGGTTATATCGTGAGAATAGTCGTGCAGCGAAGCAAGCAGGCGTCGGTTGAGGTGGAAGACAAGGTCGTCGGAGCGATCGACAAGGGGCTCGTGCTGCTCGTCGGCGTGACGCACGACGACACGGAGGCGGACGCCAAGCGGCTCGCGGATAAAATAGCGGGGCTGCGTATTTTCGAAGACGAATCCGGCAAAATGAATCTGTCCGTCCAAGACGTCGGCGGCGATATTTTGTCGATCTCGCAGTTTACGCTGTATGGCGACTGCCGCAAGGGCAAGCGGCCGAATTTTATGGCTGCCGCCCGGCCGGAGCCGGCGGAGGCGCTGTACAACCGTTTCAACGAGCTGCTTCGGGATGCCGGACTGCGCGTTGCGACCGGCGTGTTCGGCGCGATGATGGATGTATCGCTCGTCAATTGGGGGCCGGTTACGCTTATACTCGACAGCAAAGGCGAGTAAGCGGATCGGCGGCGGTTAGATGCTTCATATTCGGAAATAATAACGGTAAATGGCGCGCTGCGCGACTACTTACCGTAAGGGAGTGTTTCCGATGCATCAATCGCGCAAGGAGCAGAGCATTCAGCGCGCGTCCCGCAGGCTGCTGTCGACGGACCGCAAGGAGGCTATGCTGCTCGACGAGTGGGAAGACGATATGGAGGCGGCGTCCGAATGGGCGCACGGCACGATGCCGGCGAGACGGCACGGCAAGGAGTCCGGAGCCGATTAACGAAGCAAGCCGCATTCGAATGATCGGATGCGGCTTGTTACCGCTTTCGTACGTAAACGCTTTATATTTTGTAATCTTTTTGTAATCCGATTAACATCTTGTTTTAACATGATCGGTCTATACTAGAACTCGACCCCCTTTTTAATAATATATTTGGATAGCCTGCAGATTTGATGCTGCAGGCTTTTTTCTGCCCTTTGGAGTCGGTTCGCGTTATATCGCGGCTTGACTTCGTATGTGAGGACGAGTAAAATTTAAAAGAAATAAGTTCTAGATTCAATGATGGGACAGAGTACCCGCGTGCACGTATGCAGAGAGAGGCGCCTAGGCTGGAAGCGTCTTTATGGTGACGGAGGGGAAAGACTTCCCGGAGAACGGACGGCGAACGAACGGAACGAAGCAAGCTAGAGCCGCATACCGGCTGTCGGCATGCTCGACCGTTGTCATTAGCCGTATCGCGTGTAACGGGCGTTAACCGTTTGAAGCGGTTCTTGAACTTGCGGGCAAGCGTAATGCTGCCGCAATCGGAACCGGAATGTGGGTGGCACCACGGGAGACAAGCAGCAATCTCTCGTCCCTGACGAATCGGGCAATCGATCGTCGGGGACGGGAGTTTTTTTATTTAAGAACAGAATCAGGGGGATTTGCATGGCATTCCAGAAACCGCCGGGAACGCAGGACTTTCTGCCGGGCGCCGTAGAGCGCTGGCAGTTCGTTGAGAGCAAGGCGCGCGACATTTGCCGCCGCTTCAATTTCCGCGAAATCCGGACGCCGATCTTCGAAGCGACCGAGCTGTTCCAGCGCGGCGTCGGCGAGACGACGGATATCGTCGAGAAAGAGATGTATACCTTCACCGACCGCGGCGACCGCAGCTTGACGCTTCGTCCGGAAGGGACGGCGGGCGCGGTTCGCGCTTTCGTCGAAAATAAATTGTACGGCGAACCGGATTTGACGAAGCTGTACTATATCGGTCCGATGTTCCGTTACGAGCGCGCGCAGGCCGGGCGCTACCGGCAGTTCCACCAGTTCGGCATCGAGGCGCTCGGCGCCGTCGATCCGGCGCTCGATGCGGAAGTGATTGCGCTCGGCTATACGTTCTATACCGAGGTCGGCTTGAAGGGCGTCCGCGTCGAAGTGAACTCCGTCGGCACGCCTTCCGTACGCGCGGCATTCCGCGAGCGACTGCTCGCGTTCCTTGAGCCGAAGCGCAGCCTGCTGTGCAAAGACTGCCAGTCGCGGATCGACCGCAATCCGCTGCGCGTGCTCGATTGCAAGGTCGATCAGGCGCATTTTGAAGGGGCGCCGTCGATTGTCGACAGCCTTGACGACGAATGCCGGACGCACTTCGACAAGCTGCAGGCGTATTTGACCGACATGAACATTCCGTTCTCCGTCAATCCGCGCCTCGTTCGCGGTCTGGACTACTATACGCATACGGCTTTCGAGTACAAGGCGGAGGGCATCGGCGCGATCGATACGATCGGCGGCGGGGGGCGCTATAACGGTCTCGTCGCGGAGATCGGCGGTCCGGATCAGCCGGGCGTCGGCCTCGGCCTCGGCTTAGAGCGGACGGTCATGCTGCTTGAGCATCAGCAGACGGAACTGCCCGATCTGCACGCGATCGACGCTTACGTCGTCGCGCTTGGCGATGCGGCGGAGCGGGAGACGGCGAAGCTCATTCACGGCATGAGGCTTGCCGGGCTGGCTGTCGAACGCGATTATCAAGGCCGCAAAATGAAGGCGCAGATGAAGTCGGCCGACCGGCTGCAGGCGCGCTTTACGGCGATTCTCGGCGACGACGAGCTGGCCCGCGGCGAAATCGCTTTGAAGCATATGGCGACAGGCGAGCAGCGGTTCGTTCCGCTCGATCAACTGGCGGACGAGATCAAGAAAAGCAAATAAGCAGCGCAAGATAATCTAATACTCATACAGAGGAGAATGATTCCCCATGATGTTAAAAACTCATTCCTGCGGCACGCTGACGAAGGCCGATGTCGGCCAGATCGTGACGCTGAACGGCTGGGTGCAGCGACGCCGCGACCTTGGCGGCGTATTGTTCATTGACCTGCGCGACCGCACCGGTCTAGTGCAGACCGTATTCAATCCGGATTTTTCCGGAGAAGCGCTTGAAATCGCCGACAAAGCTCGTAACGAATACGTGCTTGCCGTTCGCGGCAAAGTCGTCGAGCGCGATGCGGAAACGTTCAACGCCAATATTGCGACGGGCGAGATCGAAATTCGCGTGACGGAGATCGAAATTTTGAACGCGGCGAAGACGCCTCCGTTCCCGATTGAAGACGGCGTCGAAGTCGACGAGCCGATTCGTCTGAAGCACCGCTATCTCGACCTGCGCCGTCCGGAGATGCAGCGTACGATGCTGCTCCGTTCGAAGACGACGAAGGTATTCCGCGACTTCCTCGACGGCGAAGGCTTCCTTGACGTGGAAACGCCGATTCTGACGAAAAGCACGCCGGAAGGCGCACGCGATTACCTCGTACCGAGCCGCGTGCATCCGGAAGAGTTCTATGCGCTGCCGCAATCGCCGCAAATTTTTAAACAACTGCTTATGGTCGGCGGTCTGGAGCGCTATTATCAAGTGGCCCGCTGCTTCCGCGACGAGGACCTTCGTGCGGATCGTCAGCCGGAGTTCACGCAGGTGGACATCGAGACGTCGTTCCTGTCGCAGGATCAACTGCTCGGCATGATGGAACAATTGATGGCTCGCATATTCCGGGAGACGATCGGCGTCGAAATTCCGCTTCCGTTCCAACGGATTACGTACGCCGAAGCGATGGACAAATACGGCTCCGACAAGCCGGATCTGCGCTTCGATCTGGAAATTAAAAACATCACCGATATCGTCGCAAGCAGCGACGTTAAAGTATTCGCATCCGTCGCGGCATCCGGCGGCGAAGTGAAAGCGCTGAACGCCAAAGGCTGTGCGAGCTGGAGCCGCAAGGAGCTTGACGACCTGCAGCCGTTCGCGGCGCGCTATGGCGGCAAAGGTCTTGCATGGATTACGGTGAAGGACGGCGAGTGGAGAGGTCCGATCGTCAAGTTCCTGAAGCCGGAGGAAATCGAAGCGCTGACGGAGCGTCTGGGCGTCGAAGAAGGCGACCTGCTGACATTCTCGGCCGACAAGCCGAAAGTCGTCGCCGACGTGCTCGGCAACCTGCGTCTGAAGCTGGGCCGCGATCTGGGCCTGATCGACGATTCGAAGTTTAAGTTTCTGTGGGTCGTCGACTTCCCGCTGCTCGAGTGGGACGAAGACGCGAAACGTTATGTGGCGATGCATCACCCGTTCACGCGTCCGAACGAAGACGATCTTCCGCTGCTTGCGACCGAACCGGGCAAAGTGCGCGCGCAAGCGTACGATATCGTGCTTAACGGCTACGAAATCGGCGGCGGCTCGATGCGGATCTACAAACGCGACGTTCAGGAGCTTATGTTCAAGACGCTCGGCTTTACGATGGAGCAAGCGTACGAGCAATTCGGCTTCCTGCTCGAAGCGTTCGAGTACGGCACGCCTCCGCACGGCGGCATCGCGTTCGGCCTCGACCGTCTCGTTATGCTGCTGACGGGCCGTTCCAACTTGCGCGAGACGATCGCGTTCCCTAAGACGGCAAGCGCCACCGACGTCATGGTCGACGCTCCGTCGCAGGTCGAGCTGCCGCAGCTTGAGCAGTTGCACATCCGCACGGTGCCGAAGCCTAGCTCGAAGCCGGCTGCCGCGGCAGGCGCTCCGCAAGCTTAAATCTTAGAATGGCATGAGGGAGGCTTTCGCAATATGCTGCATCAATTTTCGCGTACGGAGCTTGCCATTGGTCCGGAAGGACTCGAAGCGCTGAAAGGCAGCACGGTGGCGGTGCTCGGCATCGGCGGCGTCGGCTCGATCGCGGCGGAGGCGCTCGCGCGAACCGGCGTCGGACGCATCATTCTGATCGACAAGGATGTCGTCGACATTACGAACATTAACCGCCAGATTCACGCGCTGACGACGACGGTCGGCCAGCCGAAGGCGGATCTGATGCGCGACCGGATCAAGCTCATCAATCCCGAATGCGACGCGATATCGCTTCGTATGTTCTATACCGAGGAGACGTACGAGAAGCTGTTCGAGTATGAGCTTGATTACGTGCTCGACGCTTCGGATACGATCGGCTACAAGATCCATCTGATTAAGCAATGTCTGGAGCGGAAAATACCGATGATCTCCAGCATGGGCGCCGCAAACAAGATGGACCCGACGAAGTTCCAGGTCGTCGATATCAGCAAGACGCATACCGATCCGATTGCGCGCGTCGTACGCCAGAAGCTGCGCAAGGACGGCATCAAGAAGGGCGTGAAGGTCGTCTTCTCGTCGGAGGAGCCGATGAAGCCGCGCGAGGATGTGACGCAGCGGATCGTGCCGGACAATGCGCCGGAAATTCGCAAGGCGCAGCAGCCGCCGGCAAGCAATGCGTTCGTGCCGCCGGTGGCGGGGCTTATTATGGTGAGCGTCTGCATTAAAGAGCTGCTGGAAGCGAAGTCCAAGCAATAGAGCGAGGACGACGAGCAAGCGAAATAGCGGACGGTGCGCTCTTATAAGGAGCAATAAACCACCTTGTTGTTGCAGGCCGATCGACGCCGTATATGGCGGTTGATCGGCTTTTTTTAATCGAACAAATGTGCGGACCGCTGGCCGGTATGCTAAAATAACGTTAGCATATACGTACGAAGGGGCTGCATCGATTATGGATTTATTCAGCTTTGGGGAGGAGCAGACGCCGCGGGCAAGGCTGCTGGCGGACCGGATGCGTCCCGAGACGCTGGACGATTATATTGGGCAAGAGCATATTGTCGGACCGGGCAAGCTTCTCCGCCGCGCCATTGAGGGCGACAAGGTGTCGTCGATTATTTTGTACGGTCCGCCCGGATGCGGCAAAACGACGCTTGCGCACATTATCTCGCGGCGTACGGAAGCCGATTTCGTCAAGCTGAACGCCGTCGATGCATCGGTGAAAGACGTGCGGGAGGTGATCGACCGCGCGAAGTCGGCGAAATCGCTGTACGGCCGCCAGACGATTCTATTTCTCGACGAGGTGCATCGCTTCAACTCTTCCCGACAGGATGCCCTTCTGCCTGCCGTGGAGCAAGGCATTATTATATTCATCGGCGCGACGACGGAAAATCCGTTTCATTACGTGAACGGGGCGCTTCTGTCCCGTTCGACCTTGTTTCAATTGCAGCCGCTGACGAAGATGCATGCGCGGGAAGCGATGCGGCGCGCGCTGTCCGACGAAAGCCGGGGACTGGGCTTCATGCGGCTTCATGTCGAAGAGGATGCGCTCGATCATATCGCGCAGACGGCGGGCGGCGACATCCGGCGGGCGCTCAACGCGCTGGAGATTGCCGCGGTTACGACGCCGTCCGAGACGGACGGCTCCGTGCGCATTACGCTTGAGGTCGCGCAGGAATCGGTCCGCAAGCCGCTTGCAAAAGCCGACGAGTCGACGCAGTACGATGTGCTGTCGGCTTTTCACAAGAGCGTTCGGGGCTCCAGCGACGCGGCGCTGTTCTGGTTCCTGTATGCGGTGGAGAAGCTTGGAATGGAGCCGATGACGTTCATCCGGCGGTTGATTGTCGCTTGCAGCGAGGATATCGGCCTTGCGAATCCGCAGGCGATGGTGCAGGCGACGACGGCTCTGGAGGCATACCGCAAAATCGGCTGGCCGGAGGCGAAATACAATATTGCCCAGGCAATATTGTTCGCGGTCGAAAGTCCCAAGTCGAACGCAACGGCGACGGCCATAGGCAAAGCGATGCATATTATCGAGCAATCGGGCACGCTGGAAGTACCGCTTCATCTTCGCGACGCTCATTACAAAGGCGCCGTTAAGCTCGGCCATGTCGGCTATCAATACCCGCATGATTTTCCGGGGCATTATGTGACCCAGCAATATTTGCCCGATTCGCTGCACGGGCAGCATTTTTACGAGGCGTCCGAGCAGGGGATGGAAGATAAAATTCGGCAGAACCAGCAATTGAGACAAAATAAGGATAAACGAACGACGAAGTAGGGGCACTCAGCCTTGCGGCATGATTAGCTTGCGGCGGCACGGGATTCCACAATCCCTTGCCGCCGTTTTTCGTTATATGATATGGAATGGAGCGGCCGGGCTGGCGAGATACTATACTCGCGCGGCAGCGGGCAAACAGAACCGGGTGGAGAAAGAATTACAGCCTTCCAAAAGTATGCCTGTCCCAAAAAAGTTGCAGTTGACAAACTTTTTTGTGGATGTACAATGATATCAGGCACATTCCTCCGCACAATGGCATAGGATTACGACATAGCTTTTTTTTGCGATAAAAGTTTACCTAGTGCAAAACCGTTTGCCTAGTACAAATAAATAGTGAAAACCGAGGTGATTCGAGATGGGGAAAGAGACTGGAGCGGCGGTGCATAAAGGCTGGAGCAAGGAACCGACGGGCGTGAGCCTCCCGGAAGTGCACCGCTCTATGAAAATTCCGAAAAACGGCTCGTGGTTCCGTAAATTTCTGGCGTTTGCCGGCCCCGGCTATTTGGTTGCCGTCGGGTATATGGACCCGGGCAACTGGGCGACCGACATTGCGGGGGGCTCGATGTTCGGCTATTCGCTCCTCTTCGTCATTCTGCTGTCGAACGTTATGGCGATGCTGCTGCAAGGACTCGCCGGCAAGCTCGGCATCGTGACGGGCCGGGATCTGGCGCAAGCTTGCCGAGATCATTACAGCAAACCGGTGGCGATCGCGTTATGGGTGCTGTGCGAGCTTGCCATTGCCGCATGCGATTTGGCGGAGGTGCTGGGCACCGCAATCGCTTTGAACCTGCTGTTCGGCATTCCGATTATATACGGCGTCCTTATTACCGTACTTGACGTTTTTCTCGTGCTGCTGCTGCAAAACAAAGGCTTCCGCTATATCGAGGCGCTCGTTATTACGCTGATTGTCACGATCGGCGCATGCTTCCTGGTCGAGATCATCTTGGCGAAGCCGGATGCCGGCGGCATCGTGAACGGCTTCTTCGCGCCTAGCTCGGAGCTGTTCACCAATCCGGAAATGCTGTATATCGGCATCGGTATTCTCGGAGCAACGGTGATGCCGCACAATCTGTACTTGCATTCCTCGATCGTTCAGACGAGGGAGATCGAGCAGACGCCGAAGGGCAAGCGGCAGGCGATTCGTTACGCGACGGCCGACTCCACGTTTGCCTTGACGCTGGCGTTATTCATTAACGCCGCGATTCTGATTATTGCGGCGGCAACGTTCCATACGACGGGCAACACGGCAATTGCGGAGATCGGCGACGCTTACCATATGCTCGCGCCGCTGCTCGGAACGTCGGCGGCAAGCATCCTGTTCGGCGTCGCGCTGCTGGCGGCGGGCCAGAACGCGACGCTGACGGGAACGCTGGCGGGGCAGATTGTGATGGAAGGCTTCCTGAACATCCGTCTCCCGGCGTGGCTGCGACGGCTGATTACCCGGATGATCGCAGTCGTTCCGGCCGTTATCGTCATCGGCATTATGGGCGACTCGGGCACGGTGGATCTGCTCATCTTAAGCCAGGTCATCTTGTCGCTCCAGCTTTCGTTCGCGGTCGTCCCGCTCGTGAAGTTCACGAGCGACAAGGCGAAGATGGGCGAATTCGCCAACCGTCTCTGGCTGAAAATAACGGCTTGGACGATAGCCGTCGTCATTGCGGGACTGAACCTTTATCTGCTCGTGCAGACGGTTGCCGACTGGTTCGGCTGACGGCTTGTCAACCGAACCGCCTGCGTACCATTCCAAGCTGCCCGATGCGGCGCCGGTCTGACCGGCGCCGTATCGGGCGGCTTTTTTATGCAGGAAGGCACGAAGCCCGATATAATGGTTTTCGTGTAAACCGGAAGCATCGGCCCGTGAGCGGCCGAATACGTGCGAATCATTGGCATAATGGAACAACATTCCCGAATAAAGTGGAATACGGACCGATTACAGCGCTTTGCGATGCCGCTACGGTTTGACGCAGCCGTTGTCTATCGACTAAGCTATTGCTATATAATTGGGAATTATTTCGTTATCCGTTCAAAATAAAGGAGGTGCGCCTGCCATCGCGCGAAGCTGCTCCCGTGCAGCGCGCGGTCGGCAGGGAATCGTTGAGTAGTGACCCGTTACCGTTAATGCTGAAATTGGTACTCGTTATTGTGCTAGTCATCATGAACGGTTTTTTTGTCGCAGCGGAATTTGCAATGGTCAAGGTGAGAGGCGCGCGCATCGATTCGCTTGCCTCCGGAGGGCATCGGCGGGCGCGATTCGCTTCTCGCCTGACGAACAATCTCGACGGTTATTTGTCGGCTTGTCAGCTCGGAATTACGCTCGCGTCGCTCGGTCTCGGCTGGATCGGCGAGCCGGCCGTTGCCGGCTTGCTGGAAAGCGGGTTCTCGCAGCTCGGATTCCATAGCGCGGTGCTGGCGCACACGATCGCGATCGCGATTGCGTTCTCTTTCATTACGGTGCTTCATATCGTGCTGGGCGAGCTGGCGCCGAAGACGATCGCCATCCGCAAGTCCGAAAGCGTCACGCTGCTTGCGGCCGCTCCGCTCGTCCTGTTCCACACCGTCATGTATCCGTTCATTTGGGCACTCAACGGAATGGCTAACCGGCTGCTGAGGCTTGCCGGCGTCGAGCCGGCTTCCGAACAAGATTCGGCGCATACGGAAGAAGAAATTCGTATTCTCGTCAAGGAGAGCCACAAGAACGGGTTGATCGACAATACGGAATTGACGCTAGTCGACAACATTTTCGAGTTCGCCGAGACGCACGCCCGGGAGATTATGATTCCTCGGACCGATATGGTGTGCCTGTACGTCAACCTGTCGTACGAGGATAATAAGGCGATCGCGCTCAAAGAGATGCATACGCGTTATCCGGTATGCGACGGCGATAAAGACAACATTATCGGCTTCGTGCATATTAAAGACATCCTGAAAGTGTCTTCGCAAAATTTGAAAGACATTCGCGCGATTACGCGGCCGATGACGACGGTGCCGGAATCGATGCAAATCAGTACTTTGTTGAAGCTTATGCAGAAGCGACGAACGCAAATCGCCATTCTGATCGACGAGTACGGCGGCACCTCGGGGCTCGTTACGCTTGAGGATATTATGGAGGAGATCGTCGGCGAAATTCAGGACGAATTCGACGAGGAGCGTCCGGAGCTGGAGAAGAAGGACGAGGATACGCACTCCATCAGCGGGATGATGCTGATCGAGGAGGTCAACAGCTACTTCGGTCTGGAAATCGAATCCGACGATTACGATACGATCGGCGGATGGCTTTATTCGCAGATTGAAATTCCGCCGAAGAGGAATCAGAAGGTGACGACGGGCGACGATTACGAATTTGTGGTGGAAGAGACCGATCATTTGCGCATTTCGCGTATTGTGGTGAGAAGAAGGCGGGGCGGCGACGAGCCGCAGTCTTCCTTCGGCATTGAGCTGGCCTAGCTCGCCATTCTCTATCTAGTCAAAAAGCCGTCATGGGCAGGTTCAACCTGCCCATGACGGCTTTTTGATTAAAAATTGACCGATCCATTAAGCGTTCAGCGAGAATGCCGCTTCGTCGACGAGCTGTACGCGATTGATCGTGCCGCCGCCCAAGCATGTATCGCCGTCGTAGAAGACGACCGCTTGGCCCGGCGTAACGGCTTTCTGCGGCTGATCGAATACGACGTCCGCCGTTCCGTTCTCGCGGAGCGTGACGGTGACGCCTTGATCCGCTTGACGGTACCGGAATTTCGCTGTGCAGCGAACCGGTCCTTCGGGACGCGCCGGCGAAATCCAGTTGATGTTCTCCGCTTCCAGGCTTTCCGAGTAGAGCCGCGGATGCGCGTCGCCTTGAACGACGTACAAAATGTTGCTCTCCAGATCCTTGTCCGCGACGAACCACGGCTCTCCGCTGCCGGAGCCGCCGATGCCGAGTCCTTGCCGCTGGCCGAGCGTGTAGTACATCAGACCGTCATGACGCCCTTTGGTCTCGCCCGTGCGCAGGTCGATCATCGGCCCCGGCTGCGCCGGCAGGTAGCCGCTCAGAAACTGCTTGAAATTGCGTTCGCCGATAAAGCAGACCCCGGTGCTGTCCTTCTTCTTGGCCGTTGCAAGACCGGCTTGCTCGGCGATGCGGCGAACTTCCGGCTTCGGCAGATCGCCGATCGGGAACATCGCTTTCGCGAGCTGCCGCTGGTTCAACTGATGAAGGAAATAGGTCTGGTCCTTGTTGCCGTCGACGCCGCGCAGCAGCTTCGTCTCGCCGTCCTCGGTCCGCTCGACCCGGGCGTAATGGCCGGTAGCCAAATAGTCGGCGCCGAGGTCGATGGCCTTCTGGAGAAACTCGCCGAATTTAATTTCGCGGTTGCACATGACGTCCGGGTTCGGCGTCCGTCCGCGTTTATATTCATCGAGAAAGTACGAGAACACTTTATCGAAATATTGCCGCTCGAAGTTAACGGTATAGTAGGGAATGCCGATCTGGTCGCACACGCGGCGGACGTCCTCGGCGTCCTCCTCGGCTGTGCAATGGCCGAACTCGTCGGTGTCGTCCCAATTTTTCATGAAAATGCCGATTACGTCGTAGCCTTCCTGCTTAAGCAGAAGCGCCGTGACCGACGAATCGACGCCGCCGGACATGCCGACGACGACGCGCGTCTCCGCTTTCGATTTCACCATGCTGGCTTACCACCTTCTTCAATGCTAAGAATGTATGTATTGTATCACGCCTCTCTATCTTTTTCATCTTATCGGCTTCGGAAGTATGCGGCTATGCTCTTATTTTTTATAATAACTTCACGATATTTGTACACGAAGGCGCTTTGATGTGCTAACATAGATGTAATATGGGAATACAATGATTTAAATGGACCGCATCGGTCATCCATTATATGAACCATTAGACGCATGGAATGAGGTGCCGTTTTTTGAAAATTTCGACGAAAGGCCGTTACGGTCTCACAATTATGATGGAGTTGGCGGCTAAGGTCGGTGAAGGACCAATATCGCTGAAGAGCATCGCGGAGAAAAATCAGTTGTCGGAGCATTATCTGGAGCAACTGATCGCGCCGCTGCGCAACGCGGGGCTGGTGAAGAGCGTGCGGGGCGCGTACGGCGGGTACATTCTGTCCAAGTCGGCGGAAAGTATTACGGCGGGCGATGTCATTCGCGTGCTGGAAGGCCCGATCTCCCCGGTCGATTTCACGGAAGAGGACGATCCGGCCAAGCGCGACCTGTGGCTTCGCATTCGCGACAGCATCGCAAGCGTGCTTGATTCGACGACGTTGTCCGATTTGGTCACGTTTAAGGAAGAGGGACAAATCGACAACTACATGTTCTACATCTAAGAGCTTGAGCTTGAACGTATAGATTGCCAACGATTTGAATCGATGAACTTTGTTTCACGGCCAGGAATTGAGGCGGAACGATGAACAATTATTATTTCGACCATGCGGCGACGTCGCCGATGCGGCAGGAAGCCTTATCGGCGATGGTCGACGCGCTGACCGGCGGGCCGGGCAATCCGTCCAGCATGCACCGTTACGGGCGCGAGGCGCGCCAGCGCGTTAATCGCGCGCGCGATACGGTTGCCGCGCTGATCGGAGCCAAGCCCGCGCAGTTGCTGTTCACCGGAGGCGGAACGGAAAGCGACAATCTCGCGATTATCGGCGCCGCCCGGGCAATGAAAGCGCAAGGCAAGACCCACATCGTCACGAACGCCGCGGAGCATCATGCGGTGCTTCATGCTTGTCAGGCGTTGCTGCAGGAAGGCTTCGAGCTGACGGTGCTGCCTGTCGATCAAAGCGGACAATTGTCCGTTGATGTCGTTCGGGAAGCGCTGACGGATCGTACCGGGCTTGTCAGCGTCATGTATGCGAACAACGAGATTGGAACGGTACAGCCGATTGCACAGATCGGCGAGGCGGTCCAAGCTCGCGGGGCGCTGTTTCACGTTGACGCGGTACAGGCGCTCGGCTCGCTGCCGATCGATCTGGCCAGGCTCCCGGTCGATCTGATGAGCTTCTCCGCGCACAAGATTAACGGACCGCAAGGCGTGGGCGCCTTATATGTCGGAGACGGCGTCGCATTGTCGCCTGTGCTGCATGGCGGCTCGCAGGAGCGCAAAAGAAGAGCGGGCACGGAGAACGTCGCGGGCATAGCCGGCTTTGCTGCGGCGATGAAGGCGGCGGCGGACGAGCTGCCGTCACGAAAACTTTATATGGATCAGCTTCGTCAACTATGGGTAGACCTGATGCGCGAAGCGACGGACGGCCGGATCGTTGTGAACGGACATCCGTCGGACCGGCTGCCGCATATCGTGAATATCAGCTTTCTGGGCATCGACACGGAGACGATGCTTATGAATCTCGATATGGCCGGCATCGCGGCATCGGGCGGCTCCGCATGCACGTCCGGTTCTCTGGAACGATCTCATGTGCTGGCGGCGATGGGAGCAGGCGAGGAGCGGCTTATGTCTGCCGTACGTTTCAGCTTCGGATTGGGGAATACTTTGGAGGAATTGCGCGAAGCGGCGAAATCGGTTGAAACAATTGTCCGCCGGCTGCGTAAATAACCTTCAAGGAGGCTCTCTCCTCTTGATTAAGCTGCAGCAGCTTATCGGGCTGCCCGTCGTTGATCTTCATACGGGCGGACAAGTCGGCAAAGCGAAGGATGCTTGGTTCGACGAGCATTGGACGATGCAAGGAATTGTGGTGGAATCGGCGAGACGGCTCGCTCCGAAGGATCGAATCGTGCCTTGGAGCAAAGTCGCCTCTTGCGGCGAAGACGCGATTCTGATCGACGGCGGAGACGCCGTCGTTCCGAAGGATAAGTCGGCCGCGGGCCGCGGCTTTCAGACCGGACAGCCGAAGCTGAGAGATTTGCCGGTTATTACCGTGCAAGGCGCGCAGCTTGGCCGCGTATCGGATGTTTATTTTGAGCCCATTCAGGGTACACAAATAGTAGGATACGAACTAACGGACGGATTTATCTCAGATTTGCTGGAAGGCCGCAAATGGCTGAGGACGCCGGAAGAATCGGATGCTGTATTACTCGGGGAAGACGCGATTATCGTTCCGGCCTGCTGCGAAGCGCAGTTGCTGCCGGTCGCGCCTTCCGATTCGGATATAGGGAGAAATGAAAGATGATGAGATGTCCCAATTGCAACTCCAAAGACATCGGTAAAATCGGTTCCCATCAATACTACTGCTGGGGCTGTTTCATCGAACTGACCGTGAACGGTGAGAAAATGTCGGTGTACCAAGTCGAGGAGGACGGCACGCTCAGCTCGCTGGACGATCTGTTCTTCGAAGAGGAAATGCCGCAAATTCATGCGAACGGTTGACCGGCTCGGTCATCCGAGCATGACGGAACGATGCTTACGGGCGCTCAGTCGGGCGCCCGTTTGCATTTTGCAAGAAAAAGCCGGGCGGCTCGCGCGTTCAAGCTGACGATGTCCACGGTTCGGACGGAGACGCAAATCCATACCCATATCGATCAGACGCTGGAGGCGGTCGATCTGGATCAACCCGGACTGCGGCCTGAAGACGCGCGGTCTTGCAGAGACCGATCCGGCGCTCCGCAACATGGTGAAGGCAGCGAACGAGGCGCGCGAGAAGCACGCCGCTCCAACGAACGGCTAATCCAACGATTAATAACGAATTATGGGCAGCTCCCGGCACCTTATGCGTGCCGGGAGCTTTTTTGTATCCGCCCATCCCGGCGGCGGGTTGCGGGAGATGTGATTTTATGCCGCTTAAGGATGATCCGGATCGCTTGTACATATAATGAATTAGTATGCCGCTGTCGCTGTGTTACGGAAGGAGGCGCGTCCGGTGGACCGTTTTACGAACAACCGCATGTTTCGGCTGCTGGTCTATGCGATTCTCGGCCTGATCGTCGTCTATATGCTGCTGTTATTAAAGCCGATATTCGTCCAGGTGTACGCGTTCCTGAAGGCGGTGCTGGCTCCGTTCTTCATTGCCATGATTATATCGTACGTGCTGAACCCGATCGTCACGATGCTCAGCGACCGCAAGATGCCGAGAACGGTTGCCGTCCTGCTCATCTACGCCGTATTTTGCGGCTCGCTTGTCGTGGTGCTCATGAATGTTATTCCGATGTTTGTCGAGCAGTTGCAGGAGCTGAACGAGCATGCGCCGGAGCTGACGGTGCGGGCGAAAAATCTAGTCGACGATCTGAACAACTCGATGCTGCCGGACAGCGTTCAGACGGGAATCAACAATTCGATCTACAAAATCGAGAAGAAGCTGTCCGAGTCGGTATTCGATCTGGTCAACAATATAGGCGCGATGGTGAACGTGCTGTTCGTTCTGTTCATCATTCCGTTCCTGTCGTTCTATATATTGAAGGATTTCGAGGTGTTCGAGCGGACGGTCATTACGTACGTTCCGAAGAGCCACCGGCAACACACCGTTCGGCTGCTGAAAGATATCGACGCGGCGCTCGGCAGCTATATCCGGGGGCAATTTCTCGTCTGCCTGATCGTCGGCGTGCTCGCCTATATCGGCTACTGGATTATCGGGATGCCTTATCCGCTGCTGCTAGCGGCCGTCGTGGCGGTGACGAACGTCATTCCGTATCTGGGACCATTCTTCGGCGCAGCCCCCGCACTGCTTATGGCGGCCACGATCTCGGTCAAAATGATGATTCTCGTCGTCGTCGTCAATACCGTCTGCCAGATTCTCGAAAGCAACGTGGTCTCTCCGCAGGTCGTCGGTCGGACGCTGCATATGCATCCGTTGTCGATCATTCTCGCGCTGCTGGTCGGCGGGGAGCTTGCCGGCATCGCCGGCATGATATTGGCCGTGCCGATTTTTGCCGCTTTGAAGGTGATTGTGCAGCATATTTTCGCCTATTACGTGAGAAGACGAACTATTTGACAGCTTATGAGGACGAAGGTTATAATTTGGGGAAGTATGCTTGATTCATAGGAAGAAATCCATGATGAGGTCGAAGTACGCCATAGCCCGTCAATCAGAGAAGGTTCTCTTCGCGCACGCAAGGCGCGTCGGCTGCAAGGAACCGTTGGCGAAGAATGGCCGAAGCTGGCTTCGGAGAGTGAACGAACTTCACCGGCTCGGAACCGTTAGATTCCGAATGAAGGCGATTGTCCGTCGCAGCGTACGATTCGTACGAAGGACAATAACCAGGGTGGTACCGCGAGATTCTCGTCCCTGTTCATGACAGGGGCTTTTTTTGTTTTCACCTGTCACGATACCGTTCATTAATTAGGAGGCCGATTGACAATGAAAGCTAGTGAAATTCGTTCCAAATGGCTTGCTTTCTTCGAAAGCAAAGGACATCACATCGAACCGAGCGCTTCGCTCGTGCCGCATAACGACCCGTCGCTGCTATGGATCAATGCCGGCATGGCGCCGCTGAAGCCGTATTTCGACGGACGCGTCATTCCGGACAATCCGCGCATTACGAACTCGCAGAAGTGCATCCGCACGAACGATATCGAGAACGTCGGCAAGACGCGCCGTCATCATACGTTCTTCGAGATGCTCGGCAACTTCTCGATCGGCGACTACTTCAAGGAAGAAGTCGTTACATGGGCTTGGGAGTTTCTGACCGACAAGCAATGGATCGGCTTCGATCCGAACCGGCTGTCCGTTACGGTGTATCCGGAGGACGAAGAGGCGTTCAAGCTGTGGAACGAGAAAATCGGCCTGCCTGCGGAACGCATCTACAAGCTGGAAGAAAACTTCTGGGATATCGGCGAAGGCCCTTGCGGACCATGCACCGAAATTTTTTACGACCGCGGCGACAAGTACGGCGATCTGAGCGATCCCGAGTGCTGGCCGGGCGGCGAGAACGAGCGCTTCCTCGAAGTATGGAACCTCGTATTCTCCCAATTCAACCATAACAAGGACGGCAGCTACACCCCGCTGCCTAACAAAAATATCGATACGGGCGCGGGCCTCGAACGTTTCGCTTCGATTCTGCAAGACGTCGATTCGAACTTCGACACCGACCTGTTCCGTCCGCTCATCGACCGTACGTGCGAAATCGCCGGCGTCGCTTACCATGCGAACGAAGAGCACGACGTGGCGCTGAAAGTTATTGCCGACCATATCCGTACGGTCGCATTCGCCGTCGGCGACGGCGTGCTGCCGTCGAACGAAGGCCGCGGCTACGTCATTCGCCGTCTGCTCCGGCGCGCGGTGCGTTATGGCAAGTCACTCGGCGTCGACCGTCCGTTCCTGTTCGAGCTGACGAAGATCGTCGGCGACGTAATGGGCGTCTACTATCCGGAAGTCGTCGAGAAGCGCGAGTTTATCGAGCGCGTTATCCGTACGGAGGAAGAACGTTTCCACGAGACGCTGTCGGACGGCTTGACGCTGCTCGCGGCGCTCGTATCGCAAGCCCGTGAAGCGGGTCGCGGCGAGATCGGCGGCGAGGATGCGTTCCGTCTGTACGATACGTACGGCTTCCCGTTCGACCTGACGGAAGATTACGCGGCGGAGCACGGCATGACGGTCGACCGCGCCGGCTTCGATACGGCGATGGAGGCGCAGCGCGAGCGCGCCCGTGCGGCACGTCAAGAGACGGGCGGCATGAACGTGCAGGGCGGACCTCTGTCCGACCTGACGGAGAAGAGCGAGTTCGTCGGCTACGCCGAGCTGACGGCTCAGGGCAAAATTACGGCGATTATTCACGAAGATGCGCTCGTCGATATCGCCGGCGAAGGCAGCCGCGTGCTCGTGCTGCTCGACCGTACGCCGTTCTATGCAGAAAGCGGCGGCCAAGTGGGCGACCGCGGCGTCATCGAAGGCGCCGGCTTCGTGCTTAACGTCGAGGACGTGACGAAGGCGCCGCACGGCCAGCCGGTTCATCACGCGATCGTCGCAAGCGGCACGATTCGCGTCGGCGAGAGCGTGCAAGCGAGCGTTGCGCGCGACCTTCGCGACGATATTACGAAAAACCATACGGCGACGCATCTGCTGCACAAAGCGTTGAAGGAAGTGCTCGGCCAGCACGTCAACCAAGCCGGCTCCCTTGTGAAAGCCGATAGCCTGCGCTTCGACTTCTCGCATTTCGGCGCCATTACGGAAGAAGAGCTGGCGGATATCGAGCGCCGCGTCAACGAGCAAATCTGGCTCGGCACGCCGGTCGTTATCGAGAGCATGGCGATCGCGGAAGCGAAAGCGATGGGCGCAATGGCGCTGTTCGGCGAGAAATACGGCGACGTCGTCCGCGTCGTCCAAGTCGGCGGCTACAGCATCGAGCTGTGCGGCGGCATTCACGTCGGCAATACGTCGCAGATCGGCACGTTCAAGCTGATCGCGGAGAGCGGCATCGGCTCGGGCGTGCGCCGGATCGAAGCGGTGACGGGACGCCACGCTTATGCGTACATGGAAAGCCAATTCGACCTGCTGAAGCAGGCGGCGGGCTTGCTGAAGTCGAACGCGGCCGACGTGCCGAAACGGATCGAGGCGCTGTTCGGCCAAGTGAAGGAGCTTAGCCGCGACAACGAGTCGCTGCAAGCGAAGCTGAGCCGCATCGAAGCGGGCTCGCTGATCGACCAGGCGAAGACGGTCGGCGGCGTTACGGTGCTGACGGCCGCGGTAAGCGCGCCAAGCATGGATGCGCTGCGCGGCATCGTCGACGAGCTGAAAACGAAGCTGCCTTCGGCCGTCATCGTGCTGGGCGCTCCGCAGGAAGAGAAAGTAAATCTTGTCGCGTCGGTATCGCCGGACCTGGTGAAGAAAGGGCTGAACGCCGGCAAGCTGGTCAAGGAAGCGGCTGCGCTGTGCGGCGGCGGCGGCGGCGGCCGTCCGGATATGGCGCAAGCCGGCGGCAAGGACGCGTCGAAGCTGGCGGATGCATTGAAACTTGCGGAAGAACTAGTTGTTGCGCAAGCAAATGTGATATAGTAATAATTGACACTGCCGTATAAAGCGGTTTCCAAGTGAGGTGCTGGGGATGAGCTCGATGGACAAAACGATGAAATTCGACGTGAAGGCGGAAGGATTGGAAGTATCCGCGAAAGAAATTCTGCTCCAGGTGCATGATGCGCTGCAGGATAAGGATTACAATCCGATCAACCAGATTGTCGGCTACCTGCTGTCCGGGGATCCTGCCTATATTCCGCGGCACAACAATGCACGAAGCTTGATCCGTAAGAAAGAACGAGATGAATTGATTGAAGAGCTTGTTCGATTTTACTTGAGCGAACATAAATAAGACGGGAGTCTGGCGAACGAATGCGGATTATGGGTCTGGACTACGGCGACCGCAACATCGGCGTCGCGGTCAGCGACGCCTTCGGATGGACGGCTCAAGGTACGGGGGTCGTTCATCGGAAACGCGAAGGCGGCGAATTCGACGAGATTGCCGCTCTTGCGAAGGAACACGAGGTAACGGAGGTCGTGGTCGGTCTTCCGAAGAACATGAACGGCACAATCGGACCTCGTGGCGAAATTTGCATGGCATTTGCAGAGGAGCTCCAGCACAAGCTAAACTTACCTGTTCACCTTTGGGATGAACGGTTGACGACTGTATCTGCGGAACGAACGCTGCTGGAGGCAGACGTCAGCCGTAAAAAACGAAAGCAGGTCGTAGATAAGTTGGCTGCGACATTCATTTTGCAAAATTATCTCGATTCTAGGGCGAAAAGGTGAGGGTGACGATGGCGAACAACAACGAGAACCAATTTGAAGAGCCGGAAATTATTTATATTCCGGATGAAGAGGGCAACGAAGAGGAATTCGAAGTCATCATGAAGTTTGAGGTCGACGGCTCGGAGCATAAATATATGATGGTCGTGCCGCTCGAATCGAGCAGCGAAGAAGAAGACGAAGTCTATGCGTTCCGTTACGAAGAGGAAGGCGACGACTTGAAGCTGTATACGATCGAGGACGAAGAAGAGTGGAATATCGTCGAAGAAACGTTCAACACGCTGCTTGGCGAGCTCGAAGAGAGCGACGAAGACTAATTGTTCGAGCGGGTATTGAAGAGGAGGGCTTCGTGATGCAAGAACTCGATATGACACCGCAGCGCGGAACGAAGCTGCAGGACAAGTATGGAAAGTTCATCCAATTGACAGGCGAGAACGGCTCGGAAGAGACGTATCGGATTATGTCTGAATTTCAGCTTGGCAGCCATTATTACGCGGCGCTTCAGTCCGAAGCGATGCGCAATGAAGGCGAAGTCGAGATGCTGCGCCTCGTTGACGGCGATGAACTGGAGCTTGAGAATATCGAAGACGATGAAGAATGGGAAACGGCTGCGGAAGCATACGATATGATCTGTTTCGATGAGGCGGACAAGTAGCGATCGCCCGTTTCTCAGAATGCCTTACACATTATAAGTGGACACGAGCAAGGGCGGCCGACACCGCCCTTTTTCGCGGAAATGGAGGAGCAGAAGTTGTCGCAATATCCGCAATCGCACCATGAAGAAGAGGAAGATTACCAGCCGTCCGGGCCGAATAAAAGCCGAATTACGATGTGGGTCATTCTTTCCCTGCTCGGAATTATGGTGATCGGAGCCGGCAGCGTCGCGCTTTATGTATGGAACGGCCTTCGACCTACGGCTGCAGGCGATATGAAGCGAGTGGAAGTGAAGAGCGGGATGTCGCCGTTCGAAGTCGCGGAAACGCTCGAAGACGAAGGAATCATTCGCAGCGCATTTATATTTAAATATTACTTGAAGCTGAAGGATGAAGGGAACCGATTCCAAGCGGGCAGCTACGACATGACGCCGGGCATGGAGCTGAATGCGGTTATTGCGAAGCTGAATGCCGGAGATATTGTGAAGGCGGAGACGACTAAATTTACGATTCCGGAAGGGTTTACGGCGGTACAGATCGCGGAGAAGCTGAGTCAGGAAGGCATTGCCAGCAAGGACGAGCTGTTAGGCCTTATGGACGCGGACCGCAAATGGGAAGACGTCGACGCGGTGCTGCAAATTCCGTCCGGCCCGCAAGAGGTTCACCGATTGGAAGGCTACCTGTATCCGGAAACGTACGAGATGAAGAAGGATGCAACGCCGGAGCAAATTATCCAGCGGATGCTGGCGGAGACGGACCGGAAGCTCAATACGCTGCCGGAGCTGGACGTTCAGCTCGAGGAGCGCGGTCTGACGCTGCATCAGTTGCTTACGGTAGCGTCGCTCGTCGAGCGCGAAGTTGTCGTGGACGAGGAGCGTCCTCTTGTGGCGGGCGTCATATACAACCGTCTCAAGGAGAAGATGCCGCTTCAGATCGATGCGACGATTCAATATTTGCTTGATAAGCAGAAGGAACGGCTGATGGAGAAAGACCTGGAAGTGGACAGCCCTTACAATACGTATAAGAATCCGGGCCTGCCTCCGGGACCGATCGCGAGCCCGAGCATGAAATCGATTCAGGCGGCGCTCAATCCGGAGTCGACGGATTATTTGTACTATGTGACGAAGAAAGACGGAACGCAGACGCATCTGTTCGCCAAGACGTACAAAGAGCATCAACGCAACATTGCCAAAAGCAACGAGACGGCAAAGCAGTAGAATCGAAGAGCGTTATCGTTTGTTGTTCGGGTAATACGATCGACGGAAGGGACTCGCGGCTTGCCGGCTGCCGACGTTTCTTTCGTCTTATCTTTTTATTGCAGGATTGCGCTGAAACAGGGGGCTTAAGAAGATGACCGCATACAGACCGGAGCTGCTTGTAACGGCTTCGAATTTGGAAGAAATGCAGCGTCTAATAGAAGCGGGAGCGGATGCGTTCGTCGTGGGGGAATCCCGATTCGCAACGCGTCTTCCGGGTGAATTCAGTCTGGAGCATATCGCACAGGCGGTAGAGCTGGCGAATCATTCGTCTCGCGAGATCAACATCTATGTGGCAATGAATACTATTATCGACAATACGCTGCTGGATGCGATTCCGGACTACGTAAAGGAGCTTGCGCGAATCGGAGTATCCGCAGTCGTATTCGGCGATCCGGCCGTCTTGACCGCGGTTCGTCAGCATGCGCCGCAGTTGCAATTGCATTGGAACGCCGAGATGACGTCGACCAATTACGAGACGGCCAATTTCTGGGGGCGGCGCGGCGCGACTCGCTTCGTCTGCGCGCGCGAGCTGAATATGGAGCAGATTGTTGGCATGAAGCGGCATATGAAGCTCGAGATTCAGGTGCAGGTTCATGGCATGACGAATATTTATCATTCGAAGCGTTCGCTGGTGCAAAGCTACATGGACTACAAAGAGCATGCGCTGGCGGATGGCGCTTCCGGCCGGAGCGCCGGCATGTATCTGATGGAAGCGGAGCGGCCGGACGACCGGTTTCCGATTTATGAGGATGCGAACGGCACGCATATTATGAGTCCGGATGATTTGTGCATGATCGAGAACTTGCACGAGCTGCTGGAGGCGGAGATCGACAGCTTCAAGATCGAAGGGCTGCTCAAGCCGATCGCGTATAACGAAACCGTCGTGCGGGCCTATCGCGCCGCCATCGATGCGTATTGCAGCGATCCGTCCGCGTACCGGTTCCGCGACGAGTGGCTGGAAAGCATTCAATCGATTCAGCAGCCGGGCCGCGAGCTGAGCTACGGATTTTTCTATAAGGAGCAAGTATATTGATTTTATACAAGGGACGAAGGATAGAGGTGACTTTCACTTGAGCAATTCGACAACGGAACCTAAGCGAATGCTGAAAGGCAAGCGCTATCGTCTGGACAGGCCTGAGCTGCTGGCACCTGCGGGCAATCTGGAGAAGCTGAAATTTGCCGTGCATTACGGCGCCGACGCGGTCTATATTGGAGGACAGAAGTACGGCCTTCGCTCCAATGCGGACAATTTCAGCTTCGAGGAAATGCGCGAGGGCGTCGAGTTCGCCGCCAAATACGGCGCCAAAGTATTCGTGGCCACGAACATTTATGCGCATAACGAAGATATCGAAGGGCTGGAAGAGTACTTGCGCAGCCTGGAAGAAGCGGGCATTGCCGCGATTATTGCCGCCGATCCGGTCATTATCGAGACGGCGCTTCGCGTCGCTCCGAAGCTGGAGGTTCACTTAAGCACGCAGCAGTCGACGCTGAACTGGCAGGCGGTAAAGTTCTGGAAGGACGAAGGGCTGCCGCGCGTCGTGCTGGCGCGTGAAGCGAGCCTGGAGGAAATCGCCGAAATTAAAGCGCATGTCGATATCGAGATCGAGGCGTTCGTTCACGGAGCGATGTGCTCGTCGTTCTCGGGCCGCTGCGTGCTGTCGAACCATTTTACGGACCGCGATTCGAACCGGGGCGGCTGCTGCCAATCATGCCGCTGGAAGTACGACCTGTTCATCGATGCGGAGCAGTTCGAGGACAGCGGCGAGCAGTTCACGATGGGGTCCAAAGATTTGTGTATGATCGAGCATTTGCCGGAGCTGATCGAGGTCGGCATCGACAGCTTCAAAATCGAGGGCAGAATGAAGAGCATTCATTACGTCGCCAGCGTCGTCAACGCTTACCGTCAAGCGATCGACGCGTATTTCGATGACCCGGAAAACTATGTGCTCAAGCCGGAGTGGCTGGAAGAGATTCATAAGGCGGCGAATCGGCCGCTCAACACCGGATTTTTCTTCCGGACGCCGGGCTCTGGCGAGCATATTTACGAGCCCGAGGATAAAGCGTCGCCGTATGATTTCGCCGGCGTCGTGCTGGAGTATGACGAGGCGGCGGGAATGGCGACCGTACAGCAGCGGAACCATTTCAAGCCGGGCCAGCAAGTGGAGTTCGTCGGGCCGGGCGGCACGTTCTTCAAGCAGACGGTCGGCGATATAACCGATGCCGACGGCAATCCGCTCGATGCGGCCCGCCATCCGCTTCAACCGATCCGAATGGCGGTCGAGCATCCGGTTAAACCGATGGATATGATGCGTAAGCGTATCGGCAAAGGGTAAGCGTTCGGCATGGATTGAACTAGGTCTTTATAATCACATCGACGATTCTCTGATCATTCGAGGTGATTATAAAGACTTATTTGTGCGTAGTTGGATTGACCCTTGCCGTGTCATGATTTTGCGGAATGCAATGGAAATTTTTTTGATAATATATTAAAAAAATATGCGCAACGGACATAAAAGGGCTTACAATAGAATTGTCATATTCCGATATAAAAGGTACATCTATTTTTTAGTGCGTAAGTATGCCTTATGAGCCATAAGGAGTACGCATATATTTCGAGAGCGGGCGGTGTGACATCTATGTTGCAAAAGGTGAAAAAGCCGAAAGCGAGCAAATCAGAGGGTCAACAACAAGAAACGGTGCAAACACAGCAGATGCAAGAGACACAGCAAGCGCAAGAAATGAACGCGACCAAATCTGGTAAAGGTAAAATAGCAATAAAAATGCCGAAGATGAACGGAGAATGGAAGAAATCCAACTGGGCGAATCCGCAGCGCTCGGTCGGTGCCAAGCTGTTCCTGTTCATTCTGTCCAGCATTCTGGCAAGCGTGCTTGTCGTCGGGATACTCGCATACAACACATCGAAGAGTATTATTCGCGACAATGCGATGGAGTCGAACTATCAGACGATCGAGCAGGCGGCGGGCAAGCTCTCGCTCATGTTCGAGAACTTCGAGGCGCAGACGCTTCAGGTTATGGTCGACGGGGATATTCAGGAGCAGCTCAGCAACGTGCGGGACAGCCGGCTTGAGCCGTTCGAGCGGTTCCAGGCGACGACTCGAATTCAATCGATACTGGAGAAGTACGTGCTTAGCAACAACTCGATCAAGAACGGATATTTGATTCCGCTCGATGAAGGCGAGAATGCGCTTGGCAGCACGACGATCGACCGGGAAATGCTGAAGCAGAGCGAGTGGTATCAGAAAGCGATCGACGCCAACGGCCAGTCCGTCTGGATCGAGTCCTCGATCAAAGGTCCTTCCGGCAAGTCGAACGAGCCGGTGCTCGGCATTGCGCGCGTACTGAAGAACAACTCGACGACCGAGCCGATGTTCGTGCTTCTGTTCGAGCTGAAATTGAGCGTCATTCAGAAGGCGCTCGGCGATATCTCGCTTGGTGAAGGCAGTATCGTTACGATCGTCGATGCTCAGAACCGGTATGTGCTGTATCCGGACGACGAGACGAATGCGAAGATCGGCCAACCGGGAGATGTGACTATTCCGACCGAAGGCGATCAGGCGGTCAAAGGCTCGCTGGAGCTCAAAGATACGGCGGGAAGCAGCGTGCTTGCGGCATACTCGGTATTCAATAACGGCGGATGGAAAATTGTCGGCAAGACGCCGGTCGAGCAGCTTGTGAAGGACGCGCGGCAAATTTATGTGCAGACGTTCATCGTAACGGTCATCGCGGCGCTTATGGCCATAGCGATCTCGTACGCGCTTATCCGGACGTTCGCTCATCCGCTCATTCAGCTTCGCAATCTGATGAACGAAGGGGAGCGCGGCAACCTGAGCGTTCGTCTCCATCTGAAGCGCAAGGACGAGATCGGCCAACTGACCGACAGCTTCAACCGGATGATGGCGGAAATTACGTCTCTCGTCGAGAAGACGAACTTGTCCGCTAACGACGTTCTCGCAACGGCAAGCGAGCTGACGGATGCGTCCCGCAAAACGGCCGTATCCGCGAAGGAAATCGCAGTCGCGACGGAAGAAATCGCAGGCGGCGCAACGAGTCTGGCGATGGAAGCGGAGCGCGGCAACGATCTGACGTCGACGATTAACGAGCAGATGAAGTCGGTGCTTAGCTCGAATCATTCGATGGAGCAGTCCGCTGCAGCCGTTGAACAAGCGAGCGAGCAAGGCAGCAACTATATGAATGTGCTGATCGAGAAGACAGGCGTAACGGAAGAGATGACGCGCAACATGGTCAGCAAGGTCGATAAGCTGAAAGAATCGACCTCGTCGATCCGTAAAATTCTCGACGTGCTTAACAATCTGACGAAGCAGACGAACATTCTGTCCTTGAACGCCACGATTGAAGCGGCGCGCGCAGGCGCGGCGGGCAAAGGCTTCATGGTCGTCGCGGACGAAATTCGCAAGCTTGCGGATCAATCCCGTCATTCGATCGACATCGTCGGCCAAATCACGGAAACGATCCAACGCGAAATCGATGAGACGGTGCTGGTGCTGTCGGAAGCGTATCCGATATTCCAGGAGCAGGTCTCGTCCGTCAAAGAGTCCAACCAGATTTTCCTTACCGTTCAAGGCCACATGAGTCGTTTCGGCGACAGCCTTACCTCGGTTACGACGGCTATCGGCAAGCTGGATGAATCGCAGGCGGTGCTGTCGGATGCGATGAGCAGCGTCAGCGCGGTTGCGCAGCAGTCGTCTGCGACTTCCGAAGAAGTAGCGTCGCTGAGCAACGAGCAGTTGAGCATCAGCGAAAGCCTCGTCAAGCTGTCGGGCAAGCTGGAGGAAGTATCGAACAAGCTGCAGCAATCGCTGTCCCGGTTCACGACGACGGGAGAGAACGAAAACAAATAACATTAAAACGGATGAGCAGAGAGGGTATCTCTGCTCATCCGTTTTAATTGTCAAGCCTAATAAGCGCCTCTTAGAGGCGCTTATTTCGTTCGCATCACCGCACGTAGTTGAATAAGTGCTCCGTAAGGCCGCTTAATCGCTCGTTATATGCTGAAAAGTAACGTTTGCTTAGGGTTAGGAGTCCGTGCGAGACGCTTAATTCGGGATGAAATCGTTAGCGCGTAAAATAACCGTCTGCGACGGACTCTTATTGAAGCAGCTTTCCTCCGGGAAAGCTTGTGGTCGCCTTTGTCCTTGGATTGTTACCGCTGGGTGGTATACAAATCCCAAAAAATCCATCTATCTGTCGAGGCAATTAATTAGGGCGTAGACTGATTTTGTAATAACACTCAACGGAGCAAGCGAATGATTCTGAAGAAACGAAGTGGTCGCCTTTGTCCTCGGATTGTTACCGCTGGGCGGTATGCAAATCCCAAAAAAATCCATCTATCTGTCGAGGCAATTAATTAGGGCGTAGACTGATTTTGTAATAACACTCAACGGAGCAAGCGAATGATTCTGAAGAAACGAAGTGGTCGCCTTTGTCCTTGGATTGTTACCGCTGGGCGGTATTACAAAATCAGAACAATCCGAGGACAACAGCGATCGGAAGAACATTCGCTTGCGGAGTGCCTGAACATTCGCTTGCGGAGTGCCTGAGACGTTTGCGCACGAGCATGACGGCTATACTATCCAGTAGAAGCAAATACGGGATATGGAAAGGGATGCCGGAACGTTGCGCAGGAGATTGACGATATTGGGCGTCATCATAACATTGCTGTTCGGCCTTTGTATCTGGCGTCTGGGCATGATTGAGCTATGGCCGGCATCTGCACACCGTGCGGCGGCCGATGTGGCCAAGCAATCGGTTGCTCAGCGCGATAGCGAATTAGTGATCGATTCGGGGAGGGGCGACTTCGTCGATCGCAGCGGTGTGAGCTTGACGGGAGAAACGATTCAAGCGCTGGCGGTGTTTCCGTTGGCCTCGCACGCTCGCGGAGACAAGCAGCAATTGGAACGCTTGGCGGCCATATTGGACGTTGCGGGCGATTGGCTGCAATCTTATTTGGCGGACGTGAAGGAGCCCGTCTACTGGACCTTGCCGGGGACGGGACATCCCGTCGCGCTGTCGGACGAGCAGATCGAGAAGCTGGCTTCCGTTCGGGTGAACGGCGTTCGGGTCGTGCCTTACCGTCTTCGTTATATCGCTCCTTACCCGGCGGCGCATACGCTCGGCTTCGTCAGCCAACACCCGGAGCGCGTGAAGACGGCGTACGGGCATGAATATGCTTCGGGGGCGATGAAGCTTAATGCCGTCATCGGCGGGGCGGGACTGGAGCTGTCGTTGGACCGGCTGCTGCGCGGCGGGAAAGCGACGACGTTATCGTATTATACCGACGCCGCCGGCCAGCCGCTGAGCGGACTCGATCTGCGCGTTACCGGCCCGGTGAACCCGATGTATCCGCTCACGGTCGTAACGACGCTGGATGCCCGGCTGCAATCGTCTATTGAACAATATGTCGATCAGCAGGGGCTTAAGAAAGGCGCGGTCGTCGTGCTGGATGCGGCAAGCGGGGATATCGCGGCGATCGTATCCCGTCCGACGCTGAATCCGGAGCAGATCGGATTGCCGGGAACCGATACGGCGAACCGGGCGCTGCGCGCGGCGGAGCCGGGTTCCATCTTCAAGCTGGTTACGGAAGCGGCGGCGCTTGAAGCGGGCGTATCGAAGCCGAACGAGCCGTTCCGCTGCACAGGCGAGTACGGGAAATACGGGCTGTCGGATTGGAAACAAGGCGGGCACGGCGAGTTGACGCTGCGAGAAGGGCTGGCGCACTCCTGCAACATCGTATTCGCCTCCATTGCGGAACGGCTGACGCCGCAGCAACTGCTCGACACGGCGGACCGGCTCGGATTAGGCCGACCAGCGGGCTGGCATAGCGATCATGCCGTCGGTCCGCTGGCCGGTCCTCTGCGGCTGCTGCCGGAGGAGGAAGCGGGCGTCATATTCAAGACGATGCCCGCGTCGTACGACGGCGGCCTGATGGCGCAGACCGGAATCGGCCAGCGCGACGTGCGGATATCGCCGCTTCAAGCGGCGAATATGATCGTCTCTATCGTCAACCAAGGGCGCGTGCTAGAGCCGAGAGTAGTGAGCGAGATCCGGTATGCGAACGGTCAGACGCTCGTCAAGCTGCCGATTCAGGCCGCGCCGGCGTCCAAAGGGCGGCTGTCTCCCGCCACAGCGAAAGAACTGATAAACGGGATGGAGCTTGTCGTGAAGTCGGGTACGGGACGCTCTATTCAAGAGGGGATATGGGAGGCGGCGGGAAAATCCGGCACGGCGGAGGTCGTGCGAGACGGGGAGGCGCGCGTCAATCAATGGTTCATCGGCTACGCTCCGACCGGCAAGCCCCGGTACGCCGTCGCCGTGCTGGCGGAGGACCGTCCGCCGAACAGCGCAAGCCAGGCGAAGCTGTTGTTCCGGGGCATTCTCGATATTGCAGCCGGGCTGTGAGCCGCGGCATCATTTGATTAAAAAAGGTTGGGCATAAAAGGAAGCTCTTGCTTCCTTTTATGCCCAACCTTTTTGCATATCGCAAAGTTATTCGGCATCTTCCCCGACAACCGCTGCTTGGTCGGGAGGACCGAATTCGTCCTTCGGCATCCGGATCCAACGGTGGAAATAGCCTTGGTCGTACAGCGCCTTAAGGAGAATGATAAGGATCGGAGACAGGATAACCCCGGCGACGCCGAACAGCGACAGCGAAATAATCATGAACGCAAGCATTGTGAAGGCCGATACGCCAAGCGTATTGCCCGTAATTTTCGGTTCAAGAATTTGCCGGGTCACAACGACGACAAGAAGCAGCGCCGACAACCAGATCGCAAGCGTCGTATCGCCGACGATAAACAGATAAATAATCCACGGGATAAACACCGTGCTGACGCCAAGCAAGGGCAGGATGTCAAAAATAGCGGAGACGAACGAAACCATAAACGCATTCTTGACGTCCAACAGCATCAGCGAAGCAAAAATGACGACAAAGGTAATGGAAACCAGCTTCAATTGCGATTTCAAATAGCCGCTGATGCCTTTAAATACGTTATCGCGCAAAAAATAAAACGCGATTTTGAACGTGTTCGGCGTTTTATCCTCGGCCGTTTTCTTCCAGTCTTTAATCTCGACGCTTAAAAAGTAAGCCAAGATGATGCCGATCGAGAAGTTAAAGACGAACGTCGAGAAGCTTGTCAAATAGCGGGATATCGTGAGCAGGAAGCCGGTGGCGAGCGTCTGGCCCTTCTGGGTAATGTAATCGACCACCTTATCGAACTGGGCAATCATCTCCGGCGACAGCGTGTCCACCCTCGAAGAAATCCAATCGGACTGCGACGATACTTCATCCTTCATAATCCGCTGATATTCCGGCAGATTGTTAATCAGGTTTTTCGCTTGATCGGCTATAATATATCCGGCGCCTAAGAACAAGCTAAGGATGACGAGCGTGAACAGCAGGACGCTGATGGCCGACGCGATCGACTTCTTCAGCCCGAGCTTATTCAGCCAGCGTGCCGGGGGCTCGATAAACAGATAGACGACGAAAGATAAAAATACGGGCGTAGCCAGCTTGTACATAAAACTGAACGCATACATAATCAAGTAGACGGTGAGTGCGATCAGCGCAATGTCGAAGGCGGTGCGCCAATATTTTCTATAAAATACAATCATGTTAAAGACGCTCCTTATGGAAATGGGATTGACAGTAAAAGCCTATTCCATTGTACTACAGTTTGCATTTGGGTGCCTATTTTTTGTTGTTGTATGATACAATTAGAAATGGTCTTAATGAAGTTGCTTGTCTTTCGTAAGCAAGCGGCGAAACAATATTATCGAATCTGGTGGGACTAATCGATGCAAAATCTTCTTATTCTGCTTTTTTATGGACTTACGTTTTATGCTTTCCTTCCCGGGCTCATCAGTCGTCTGTTCGGCTTTCGCGCATTCAAGCGAGGGCGGGCCAAACGCGAAATCGCGCTTACGTTCGACGACGGGCCGGACCCGCGGTATACGCCGCAGTTGCTGGAGCTGCTTGAACGTTACAACGCGAAAGCCACTTTCTTCGTCGTTGGAGCGCATGCGGAGAAGCATCCCAAGCTGCTGAAGCGTATGCAGGCTGAAGGCCATGTGATCGGCATTCACAATTACGAGCATAAGACGAATTGGCTGATGCGGCCGAAGACGGTTAAACGGCAAATCGAGCGAACGAACGAGGTCATTGTGAACGCGACCGGGCAGAACGCCGTTTATTATCGTCCGCCGTGGGGAATCGTGAACATATTCGATTATTCCCTGCGTAATTTGCAAATTATTTTGTGGTCCTCCTTGTTCGGGGATTGGCGTTATAAAGTAGGAGCGAAGCGGCTGGAGCAGCGGATGATGAAGAAGCTTCGTCCGGGCGAAGTGATGCTGCTGCACGACTGCGGCATGACGCCGGGAGCCGACGAGAACGCGCCGGAGAACATGCTGCGGGCGCTGGACAACGTGCTGCGCGAAGGCGTCCGTCGAGGGTTCCGGTTCATCGCTATCGACGAGCTGATCGGCTTGACGGACAAAGCGAAGGCGCTTGTGCCCAGCCGGTCGAAGCGGACGATGATCGCTCTGTGGCTGACGTGGGAGCGGCTGTTTCATTGGCTGTTCCGCACGAAGCCGATCGGTTCGCCAGATCCGTCGTTTCATTACCGGATAATCAAGTATCATGGCCGGACGCTGCCGTTGTCGGAAGATCGGGAGCTGGCAAGCGGCGATCCGATCGTCGAGATTCATTTCGACAATAAGCTGCTGCTTGAGCTTGCGCATAAGTCTTCGTCGCCCGTTGCGACCGCGATCCGTCTGGTCCGGGAGATGGAGAAGCGCCTTCCGATTATGGCGAAGACGATCACGAGCGACCCCGCGGCGAGCCAAGCCAGAGCGGTATACGGCGTGACGATGATTCATCGCGGTGCGGATCGATTGGGCTTCACCGTCCATCCGCTGCCGAACGGATTGTTCGCCAAGATGTCGAAGCTGTATCTGCACTTCCTGATGCGCGTTCTGACGCCGCCTTCCAAGCGGGGCAAAACGAGCGACCGGCATGCGTCCGGGATGACGCCGCATATTCTGTTGTTCGATATGCCGGGTCTATTCAAGCTTGCTTCCGCTGCGCACGACGAGCCGATGGAATCGTTCAGGCACGCTCCCGACAATCGGGCGGCGGAACAGACGATGAAGTCGATCCCGAAGCGGATCGAGCTGGAGGACGAGCTCGAAGGGGCCGCTCTCGGGAAGTCCGGCGGATAGCGAGCAGATCCGGTATATACTCGAAATCCGTTATCTCCGTCCGGGGATAACGGATTTTTTTCGTAAATATAGAAGTATTGGATTAAACGGAATAAAATAGAGTTGTCTAAACGGAAAACTGAACTAAATTTAAAGAAAGCGAGGCAACCCTTATGCATTTATACGTAGCAAGCTATGCGGCACTAATTGTTCTATTGACGCTCGCTATCGTCGGATTTGCCAATCAAAACCGAATCGGAGCGAAACTCGTCTCAGGATATGTATACCTGCGGCAGCATCTTTATTTACTCGTTGTGTCCCTCGTTTCAATCGCGCTGTGGGCAATGCTGCTATATCAAGACGGCCGCTCTACTCTCATTATATTTGCGTGGGTGCCCCTCAATCTATTCGTAACGCCGTCGTCTCTGGGAGAAAAGGGCTTGAAGGCGGGGATTCGATTTATTCCGCGCGAGCGGCTGGTCGGTTATTCGCTCGAGGCGGACCGAGGATCGCGGGCCAAGGTTCAATTCAAGGTAGAAGGCATGCGGCAACCGGTCGTCATGCAGGTGTATCCGAAGCATGCGGTCGATCTGGAGCAGAAGCTGGCGCAATATTTTGAAGCAAGGGATGCAAACTAACGAATCAAGAAGGTTATGATAACGAATGGCAAACAAGACGATTAAACGCATTGCGCTTATTGCAGTTACGTCCTACACTTTATTGCTGCTGTACGGGATGCTGTTCGCCTTCGGTCGTCCGCGGCTTGCGGAGGAAGGCTACCGGTACAATCTGATCCCTTTCAAGACGATTGGACATTTTATTGCGATAGTGCCGTTCCATCCGGCGACGTCCTTCGTTAATTTGGCCGGCAACATCGTCTTATTCGTACCGTACGGCGTGCTGCTGCCGCTTCTCGCCGCTTATCCGCTAGGGCGATGGCTCGCGCTATATTCGCTTGGCATTTGTACGGTGGAGCTTATGCAGCTTGTGACGAAGCGAGGCATGCTCGATATCGACGATTTGATTCTGAACGTCGTCGGGTTTCTGCTTGGCTGCGTGCTGCTCGGCTGGCTTCGCCAATCGCGGCTTTCGCGGGCATAATAAAAAACGCTCATCGGAGGTGGTTGATCCACGGTTCCGATGAGCGTTTTGTTCAAGCGATTATTGCAAAACAGCACCCATGCTGGCGTTCGTAACGAGTCGCGAGTAGCGGGACAGGTAGCCCTTCTTCACCTTCGACTCGAAGCCTTGCCATTCCGCTTGGCGACGGGCCAGCTCCTCTTCGTCGATGAGCAGGTTGATCGTACGGTTGTTCAGATCGAGCTCGATCTCTTCGCCGTCGCGAACGAACGCGAGCGGGCCGCCTTCGGCAGCTTCCGGCGAAATATGGCCGATGCTGATGCCGCGCGATGCGCCGGAGAAACGGCCGTCCGTAATGAGACCGACTTTGGCACCGAGACCCATACCCATAATTTGCGACGTAGGCGCGAGCATCTCAGGCATGCCCGGACCGCCCTTCGGTCCTTCGTAACGGATGACGACGACATGGCCTTCTTTGATCTTGCCGTTCGCGATGCCGGCGAGACAGTCTTCCTGCGAGTCGAAGCAGATAGCAGGACCTTTGTGATAGCCGCCGACGGACTTGTCGACCGCGCCGACCTTCACGATCGCGCCTCCCGGTGCGATGTTGCCGAACAGCACGGCCAGACCGCCGCGCTCGCTATGCGGGTTGTCGAGCGTATGAATTACTTCCGTATTCAAAATGTCGCAGCCCTCTACGTTCTCGCGAAGCGTCTTGGCCGTGACGGTGAGGCATTCGCCGTGAAGCGCGCCTTCTTTCTTGAACAGCTCGTTCAGCACGGCGCTGACGCCGCCTGCGTTGTGTACGTCTTCGATGTGCCAATCCGATGCCGGCGCGATCTTCGCCAGATGCGGCACGCGGTTCGCCACTTCGTTAATGCGAGCGATCGGATAGTCGATGCCGGCTTCATGCGCCAACGCCAGCGTATGAAGAACGGTGTTCGTCGAGCCGCCCATTGCCATATCGACCGCGAACGCGTTGTCGATCGCTTCTTTCGTCACGATGTCGCAAGGCTTGATATCTAGTTTAATCAGCTCCATCAATTGGCGAGCGGATTGCTTCACGAACTCTTTGCGCTCTGGAGCGACCGCGAGAATCGTGCCGTTGCCCGGCAGCGCAAGGCCGAGCGCTTCCGCCAAGCAGTTCATCGAATTCGCCGTGAACATGCCGGAGCAGGAGCCGCAAGTCGGGCATCCGAATTGCTCAAGCTCGGTGAGGCTTTTCTCGTCGATTTTGCCGGATTGGAACGCGCCTACGCCTTCGAATACGCTCGACAGCGAGATCGAACGGCCGTCGGACGTTTTGCCCGCTTTCATCGGACCGCCGCTGACGAAGATCGTCGGAATGTTGATGCGCAGAGCGGCCATCATCATGCCCGGCGTAATTTTGTCGCAGTTCGGGATACAGACCATGCCGTCGAACCAGTGCGCGTTAACGACCGTCTCGACGGAGTCCGCGATAATCTCGCGGCTTGCCAGAGAGTAGCGCATGCCGATGTGGCCCATTGCGATGCCGTCGTCGACGCCGATCGTGTTGAACTCGAACGGTACGCCGCCCGCTTCGCGGATCGCTTCCTTAACAAGCTTGCCGAATTCCTGCAAATGCACATGACCCGGAACGATGTCGATATACGAGTTGCATACCGCGATGAACGGTTTGCCGAAATCTTCTTCCTTCACGCCCGCTGCGCGGAGCAAGCTGCGATGCGGCGCCCGGTCAAAGCCTTTTTTAATCATATCGGAGCGCATTCTATTGTTTTTAGCCGACATTGAAGTCCCTCCCAAGAGATTGTCCATACGAAATAGTTTACCACAACGATAGGTTTGTGACCACACGAACGTGCGCCGCGATTGGGCTGCACGCCAATATCTTAACGTTCTGTTAAGATATTCTTAAACATCGTTAATCTGTTAAGCGGCCAAGGGACAAAATAATTACGTTCGTGTATAGTAGGGGTGACTCATCCATAGGCAAGGTATGGAGAGGTTAAGACGAGGTGAGGAATAAGACGATGAATCGTACGATATTGATTGTGGACGACGACCGCCAGATCGCGGAGCTTATCGATATTTATTTGCGCAACGAAGGGTTCGAGACGAAGATCGCCGGCGACGGAGAGGAAGCGCTGCGCATGATCGGGGAGCAGCCGTTCGATCTCGTCGTGCTGGATGTGATGATGCCGCGGATGGACGGATTGGAGCTGTGCCGCCGCTTGCGCAAGGAGGAAGCGATCCCGATTCTGATGGTGAGCGCGAAGGCGGAGGATATGGATAAAATTATGGGGCTGATGACCGGAGCCGACGATTATATGACCAAGCCGTTCAATCCGCTGGAGCTGATCGCGCGCGTGAAGTCGCTGCTGCGCCGCTCGTATCAGTACAGCCGCCCGGCGAAGGCGGAGGACGACAACATTCTGTACATCGGCGGACTTCGGATCGACCGGATGACGCACAAGGCCGAAGTCGACGGCAGGCCGCTGCATCTGACCTCGACGGAGTTCGGCATTCTTTATTTGCTGGCGAGCCAGCCGGGACGCGTGTTCAGTGCGGAAGATATTTTTCAGCAGGTGTGGGGCGAGCGGTATTTTGAATCGAACAATACGGTTATGGTGCATATCAGCAAGCTGAGGGACAAGCTGGAGCAGGAAACCGGCGACAAACTGATTACGACCGTATGGGGAGTCGGGTACAAAATCGATGCATAACCATATCGTCCTGCGTATGTCGCTGCGGCTCGTCTGGCATATGGCGCTGGCTGCGGCGCTGTCGTTCCTCACTTTCTTCCTGCTCCAATCGGTCGGGCTGCAGCTTCTTGTCCAGTATCCGTCGTTGTATTGGAAAGTCGTGCATCTTGCCAACCGGATGGACAGCATGTTCACGCCCGCACTTGCCATCGTTATTTATTTGTTTTATTTCCTGCTGCTGCAGCAGCGGCAGTTCCGGTATCTGGCTCGCATCAGCCGCTCCGTTCATTATATTGCCGAAGGGAATTTCGATCATCGCATCCCGATACGCCAAAGCAGCGAGCTGACCGATCTGGCCGAGATTACGAACCGGATCGTCGTCGGCATGTCGGAGACGCTCGACAACCAGCGGCGCTCGGAGCAGGCGAAGAACGAGCTCATTACGAACGTGTCGCACGATCTTCGCACGCCGCTGACGTCGATTATCGGGTATCTCGGCCTTATTGAGCAGGACCGTTACCGCGACGAGGTCGAGCTGCGATACTTCGTGCAGATTGCGCATGACAAGGCGAAGCGGCTGGGCGTATTGATCGAGGATTTGTTCGAGTATACGCGCATGCGCCACGACGCGGTTCCGCTGAAACGCTCCGAGTTCAATCTGATCGAGATGATCCGCCAACTGCTCGTCCAGTATCAGGTATCGCTGTCCGAGGCCGGGCTTCAAGGGACGCTCCGGACGGAAGAGACGAACGTGACGCTGTTCGCCGATGCGGACAAGCTCGTGCGCGTCTTCGAAAATCTGTTCGCGAACGCGATCGCTTATGGCCGCGACGGGCAGAAGCTGGATATTACGGTCCGGTGCGAGGGCGGCTACTCGGTCGTCGAGGTTATCAACTACGGCGAGCCGATTCCGTCCGTCGATCTGCCTCATATATTCGACCGCTTCTATCGGGTGGACAAGTCTCGGACCGAAAAGCCGGGCTCGCCCGGCTCCGGCCTCGGGCTTGCCATTGCCAAGAGCATCGTCGAGCGCCACGGCGGCACGATCAGCGTCGTGAGCGATCCTTATCGGACCGCTTTTATTTTACGGCTGCCTATCCATATTTAAAGGGCGGGCGTTACGGTCTTGGCTTAATTCTAAACCAATCTTAAGGTTTTCTTATGAAACGATTATGGAACGGTTGCGAAAACGTTAATCTGTCTTTCGTATGATGGAAGTATCAGATAACGTTCGGAGGTACGGTTCCATGATGAAACGAATGATGCTGCTCGCCGCTGCAATAGGCGCGCTGCTGTGGATAACGAAGGCGGCGGATTGGCCGCTGGGCAGTCGTTCCTTGCAGGTGGAAGCGAAGGCGGCCATATTGATCGACGCCAATACGGGCAAGGCGCTGTTCGTTCAGCATGCCGATACGCCGCTGCCCCCTGCCAGCATGTCCAAAATGATGACGGAGCTGCTCGTGCTGGAAGCGGTGCGGGCCGGACGAATGGGATGGGACGATCAGGTGGAGGCGTCTCGTTATGCGGCATCCGTGCCGGGAGCCGGAGCGAGGCTGGTATCCGGGCAGCGTTATACGGTGCGGCAATTGTTCGAGTCGATGGCGGTCCATTCGTCGAACGACGCTGCCGTTGCGCTGGCCGAGCATGCGGCGGGAACGGAGAAGCGGTTCGTCCGGATGATGAATGACAGGGCGAAGCAGATCGGCTTGTCGGACGATGGGGCGTTCGCGAATGCGACCGGACTGAGCAGCGCCGATCTGGCGGCCTTCCCGGAGGCGGCCTCGCAGGGCGAAACGTCGCTGACGGCCAGAGACGTCGCCAAGCTGGCCCGATACTTGATCCGTTCGTTCCCGGAGGTGCTCACGATTACGGCGCGGCCTGCGGTCGATACGGAAGGCGGAAGCGGCGTGTTGCGCACGACGAATCTGATGCTGCCGGGCGAGCGGTTCGCGTATCCGGGCAGCGACGGACTCAAGACCGGCTATACGGAGCGGGCGGGCTATTGCTTCACGGGCACGACGGTTCGCGGCAACACGCGGCTTATTGCGGTCGTGATGGGAACGGACACGGCCGACGAGCGGTTCGTGGAGACGGAACGGCTGTACGAGCTGGGCTTCGGCGCGAAGCAAGAAAGCGGCAGCTCGCTGGCGGCGGGGCTGTCGCGGCGGCTGAAGGTTGCGCTCGGGCCGAACGGGTAACGACGAAAAGCGTCGCTTCGAAGCTTGCTTAAGCTTCGAAGCGACGCTTTTTTTGTATGAAAGTGACAACACATTTATGCAACGGTCTGCCGACCATAGGCCGTGGTTGTTGTTTCGACAACGCAACCGCTTGGTCCCGTTCTCGAAATTCGTTGTTGAAGCCGTCGACTCGGTCGGGGGAATGGACAAGCCTGCACGCTATACATTTATCTCGCCGAATCGTATGCCGCTTTATCGCGCTCTCTGTATGAAGTGCAGCCATTTTTAATGCCGGGACACTCAAAATGGCAGGATGCCCGATAAGGCCTGTATATTGTGCAGGAATATCATCCATTGGAGTATGCTGATCGAGGAAAGCCTGCATTGCATGTTATGCAGTCGGATGGTCGAGAAACGCAGTGTCTTGTTCCGGGACGTCGGGGTTTCTCGGTTGTTTGGAGGCGGGAAGGAACGCAGCGGGTTGGAATTGCGCCTACAGGGGAGGACGGTCGACCACATGCCGCATTTGAAATAAGAGATTGGCGCAGACTCTTATTCTATTCGCTAGCTGTTGAATTCAGGATTAAGCGTCTCGCACGGACGTCTAATCCTTAAGCCGACGTTACTTCCAACATAACGCGAGCGGTTAAGCGGCCTTGTGGAGCATTTATTCGACTGCGAGCGAGGTTTCGAACGAAATAAGCGCCTTTATAGGGCGCTTATTTCATTCATAGGCTGTCGCGACGTTCCCGGACAGCCCTTGCAGCAGTGCCTAACCGAAGGTTAGGCCTCGTACGTACGGCCCATGCCTGTCGACGAGACCGCTGCCGAAGCGGTCGTCAAAGCCGCCTGCGGCGGACTGCGCCCTTGGTCCAATATGGACGGGGCTTTTTATTTGGCAGCGTATCGCCGTATAAGGATATTTCCTGACAGAACGGCAAAATTATCGTAATTGCCGAAGCGTTGACGCCTCTATTGATGCGCAAATGGGAAGCGGGGACTAGCGATTCTGCTGCTTTGTTCTTAGATGCTATCGTAGGATTTTCCATAATTTGCTCACGTGATATAATGTTGGGACTATATGACAGAAGAGTCTTTACGTTATGAGTATGCGTGGAGTAGAAGGCTGGAAGAATTGACGGAATAGGAGAGGACGCGAATGACAATTGTGATCGTGAATCCGATGAACGACGCGCATTGCCGGCATATGACGAATCGTTTGCAGGAGCTGGGAATCGACTATGTGGAGCTGGAGTCTCCGCTGACGAACGATTATGCGCTGCTCGACGGCGTTCTTTATTACAACGGGAAGGCGATTCGTAAAGCGTCCTCGGTCTTTTACCGAGGGGTGATGACGCATAATCCGGAATATTTCTTGCTTGAGGACCCGGAGCGCTACAATGTTCAGGTTCAATTCGGCGGGAGGGCGGAAGCGGTGCGCGAGTGGCTGCGCATCATGCATCTTGAAGGCGCTTTCGTCATTAATCCTCCTTCGTACAATTCCAAATATCATCAATTGTACAAGCTCCGGAGAGCCGGTGTCGCGGTGCCGGATACGTGCATCACGGCGTCGGTGGAGCTCGCGCGCGAGTTCGCCCGCCGGGCCGACGGGCAAGCGGTATGCAAGCCGCTGCCGGGGGGAAGCTTCTGCCGCCGCATCGACGAATCGTTCTGGGCAAGCTTGGGCGATGCCGATACGTTCGGAGAGCCCGTTATTTTTCAGGAGGAGATCAAGGGCCGGGACGTAAGGGTCAATATGCTTGAAGGGCAAGTGCTGTCTGCGCATATGATCGTCACCTCGCATGACGATATCGTGGATTACCGCACGGATCCGAACTATTCGGACGGTGCGATCACATATAAGCAAGTTTCTCTTCCGGACGAGGTCGCCGAGATGTGCGATCGAGCGATGAAGGCGCTGGGGCTGCGATTCAGCGGCATCGATCTTCGGCTGACGCCGGATGGCCGATTCGTGCTCATCGAATGCAACAGTATGCCCGCTTATCTCGATATCGAGAGGAAGACGTCCGCGTCGATTACCGACGGGCTTATCGAAGCGCTGCGGAAGCACTCGACCGACGCGCCTCCCGAGTACCGCGCCGAGCTTTATGAGCTTGACGGCGGCAATGGAACGGGAATGTCCAAGCCGGTAGCTACGTCGTTATTTCCTTACTACGATGTGATGAAGAAATGGTCCGAGCAAATGCTGACCGAGCAGCCTCGTATCGTGATGCCGATGAACGAAGAGCAGCAGGAGCAGTTCTGGCAGGAGACCGGCAAGCGAGTCAAGATGATGGAGGTCGAGCGGCACGGCCGGGAGGTCAGAATATCGAGAGTATGGTAATGATGGCGCTACAAATAAATTGAACTCATAAGAGGAGGAATTGTGATGAAGATCAAATTCGATGCTAGGCAGCAGGAAGCGGTAGCGAAGGGGCTGCGTCTGGACGCGGCTTCCGTGGAGCTGGACGAGACGAGCATGAAGGAAGTGAAGGGCGGCATTGCGCCGGGCGGATGCATCGTGCTGCCGCCGAAGAAACCGCCGATCTATACGACGCTGGCCATCGGCGAAGAGGACGGCGGTCCGATCGCGACGACGCTTGCGCTGGGCGAGGAAGACGGCAAAGGCTTGCTGTCCTAATTGAACGACGGGGAGCCTGCGCGGCTATCCCGGCCCGCTGCGCGCCTTGAATCCGAACGTGTTCCCGGATAACGGACGGCATCGGACCGGTGCGACAATCGCATTGGGGAATTCGATTCGAATTTGTTGTTCGTAAGTCAAGGCAGCTTGCTCCTTCTGGAGCGGCTGCTTTTTTTTGCGCCAGCACGGCATGATGACGATCCTAACGAATCACACGAATGTTATTTGGCGTAAAAGCATGGATTGGTGAATGGTAACGAATCGAGCGCTCCCTGCTGTCATAATTATCGGCATTATGAGGGGAGTATGGCTCATATAGCGTTGTCCGGATTCGTTACCATCTCAACCGCGCTTAATTAGGCTCAATAGAGTGTCGGCGGTTCGTTATTCGTCACCGAAGCCGTTCGGCGATCGGAGTCGGATATACGAAAGGATTCGATAAGATAGGCGGATAAGAGAGAGGGTTTTTGTGTTAACAAATCGAACATATAATAGCGATTCGAAACCGGATTTGAAGCGATTCTTATTATTGTGTTATAAAACCTCACATAAAACTGTTTACAGTTTATATTTTGACTACTATAATGTGGGTAAGTTATGCCGCGATCAGCGAAAGCGATGACATGCGAATGAAGAGGTGAACTATGCAGTTGACGGAACGCGAGAAGGAAAAGCTGCTCATTACGGTGGCGGCCGATCTGGCAAGACGGCGGATGGAGCGGGGCGTGAAGCTGAATTATCCGGAAAGCATCGCGCTCCTTACGTCCGAAATTATGGAGGGGGCGCGCGACGGCCGGACGGTTGCCGAGCTGATGGCGTTCGGAACGACGATTCTGCAGCGGTCGCAGGTGATGGAAGGCGTCGCGGACATGATTCACGAGGTGCAGGTGGAAGCGACATTTCCGGACGGGACGAAGCTTGTGACGATTCACCATCCGATAGGAGAGTGATAAGGATGATTCCAGGCGAATACCGTACGGCTGCGGGACATATCGAATTGAACGCGGGACGGGAGACGGCGGAGCTTATCGTTGTCAATACGGGCGACCGGCCGGTGCAGGTCGGCTCGCATTATCATCTGTTCGAAGCGAACCGCGCGCTTCGGTTCGATCGGCGGGCCGCGTTCGGAATGCGCCTTGACATTCCGGCCGGCACGGCGATCCGATTCGAGCCGGGCGAGGAGAAGCCGGTGCGCGTCGTTGAGCTGGGCGGGACGAAACGGTCGTTCGGCTTGAACGGGCTGACGCTTGGCGAAGCGGTGCGCGGCGCAATCAGCGAGGAAATAAGCGCTCGGCTTGATGCATGGGAGGGGAAAGCATAGATGAGCAGCATCGACCGGAAAAGCTATGCGCAAATGTTCGGCCCGACGACCGGAGACGCGATCCGGCTGGCGGATACGGAGCTGTGGGCCGAGGTCGAGCACGACCATACCGTATACGGCGACGAGTGCAAATTCGGCGGCGGCAAAGTAATCCGCGATGGCATGGGTCAGTCAAGCGGCGCGCTGCGCGGCGAGGGCGTGCTTGATACGCTGATTACGAACGCGGTCATTATCGACCATTGGGGCATCGTGAAGGCGGATATCGGCATTAAGGACGGCGTCATCGTCGGCATCGGCAAGGCGGGCAACCCCGACATTATGGACGGCGTCACGCCGGGTATGATCGCGGGGGCGAGCACGGAGGTTATTGCGGGCGAGGGCAAAATCGTGACGGCCGGCGGCATCGATTCGCATATTCATTTTATTTGTCCACAGCAGATCGAGACGGCGCTGGCATCCGGCGTGACGACGATGATCGGCGGCGGGACGGGACCGGCAACGGGCACGAACGCGACGACAGTAACGCCGGGCGCGTGGCATTTGGCCCGGATGCTGGAAGCGATCGAAGCGTTCCCGATGAACATCGGCTTGACGGGCAAGGGAAACGCATCGTTCGCGGGGCCGCTTATCGAGCAGATCGAGGCGGGCGCGATCGGGCTGAAGCTGCACGAGGACTGGGGAACGACGCCGGCGGCAATCGATGCCTGCCTCGCGGCGGCGGATCGGTACGACGTGCAGGTTGCGATTCATACCGATACGCTGAACGAAGCGGGCTTTCTGGAAGATACGCTTGCCGCTTTCAAAGGGCGGACGATTCATACGTACCATACGGAAGGCGCCGGCGGCGGTCACGCGCCGGACATTATGCGGGCGGCCGGCGAGCTGAACGTGCTGCCGTCCTCGACGAATCCGACGCGGCCGTTCACGGTGAACACGATCGAGGAGCATCTCGACATGCTGATGGTATGCCATCACCTCGACAGCCGCATTCCGGAGGACGTAGCGTTCGCCGATTCGCGTATTCGTCCGGAGACGATTGCGGCGGAAGATATTTTGCACGATATGGGCGTATTCAGCATGATTAGCTCCGATTCGCAGGCGATGGGCCGCGTCGGGGAGGTCATTATTCGCACCTGGCAGACCGCGGACAAAATGAAGCGGCAGCGCGGGCCGCTCGCTCCCGATACGCAGTCGAACGATAATTTTCGCATCAAGCGCTATATCGCGAAATATACGATCAATCCCGCGATCACGCACGGCGTTTCGCATCTCGTCGGCTCGGTCGAGCTTGGCAAGTTCGCGGACCTTGTCGTATGGAGCCCGATGTTTTTCGGCGTCAAGCCGGATCTCGTGCTCAAAGGGGGCAGCATCGCCTATGCGCAGATGGGCGACCCGAACGCGTCGATTCCGACGCCGCAGCCGGTATGGGGACGTCCGATGTTCGCCGCCTTCGGCAAGTCGCCGGCAACCAGCTCCATTACGTTCGTCTCGCAGGCGGCGTACGAGGGCGGCGTGAAGGAGCGGCTCGGCCTTGGCAAAAGAGTCGAGCCGGTACGGGGCTGCCGGTCGATCTCGAAGAAGGACATGATTCATAACGATGCGACGCCGCGCATCGAAGTCGATCCGGAGACGTACCGCGTAACGGTCGACGGGGAGCATGTGACATGCGAGCCGGCCGACGTGCTGCCGATGGCGCAGCGGTATTTCTTGTTCTGACGCCATGAAGATGCGCAATTGGCTGGCGCTTCAACAACTGCTCGATTCGGCCATTCCGATCGGGGGCTTCTCGCATTCGTTCGGCTTGGAGACGATGGTGCAGGAAGGCCGGATGGCGAGCAGCGCGGAGTTGGAAGCTTACGTGCGGACGATGCTGACGCACAGTTGGGCAACGTCCGATGCGATGGCCGTCAAGGCGGTGTATCGCGACGTTCCGGCGGGAGCTTGGGAGCGTCTGTGGGCGGCGGAGCGCCTCGTACACATGCAGCGGCTTGCAGCGGAGACGCGGCAGGGCGTCGAGAAGATGGGCAAACGGCTGTTGAAGCTGGCTGGCGATATTTGGCCCGAGCTGGATATGGCGGACGTTGCGGTCGCGGTGCGGGAAGGCCGCTGTCTGGCGACGCTGCCGCTCGTGCACGGCTTCGTCTGCTTGCGGCTCGGCGTGTCGCTGCGGCAGGCGTCGGAAAGCTATTTCTACACTTGTATCGTAACGACGGTGAACAGCGCCTTAAGGCTGATGTCGATGGGGCAGACGGAAGGCCAGCGGCTTATTGCGCGGCTTGCGCCGATGACCGCGCAGGCATGGGATGCCGCTGCGGCTCTGGAGCCGGAGGAGGCGCACGCGAACATGCCGATGGCGGAGCTGGCAATGATTCGGCATGAGACGCTGTATTCGCGGTTGTTCATGTCGTAGCGAATGAGCCATACCCCAATTTAGAACTTACCGAGGAGGAATGGACGATGTGCCAAGGACAAGGACATAGTCATAAAGAATGGGTGCAGCCGGCGATCGACGGTTCCCGGCCGATCCGCATCGGCATTGGAGGACCTGTAGGCTCCGGCAAAACGGCGCTGGTCGAGCGGCTCGCAAGGGAAATGGCGAACCGTTACAGCTTGGCGGTTATTACGAACGATATTTTTACGAAAGAGGATGCCCGCATTCTGGCGGCGACCGGCGTGCTGCCGGAAGAGCGCATTATCGGCGTCGAGACGGGCGGTTGCCCGCATACGGCGATCCGCGAGGACGCATCGATGAATTTCGAAGCGATTGAGGAGCTGGAGAGCCGGTTCTCGCCGCTGGACCTGATCTTTATCGAGAGCGGCGGCGACAATCTCGCGGCTGCGTTCAGCCCGGAGCTTGTCGACCGGTTTATCTACATTATCGACGTGGCGCAAGGGGAGAAAATTCCGCGCAAGGGCGGACCGGGCATTATGCGCTCGGATATGCTCGTCATTAACAAAATCGATCTGGCTCCTCATGTCGGCGCCAGCTTGCAGGTGATGGGCGACGATTCGAAACGGATGCGCGGCGATCGTCCGTTCGTCTTCTCGAACCTGTTCAGCGGCGAAGGGGTTGCGGACATCGTGCGTTGGCTGGATCATGAAATCGCGCACGCCACAGGGCAGGCGCATGACCATCTGCATGAGCATTCGGGTGTCGAAAGCCATGAGCGCGAGATCGGACATCGTCATGCCAACGCGCATCATCATGCGGCCGACGGCCACCGCCATGACCGCGAGCACTCGCATTAACCGGTTGGCCGCGCCGCCGTCTGCGGAGCTGCGGGCTGCCTTCGAACGGCGGGGCGAGGCGACGGTCATGACGGAGAAGTATCATACGGCGCCGGTTAAAATCGCCAAAACGTTCCCGCTCGGCTCGTCGATCGGTGCCATCGTCATGGACGTGTCGCCGGGAATGCTGGACGGCGACCATTACGAGCTGGAATGGAAGTGCGGTCCGGGGAGTCGGCTGCTTGTGACGAACCAGTCGTTTACGAAGGTGCATCCGGCGGGCCCGCTTGGCGGCGCGTCATTGAAGCAGACGTTCGTGCTGGGAGCAGAAGCCGTTGCGGAGCATATGCCGGAGCCGATTATGCTGTATAAGGATGCCGCTTTCGTCAGCGAGACGGACGTTCATCTGGCTCCCGGCTCCGTCTGGATGCAGGCGGATGTATGGTGCCCGGGCCGGACGCTGCGCGGCGAACGGTTCCTCTACACCCGGTTCGACAGCCGACTGGCCGTCTGGTACGGCGGCGAGCGGATCGGCGCCCAGCGACAATGGATCGAGCCGGCCGCCCAGGCGATTAGGGCGCCGGGATGCTTCGCGGACGCGACCCACATCGGGACGCTGCTCGTCTATGGCGACCGGCTCGGCGCAGCGGAGCTTGAAGCGGCCCGCGAAGCGATTGGCGCGCTCCCGGACCGCAGCGCATACGGCGTAACGGCCGGCGCATCGCTGACGTATCGGTACGGTCTTGCGGTGATGGCTGCCGGTACGGCGGCTTGGCCGCTGCAAGAAGCGCTCCGCGCAGCTTGGCGGGCGGTTCGCTTGTCGCTGCTGGGCGAGGAGCCGCCCGCACTCTTGCGGGTGTAGGCCGATTATCGCGCCAGCGGCAAAAGCCTCTTCGTCCATCGGCGGCTCGAATGAGCGGGCCGAACGTGACGAAGAGGCTTTGCGCGTGCTGCGGCCGCCATTCGTTCGCTGCCGAACCGGCCAATGCTCGCGTGGAACGCTGTGGCAATGCGCGGCGGAGCGGATATCCGTGCTGCCTGCCGTTAATCCGATAGCCGATGGAAGTATTCCGGCGTAAGCGGCGTCCGAATCGGCGCGCTGCCCGGCGACTCGATCACTTGCAGCACGGTTTTCGTAATGGCTTCCGCGAGCGTTTCCTCGGGAACGCCGACGGCGGAGAGCGGAATTTCAAGCTGCTCCAGATGCGGAATATGGTCGTAGCTGATGATTGCGATGTCGTTCGGCACGGATATGTCGCCCGTCTGGAACGCGCGCAGCATGCCGGCGGCAAGATCGTAGCTGCCGGCAATGACTGCCGACGGGCGGTCGCTCATCGCCAGCAATTGCTGGGCGGCATGATAGCCGTGCTGCCACAGCACGCCGTGCGAATCAATCAGCAGCTCCTCCTCGAATGCAAGTCCTCCCTCGTGGATGCCTTCGCGGTATCCGATCCATTTTTCCCGCTGCTGCACCGAGGCTTCGGCGTACGGACCGATGTAGGCAATCCGGGAATGCCCCTTGGAGATCAGCGTCGAGACGGCAAGCCTGACCGCTTCGCGGCGGTTCATGTCCACTGCGGGGACGTCCGGCCGAACCGGCATGCCGATCGATACGAACGGAACGCTGGCCTTGGCTTGTCCTTCGGCCATGCCGTAAGCCGTTTCTTCGAACATGAGGATCGCGTCGACCCGCAAGTTCAGGAACGTCGTAATCGCTTCTTGCGCCTCGTCGATCGATAGCAAAGCCGTTAAGCCGTTGTCGGTCAGACGCTTCTGAATCGAGGTGAGCAGCGAGGACAGCGCCGGGCGCTCGACGTTGGGCCAGACGATGCCGATCAGTCCCGTTCGTTTCGTCACGAGGCTTCGAGCGGCGAGATTCGGCCGGTAGCCGAGCGATTCCGCGGCGGCGATTACTTTGCGTTTCGTTGCCTCTTTCACAAGCGGGCTGTTATTAAGCGCCTTGGCCACCGTCGAATAGCTGACGCCGACCTGCTTGGATATATCTTTAATTGTAACGGACATAACTTGCACTCCTTCGTGTCGGGTACTCATTGTTCGGATTTTCACATAATCGGATCTCGTCTGATAGGTCTTTCTTCTTATTATAGCGGGCAAATGAAATCTGACAACAACAGGGAAACGAAGAAGGCGGGCAAATACGAGTATATGGACAAAAAAGTTTGCAAGCGCTCCAATGCCTATTCCATAATATTCCTATAAGGGCGAGATTTACACCGTTTTTTTCAGCAGGCATTTAGTCTGGCTGTATGTCTATCTCATGTTTGTATGATTTAATCCTACAAATGCAGTAGGGTACGTGCACGTTGTTCATGGGCTAGGCGGTGCCGGGGTAGGCAAAAGGTTAGAAGCGGTGGAAGCGGAACGCAGCTTGCCGAAGCTGTCGATGGGGCGTTCATGTCGATTGATCCTGCCAATGGTCTCCGTTCGAGCCAAAGCGGGCATACGTCTGGATTTAGGCGGCATCGTAAAAAGCTGGGCGGCCTCGCGGCTCGCAAGATGGCTGCGAACGGGGCGCTCTGTGAAATACGAGTCTGGCACAGGCGTTTATTTCATGCGCTAACCATTTAGTTCCGGATTAAGCGTCTCGCACGGACGTCTAATCCCTAAGCCAACGTTACTTTCAGGACATAGCGAGCGATTAAGCGGCCTTTCGGAGTACTTATTCGACTGCGTGCGAGGTGCATGACGAAATAAGCGCCCATCTAAGGGCGCTTATCTCGTTTCTCAGGCTGTCAAGAGTTGCTCGCCAGCCTGAAGCGATTATTTTTTTACTTTAATGCCTAACGCTTGGGCTACCTTGTAAAAAATTTCGGTGTTCTCGTACGAGCCGGAGAACAGCTCCGCGCCGGCGCCGATCGCCGTAACCGGAATGTCGATCGCCGTATGGCCCGAGGTCGTCCAGTCGACTACAAATTTCTGATCGGACTTCGCGATGGAGAAAGGACCGTCTTCCTTGGAAATGCCGTCGCCGGACTCGTCGCCGCTATCTATGGCTTCGATGGAAAAGCCGCCCGTCTCATGGTCGGCCAGCACGAGCACAAGCGTGTCCGGATGCTGAGCGGCGAAATTTTTGGCGATCCGAACCGACTTGTCCAGCTCTTGGCCCGCGCGAATCGTCAGCTTGGCATTGTTGCTGTGCGCCATCTCGTCCGTCGCTTCTTCTTCTACGACGAGGAAGAAGCCGTTCTTGTTCGAGGATAGCGTCTCGATCGCTTTCTTCGTCATGTCGGGCAGCGATACGACCGGATTGTACAGATCGCCTTCGCCTTCCGGCTTTTGCTGGAACATCTCCTCGTTGGCGAACAGGCCGAGCAGCTTGCCTTTCGCTTTCTGCATGCCCGCTTTGTTCGTCACATAGCTGTAGCCGAGCGACTTCGCCTTTGCCACGAGATCGCCTTGCGTGCCTTTGCTTTTCTCCGACGGATCTTCCGCAGGCTCGTCCTTGAACGCGCCCGGCTTGCCGGCAGGATACCAGAAGTCCTCGCCGCCGCCGAGCATGACATCCACTTTCGCTTTCGTCAAATATTGCAGCGCGATATCGCTTTGTTTGGAACGATCGTCGACGTGTGCCGCGAAGGCCGCGCCCGTCGCATCGGTCAACTGGCTCGTCGTAACGATGCCGGTGGACATGCCTTTATCTTTCGCATATTCCAGAATCGTTGTGACGCTTTTTTTGTCGGCATCCATGCCGATAGCGCCGTTGTAGGTTTTGACGCCGCTTGCGTATGCCGTCGCCGACGCGGCGGAATCGGTCACCGCGCTTGTCGAGCTTGTATGGACAAGGCCGACATAAGGCATATCGTCCATCGCCAGCTTGCCGTTCAAGCCGACCGTCGCGAGTCGGATCGCGTTGCGCTGCGCCAGACCCATGCCGTCGCCGACGAACAGAATGACGTTTTTCGCGCGGCTCGAAGCGGCGTCGGCTTCGCTGCCCTTGCTTTGTACGGACACTGCGCTGGTGACGACGAGAGCGGCCGCTGCCGTTCCGAACGCCGCCTTTTTCCAATTGCGGATTTTCATAAACCAATTCCCCCTTAATAGGTTGGCAATCTGGGCAATCGTTTTTCGAACTTTATGCTATCGCGTGCCTATTAAGAGAATGTACGGCGGGCGTAAAGATTGTGTGAATCGAATCTATTGAATTCCAGCTAGCTGGAGGTTTGTTCGTTTCTTACAACGTTAGTTGTTGCGGCTTTAGTTAGCTCCTACTATCCTGTACATGGAATGGGGAACAGCGATTTCAAAGAATCCGAGAAGATAACGTTCAGCAGCGAGGGTCTGTCGATTCGAATGGAAAACAGCAAGACATATACCGATCTGGAGAGCCGTTTGGTGAAGTCATTGCAAACGAATCTAAGTCAGAATACGTATTATGAGAATGTGGAGATTGGAGTTATCAAGGGGCAAGGCAGCAGCTATGTCGTCGATATTAATCTGGAATGGCTGTAGCCTTGGGCGGACGAGCGGTTGTAAGCACCAATTAAAGGATTCGGTTGTAAAAGATCATATATTCTTTGACTCGTAGGCGAAGTCTTCAAAATATTTACGGTAAGATTTATGATGGAATTGGCAATCCGGTGATGAAGAGCGATCCGTCAGGCTTAAGTCTGATATCGCGTATCGAAGTCTATAAAATAGTTTGAGCTCGTTTGAGCTGTAATGCGAATCGGTGGTGCGAATGTATAGCGCACATACTTTTCCCGGGGGATTCGCACCGCAAAATCGACTAAAAATTTCCTATTACACTTTGAGCTGCAAACGATTTGTCATGATATTCCCCCGCTGGTATAATGAAATGAATGATTTGTGACCCGTTTTGGTCCAAAATCGCTGTCGCACCCTGTACGGGTGCGTGGATTGAAATGATTAGAACAATACCGTTTTTGGTGTGATTGCCTTGTCGCACCCTGTACGGGTGCGTGGATTGAAATACGAGACGACTGCTCTTGATCCTCATCTGACTCGTCGCACCCTGTACGGGTGCGTGGATTGAAATAATTTTCAGAGGCTGCCCCTCGACCGTTGACAACGTCGCACCCTGTACGGGTGCGTGGATTGAAATTTTATTCACTTTTTTCAGTTGAGTTGAAAAAAGTTGTCGCACCCTGTACGGGTGCGTGGATTGAAATCTCCGTGGGGGATTTGATACCCCGAAAATAAACGTCGCACCCTGTACGGGTGCGTGGATTGAAATATCAACAATAACTTTAATTAGACGCTCATTACCAGTCGCACCCTGTACGGGTGCGTGGATTGAAATAGCTAGTCGATCGCGGTTGAGGTTGCTGTCGGCCGGTCGCACCCTGTACGGGTGCGTGGATTGAAATCGGCTCCAAGTATATCAAAAACATCACATTTAGAGTCGCACCCTGTACGGGTGCGTGGATTGAAATTCCGTAGAGCACACCCGAATATGCGGTGAACTCGGTCGCACCCTGTACGGGTGCGTGGATTGAAATCGGCTTTTTGGCGTCTAATTTTCCGCTGTACCAGCGTCGCACCCTGTACGGGTGCGTGGATTGAAATACTCAGATGCGCGAGCAGCTCGCCGATCCGTATGCGTCGCACCCTGTACGGGTGCGTGGATTGAAATCGACGGCAGTAGAAGATGTAAACGTGAGTGCTGACGTCGCACCCTGTACGGGTGCGTGGATTGAAATACTAACCACAATACCCAAGTATAGAATAGTTAGGGAGTCGCACCCTGTACGGGTACGTGGATTGAAATTTGGCAATGGCTGCAGGAGTCTTTGATACGATTGGTCGCACCCTGTACGGGTGCGTGGATTGAAATTAACGGGGTTCGTTATAGGATGCCTGTTCGCAACATGTCGCACCCTGTACGGGTGCGTGGATTGAAATGACTTGATCAAAGGCCCAAGGCAGTCCCAGCAATAGTCGCACCCTGTACGGGTGCGTGGATTGAAATTTCGTCCAACGGGTATGGCGGGGCAGGGATTGTAGCGTCGCACCCTGTACGGGTGCGTGGATTGAAATTTGTCGAGTTGCGGGTCGCTGAATGTCAGCCCCTGTCGCACCCTGTACGGGTGCGTGGATTGAAATACTGCGTTAGCTATCTTATACATAGTCTTAACGTCGTCGCACCCTGTACGGGTGCGTGGATTGAAATACTGCGTTAGCTATCTTATACATAGTCTTAACGTCGTCGCACCCTGTACGGGTGCGTGGATTGAAATAAATCCCGCATTTGTTGAACGAATCCACGATTTAGTCGCACCCTGTACGGGTGCGTGGATTGAAATGAAACTCGAAGTCATTTAAGATCGTCAAGCGAAAGTCGCACCCTGTACGGGTGCGTGGATTGAAATTGTAATGGGTAAAGACCTTATGTATGGAGTTGTCAAAAAAAGTGCAGTTTGAAATCACCCTCACACAGAAACCCCTGCTAAGCTGCTTGTGACAGCATTCTTTCGCGATAAATAGCTGGGGGCCAGCCCCCTGGATTAGAAGTGTAG